>Ga0066903_100000175_pt1 | contig 34138 bp, 44 predicted proteins | sample PanSoiMetaGPlot1_FD_67491 | JGI IMG/M metagenome (GOLD analysis project Ga0066903, IMG submission 67491) | Tropical forest soil microbial communities from Panama analyzed to predict greenhouse gas emissions - Panama Soil - Plot 1 (version 2) | ecosystem: Environmental > Terrestrial > Soil >... | reverse complement strand
GTCAACAATCCCATCAGAGACGCGACTTTATCTGCAGGTATGCCGGGCAGATTTCTAATTAGCTCTACCAGCAGAAAAAAATCCGCACGTGCGAACTGCTTATCGTTAGATGTCTCGCGGACCACTTGTTGAAAGGCGGTTTCGCTCATTTCACCCCGACACCGCTCAAGATCAGCGAGAGAAACCAAAACGATAATGCCAACCACCCGAGATGGGGCCGCGGGAACGGCCGGACCCAGGGCTGAAACGCCTCAATCAAGCTGAGCACAAACGCGAATACCAATAGGATGATGCCAAGCATCGGGCTCCTCTCTTTGTGGCCCGTTCGATTTATACGTTGACTTGCCTCCGAGGTGATGTCAAGATGCTTACATGGCGCAGCGCGAGACCCGCAGATTAACGATTACCGTCAGTAAGATAACGGCAAGTTGGCTCGAACGCGAAGCCGATAAGAGGGCGATCAGCACGGCCGAACTGATGCGCCGAATCCTTGATGACATGCGAGGGGAAGGCGTAATTCGCACTCGACCCGAAGGAGGAGGAAATATCCATCATGGATAGACGCACTGTCATTGGCGCGGCCTTGATTGCTCCGGTCGGCGCCACCCTGGCCCGCATGGCCGAGGCCGAAGCGAGTCCCACCATCGAACAGGGTATCGCTCTCGCGAGCGGTTATCTCAACGGCACCGGCGATGCTCATGATCTCGATCTCGCTGAGACAATCATCGCGCGCCACCTGCGCGACGATCCGTCGGTCGACGCCTGGTATGGCACCGGGTTTGTCCACCGTGCCCGGGGTCGCCACGAAGCTGCCTTGGCCGCATTCTACGAGGCCGCCCGCTTCGACCCCGACGGGTACAAGGCGCAGGGTCAGATCGGCATGTCGCTGGTCAATATCGGCAACCTCGAAAGCGGCGGTAAAGCCCTGACCCAGAGCCTGCTAACCGCCGACCCACAACGCGCCGGCTTATATGCGTTCAATCTTGGGCGCATCGAGTTTTTTCAGCGGCGCTATGCCGGGGCGTCGTGGTGGCTGTGGCGTGCGATCAAAAAACGCCCCGAGCTGGACTTTATCCGGGCTTACCTAGCTGCTTCGATCGAGCTCGACGGCGGTGATCGCTATATCGCCCGTTCGGTCTTGCCCGCGGGTCTAACCAATGCCCGACTGGTCACGGACCAATCGCGCAACCCGACAGGGTGCGTGATGATGGGCGACGCGCGCGGCCGGCTGTATGACAGTCTGTTGCGGCTTGGTGTGCCCGCCGACGTCTAACAGAGGAGACAGACAAATGTGTGAACCCGCTCCCGGCGAAATCGAATGCGGCTGCATCAAGAAGTCGCGTGGCCAAGTCCGCAAGATTTTGTGGATGGCGGGCGCCGCAGCTGCCGCTGCAGCCGGTGTCGTAATGATCGCCGCCCAGACCGCGCACGCGGAATGTATATGGACGGCGTGGGGGATCTGGTGCTGGTGACAGCCATCGAGAGAATGAAGGTCCGGGCAATTGCCCGGGCCGCTTTGCTTTGCGGCGACTTCCGAACCTTCTGGCGATGCGCTCTAACCTACGTTTTTGGCCTTCGGAGGATTGAATGAGACAATTTCTAGCCGCGGCCAGCGCGCTGGCCCTGATCGCCGCTGCCACCCCGACCCGCGCCACGCTCATGATCGCTGCCGACTTTGGCGGCACGATCTTTAACTGCAGCGACAACCAAGCCAGCTGCGACACCGACCCAGCGGTCGGCAGTCTGCAGATTGCCAACCAATCGATCGGCGGCGTCCAGGTCAACGGGTCAATTCAGACATCGACCAAGACCGCAGGCGCGCCGCAAATCCTCAACACCAGCTCGCTCAGCGTGATCAACAACAACACCACGACGACTGCGATCATCGTCACAATCGGTGATACCGATTTCAATGGGCCGGTCAACTCGTTCAACACCTCGGGATCGGGCGTGTTTCAGCAAGCGGTCGGAAGTTCGGCCACGTTGAACTGGTTTGACGATCCGAATAATGCCCAGGGAGCGACCAGCCCAACGACGACCCCCGGGACGATGATCGACATGTTTTCAAAGACGGCAACGGTGGTGGCCGATTCGTTTAGCCACAATGGTTCCGGGCCGGTGAATGATCCTGGGCTATTTTCGATGACCGAGCAGGTCGTCGGCAGTTTGATTGCTGGCGGTCAGCTGCTCAATCGCGGTCAGACCGAAATCAAAAACCCGGTCGTGATCCCGGAGCCCGCCTCACTGGCGATCCTCGCGATCGGACTCATCGGCACTTGGTTGGTCCGTCGACGCTACCCGCGACACTCATGAAAACACGCCCTTGCCCTTGCCCGGAATGCGGCACAATATTAGATGCCGCCACCGGCGCTTTTGCCGCCGAGATCGATCACCAGCGTATCACCGATCTCAAGACGCTGGCTCCCGAAGCCACGCCCGAGGCCGGCTCGTTGACCATCTGTATAAAATGCACCCAATTTTTGATTTTTGATCAGAACCTGATTCTGCAACCTTTGAGTCACCAGCAGTATCTCGAATTGCCCGATGATCTGCGATCAGTGTTGCATCGTATACGCCGCGTCATCCACGATCACCCAGCAGGAGAAGAACATGCATAAACGCACCTTTGTAGCGGCAGCTATTGCTGCCGCGGTATTTGCCCACCCAGTGGCGGCAAATATTATCTTTACGCTGGGCAATAACCCACAACCAGATGAGCAAAATATCCAGTTTGAGCAGCCGGATCTAATCCCCGCCCTAACCCAAACAGGTGACACAAATCAAAGTAACTCGCCGGTAATATTCGATACTAATTTTGCCAAGGGCGCCGGGTCACTGGGTGGGGCCGGAACTGGACAGTTTATCGTCGCAGACGGTATTGGCCAAGCAAATATCATTTGCACCACTGGCGGCACTGCTTGTAAAGACAATTCGGCGCTCAACCCCTCGGCCACGACTCAGCTCACCAGTCTCGAAATGAAACCGGGGGCCGGGCTAGCGTGGGGCGACGTGATCCTCAATCCGGATTTTGGCATTGGGCAGATGAATGTATTTGTCCAAGACAATATCGGGAACAACTTTAACTTTGCGTTGGACAAGGGCAATAACTTCCTAACGATCACCACGAGCGGTGGCGAGGTGATTACCGACCTTCAGTTGACGCAATTGGCGACCGACAGCGCCAACCCGTTTGGCTGGAATGATTTCAAACAGCCGCGGGTTTCGGGGGTGTGCACCCTCAATACTACTGGAACCAGCTGCACGCCGATCGCGGTGCCCGAGCCCAGCTCGCTGGCGATCCTTGGCGCCGGGCTTATCGCGACCGGCTGGCTCATACGACGTCGACGCAACGTATAGGGCAGGGAGGCAGGGAGGGGTACCCACAGACCCCTCCCGACGCTCCTCGAGACGCATAATTAACCTCTTGCAGTGCGGGGCCGGGCGGTCCCGGGGTTTCTCTTGTCAATGACAAGAGAGGCCGGGAGGAACACGAGGGGTCGGGGCACTGCAAGACACAGAATAAATCAAAGGAGAAAGCAATGACAGCCTACACAGTCCAGCTCGGGGAACCGGATAAAACTGGCAAATATTATGTTGGCAGCGATCTGAGAGTCCGCCGAACCACCCGCACTTGCAAGCGCTTAAGTTTCACTGAAGCAGAAGAAGTCAAGGAACGTTTCCTTGCAGCTGCCAAGCGCGAGGGCTGGCCGATCACGGTTAAGATAATCAGGCTGCGGTAAAATGAGGCTCGTACAGAACACTTCGCGCACCCGCGACGGCGACTTTGATGGCTGACAATCAAACCGTCGAGATCCGCGAAATCACCAATACGGCTGAATGGCTCGCCTGGAGAAGAGCCGATGTTACCGCTAGCCGCATAGCCGCATTATTCGACGCGCATCCATTTATGACAATAGACGAACTCGTTGCCGATATGCGAGGCCAATCGGTCAAAGGCGATACCACGGCAATGCGCGCCGGCCGCTTGCTTGAGTCCGCGTTCCCTGAAGCCATAAGAGAAGAACGGCCCGAATGGACGATCAGCAAGGCGCGCACTTACCATCGTTTACCCGATCTGCGCCTCGGTAGCACCCCCGATTTTTGGATCAACGACGATGGTCTTCTGCAGGCCAAAACTGTCAACGCGACCGAATGGGAACGCTGGCAACACCGACCCCCGCTCGGTTATCTCTTGCAGACATTGACCGAGTTGATCGTCACTAAAAAAAATTGGGGCGTGCTCGGTGTCATCGTGCGCTCGTCCACTCTGCCGTTACATTTGTTTGATGTGCCGCGCCACCCCGCGGCCGAGCAAAAAATCCTTGATGCAGTGCGCCAATTCTGGGGCCGCATTGACGCCGGGGAGTTTCCCGAGGTGACCCCAAAGAACGACTTAGAGGCGTTACTCGACGATGGCACCCATAAGGATTTGTCAGCTGACAACTTTCTGCCGGAAGCTCTCGATCGGCGCGAACGCTTGGTGAAATCCCGCGTCGATGCCGACAAAGAGCTCAAGGAAATCGACTACCAAATAAAAAATCGGCTAGGTACCGCTTCCACTGCTTGGTTGCGAGGGTGGCATATCTCATGGCGAGCACAGCACCGTAAGGAATACATAGTACCCGCTGCAGATATCCGAGTTCTCCGAATCAAGCGGAGTGAGGATTAATGCTGTCTTTTCTCGGTTTGCTAATGACGGGACTAGCTGCGATAATGATAATATTGTGGCTGGTGCTATCTATCCTAATATTTGGGTGATTCAAATGGCTGCTCTACCGTCACGGAGGGTGATTCAAATGGCTGCTCTACCGTCACTGACCCCGACCACTTTCGCCGAAGCACTGCAATTTGCCAATGCGTTGGCGGAATCGACAATGGTGCCAGCTGCATTTCATCGGTCGCCGGCAAATATCCTGGTGGCCATCCAATGGGGCGCCGAACTCGGTATGGGGCCGCTGCAGGCATTGCAGAATATCGCGGTCATCAACGGGCGCCCAGCAATCTATGGCGATGCTATGCTGGCGCTGGTGCGCGGCTCGCCACTATGCGAGGACGTAATTGAGACTTTCGAGGGCGAGGGCGAGACCCTGATTGCAATATGTGAGGCACGCCGTAGAGGGAGCACGCCAGTCGTTAGGACCTTTAGCATAAAAATGGCAATACGAGCCGATCTCTGGGGCAGGGCCGGACCATGGAAACAATATCCGCTCCGCATGCTACAGATGCGAGCCCGCGGGTTTGCCCTGCGTGATGCTTTCCCCGACGTTCTTCGGGGCATCATCGCCGCGGAAGAAGCCGGCGATCTGCCGCGCCCGACCTCACAGCACCAATCAGCGGCAATCGAGACTGAGGCTGAGCTCGCTGCCTTTGCCGATGCGCCGACGCCGGCCGCGAGCCAGTCCGGAGGTAATCCACAGGGATCGCCTAGCATGTCCGCGGCACCGCCAGCCAGCCCGATCTCATCCCCCCCGGCATGGTATTCCACGCCCCCGGGGCCGCTTCCATCATCATCGGCGGCTCCGGAGCACACCCGCCGCCGCCGCGGCCGACCCGCCAAATCCCAGGAGCCAATAGAGCCTGACGCGGCACCCGCCCTCAGCTTCAAGATGCCCTCACAACTTGATCCCCTGCCGATCGAAGAACCAGTTGCAACAACACAGATACAGAGTGAATCTTCGGTAGCATTTTGGGAGGAACATCGAGAAGAGCTGCAAGGGACCTACCCTGCGCCACTCGAAGAACCACCCGCCCACCGGCCGACGAAGGATGATCCTGAGACCGCGCTGCCGCCGTTGAGCGTCTTCGTGCCATTCGACGCAGCCGGAGGTGATCCGCAGGAATGGTATGGCCGTGCTCGCGCCCGGCTGCGCGAGATGGCCGAAGCCCATGCGAGCCCCGATCAATACATCGCATTCCGCAAAGCCAATTTCGCCCCGCTATCGCGCCTCAAAAATGAGTGGCGCTCCAACTGGCTATCTATCGAAGAATTTATCAATGGCAAAGTGCGTAGCTAACAGACGCAGAGGGCTACATTCATGTTCGCCGGTACGGTCATCGTGAAATACGCCGCATCACCTGTCTGCGCATGTGACTCGATCACGGTCTGCTGACCTTGCTCTCGATCCCTTGCAACCCGCATCATGATCTCCGGGCAGGTGCAAGTGGTCGCTCGACACCCGGTCAGAACAATGACCATGACAAACAGGACTAGGAGAGCAGTTATGTATCGATGGGCAGCCGGCACGTGTCTAGCGATGATGATAATGGGCACAGCCCAGTCCCAATCCTTCTCTAATGCCCGAGACTCCATTTGGCGCAGCGAGACACAGAAACCCGGCATAACCTCTATACATCAAGGTCAGGTACCTGGACACTGGATTATCCAGTTCGCTGACCACTATGTAGAGTGCTACGATAATATGCTGGGATGTCAGACAGGGCTAGGTGAGTGGCATCCCCTACCGACTACAAAAGAGAAACCAACACGAAATGGCCAGCCAGGAGAAATGCTCTTCTCCGAAGATCTACAGACTGTATGGGTCTTTGCCGGCACTGCTTGGGTAGAAATGAAATGAGGATCAAATGACCATTTCCATTCCATACCACTACAACGGCTGGCTAGGCGGGGTGAGCCTGCAGGCCTTGTTGGATCAGCAGCAAGCTCTCCTGGGACAGCACGCCCTGACGCCGTCAACTGCCCTGGCGCAGCAAGCCGCCCTGGCGCAGCTTGCTGACTTGGTGCAGGTGCAGTGCCAATTGAACCTGTGGCCGATACGGCAAGATCATGAGGCGTTCTATCGTTCGTGTTCGCAGGGCTGGCTGAATGCGATGCTCGATGTTGAGCTTGGGACATACCCATAATGGACGCGACCCGTCCCGGCCCAGCCCTGAGCTTTGTCGTCGGCGTGCTGCTGGTCGGGCTCGCCGCTCTGGCAATACTGTCATAATCCCTATCGTCCTGGCTAGCGCCGTGAACGCGAAAATCCCGACCCTCGACCCCCCGTCGATTGGGACCGCCAGGACGACCGCCAACCCATTTGTGAGGCGTGAGGCGTGATGGAAACGCGGGCTTAGGAGCACCTTCATGCATACGATTTTTATCGTCCTCTTAGTGCTTTACCTCACTGGTAGTTTTGACCGGAGCAGTGCCGTGCCGTGCATGAATTTCTCTGAGCGAAAAATACTCCCGGCACGGCCGAAACGCTTCATTATCATCTTTATCATTGTCGGCACGACTCTTCTTATGCTTCTTCAATCCACCGGGTTAATCCGCTAAGCCCACGGACCGAGCAGACCTGCAGGAATCGGACCCTGCGTCGGCAATGGCGGAAACCGACTGGCAGCGGGCTGAGGAGCACCTTGAAATGTCGGGACATGCAATCCTATTAGGCATCTCAATAATAATAATTTACCTTAATGCCATTTACCTCAACAGCATGCCCGCTCAAGGGCGCCGAATGTCTAGAAAACAACGCGACATCATTAATAAGAAGTTGCAAGAAGCTAAAGCTGCTTTGGCGCGCCAAGAGACTGAATCCGCTTTCGACGCCAAGCTGGCAAAATTCAGACAAGACTCCGCACGCGCTATGCGCGATTGCCCTGTGATTGGCCCGCGAATGAGTCAACCACCCCGTTATTTGGACCGTTATTTGGACGAACTATATGGTGGTGGTAAGGTCAAGCCGACGTCTACCTAGGATAATTCAGCAGACCGGAGACCAGACCCGGTGTCACCTGCCCAGCCGATGGTCCTAAAGCGGTAATTGCCGGCGGCACTGAGCCGATCCCGCTAAGCAATCCGGTGATTGCTCGACGGCCGGGCTCCGAATACAGAGCCTTCATTAGCGGAACGCTCAATGTCGCGGCGCCGAGCATCCACGGTGAATGCTCCAGTCCGTGACTGAGCAGCTCGCCAGCAAGGAGACCACCCGCCACACCAGTACCGACTACTCCATGACCAGAAGGGCCCGGTAGACTCTTGCCCACGTCCACCAGGTCTCTACGCGCCATTTCCGCATCATTAACGTACTGCTGCATCAAGGCACCGCCGCGCGCGAATTGCGGCGTGGTGCCGGCGGTTCTCGCTCCAGATAATAGCTGACCCGTAGTAAAGATCCCATTAGGATCGGTGGTACGGCTGGCCGCGATTTGCACTGGTTTGGCCATCCTCCAGGCCTCATTTGCCGCTTGCAGATCGGTGGCATTCTGCGGGCTTACTCGTTGGAGCCAATCCCGCATTTCATTTTGGAGGTTGAGATAGGCTTCGCCCAAATCTTTCTGAGCGGCGTCCGGACTCTTCAAATATCTATGGGCAGCCTGGCCGAGAGCGCTATCCATATCCTGAAAGTCTGGTCCCGAGAGTGTACCAAACGGTGTCCCGCTGGTTCCTTGGATCTTGTCAACAACCTTCGTTTGCACAAACTTTGCAAATTGATTGGCTTGGATATCGGGAAGCAACGAAGCGTCGCGGAGGGCACCAATGAGCGCATTTGATGCCTCACTGTCGAGCGCGCCTCCAGCTGTCGGAACAGCTTTTTGAAAGGCCGCTGAAAGTTTCTGCTGCATTTCGGCGATCGCATCGTGACCAGTTGCCGTGTCAGGATTGAGACTTCCACCGACCTTTGCCAGGACCGTGTTGACGGCACCGCGGTTCAAATCCTCGCCTTGCTTGGTCAAAACATTTTGAAATGCGTCTCGCACCGCAGTTCGTGCATTTTGAACTGGGTAACCGGCAATAGGCACCTGAGAAAGAAGGCTTTCAAACGCACCGGGAAGCCCGCCCACGGCGTTGCCTGGGGTTGTTACGATACCGCTCTGGCGCAGAGTTTGCGCGGCCGGCGACACTTGAGGAAAAAGCGCACCGCCGATTCCACCTATAGCCGGAAGAGCAGCGCCGGTTGCTGCTCCTATTCCAAGTCCCGTCCGAGCGCCTACGATGGCTTCAGGAACCGAGGCGGTATTCTCAGCCGCCCCCTGTGCGGCGCCAAGAAGACCACCGCCCGCTATCGAGCGCCCAAGTTTACCCAGCCAGGTTGGTGCAGCTCCTATCGCACCTGCTGTGACACCTGCGGGGCCGCCCAGGCTGCCTACGACATTGGCGGCCAGAGAACTTGCTGGGTTCGCCTGCGCATAAGCCTCGCGCGCGCGCCTCATGTCTGTAGCGGCCTGACTATAATCGAACCCAGGTGTCTGGCCTGTCAGATAACGACTGGTAGCAAGGGCCGCTGCCTGAACCGGCTCGTCGAGACCGACGGTAAGGCCATGCACAGCAGCGTCGGTGGCACTGTAAGGCACCGTCGGCGGCTGCGGTTGTGCAGCCGGCACGACAGCAGCGGTACGCTGATCCGGTAGCGGTGTCAGATTTGCCCACGGAGGAGGGATCGAAGGGGATGCCGGTGTTATCCCGTCCGTCGATGGCAGCGCGCCCGGAATGCCTGGTGGTTGGTCGAGCGGAGTGAGATTATCCCAAGGATTCGCCATTTATAGCGCCCGCGGCTTGGCCGGATAATATTTACCGTCACCACCCACCCATGTACGGCCGGGCGGGATCAGATCATAGATCCGTTGCTTGTCGGCATCCGATGTATTTGCCCATGCCAGTTTTGTGTCACCTGACATCGCGGCCGCTGCACGAAAATAATATTCAGGACTGTTGGTCTGGTCAAAGCTCTTATCAAATCCTTCGAGTCCTCGATAATTTTCCCCAAATGACCCAGCATTCTGTTGCTGGTTCCTGTTCCATGCTTCGGCGGCGTTGGCTCTATCGAATTTCCATTGCGCCTGCATACGCAGGTAATTGTTCATCAGGTTCGCGGCGTTGGGATCGCTCTCAAGATTTGGATAAGCGTTCTTAAACATAGAGATGACCGAGCCAGGTTCGCGGGCACCCATTGTGCGCACCGCATCGGCGCTGAATTGCAGGAAAAGCTTGTTCAACGCGCCGCCTGCGGCTGTGTCAATTCCGGTAAATTGCTTAACCCGGTCAGCGGGGACGCCCAAGCCTTCCATGATCATCGCAGCTTCATTCTTGGTATTAGCACCCCAGCCAAACTGCGTGCGGTTCATCAGGCTAGCGATAGCCTCCGAATTGCCGATCTGTAGCGGCATCGACAACTTGTCGGCGCGCATAGGTTCGAGTTGCTTTTCCGCCGCCGCCATATTTGCTTTAAAAATCTCTGCCTGCGCAGGAGTCTCGCTCGGGAACATAACGCCGCCGGGAGCGCCTGCTGCAGCCGACGGCGCCGGGCCGCCAGGAGTTCCCATGCCGCTTGGGGTCCCCGCGGCGCCAGCAATCGTATAGCCAGGAAGGTTCTTTCTTTGTATCCAGCCCAAACCGGGGATATTGATTAGTTCATCTCCCGCAGTAATGCGGGCTTGCTCGCCTCGCGTAAGCTGCGGCGCAGTAGCTTTACCGATGTCAAACGGATACGTCGCCGCCGCTCTCGCTGCTGCTTCCGGACCGATCAGGCCAAACTTCGCCGTTTCCGCGATATCGGGTGGAACCGGCATTCCGTGCATCATCATACCCATAGCGATTATCTGCGCCTGCCGGATTTTTTGCGGCGATGGTGCACCAGGGATCTGCGGACCCAATTGCGGTACAGTTGGAGGTCCGGGACGGCCGACGGTCGCTGCCGAAGCTGGCGCAGCAGGTTGAACTATGGGTGGGACCGCCGGCGCCGGAGCTGGCGGCTGAATCAGCGGTTGCGGTGGCCCGGGAAGCTGCGGCATAGGCAGGGCTGCGGGAGCCGTTGGTGGCCGGATTGCCCCGCCCGCTATAAGGCTAGGCGCAGGCGCCTGCGGAACAGGCCCCGGAGCAGCAGCCTGTGGAGCTGCGGCTGGCGGTATCGGGATGACCCTGCCGCTAGCGTCGGCCACCTGTCCGAGAGCCGGACCTAACCCGGCGCCCGGCACAGCATTGCGCTGTTGCGCGGCGGCGAGGGCGGGACCCAGCAAACCCGGCGGTAAGTTAGTGGGCGCCGCGGCCGCTTGAGGCGCGGCAGCAGGTGCAAGAGCCGGGGCTCCGATCGGAGCATTCATGCGACCGGCAATATTGTCCGGCATGTTGAGGAGACCGCTGACCGGCGTTTGGGCGGGAGCCGCAGCTACCTGTGCGGCGGCCGCGGCAGCCGCATAGGGCGCCGACTTTCGTGCGTAGAGGTCTGTAACCTTCTGGACAAAAGCGCTCGCTGGAGCGTTCGGATCGCCACCATTGTTGGTGATGTTGATCGGGCGTGTGACTTGACCGGCCGGCTTATCAGGATTATTCAGCAATGCTGCGGCGCCAGCTGCACCTTGTTGGTGCGCCAGGTAGACCTCCGCATTTGTCGCAGGACGGCCGAGCCGTTGCTCTAGGTCCGCTTTCTCTCGAGACAATAAGGCGGTGCCAAGATCGAGCTGGTTCTCCAATGTATCCCCAGCCCCGCCGGGCGCATTGTGCGGAGCCATTTGAAACGCGCCAGTATTGGACGGGGAAACCGTGTTGCCGGTATTGGTGCCGTGAGAACTCTCAATTGCCAGGGTCGTGTTGACTAGTGCGGGGTCCTGATTATACTTTTGCGCAATCGCATCAATTTGGTCTTTTGTAAACGCGCCATAGTCCCCAGCGCCACCGGTCGTGCCACTACCGGGAGTTATCGTTCCAGGGATCGGGGTCGGTGCCGCAGCACCGCGGCTATCTGGGCCGTAATAGCCCCGTAGTGCATCTGGAAGCGTCTTTAGAAAATCGACGTGGCTCTGGGTCAACTGCGATTGGGCCAGCGCTTGCTGTGACTGTGCGGCCCGCAGCCGTGCCTCCATGAGCTGGTCCTGGTTGGTGCCGAGAGCTGCCGCGGCGTGACCCAGCACAGCGCCAATTGGTGTCGGCATACGGGTCGGCATCGCCGAGTCGGCGAAACTTCCGGCCAGCGCCAGCAGACCGCGTCCCTGGATCGCTTGCCGAGTTGCCGGGTCGCTGAGAGCACCCGTGTAGAGTGCCGCCGGATCATCCCACCGCCCGAGCAATCCAAGAATGCCCGTGTCGGACGGATCGGCCATATTAAGCTCCCCGCATCAGTCGCTGCAGCGCAATATATTGCTGCATCAGTGGGTTATTATCGCCCCCCGCGGCGGCCGGGAATTGTTGGTTGCGAAAAAAAGCGCCGAGACCGGATGGTGTTGGCATCTGGTTTTGCGGCAAGGGCGGCGGTAGGGTTTGCGGACCCATCATCTGCGCACCAGCGGGCGCACCGGTAGTGACGCCGGGAGCCGCGCCTTGGCCTGCTCCGGGCTGGGTCCCGAGATTACCAGCGACCTGCATCAGCCTGTCCCACAAGCTAAGTGGTTTGTCTGTCCCGGGAGTTAAGAAAGGCGGCGCGTTGCCAAAAGGCCCGCTGCTACCCCAGGTGAGAGGGTTCTGATACAGATTCGGATCCACTCCCGGACCTGTATACGTCGGAGTATCCGGTTGGACCGGGGGCTGACTTGAGAACATGTCGAATAAGCCCATCTCATTCTCCCTCACGCCGCCAAGAATTTTAAGAGCCCGAGTCCGCCCGTGAGACCGCTCACAACGTTGGCCGCAGTGTTGCTGTAATAGGGCTGAGTAGTGGTTTGCGTCCCGGTGCCACCGACCGCACCCCCGAGAATACCCGACAAATTGCTATACGGTAGCCATGGCGCGTTATAGGCGGCAGTATATTGACTTTCGGGGTAGGTACCAAAGCCCCCCGCTTGACCGAGCGCGTTAGTTAACGCACCAGAACCCAGATTGAGCAGATTTCCCGCGCCCGTGAGTGCGGTGTTGGCGGTGCCATAACCGCTCTGTGCCGCATTGGCGCCAGCCCCCAAACCGGTCAGGCCTGCGTTTAGGTAACCTAGGCCGATGTTGCCAGCATTGGCCAATATCGCGTTGCGCGTATTAAAGCCAGCCTGCGCTAAATTACCGCCCGTCGTATAGCCTTGATTGAGCAAGTTGCCGGCAGTGTTGTACCCTTGATTGAGCAAGGTTCCGGCATTTTGGACATCCGCCTGCCCCAACCCCCCCGCGGTGCCGAGCGCACTCGTAATATTACCAACGCCGGTATTATAGATGTTCCCCAAGGCCTGACCGGCGCCGAGCGTGGCGTTTATCCCGGTGCTATAAGCGTTGTTGGTGATCGGCGCGATCGCACTGGCCAATCCCTGCCCGAGCCCATATTGCGCCTGTCCCATAGCATTAGTTGCCGCCCCCGAACCATAGCGGCCGCCACGCTCGAACTGAGAAGCGACCTGTGGGGCGGTCGCGGTCTGATACTGATTGATTAGTGGCTCGGTGGCAGCCTTAATCATTCCGGCATAAGCCGGATTGGTCGACGGATCGATATACCGGCCGGATGCCAAACCAGTGAGCCCGGAGGCCAATGCCGGGTTCGCCAGTGCTGCGGCGGCATTCCCATAGAGTCCTCCTTCCGCTGGAGAGCCGGCAGTCAGCGCTCGCCCCGATAGGCTGGACAGACCCCCGAGTGCACCGGGGGCCAAACCGGTCAGCGCTCCAGTTGCGGCAGTTCCATATCCCTGCAAAACATTGTTTGCAGTGTTCGCATCATTGGCAAAAAGATTTTGGAAGGCTCCTCCTTCAGCCCACAAGTTGTTCGCCCGATCTGCCAGGGCTTGACTAAATCCAAGCCCTTGATTGACTGCACCGGCAGCATTGGCAGTCAGTAGATCAGCCTGAGCTTGCGAGGGGTTGCCCCTCTGAATTTGCTGGATATATTGCTGGATCGCAGTGGGCATGACGTTGGCCGCGATCGGCGCGGTGGTATCAGCCTGAGCTTGGGCATACCCTTGATTAGCACCGATAGTATTAGGGCTAGGTTGCCGTGCCAGCCCTACTGCCGACCCCCACAGATCTTGTAAAAACGGCAATTGCGCATTAGCGACCGGGTTTTGGTTCTGGACGGTGGTGGTAGTGTTACCGCTGGGACCTTTTCCCATCTCATCCTCCGACCCGGCGACGCACCATGACGCCGTCGTAGTCAAACCCGAATTTCAGCCACCCCTTACGCAAGAAACCCATGATGTCTGAGCAGCCGGCGCTTTCGGCCTGCGCATCGATGAGTTCGAGTAAGGGCCGATGCCAGCGTTTAAGACCGGTGCCGGCGACGAACGGCACTTCGAGCACACGACAACGCGGCAGCTGGCGGACTTCGAGCACAGTCACCGCGACAATCCGGCCAACGTCGCGGACTATGATCAGCGACATGCGACCCATCATCACCAGCTGTAGGATATCAATCGGCTCGTAGCCTGCTGCCCGATCCGTCGCACGTTTTAGAATCGGTTCTATGATCGGCCAGCACTGCGCGATCTCGGCGATCGGTGGCAGAGTTACGGCGATGTCATCGGCATTCAACGAAGAGCTTTTGCCTTTTCAAGACCGAGCGCAATCAGCCGCCGCATCGCTTCATTTTCCGACTCGATCCCATTTTTCAAACGGTACGCGTGGATCTGCTCGGCTAGCTCAGCCGGCAGTCTGATTAGCTTTCGAACCGGATATAAAACCTCGCCAAACTGGAGCCGCCGCCGCCGCATACCTTTTGCCCTCGCTCACCGGCGAGGCCACAATAGCGTGTTTTTAGGCGGCTTGAAGCGCGAGCCGCCTATTCAGCGAAGGCTCAGGCCCGACCGGTTTCTGGTGGGGTTGTCTCGGCCGTCTTGACGATCTGTTGCAGTGCAGCAACGGCGGTGCCGAGCTGAGCGAGAACTTCAGGCAGCGTCGAACTCAGCGTCTTGGCGACCGAGACCGCTTCGGTCGGATCAAGCTCACTCATCCCCTTGAGCACGGTCGCCATCGCGGCATCAGCCATGGCGTTACGTCGGCCGGCTGAAGCTACCGAGTCATTGACCAGAATACCGAGCGCGGAGGAGACGACGCGAGCCAGCGAGGCCTGTCCTTCGGCGCCGGCTCCGGCGATCATCTTCACATTGTCGATTGTGACGGAATCGACGACTTGCTGATTAACTTGGTCGGCCATTGATTCCCCTCATCAGCGGGCGATGCTGACGATCAGATAACCCATATCGCCGTTATCGGCAATATCCTTCGCAGGACCAACCCACCCACCCATCCTCTGTAGGTCCGGTGCTACATACCGTTAGCCCAGCAGGCATGCGATAAAGGTCTGATCGGTATTCGGGCTGTTGGCATGGTTGATGGTGGCCCTGCCCTGCGTCGTGGTGATCCAAATTGAGCGTAGCGCATCGGCGGCGTTGGCGGTCGCCGGGCTCAGCCCGATATAGGTGTAAGGACCGATACGGCTATCCGAAAACGTCGACTCTGTGGCACCCGCAACCAAGGTGATACCTATCGTCGCGCTAATGGCGCCGCGCAGCGCCTGATTGATGGCTGCGGCATGGCGCACGGTGGTCGCACGGCTGTTGCCAACATCGGCAGGCACTAACGTGACCGCAGGCGGTCGGGCGATCGTAGCGTCGGGCATCAACGTATCCCTTCCGGACGCGCAGCCACATCGACACCCCAGAGCATGGTAAAATCGGAACCGGCCGGTAGCGTCAGCTGGAAGCGCACATAGCGCCCGGTGCAACGCTGCGGACAATTGGCGAGGATGTCCTCCGGCACCGCACCCCTAAAGACAAACGGAATACCGTGCCTCTCACGGGTTCCGACAGCCACACTGGCAGGTGCGCTCACACTGTTGTGAAGCGGCCGCACCCCGGTAATGCGTGCTCGACGGTCGGGGAAAAGCTGCAATTCGGGTGTTGAAATCGTCGCCGCGAGCGCAGGCCCCGTTGTGTAATTCTGCACATGGTTGGCATCAAACCAGCCGAGTATTGAGTTGCCGCCGGTATACGCTCGGTCATCGAGAGAAAATTGAAGTTGATCTAAATTGCCCAACACGTCGAGCTGATCAAGCGTGTAGCCACCGACCGTGTAAGTGTTCGCCTCGATCCATTCGACCGGGGTCGGCGTTAAGTCAATCAATGACCAGCGTGATAGCTCCCAATTGTAAACAAGGCAGCGATTAAATAAGCCACTGTTGCCGGCACCGTGATAAAACCATAGGATAAGCTTACGCTGTGGGTCCCAGGTCCCTTGAACATTGCGTAAGAAGTTAACATCGAGATCGGCAAAAAACGAGCGATCAACCTTTTGCGCGCCAATAGCGCTCGAAGACGTGCCATCAAAAGCATAGAAACCATCACTACCAAGGTAGTATATCACCGCGTTGACGACACCATTACCACCAGTCAGCCGCCGTGTTACTACTGAAAGAGGAGAATCCGTTCCTGCAGCGCCTTCCGCGACAGCAAAATCAAAAATATTTGGGCTGCCCGCATATTGGATGCGGTAAATCCCACGTTCGCACAAGGCAGCACCATCAGCCGCCGACAGATGCCCGCCGACGACCTGGGTGATACTCCCGAGGTCGGTTTGCACGAGATCCTGGTAATCGCTCTGGAGTTCGATCGCGATGTTAGTTCCGGGCGGCGGCCAATTGGTCGGGTCACCGATCGCGGACCACGCAAGACGATATGGAACCGCACCGTCTAAACTATCAAAAGTGTCACCCAACATCAGAAAATCTCTGATCACACAACAAAACCGGGCGCGCGGAGCGGCGGTCGAAAGCACACTAAAATTAGTGTCGGTTCCGGCGAGATACGTCTGAATCGGGTCGTTGTAATTGGTGGCGATAATCCGCCGGCCAAAGCTAGTCATCTGCCAAAAGCCGTCGGGGGGCAGCGCGGTATTGTAGGGCGCGCTGGTCCCGCTCACATCGCCATAAGCGGTGGCCCCTGTCGCTTGCAGATAGATACGTTGCTGCGTCGCAGCAAAATTGTAGACATGGTGGATGGCATCCCGATAGGCGTAGGAGCCGCAGACCCGGGCGGGCAACGGCGCCGAATGTGGCATCGGAGACGGCATCGGCCCATAGGCTTGCGCGGTGAGCGGCACCACATTACGTGCATTGTTGGTGCCGGGGCTGCCAAACGCCCCTTGGTCGGGCAGATACTCACCAAACGGAACAATGGCCATCTATGGGTTCCGGACGTCGGTTTGGATCATTAACCCGTGCGGGAATTTGGCTCGCCGGTCGGCAAGCCGAATACGCTCGATCGCAGCCTCTCGCCCGTTAAGCCATAGCGGCATCCGCGGATCATCGCCAATATAGGCTGCGGCATAGGAAAGCGTACCAAAGAGATACGTACTCGGATATTCATCCAGCAACCAATTGGTCGGCGCCGCGTCGCTAAGTGGAGGCAGACCCGAGACGTAATCAATGTTGATGATCCCCGGCGGCTGCGTCGATTCCACACCACCGGCATTGATCAGCGATACCGCGAATATCTGATCGGTATTAGGCGAACTCGCGTGATGAATGGTCGCGGTGCCGGTGCCAGGCTCAACCCACAGCGAGGGAAGCGCGTCAGCCGCGTTGGCGGTCTCCGGCATCAACCCAACAAAGGTCGCGGGAGTAATCCGAGCATCTATGTAAAGAGTGGCGGCGGTTCCAGGCGTCAGTGTCACCAAGTGACCCGTGGCACTATCCTCGGTCGTAGGAACCGGCGTTCCGATGATGCGTAGATTGAGACCCTCGATCGTATACGCGCAGGGGTAATTGTCGAGATGATAGATGGCTAGATTGAAATCGAGATTCCGCGGCGGGTGGTATTGGAAATGTTGGCGACCCATGTTCGTCGTGATCCAGATCGAGCGCAATTGACCGTAATCGAGAGGCAACGCGATGGTGTCGACACCGGGAACCGGTGTAAGCTGCGCGGTCTTTTCAGTAAAACGCGTCTGCAACCTATCGCGAGCTTCCTCTTCAAACATCGCAATCATATCGGGGACAGCCGGCGCCACGAGCGGATCACCCGGACGGGCTAACCAATCGAGAACTGCTGCTTGCAGACTCGCGTAATTACTCAGCGGCATGGCTTATCCCACGACATTTAAATGATAAAATGCCGACCGTAGCGTAGATAGCGGTATTCATTACTATTTAAGAGCTGCAATACCTTTTTCTTGTGGTTCTTATCCCATGCCCGCACCCCATATTTCTGTAGCCACTCGAGCTGAATATCTGGAGTTATTCTGGCCGCCAGCCTCATTGATTTGTCTTTATTCCATCCAGTCTCGTCCATCTGGCTGCGCTTATTGCTCTCGATCAGGGGACTATTATCGGCGGTGCGGCGAATAATGCAGCGGTCTTCGCTCTCGTCGTATTTGAAGCTCTCTACCGCACCCGAGAGCGGGTCACGCGACAGAAACCGCCAATCGCCCATCGATTCAGAATTTCTTCAAGGTTTGCGCTAACCTCGCGCGTTGCCCGAGCTTGCCGCCTTTGGCGGCTGCAGCGGCGAGTTTTTTGGCCGGGATCTTCTTACCCTGGGGCACCCCCAGTTCCTTGTGCAGAGCGCCGGGCTTTTTGATCGCGCCGGCAATCCAGTTTTTCGATTGTGCCATCCCATCACCCTCCTGTTTTCATCGCAATTGTTCCTCCAACGCTTTCACTCGCGCAGTCAGCTCGTTGAGTTGATCAAACATAGCCATCGCCGGGTGTCCGTTAAGTGTGCCGTCAATTGTCACATTGCCGGCGACGTGCAGATTGCCACGGCAATCGGTGGTACCGAGTGAGACACTGTTGCCGACATGCAGCGTGCCGGCGAGGTCAGTGTTGCCCGTCGTCACGGTGAGGTCCCCGGTCGGCAGGGTCAGACCGCCGGTGATATTGGAGCCGCCGCTGACAACGTAGAGCCCACCGGCATTGACCTGCACCCCGCCATTGGCGGTGATCGTGTGCGCCGTTATGTTGCCGGTAGTCACGGTGAGGTCCCCACTCGGCAGGACCACAGCGCCGGTGATATTGGCGCCGCCGCCGACAACATAGAGCCCACCGGCATTGACTTGCACCCCGCCATTGGCGGTGATCGTGTGCGCCGTTATGTCACTGGTAGTGACATTGCCGCCGATTGTCTGATTTCCGGTTGTTGTGGCATTGCCACTCACGGTGAGGTTGCCCGGTACGGTGAGGTCGCCCGGCACATTAATACCGCCCGACCCGGTGAGCGTACCGCTGACTGTCAGATTTCCCGCGATTGCGGCATTGCCGCTTACGGTGAGATTACCGGTTGGCACGTTGAGACCACCCACTCCATCACCCGAAATCGGGATAAACGGATTGAGGAGGGCAAACGCACCGGTCCCGCCATTCAGCGAAGCGTCATAGGCCAGCGCCACATGGTCTCGGAATTCATGGGCGATGGTCGGTCGCCAGCCGCCTCCGCCAAATGTGGCGTGATTCAACACCGGTTTGGGGGGTAGCGCGTTGACCTGGAACTGATCGTTGCCTATTCCGGCTGCATTCGGCCGAAAACAATAGAGTTCGCCGTCAGTATAACCAGTAGGATAACTAGGGTTATCGGTTACAAATCTCCATAACGCACCCGCCGCGGGGGTAATCAGCTGCAGCGGGTTCGCCCGGTTCCAGAAGCGCTTGAGCGCGCCCCGATCGGCGCGCGCGGCATCATTGACACCGCTCGGCAACATGCCTTCCGGCCAACCATTTGGCGGAGGGCTGTTGTTGTTGGAATCAATCTCCGACCAACTGCCGTCACTTAGATCAGGCATGAGCTATCCGTTTCACGTGAAACGGTGGCCCGTCCAGCGAGAACGAGCCACCCAGTTAGGAGATTAGACCAGATCAGCAACAAGACCTGAGCCGGCCTCATTACGTGAAGTCAGCGTATACTCGCCGACGATCATTGCCTTTTCGTTGTCGCCGGTCTTGGCCAAATCGACAAGATTGATCGGCCGCAACCACGCAAGAGCCCACAAGTCACTGTTGATGATCAGGGCATCACGCTGCCGCATAAAGCGGTCAGCTTTGACCTCGACACTGCCAAAATCGTAGACGTACACATCGATACTATTTACCAGCTTTTCCTCTTCGGCGTTGACGTATCGAGTATTATTACCGGTAAAGCCAGTAATGGCCCTTTTTTGGTTACTGTTGACCAGGACAAAATCGGGCTCGTCACCGCTGTTGGTCCATATCGAGGCCAAGGCGGTTTGCAGCATCCCCTCGGTAAAAGCGACCGGCGTGGTACCATCGGTACGCGTATTAGTACCGTCGCCCGCAGGATTTGACCCGCCGGCAACGACGTTGGCGACGTTGGTTTTAATCCAAGCCAGCACAGAAGCAGCCCTCGCCGCCGTGGCACCCACCGCGCCGGCCGTGCGAGCCTGGTTGCTCAACAGAATGCCCTCGATATCGCGTTTGAGCGACTTCCCTTTCTTGGCAATCTGATAACCACGCTCGGATTTGCGCCCAGCTTTATCGGTCGCTTCCTCGGTCATCGAAATGATGACTGTCTTGCGGCTAATCTGGGTGTAATTGCCAAGGCGAACTGTCGGCACCACGGCATCGAAAGCCGAGATGTCGTCACCTTGGATTTGCGCATTGGCGGTATTTACTGCCTCCAACGCGTCGGTTTGCCATTCATGATAGACCGCCGTGGCTTTTTCACGCGCGATAGCTGTCATGAAGGGCGTTTCTGTAGGCGAGATATTGTAGATGATGTCGCTAAGATCTTCTCTCAGACCGATAGCGCTGTAGGTTGTAAACGTGTTGGTAAGGAAAGCCATTGATGGTTACTCCATCCCGGCGCGAGCGGTGGATTAGAGAATTTCGGCTATGAGCGAACCGGCGTCGCGCACACTGTTCGTGCGACCAAAGCGCCGAACTTCACGGTCTAACCGAGATTGCGGCCCACGGTCGTTGTCCTGGTTGGTACCGGGAGGACGGACCGCGGGCGCAACATTGTTTCGCTTGGCGTCAGCTGACGCAGCGTTGGCGAGTTGGCGATCGTAAAGCATCGCCTTGTTGGCAAGGATAACTAGCCGGTGATCATAAGAAGCTTCTATCTCCTGCCGCGTAAACCCACCAATATCCCGCAAATAGATTCCCAGGTCTCTTTGGAGCTGCTCTTTTTTTGCGGGATCGTTAAAGTCAGGTGCCTTCTCGAAAAGTGCCTGGCTCTCTTTTTCTACTAACTCGGCTAGCTGCTGCTGTTGGGCAGCGGCTAACTGAGCCGCATATTGTTGCTGCGCCTGTGCGAACTCGGTTTCGATGGTGGCAAGACGGGATTTGAGGCTTTCGCGCATCGCCAGTAGCCGGGTGTATTCGGCGGGGCTTTGTGCTTGAACCGCAACCATGTCGACGTTTTGAAGCGCCGCCGCCTCGGGGGCGGCCAACACCATCATCTTTTGTAGACTTGCTAGATATTCGGCACGTTGGACCACAGCCGCTTGACGCTCACCGGCATAGGCACGGCGCGCGTCGGCGGCCTCCTGGCTGCGTTGGGTAAGCGCGGCTTCACGCTGGCTCTCTCGCCGGGCAACAGTCTGCTGAAGGGCGGGTGGGAGTTCTTTGAATGCCTGCTTTTCGTCGGTGCTCCACGACGTGGGCGGCTCGATGGCAGCCGCGGGTGGCGGCTGTTCGGCTGGGCCGTTGTCGTCAGTCCCCGGGGGTTCCGGGGGGGTCTCGGTGGGCCGCTCATCGGCTCCGGGATCAGGCGGCTTTTCACCGCCAGATGGCTTGTCGCCGGCAGGAGGCGCCGGCGGTGTGGGCGTATCGTCAGCGAACAGCAGACCGGCGATCGCCTCGCCGGCCGAGCGCGTATCGGTGACGGTATAGGTCCTTTCGGAGGGTGCCGGGGCACCATTACCGGCGCCATTAATTAGGGGCGCAGGAGGAGGCGGGCTGCCGCCGGGATCGGCGGCGCCGTTGAGTAACTCAGCCATGATGGAACCTCAGTTAAGCAGCAGCGTCCTGACGCATGCGTGCTGCAGCGCGATAAGCGATCAGTTTGCGGGTGACCCGATCAAGCGCGTGCGCCTCAAAGTAGAGCTCCGTACGGCGCTCCGCTTGCTGCGGTTCGGTTGCCATCCACTCGGCATAGAGGTCCTCGCGAAGCTCCTTGAATACCTCGGCGAGAGTGGGATCGTTCAACAACCGGTGTGCAGCCTCGCCACGCCGATGGACATCACCAAGGGGTGCAGGTTCATTGTTCGGATCGTAGAGTTCGGGGACGACAGGCGGGTTCGCCTGCCACAGCCAGCGCATCACATCGCACCGTCCTGGCTGCCATACGCCGCAGCCACTCCGCCGGTAAGTAGGCCTGGAAATGTATCATCCCAGAGACTCATGTGGCTCTCTGACTCGCCGGGTTCTGTGCGTGTAAGCTCGCCTGATGGACCGCGAGCGCATGCGCGTTTTCGGCCTTCATCCTCTCGATTATCATGTCGTTCTGCGCGCGCAATCTTTCGATCTCAAGATCGTTCTGCGCCTTGGTCTGCTCAAGGGCAAACTGCTGTTGCAACTTCTGGGTGTCGAGTTGCTGTTGATGTTGTGCCTGCTGAGCAGCGATCGCCATCTCTTGCTGCGCTTTTTGATTTGAGAGCTGCTGCTGATGTTGCGCTTTCTGCTCGTTCAGCTGCGCGTCGTTCTGCGCCTTTTGCTGCTGGACCTGAATCTCAACCTGCGCCATCTGCTGGGCTGCCGCGGCCTGCGGGTCGGGCTTAGGCGGCTGTGGTGGCCCGGTTACCGATGGTGGCGGCGGTACGGTCGGATCGGTGATCGCAAAATTGCTTTTGAAGCCGGCGTTCTCGGTCATCTTGGTTACAACATCGTAAACATTCTTACCGTAAACTAGCGGGCCGCCGAGCCCACCCTGAGCCCCCACAATCTGTTGCTGCACATTTAACAGCGCCATCAGGTGGCTGAGAATTTGATCCCGATTGCCGGTACCGAGCCCGACATTGACCGTCACGGTCATATCGTGTTTCCACTGCGCCGGATCGGTCTGCAGCGGGGCGCCCGAAACCCGGATGATGCGCTCTTGCTGAGCATGCTTCTTTATCAGGCCGAGAACTCCCCGCACCGCCTTCTGCACCGAGAAGGCAAAGATCCTCGCGATCAACTCGACACGCTGTGCGGCCGCTTGTTGGATCAGATTGACGCCGGTCGCCGTCTTGTTCAGATCGTCAGGGTCCAAACCTTGGTTATGCCGAGAAATGCCGGTACGCACTTCGGCGGTCTGATCCATGTACTCGACGAGTCCCTGAGCTTTCTCAGCGACAAAAGGCGTTATCAGCGGTTGCACGCCATCGACGCTGCGGGCGCGTACAATGCCACCCGGCTTAGAAGTCAGTAGATCGTCGTAGGTTTCATCGGTCGCCGCACTCTCAACTACCAGATGCCGAGGATTGTTGGTTAGGTAAATATTGTCGAGCATTTGGCGGATCAAAGTTGACTTGATCCGCTGAAGGTCCATAACAAGGTCAGCTACCGCCATCCCGACAAGCTTGTGCGGCATCGGCACCGGGCACAAAAAGTCGAACGGCACTTCGTCGACTTCCTCGATATCAGGCTTTCCTTTTTTTGTCAGGATTACCGCCGATCGGTCGACCGTCACAACTTTGAGGAGCTCGGCGAGACCATCTCCGTCGTAATCTGCTTGGATGTAATTTTCTTCGACCCAATACATTCGCATCGGCGGATCGGTGCGATCATTGGTATAGGGCATGTCGTCATCTGGCAGAAAACGTTGCAACCGTTCCGGGTTGTAATCCTCACTATCGGTCCAACTGACGCTATCAAGGCAGGCGGCGTCGTAACCCTGTTGTAACAGCGCGGTGCGCGTCGTCGGTTGGCGATGACACAGAAACGGAATGTTGTCGCGGGTGCTGCGGCGAGAAAACAGGATTTCCTCTGGAGGCACATTGGCGATCTTGATGCGGCCTTGCTTGCGGGTGACCCGCAGCTTGCAGTCGTAAAGCAATTGCGGCGCACCCAATGGTTGCGCCCCCAAAGCGCCGGGCAACGGCTGCGGCGCATCCTCGCCCATCCCTGAAATGGTTGGCGCGGGGTAGGAGCGCTCCTCAAGGATCTCGACCCCTGCACTTGAATTAGGGTCGGATAAATCGCGAATTTTGGCGGCGTACTCGTCAGCAGTCAGCCCGGTAAAAGAGTTGGTTTCTCTGATCTGCTCCTCTGACCACCATCGTTTTATCCACCCGAGCTTTTGTAAGAGCCCATCCTTGAACCAATCGTGAAGGATTAGAAAGCCTTCGTTATCAGTGTTGAAAACGTGATTTACATAGAGCGTCGCTTGACGGGCAGCTTCTTCGGGATCGAGTGGCGCCGGCTGACCCGGTAACATTGGCGGCGGGGTCATTGATGTACGGATCGGAGCTAGCTCGGCGATCCTGTCCGATGCGGTGAAAATGCGCAGCAATGCCGGCAATACCCACTCGACCGTCTCAAGTACCGTCAGCATCACTACTCTTGATCTATTCTGACCAGGCGGCGGATCGGCGAACTCAGCCCCCTGGTAAGCCTGCATCAGGGCTTGTCGCTCATTTGACAGCTTGCCATTCTCGGCACCGATCGCCTGATTCAACTCACGCCGGATGATGTCCTGCAGTTCATCATTCCGCATCAGCGATTTCGGATCGCGCCGCGCAATCTGCGACGACTTTAGGTAGGCTTCTGAATCGCCTGAGACGCTCGGAAACAGACTATCAAGCGGCATCGGTAGTTTTTAGCTCTCCGGCAGCGCGGCGCAGTTGGTTGATATGACCCTGCATCAGGTTGACGCGCTGGGTTAGGTAGCCAATCGTCCCTTGTTCTTCGAGTTTTGCGATGCGCTCCTCAAGGAGCGCGACCCTGGCTTCGAGCTCGCGCGCCCGAACCGCATCAGCGATGCTCATTTGCGCCGCGTGTCGCTCGACGACGTGCTCGACGACGCTGGCGTGGCTGGCGCCGACGACGGTGTCGACGCTGGCGTGGCTGGCGCCGCCGCGGATGCAGCGGCCGTTGCCGTCACGGCAGCGGCATTAGATGAGCTGGAAGCCGGGCCAACGGTGTTGGTCGCCGTCACCGTACAACTGAGAGAATGTCCGGCATCCTCGGCCACGGTCGTGTAGTCGGCAGCGGTCCCGGTCGAGACCGGGGCAGCCGACCGCATCCATTGATAGGTGTAGCTGTCCGGCTGGTTGTCCCAATCGCCAGTCGTGCAGTTGAGCGCCGCGCCGACCGCAACGGTCTCCGGCGAGACCTGGGGTGGGATAGTATTTACGGGAGCATTGACCTGCACACCGGCGGCACGCGCTATCTCCTGCAATCTACCAAAATCACTCATGTCTTTCCCTTTCATTCGCTCAAGTAAAGCTCGCCTGGCAACATCTCTAAACCACGGCCACGCAACATCCTTAAACCACGGCAAGGTCGGGATACTTCAACGGCCGGGCGCTACCAGCGTTGCGCACATTCGCCAAGGCCCAATAGCGCGCGGCGTCGGCACCATGCGACGACCAATCGTGGAGCGGCCGGTCGCTATAAGTACGAAGGCTTTCGTTCCACGATCGCCGGTAGTTCTGCAACGCGCTGATCCCGCGCGCACACTTATCCGCATCGAACCAACATCGCGGCAAGAGCATCCGAAAAGCGTTGATGCCATCCTCGATTTTCTGACTGGGGATCACCTGGAGACGATAAAAGCCAAGGCTGCGCAACACTTCCAGCCGCGAGCGGCCGGTTCCCAGCTCGCGCGCCTCGGCATCGTGCGGTAGAATATGCTCACCCCATTTAAACGGTCGACGATCGAGTTCACGAGTGTACCAGTCGAGCCCGACGCCCGTGTTTTCAATATAATCAATAAAGCGGATTTCCTGCCCGGCGAGCTGGATCAACCAAATTGCCGTAGCATCGCCAATCCCCAAGTCCCAGGCGGTATGAACGGGCAAGGTCGGATCGTGCAGCACATGCGTGATGCGCTTTTCCTTCTCGGCCGCTTCCATCGCTGCGCCGTAATAGGAACCCATGACCCCGGCGTCGAAAGACACCAGATATTCTTGCCGATATCGCGCCTCGCCTTCGTCGGGTCCATATTCTCGCAGAAGCTCACGATGCTCGACTTCGAGCTGATCCGGACTAAAAACGTCGGTCTCAGTCGCCGGGAGCCGTTCGGCAAACCATGTATCGTCTTGGTTGGCAGCCTCATAGAAGGTCGAAGCATGGTTGCGGCCGCGAGGTGTCGTGATAAAGAGCGCCCAGCCATTATTTTCGGCAAGGATCGGTCGCAGATAACCCCAAGCTGCGGGATCGGCCAGCGCAAACTCCGAAAACACCACCCCGACCGGTGGGCTGCCGACCAAGGAATTATAGTTGTCGCTACCGACCAATTGCCACAAGGACCCCGATTTAAAGCGAATAGCCATGTCGGTCTCGCGCGTTGACTCGCGGAGCTCGCGCGGAAATGCTTCATTGATCCGCCGTAGCCCGGTGTGCGGGTTGACCGCATCCCACACGGCTTTGCGCGCCTGATTCGCCTCGGGCAGCATGTGCCAATAGACCCCGATACGGGTATGACAGGCGACAGCAGACCAGTGCAGACAGACTTCGTCCTTGCCTGCTCGGCGATGCCAGATCGCCACGGCTCGCTTGCCCTCTTTTTCGAGGTATCGCCACAGCGATCGTTGATATGGGCGCGGCTGCCAGTTGTTATATGGCACCCGGACCATGCCATCATCGGCAAATTGGCGATTCTTCATGAGAGGCTGCAGTTAAGCAAATGCAGACAATACTTGCCGCCTACGGAGCCATCGGTGTAGTTGCCGGCGGTCATAAACACTACGTTTTTGCCACCATCGACGGCAACCGAACTGGGCGCTATGCTCGCCTGGAAGAGCGAGTCCGGCGAACTCAGGTCAAGACCGGTGACCAATGTGAAAGGTCCCCACGGAAACAGCGAGGCGTAAAAGTTGATATGGCCGCTGTTGGCGGTGCCGTCAGAGTAGTGGCTTTGGGTAAAACTGTAACATCCGAATGCGGGTAGATAGCACGCAGTCCCGGTCGGGAAATAAAGCGGGTTCGCATTGGCGGTTGTCTCCGCGAACACATCGACCGCGGTGCTGTATGCTCCCCAGGTGGCAGCCATGCCCGCACCACCCTGATACCAGGACCAGTCTCCGGCACTAAGATTTGGCATATTGGTCAGCAGGCAGCGACCGATTGTGAGCGCCACCTGAGTCGATGGTAGTGAAGTACCGGCACTGGTCCAAAAGTACAGATACGAGTAAATATCTGAATTGTGTGGCCCAGCCCAAGTGTTCGCCTTCCCATACTGAACCCAGCTATACGGCCAATGGTTAGTCCACATAGGCGTGAACGTCCCACCGCTGGGCGACGGCGTCCAGCTAGCACCGTGATCCGTCGACATTACAATCAGACTCTGACCGCTGCCCGTTATCGTGGCGTACAGCGTCGACCCGATCGCCGTAATGCCCTCGTAGTAATATAGCGGCGTGCCAGAGAGCGCACCACCATACCCAAAGACATTTGTCCCCGTCAGTGACGAGGTGTATCCGTTAAGAGAGGCAATCTCTATACGGCCATTGCCGGCGCCATTAAACCCGTTATTAGTGCTATCGTTTAGGATTATGTAGAGCTTGCCATCATCCGCCCACGTCGGCGCAATGCCATCCCCACTCGTGTACTTAGTGGGATAGTTGGAATTGTAGCTGAACGTTGAATTGAGTACTAAGCTTGTGAAAAGCCGCGGTGGCGCGGACGAGACACCACCACGGCCTGCACCTAGCCCACGTGCTAGGCCAGGTTTTGGCAGTACCAGGAGCGGTGCCGCACGAAGCAGTGTCCGGCGAGTGATCAAAAGAAGCCTTGCCCATAAGTAACAAACGGCCCCGTCCCTGGGCTGATGCTAGTAGTAAACGTTGCGCTCGTTATTAACGAGCCAGTGCCACTTACCGCCTTATCCTCGGTAGATAGTGCCCACGATCCGCCACTGGTATCCTGTACTCTTTGAGTGAACCCATTTGTAGTTCCGGCAGTTATAGTGGGCGTTCCACTTGTCTGCATCGCCACAGCCCAGACGAGCACAGGACCAACATGGGTTAGCGTGAAATTGCCCGTTGTCACCAAGTTGCTCCCCGTCCCAGGATTGACCTGGACGCCAATCTGCGACGTATCGGCTCCGGTCATATGAGAGTACTCATCAGCGACGATCTGATTAAACTGACCGCCACCACCCGCAACCGTAGCCGTCAGCTGCGTAACCGAACCGTGTATGATATTCAACGAACGAAACAGTACTCCGTTGGAATTAGAAGACCCCCCACCCTCAGTGTGATGCGTTGAGAGATCATAGCTATTAGTGCCGCCACTTCCGTTATCGATAATCGAGGTAAGAGACGTGTAGTCGTTAGGGGAAGCACCGACGGGCATTTGCCATTGCATAAGCCCGATGATCGAATTCCCCGCGGGTACAGAGGGTATAGTGCAGATATATGTCGTAGTCTGACCGCTTGATCCAGCGGTGCAGAGGGTACCGTGTATGTGGGTTATAGAGCCTCCACCACCCCCTCCGCCGCTAAAGATAAACGCCGGAGATCGCTGCGGCGTGGAGGCCGCTACCACAACAATGGTAGCAAGCGCTCCCCACCGCGCAAGAAACCGCTTCATCACGCCTACCTCAGAATGACACTTACCTGCGCAGCCGACGCAGAAAGGGTTGTGCTTGGCACGAGACAAAGCGACTCATTTGGCCCTATCGTGGTTACCGTCGTCGTCAGCGTCTGTATGGTATCGAGCGCAGCGGTATTACCAACATTAAAAGTGGAGCTGCCGGCAATGTTAGTGCCGGAACTCTGACAGTTGGTGCCGCTCGCCGACTTGTTAACCTTCACGGTAGCTATCCCCGCTTCCCTGGCGCTGATGTTCATGGAGGTGCTAATGATCAGGAACGTTTGGCCGAATGTATCAAAGTAGCCGGCCGGGTTTGCCCCAGTTAGCCATCCGGCGACCGCTCGGACGTTGCGCTCGCCCACCAAAATGCACTTGTAGGCGGTGCCGTCATCTACCACCGTGGCGTCGTTATTGGCCGGGGCAATATAGGTAGTGATGGTACTGGATCCCAACGCCCCGGCGCCAAGGCAGCCATAGAATACCGCAGTCCCGCCAGTCGTGGTTAGCGAAAAGCCATTGGCCCCATCGCTGGCAAACTGGTACACGCTTCCCTTGGTGGCCACCGCCGGGTTCGGTAGTGTGAACGTGATACCGGTATTGTTCGCAATAAGCAGATTTCCTGTATCCGCCGGTACCACACCATACGGAGAAGTCTTAGCAACGGGCCACAACTGCCCATTGATCGTACTACCATTGGTGATCGTTTGGGAACCGGTGTTAAGGGTGCCTACCGTATTAGTGAACCCCGGTGCCAACGTAATTGTGGTGCCACCACCGCCGCTACTAGAGGTTCCGCAAGTGATACCTGTACCCGCCACATAGTTCAAGTGATTACCGCCGGTATCGGTACAGGCTGGCATCGCGAAATCGGCCGGAGCCGCTGAGCTACCGGTGACATTCGCCTTCACTGTGTTTGCTGCCATATTGGCTTGTTTGGCATTAGTAATGGCGGCATTTGCTATCGTCAGCGCACCACCCGCCGCAATAGTCGCGTCCCCGCTCAACGTAACACCTGCGACGGAAGATGAAGAGCCGGCAGGATATTGGGCAATCTGCGGCCCGGTTCCTGGATTAACCGTCCCGCCGCCCGTTGCTATTGTCTGCCAACTCGGCAACCCGCTCGCCATTTGAAGAATCTGACCGGCGGTGCCAGCTGCAAGCCTGGTAAATTGCCCACCAGCATTACGATACCAAATGTCACCCGTGCCGTCGCTACCCAGCCCGACCTGCATTGACGTAACCGCCGTAGCGGAAAGAGTCAGTCCGCTCGACCCACCAAACGCTCCGCTGTTGTTATATTGGACTTGGGTGTTGGCGCCACCCGGTGTGCCAGCACCACCCGTGGCCGTCAGCGTCTGTGTCGGGAACGTGCCCGTTAGCGACAAGCCCGAGCCCACTGTGATCGACCCTAGCGTGGAACCGTTGCCGCTTAGTATGTTTGCATTTGGGACCGTTAGTCCGCCGCCCACCGCAACGCCGTTAACAAAAAGACCCTGCGCGTTGAGCGTACCCGGACCCATGCTCGTCGTCGACCCAAGGAATACACCACCATCCTGGTCAGCGGTGAGCCTTATCACCGGTGTAGTCGACCCGTTCGGCGTGCTGCTGATCGTGGTCTTCATGCCGGCGTTGCCAGGCGACTGCGGCTGAGTCGTCGTAAAGCTCAGCGCCGCCAACGGGCCGACGGCCGTTGAGCCATTATAGGCAAATGCATCATAACCGCCGCAGAGCACCCCACTGCCCACCGCGGTCGGGGATGCAGCAGTACCACCATAACAAACAACGTCGTACTTAGCCGTACCATTGAAAGCATCTAATTCTATACGGGAGTTAGTCGAATCTGCCCCCGCAACCTGCAATGCTGTGCCAGCTGGAGCAACAGGCAAAGAACTAAAGACGGTAGTATTATAATCGATGTTGGCCAATACACCACTGACAGTGAGATGCACAGCAGGAACAGTGGCCCCGACAGGGGTTGCACTAATCGTAGTGTTCATACCACCATGACCGGACGATTGAGCTTCCGCCGTCGTAAAACTGACGGCCGCGAGCGGACCAATCGCCGATGAGCCATTATAAGCAAAGGCATCATAGCCGCCGCAAAGCACACCATTACCAACCGGCGCCTTGCTACCGTTGATGCCACCAAAACACACGATGTCGTACTTGGCAGTGCCGAACGCATTCAATTCAACGCGAGCGTTGGTGCTATCGGCACCGATCATCTGTAGGACGGTGCCCCCGACCGGCGCAAAACTGACCCCGGTCGAGTGGTAATCCAACAGCGTATACGCCGTTTGGTAGCTGACGTTGGTGTTACCAGTCACCGTGTTGGTCGATGAAAAGAAAGCTGCTTGCGGCGCTGAACCCGTACCCCCTCCACCGCCGCCGCCGCCTATGCTCGTTGCCGCCACATGCTTGCTCAGACCACCCTGAACGACCGGAATCATATCGCTCGATGACAGCGGAATCGTCGCCACCGGCGTACCCGTGACGAAACTGGTAAAGGTCTTGTTGGTCTGCGCAGAAACAACACCCGGCCACAGCGCCAGCACGACCGGCAGATAACGCCAGATTTTCATCACATTATCCCGTCAACAGGCTGTCAAAGGATTGCCCGCGTCGTCGGTCAGGATGTTGCCCGCATCGTCGGTCAGAAACACCGGACCGGTACTTCCCGACAGCGTCAGTTCCTGCCACACCACCCCATCCCAGAATACGACGCGGCCGTCAGCCGTCACATACAACGGCGTCACGCTCAGCGGCCCCGCTATCGGCGTGCTCATGCGCGAAAACCTTGCTACCGCTGCCTTATCGTCGCGCGATCAGACGGCACCAGCTCCGTCGTTACCGTCGCCGCCTGAATCTGGCGCTGCAACGCGCTATACGCCGCCCGTTCTTTAGCTTGTTCTTCGCTGGCGGCCTCGGTGACCACCGTCTCGTTGATCGCTGGCGCAACGATTGTGACCTCATAGATCATGAAATCATTTCCCTTTCGCCGCTCGCCGGCCCTTCGCAGTCGTCTTCGAGCCTCGCATCAGCCCGATCTTGTTCAGCGTCGCGTACACTTTGCCCGGATCACCCGGGTACTCGCGCTTCAGCTTGCCCTCGACGTCCGCAACCGCCGTTTTCTTGCCCGATCGAGTCAATTTCGGCATCATTCACTCCCGCGTTCCTGGAGTTCGCAAAATGCTCAATGATTTGGCTCTTGTTGTCGCCGCCCTAGCCATAATCCTGGCGATTATACTGGTAATCGGCGCGGCGTTTAATAAACGATATTTGTTGGCTTCTGGTTATCTATTACTAGCCGTGACCAATGCTCTGTTGTTTACTCTATTCGTTCGACTCGAAACCACATCCCTCGAAACTCGGACTCTACTCGCCAAATCCCAGGCTCTCCTCATCCAATGCCGCAACAGCCAGAGCGCCGATCTTTACCCAAACAAACGTTTGTTTCATGCGGACATTAAGCCTAATTAACTAGCTGATTGCCCACATAAATCCCGCGCGGATTCCCAAGCCAGTCATAATCGGGACCGCTACTCGCCGCCGCATCATCGCAGGTGTGATAGCTCAACGTCGTCGGATAGCAGCCCCAGGCCAAGCTGTTGCCGGCTTGGTGAAACACGTTGTCGGTAATCGTCAGCCCATTCCATTCAAAGCCCTGGCTCCGGGTGTCGGTGTACCACCCGCCGATCGGCAAATTCGAGTCAAAGGTGTTGTTGATAAAGGCGATCTTGTGCCAGTAGCCCAACCCCTCCACCGCCGCATCCCCCTGATGGTGGAACGCGTTGTTGCTGACGATCATATCATTCACATCATTGATCAGCGCCGCGTCATCGGACGCCCCGGGATCGGCGAACTGGTTACCCGACAACAGATGACCCGAGGTCGGAGAATTATTAAAATAGTAGGGCCCGGCATAATACAACGAGTAATAAGTCGGACTTGTGGTAAATGAATTACCAACAATTGTCGAGTGATTACCAAATATCTCTACAAATTCTAAGGTGCAGTTGGTAATTGTCGCGTTGTCCGATCGAACAATCACCGACCCGTATACTCCATTGCCTTGGCAATCCAGCGTGACGTCCTGCGCGGTGATGTACAATGGAAAAAAACTACTATGGTTGAGCCGGTAAACCGTATTAGCTTGATTCAACAGCTCATTCGCCGGAAGTACCTCTACAACCGCGGCCGCCGAGCTCGGCCCCGCAAGCGCCGTCAGCGTCATACTCTGAATGTCAACCGTTTGGCTCGCATCGTAGTCGCCATTCACATTCTGCACATACGTATTCGGATAGCTCAGCTCCAGCTGGTGATCCGTTGTGCGCAGCCATATCTGCCGCGATTGAGTCGTGTAATTCGCGCTCGTCACCGTGAATTGGTCGATCCACGTTTGGTCCAGCATCACGTTAATCAGCGGCGCCGGATCACCCGCTACCAACCCCGCGCGCACCACCACATCTATCCGGTACAGCCCATAATCACTTGTCGGAAACGTGCTGGTCACCGACAGCGACGGGGTCTTGCCGCACCACCCCAACCGCACCGCACCACCCCCAAGCAACGCCCCGCAACCATTACCAACCAGCTGGTCGCCCGGTATCACCACCGGCAAATTGCTCGCCGCCGCGCTCACCGTGATCGCCGGACTCGTCGCTCGCAAATCCGTAAATCCGTTGTTCAGGTAATACCGTATCTCGTACGTGCCTGCCGACGCCGGCAGAGTCAGCGTCCAGGTGTCCGTTACATTCGGTACGTAGATCCAACTGCCATACGCCGCCGCAGCCGCCCCTACCCTATACACTCCTAGCCAGTCTTGCGGATTCCCTAATCCTCCTGTCAGCCTCGCCGTGATCTGCGATCCTACACTCCCTTGGTCCGCGCTTACCTCTATCGACGCCCCATTCACTTCTGCCACGCTCATTATCAACCATAGAACCACCCAAACAAACGTTTGTTTCAACAGCTTTTGCCCCAGCAAACTCCAATCCAAACAAATACACCACCCAACTAACCCTAGCCGCGCTATAGATAGAACCACAAACCCCTACTCTCCGACAGGAACATCCCTATTTCCGCGCCCGTGCTCCTCATCAAAGCTATCGCCCGATCGTGGTGGCTCACCAATGCCGAATTGGCCAATCTGCTCGCCATTCCCACCAAAATCCTTATCCCCGATCTACTCAAAGGACCTCTCTCCTTCAAACCCAACTCTGACACTGCCGAGCGACTCCGTATCATCTATTCCATTCACGCCTGCCTCGCTTACATCTTCCTCAATCCCGCTGATGAAGCTCGCTGGATCCACCAGAAACTTCCTATCCTCGCTAACCTTTCCCCGCTCCACTACATGCTGCAATTCAAATTGCCCGGCATTTTCCGTCTCGAAGCCGTCGTCCGCGACATGACCCGAACCGGCGAGCCCGCCAGCGCCAGCCTCATCAAGGATCGCCCGCTAGACCCCCAACCCCGTGACTGACCACGCCCGGGTCCTACTGCGACCCTTGCCCTAACCATCCTGATGGTACCCCCGACACCCCGCCGGCACCCCCCTTACCACCCTATCTGGGCTCATTAACGGCAGCATTTCTGCCGACAACACC
>Ga0066903_100000174_pt1 | contig 34166 bp, 16 predicted proteins | sample PanSoiMetaGPlot1_FD_67491 | JGI IMG/M metagenome (GOLD analysis project Ga0066903, IMG submission 67491) | Tropical forest soil microbial communities from Panama analyzed to predict greenhouse gas emissions - Panama Soil - Plot 1 (version 2) | ecosystem: Environmental > Terrestrial > Soil >... | reverse complement strand
GCTATGAGTGCTATTTGCCTACGTACCGGCAGAAGCGGCGGTGGTCCGACCGTATCATCGAAGTAGAGTTGCCCCTTTTTCCAATGTATGTTTTCTGTCGTTTTAATTCCTCCGCAACTGGTAAAGCGATTTCAACACCGGGCGTCACCCGCATCGTCGGATTCGGTGGACAGCCGGCCGAAGTAAAGGTCGAAGAGATTGAAGCCTTACAACTTCTAGGTCAAAGCGGCTTCTTGCGAGAACCATGGGCATATATCCCCAATGGAACATTAGTTCAGGTAGAGACAGGGCCATTAACTGGGGCGCAGGGAATGCTCTGTTCCGGTGAAGATAAACGACGTTTACTGATTTCTGTAACCTTACTGCAGCGCTCGGTGGCGGTTCAATTAGACGAAAACACGGTGATTTCGTTGGTCGAAGATCCGAAAGAGATTAGGAAGAGTAAGGCCATACTTGAAGATAAATCGGATCTCGCGTTAAGGCTTATAAAAAAAGCAAGAGATATTACTGTATAGGATGACTTTTACAACACGAATACAACCTATCATAGCGGAAAATGCGCAGGTGAGAGCAATATGATCAAGACCGCCTTACGCCGTCCTGCAAATACAGTTATTGGTCAGTAAGACTCTGTGATGAGAGAAGTAGAGCGCTCGTTCTCGGCGTCACATTTTAGTGATGTCAAAGACTAATTCAAATCGGAAAAGGTTATTACGGGCTATGATATGAGAGCTGAAACGGCAAAACTTAAAGAATATCAGTTTCAAGCGGAAACCAAAAAGCTGCTTGATATAATGATTCATTCCCTTTACACCAATAAAGAGATCTTTCTGCGCGAATTGATTTCCAACGCCTCGGATGCGCTGGACCGGTTGCGCTTCGAGTCCTTGACCGATCCCACTCTGCTGGAAGAGAACGACAAATACGAGATTCGCCTGGAAACCGACAAAGAAGCAAGGACTTTATCGGTTTCCGATACGGGAATCGGTATGAGTCGTGATGAGGTGATGGCCAATATCGGAACGATCGCCAAATCGGGAACTGACGAGTTGCGTAAAGATCTGGAATCGGCTCCTACCGCGCAAGTGGCCGCCGATTTGATCGGTCGATTCGGCGTCGGATTTTATTCTTCATTTATGGTGGCCGATAAGGTCGTATTGACGACACGCAAGGCCGGAGAGACCACGGCGACCCGATGGGAATCGACTGCTGACGGCACTTACCTCCTCAGCGAAGCCGAGCGTGAGCGGCGGGGCACGACCGTGACGTTGTATTTAAAGCAGGCGGATCCGGAAATCGGGATTGAAGACTTTACCGACCAATGGGCGCTCTCGCGTGTCGTGATGAAATATTCCGATTTCGTCACCTACCCGATCATCGGCAAATACATACGTGAGGAGACGGGCAACGACGGGGGCCTGGTGAAGAGGTCCGAACCAACGATCGTAATCGAGGACAAAATCCTCAACTCAATGAAACCGATCTGGAGCCGGCCGCAGTCTGAAGTGTCGGAAAACGAATACGCCGATTTTTACCGGCACATCTCGAACGATTGGACCCCGCCGTTCAAGACTGTTCCACTCAAAGCCGAAGGGATGATCGAGTATCAAGCCTTGTTGTTCATTCCCGAGCAGGCGCCTTACGACCTGTTCTATCAAGGCTATCGGGGCGGGCTGCGCCTGTATGCCAAGCGGGTGATGGTGATGGAGAATTGCGCGGAGTTGTTGCCCGCCTATATACGGTTCATCAAAGGCGTGGTCGATTCGGCCGACCTGCCGCTGAACATCTCGCGCCAGACGCTGCAACAGGACCGACACGTCGCGCAGATCCGGAAATGGCTGACGAAGAAGGTCCTGGATGTGCTGGCGGAATTGTTCGAGAAAGATTACGACAACTACCTGAAATTCTGGGGCCAATTCGGTCGGGCGTTGAAGGAAGGAGTCTCATCCGATTACGACAATAAAGACCGGATAGTCTCGCTACTGCTCTTTCAGTCATCCGACGACCCCGAGAAACTAACGACGCTTAAGGACTACGTCGCGCGGATGAAAGAAGGGCAAAATGAGATTTACTATCTTACGGGTGAGTCCCGGAGCGTGGTCGAGAACTCCCCGCACCTGGAGGCAGTAAAGGAGAAAGGCTATGAGGCGCTTTATATGACTGAACCCGTCGACGAGTTGTTGATGCAGTCAATGATGGACTATGAAGGGAAGAAGTTCAAGTCTCTCAGCAAGGGCGTTATCAATCTGGGAGACGCGGAAGAGAAGGAAAGAAGACAGAGGGATCTCAAGCAAAAAGAAGAGGAGGCCTCGGGCTTGGTAGAGTTACTGCAAAAGGCCCTGGACGATCATGTCAAGCAGGTGCGACTCTCGAGTCGCCTTGTGTCCTCGCCCGCCTGCCTAGTTGGAACTGAAATGGACTACAGCCCTCAACTCGAGCGACTCTTGCTGAAGGGGAAAGGCGGAGGACCGAAGCAACGGCGAATCCTTGAACTGAATCCGAATCATGACATATTTATCAAGTTGCACGAGCGCTTCGAGCGGAATGGCGAGGACCAAGCCATTGGTGGGTATGCTGAATTGCTATTGGGCTATGCCATGCTAGCCGAAGGGTCAGAGTTGCCAGATCCGACCCTGTTCAACCGCCTTGTAATAGACCTCATGCTTCGAACATTATAGAAGCAATTTTTGATGGCTTAGGAGCTAAATCTGCGGCAATACGGTTTTATCCCTCAATTTACGTTATGGGATACACGCACAAGACATCGTTTCCCACATCGTGTTGGTCTGCGTGACTGTAGCTTGGCAGCGCATCGCCTTGTGGTCGGTTGTCGAAGGTCAATCTGAGGAGACAATGGTAGGTAATGGCATCTTATCCGCGATCGGCCATACCCCGATTGTCAGGTTAACGCGCGCTCTTGAAGAGCTTCCATTCCATCTTTACGCCAAGCTGGAGGCCTTTAACCCCGGCGGCAGCATCAAAGACAGGGCAGCCTTCAGCATTATCGGCAATGCGCTGGAGACAGGTGAGGTTCAAGCCGGGACAACGGTCATCGAATCCAGCTCCGGTAACATGGGGATAGGGTTGGCGCAAGCCTGCGCCTATTTTGGTTTGCGGCTCATCTGTGTGGTGGATCCAAAGACCGCCAACCAGAATATTCATATTCTTGAAGCCTACGGGGCGGAAGTGGATGTTATAACCGAACCAGACCCCGCGACTGGAGAGTTTTTACCAGCGCGTATTCAGCGAGTGCAAACTCTCCTTCGCTCGATCCCAAACAGCTATTGGCCCGACCAGTATTCGAACATGCGCAACGCCGAGGCGCACCATCAAACAATGCACGAGATCGTGACGGCTTTGGAGGGCAAGGTTGATTACTTGTTTTGTTCTACCAGCACTTGCGGCACATTGAGAGGTTGCGCTGAATATGTGCTGGCCCGCCATTTAAGAACCAAGATAATCGCCGTAGACGCTGTGGGTAGTGTGATTTTTGGGGGGGGGGCAAAAAAACGACTCATCCCGGGGCATGGCGCGAGTCGCCTGCCCGGCTTGTACCAGCATGGCTTGGCTGAACGATGCGTCCATGTGTCGGATTTGGATTGTATCATCGGTTGCCGTCAACTTTTACGGCGCGAGGCGATTATGGCTGGTGGTTCATCAGGGGGAGTTTTGATGGCCGTCGAACGCATAAGAGATGATATCCCTCAGGGGGCTATCTGTGTCCTCCTCTTTCCTGATCGCGGGGAACGTTATCTTGATACCATCTATTCAGACGTGTGGGTGAGAGAACATTTTGGTGACGTGTCGCACTTTTGGCAATATCCCATGGAGGCGCGAGCATGCGTGATGGTGACGTCTTGATTTTGAAAGGGTCTGAGGTTGTATTACTTCTTGCCGGACGAGAGCGCGAGTTTATTGATAAGGCGCGGACGGCTTATCTGGCGCACCCCCGTGGCGGGAGTTCTCTTCCTCATCGGAATGCGCCCCAAAAGAGACTTCATCGGTATTGATTTCGGATGCCTGCATAATGAGCGCCGGCGATCTGGACATTTGCGCAGTGAGGGATGGATTGACCCAAGACGGAAACGGCAAGAGTGAAGATTGATTCGGTCCGCGTAAAGTCGACGCTCTGGTATACAACCGTGCTGGGGCTCGCGCTGATACTCTTCAGTGTTGGAGTTTATGCTCTGATGATGCACAAACTGTACGGCCGGTTGGATGCCGGGTTGCAAACGACAATGGAAGGCACGGTGAGATTGTTCTTGCATGAGAAGGAGGAGGGAGAGGACGATCGGCGCTCCGCGGGGAGCGCAATGCGGAAGTACTACTATCCGCGACAGGCAATAGCCGTATTCGATCACGACGGCGGATTGCTCAAGGAGCAATCGCTGGGCAACCTTCACGCTTTCCTGCCCGCCTCCATCGCGCTCGACAAGGATGGCCTACAATTCCATACACTGCACGGATCGCAAATGGGCGCCGATGGCGGCCTGCGCACGGTAGTTCAGCGCATCAGGACTTCGCCGCAAAGCGCGGTCTTCATTGCCATCTGCCAGCCGATGGAAGACGCGTCTGGTGACTTGGAATTGCTGGGCGGAATTCTTTGCTTGGCGATTCCTTTCACAATGATCCTGACCGCGGCGGGTGGGTGGTTCCTGGCTCGCAAAAGTCTGGCGCCGGTTGTGGTCATGTCGGAGTGCGCGCGGCGCATCGGGGCGAAGAATCTGAGCGAGCGGTTACCTGTCATCAACCCGCACGATGAGCTCGGGAATCTGGCGACGACATTCAACGAGCTGCTGGCGCGGTTGCATCGAGCCCTCATGCAGCAGCGGCAGTTTATGGCCGACGCGTCGCACGAATTGCGGAATCCGGTTTCGGTGATACGTACGACCTCAGAAGTGATGATGGGGCGGGTAGAGCGGGGAGTGAGCGAATATCGTGAGGCGCTGGCCCGGATTGGCGACCAAGCGCGGAGGGTCACACGTATCATAGAAGATATGTTCACTCTGGCTCGCGCCGACGCCGGAGGGCGAGAATTGAAACCGCAGGATTTCTACCTCGACGAACTCGTGACGGAAGCCGCGCGCGCCGCGGGCGCGCTGGCCGAGCGCAAAGGCGTGAACATTGAGTGCGCGCCTGCGCTGGAAACGCTCTACCGCGGGGACGAGGAATTGCTACGGCAAATGCTGCTCAACCTGCTCGACAACGCGATCAAATATACCCCTGAAGAAGGCAAGATTAGCCTGCGACTTGTTCAGGGTGATTCAAGTCACATCATCACCATCGCCGACACTGGTGTCGGCATTCCTATCGAAGCGCGGCCGCACATTTTCGAGCGCTTCTATAGAGCGGATAAGGCGCGCTCGCGCGTGGGAGAGGCCAACGGCGTCGGCGTCGGGCTTGGGCTTTCAATCGCGAAATGGATCACAGAAGCGCACGGCGGGCGGCTCACGCTGCAACATTCCGATAGCGACGGGAGTGTCTTCGTTGTCTCACTACCCGCCCACGGAATTACCCGTCAGCTCGATCAATAGGCCGAACAAACCATACATCGTAGGAGTAATTTGGCCTAAGAGGACACTGTTATCTGTGTTAGCTGTATATTTTTGTATGGCCGCTCTACACATTTCTCTCAGCATCGGGTTCTATAACCTTGGCTTATTCTCGAATAAGAGTGGCGGCGGCGTTCAGAATAGGAGTTCGGTCCGAGCAGGGTTTCTCCCTGTTACCTGACATCTCACGTGCTTCTCTTCGAGGGTGGGTGACCTTCTTCACTGCGTAAGATTCGCCGCCGAAGTCATAGCTGACGCATTGAGCGCAAACGACCCGAGCGCCCCCCTTTTCAGAGGCTATGAAGAGAGAGTGCGGAGGGGCGCGGGTGTTTGGCAGGGACTCGTCTCCATTTTTTACGAGGCCGCCCCGTTATTTAGCCGCCTAATAGCCGAGAGTAACTTTCGCCTTCCGGCCATGCGTTTGTGCGAGGGTGACGTTTATAGTCCGGAGGCCGGCGAGACTTTAACCATGTTCCGAAATGCTCCTGATTCGGCCCGTGGTTCACGGGAGTACCCAAAGCCGAACCATTCTCTTTCCGATAAACCCGTCATTTCCGCAATAGAGAAAAATTCCTTGAAGGATTGACTAATATTATACGCCGTGATAAAAGAAAAAGAGTTATTGTACTTAGGTTATTGGTAGTTATCTGAGAATTGTATCGACTGTCCTCTCAAAAAAAACAAACGACAATAGTGTTGCCCCGAATTTAACCCTACACACGTTCGCCCATCTGGGTAAAACATTTCAACAATCAGCTAAGGGTAGCTATTTACCTGAGCTCATCCAGAAGTATGTGGCTCAGAATGGCGACAGCCCGCCATTGAAGCTTATTACTTGGTAAGAGGGGATGTGAGTATTGCGGCGATCTCGGCTTACCCTCCGCCATTGACATTTCAAAAATTACCAGACGATCCAATCGGGTTACCGTTAGCGCCAATTCTGCAAAAGGAGGTATTCATGACGTTAGGAGATGTATTAAAGAAGGAAAGAAATCGTAAGAAACTGACGGCTGAAGATGTAGCGGCCGGTATGGGGCTCTCCGTAAACGCCTATGCGGAGCTTGAGGAAGCGGCGTCACCTATTGAGGAGTGGGGGCCTAAGCTGGCCCAGATCGCAATAAAGCTTTCGACGCCTACTTCAAGACTGATAAGCGAAACGGGGAAATCCGCTCAGGCTAAGGAGGTCGAAGGGCAGTGCGGGAAGTTGATCAAAAAACACCGTGAAAAACGGGAGTTGGGTAGAGAGGCTTTGGCCGCTGAGTTGGGGTGGCCTTTGGAAGAATTTGTTTCGGTCGAGGATGGAAACAGCCCGTTGGAGCAATATGCGCCGTTGCTATTGCGATTCGCCGAGATAATTGACCAGCCGATATTCAATCTCTTCTACCCTTGCGGCCTTCCTTTCGCGGAACTCAAAGATTATCCGTAATACGGCCGAGAAAGCGGCGGTGGTTTGTTCAGTCAACAGGGTAACGCAAATACATCATAAGGAGGTTTGGAGAATATGAGTTGGTACGATCCTGACAGGGAAGATACGACGATTTACAAGGTTGTCGTAAATCACGAAGAACAGTATTCAATATGGCCCGAGTACAAAGATAACCCCCGCGGGTGGAAAAGTGTGGGTAAGGTAGGGGCGAAGGCCGAGTGTCTAGCTTATATCAAGGAGGTGTGGACCGATATGAGGCCCCTTAGCTTGAGAAAGAAGATGGAAGAAATGGCCAAGAATCCGCCTCCCCCGCCCCCGCCACCGGACCCGAATAGACCTAAGGAGAAGAGCCTTGTGGATAGGCTTTGCGAAGGCGAACATCCGGTCGAGGCGGGGTTGCGACCTGAAAAGACGGTAAAGCTTTTTAAGGAGGCTATTGATCGCAATTACGTCCACATTAAGTTTACCAAGACGAGAGGCGGCACCGAATTGGGGGTGAGGCTCGACCGCGACGCTTGCAGTTTCAGTAACGCGGATTTTGAGCAAGGCACAGGGACGGTCCATGTTGAAGGAGGCCTGACGTTGGATTATGTGAAGGTCAGATGCATCGCCGATGTTGATCTGAGCACTCTTGAAGGCACGGGCCGACTGATTAAGGTTGAGGCAACGGCAGAGGGCTGATAGCGGAAAGGAGTTGTTTATGAGCGATTTAAAGTTAATCGATGCGGTTAAATCCGGTGACATTCACGAAGCGGAGAGGTTAGTCAAAGTCGGCGCCGACGTTAATCAACAGGACGAACAAGGTTGGACGCCGCTCAATTTTGCGGCGGGTAAAGGGAACCTGCCATTGGTTAAGTTTCTTGTCGAAAATGGGGCGGATATCTTCAAGTCGGGGCGGGATCGTAGGACACCATACGCGATTGCCCTTGCTGCAGGACGCGTATCGGTCGTGAAATATCTGAGAGAGACGGAGGACAGGCGCCCAGGAGAAAAACCGCCACGCCCTGAACGAAAGTACTGTAAAGCATATCACCTCGGAGAGCTGAGAAAATATCCTGAGTGGAGCGAGGGACGAATAAATTGGAAGCATAAGAAAGATGAAGACGAAAGGAACGGGGGGCAAGATGGGGATGACCCGTTCCCCGATGACAAAGTCGTCTTTATACACCAGGATTTTACCGTAACCGAATCCGTATGGCACAGCGAGAATGTCATTTTCGATCAGGTTAACTCAGCCTGGCGGGAGTTTTGCGTAAATACCATGAAATTCAAGGTTCCTGACGATCTTGACCTCATCGTGCCTAATGAGACCGACGCCTGAGACGAACGCTCGGATCATCAAATTGTTTAAAACGAAACAGGGAGAAACCATGATATATAAAGCGGAAGGGTTTAGGACTCAGATTGCAAAATGGGTCGCTGATTCATCATCGGCAAGTCATCAGCGTATTGCGGAAGTGGCTGCGCTGTTGTTTCTCGGGGTCGTTGCGGCGATATCTCTATGGACAGTAGGTCCTCCCAGGGCGGCGCAGGCAAGCGCTCCACCAACGGAGTTTTCTTCGGAACGCGCAATGAATCACGTCAAAGCTATAGCTCAAAAACCCAGGCCCGTAGGATCAGAAGAACATGCGAAGGCCATGGCCTATATTATCGAACAACTGACTGCGCAAGGCTTCCATCCTGAGGTCCAGAAAAAGATGGTTGTGGGCAATCTGAGGGATCGCATTCATACTGTTACGGTGCAGAACATCGCGGCCAGATTAAACGGCGGAAACAATTCCGGAGCTGTCTTGCTCGCCGCCCATTATGACTCGGTGCCGACTGGCCCGGGCGCCGCAGACGACGCATCCGGAGTGTCCTCTTTGCTCGAAACTGCAAGAGCTCTGAAATCAAGCCCCCCATTGAAAAATGACGTTATCTTCTTATTTACCGACGGAGAAGAGATCGCTTTGTCGGGCGTCAGGGCATTTACGAATGATCATCCCTGGGCAAAAGATGTGAGAGTCGCTCTTAATTTTGAGGCTCGCGGAACCGGCGGGCCGGTATTCATGTTTGAAACGAGCGAAGAAAATGGGTGGCTGATTGAGAACATGTCAAAGGCGGCTCCGTATCCGTTCGCCTCCTCGTATATGTATCACATATACAAGGCTCAGCCATACGACACGGACCTGACCGCCTTCAGAAGGCAAGGGATTCCAGGGCTCAATTTCGCTTTTCTTAAAGGCGAAGACGCGTTCCATTCTCAAACTGATAGTATACAGAATCTCGATGAGCGCAGTATTCAACATCATGGCTCTTACGCGCTGGCTTTGACCCGTGAATTCGGCAACTCGAACCTGGACGATATCGAAAAGCCGAATTCAATCTATTTCGACATTCTAGGTTCAACCTTGATCCATTACCCGCGGGGATTGGTGATACCGATCACGATTGCGATAGGGTTAGCTTTTGCCACGATAGTAACTATCGGGGTGAAGAAAAAGAGATTGGCGGTTCGTGACGCTCTTCTGGGTTTCGCCGCGTTAGTCGTCGGGATATCCGTTGTGATAGCGGCGTCGACATTCTTAGGGCAATATATTCGGTCGATTGCGCCCCTGCTCAGCCCGGGAACCAGCAGTAATTTGATGGTTCTTGGATATCTCGCTTTTGCCATCGCAATTGTCTCCGGTACCTATTATTGGTTCGGTAAGAAAGCAAGTATTCAAGGTCTTTTTGTTGGCGGGTTGTTCTGTTGGCTTGTTTTGGCGGTAATCACCACGTTCGTCTGGGAAGGAGCGAGCTATCTTGTCGACTGGCCATTATTGTTCGCCCTTTTACCGCTAGGCTATCTACTTATGCCGCGTAAAGAGCGCTTCGGATCGCTCGGATTCACGGCGTCGCTCTGTTTATCAGCTGTCCCGGTAATCATCCTAATTGTCCCGACAAGCTACATCGTGTTTTTGGGGCTGGGATGGACCCGAGCGCCGATCTTAATGATTCCCCCGGTATTAATGATCGGGCTGCTCATTCCGCATCTGTATCTTGTAACTTCGAGAATCAGAAAGAGACGGGTATTTATCTGCGCCGCGGCATTGCTTGCGCCGGTCTTTATAACGGCGAGCATTTTGTCGAATACTCAGGCAAGGCCCAGCAGTGTCTTTTATGGGCTGAATGCCGACGCCAAGACCGCGATTTGGGCGAGTACCGACTTTGAGCCTGACGATTGGACGTCGCAGTTCTTTCCTTCCGGAACAACCAGGAATCATTTGCCTGAGTTCTTCCCGCTTGGTTCTGAATTTCTAAGCGCTTCGGCTCCTGTGACATCTCTGTCGCCTCCGGAGGTCACTCGGATTGAAGACAAGGAAGCTGACGGAGTCCGTACTTTACGCATACGAATAACCTCAGTTCGAAAAGCCCCTGTCATGGAACTTGTTACGGATATCAAATCGGAAATCTTGAAAGCTTCGGTCAACGGCGAACCATTGCGAGTCCAGGTTTATAGCAACCGCCTACGACTACGCCATACTGGACTTCCGGAAGAAAGCCTGGAATTAGCGCTGGAGCTGAAGCCTTCTCAGCCATTTGTCCTGAGGGTCGTAGATTACACGTATGGCATCACAGAGAGCGCGGGTTTGGCTTTCAAAGCTAGACCGAAGAATGTCATGCCCGGCCGCAGAGACGTTTGGCTACAAGACTCAGTCGCGGTCAGTAAAGTATATACCCTCTAAAACAGACGGTCTCCTCCGGCACGGTCTTCGTTACGCAAAGTGTAGCCACAGAAGGTGACTGTCTACGCCAATCTTCGTTGTCCCGACTTAGCGGCTTAAAAGCTCTTCCACCCTCTCCCAAGGCGCCATGATACATCACCATGGCAACGCCGCAGTCTCTTGTTTTCCCAACAGGACTATCAGTCCGAGGCGCTATCGATGTTGAGTTCGGCAAAGTGTTTCTCTGAGTCGGGCTCGGGAAATCATTCGGCGGGAGCGACTGGCGTTGCGAATTGCTGAAGCCGTCTCTTCCTGATTGAGCTAACTGGAGCGCTTTGGCGACCAGAGTATGCGAACTTCGAAGGAAAGTTCGAGCGATGTGATCCGGTCGCAGGAGTCGTTTGGACGCGTGGGCCGGCCCGTTGTCGAGAATCAGATTCAGCGCCTAGATCCCAGTTATTGAATCCGCCTTTCAATATTGCATTTTAGCCGCCGCTAAGTATCCTATTGCCTGTTGTCAGCGGCAGTTCGCTTCAAACCCGGGGAGGAAATTTTATGCAAGTAAACAGTTGGATGGAAGCGCTACTACAGGATTCGCGATACGCGGTAAGAGTGTTCATTAAAAACCCCATCTTCACAATTGTAGCGACGCTCACGATCGCGTTGGGCACGGGTGTCAATACCGCAATATTCACACTGTTTAATCTTGCATTTCGTCCGTTGCCTATAAAGGACGCGCACTCAATCGTCAGACTCGATTGGGGGCGATGGGCTGAGGATAGGTGGTTTACTTACCCTGATTATGCTTACCTGCGAGACCACACAAAGATTATGTCCGGAGTGATAGCTAGCTCCGGCGGAAGGCCGACACTAGTATTGGGAGGGCAATCCACCTCTGAAGAACCGCAGAGAATCAGTAGCGAACTGGTGTCTGAAAATTTTTTCTCTGTCCTCGGGGCTTCTACTGTTCTCGGTCGTACCTTCACCGCCGAGGAGAATGTGATAGGGAAGTATCCATACGCGGTCATAAGTTATCCGTTCTGGCAGCGGCGTTTCGGCGGAAATCCGAACGTGGTGGGTCAGACTCTCCAGTTGAACGGTACGAACTTCACCGTTATCGGCGTAACAGCGCGGGACTTTTTCGGTTTCGGAGTTCGCCCTCCCGATCTCTGGTTGCCGCTTTTTATGAGGGGACAGATCCCTCCACAGGATAGCAGAGGAGATTGGTTCGAATCGCGCAACATACGATGGTTAATGATCTCTGGCCGCCTCAAACCTGATCGGACGGTGGCCGAGGCGAATGCGGAAATGGGGGTCCTTTCAAGTCAACTTGCCCCATATATTCAGGAGAGCGAAAAGCAACCCGGTAATAATAACCAGGAGATCGATCAAATAAGAAGAGTTCGTGCGACTCCCGCTCTTAGATTTGGGTTTATCCCTTTGGAACTCATAGGATCTGTGACGCTCGCAACGATGATGGTTTTGCTGATTTCCATAGCTAATATCGTAAACCTGCTTTTAGCGCGCGCGGCCGGACGTCAGAAAGAGATTGGGATGCGCCTTTGTCTCGGCGCGACTCGTCGTCGCGTGGTCAGGCAATTGTTGACCGAGAGCATACTACTTGCCGTTCTGGGCGGTTGCGCAGGGTTAGTCTTGGCCTGGTGGAGCATTAAGGCTTTTCTGATCTCAACACTGCCCTTTCAATTGCTGCCCTCCGACCCGGAATGGCTTAACAAAAACCTTACCCTGGATTTTCGGGTTCTGGGCTATACCTTCATGCTCTCGCTGATTACGGGTGTTGCGTTCGGTCTCATTCCGGCCTTGCGCTCAACGCGCCTTGATCTAGCAACCGCGGTCAAGGATGAAACTACATCCTTCGGCCGGGGGATGACTCGTTCGCGGTTGCGCCAAGGGCTAGTCGTAGCGCAGTTGGCATTCTGCCTAGTATTGTTGATTATCTCCGGGTTGGTCTTGCGTGGGCTGGGAAGGGCTGCGGATATAGATCCGGGGTTTGATCCAGGAAAAATTCTGGCTGTGGAGCCGCAATTGGCGTTTGCTCCGGGCTATGACGAGGTTCAGACACAACGTTTCTACCAGGAACTTACGGAGCGATTGAAGAACCAGCCGGGCGTGCTTTCAGTCACTCAAGTGCTCAACGCTCCGCTCACGAGTATGTCGCGGAAAACAATCAGCATAAAGTCAGACACTGTGGGCGAGCGGGTTGCGCGCGCATATTATAACGCCTGCGCGGCGAACTATTTTGAGACAATCGGTATTCCGATAGTTCGCGGTCGCAGTTTTAATGAAGAGGAAGTACGGTCCCGCTCCAACGTCGTTATTGTGACCGAGTCTACGGCGCAACGCCTATGGCCGAGACAAGCTCCCATTGGTCAATTATTAAGGCCGGACCCCAATGCTCCATTTGCGGAAGTTATTGGCGTTGTGAAGAACACACAGACCAAAATCGACGGCAGCGATCCATTACAGTTCTACCAGCCATTGTCGAATTTGGCCGGCGCCGCAATACTCTTGCGGACATCTACGGACGCTAGGGAGCTAGACAGTAAAATTCGGTCGTTGGTCAAATCCATGGCTCCTTCGCTCTTAGTTGACACCTACACGGTGGAAGAGGTTATTGGCAGTTCTTCGGACATCAAGGCCGCTCACAGTCTATTGGCTCTGTCGGCCTGTCTTGGACTGCTCGCTATGCTTCTGGCCTCCATGGGACTCTATGGCGTTATTGCTTACTCGGTGACTCAGCGTAGACATGAGATCGGCGTCCGCATGGCTCTTGGCGCTCGCCGGCGCGATGTGCTGTGGTTGGTTGTCAGTCAAGGCCTGCGTATGATCGGGATAGGCGTCGCGCTAGGTGTAACCGGCGGCGCGGCTTTTTCTCGCGTCCTGTCGTCTGCTCTCTTCGGTCTCAACCCGTTCGACCCGACCACATATGCGGGCGTTTCATTGTTTCTCGCATTAGTGGCGCTTCTGGCAACATACCTGCCAGCTCGTCGCGCCTCAAGAGTAGACCCAGTAGAAGCTTTGCGTTACGAGTAGCCATGAGCTCTCTCTTTATAAAAACCCTGCCGCCGATTGGATCGACCGTGTCCAAGTGATACTCCCGCCGAAATCCATTCTCGCCAATTGGCTGCGCCCGTCTTTAGCGCTGGATAGTAACCATGGGAACTATTGTAGTGCCCTTTGACCTCGAAGAAGGGCATACGCTTCCGCAATTCGGCTTTCTGAAATTTCTTCGAGCAAGGGGACATCGGATTTGTTGCTTAGGTATGCCCGAAATTGAAGGATTGGTTCGCAAGCAGGGCTTTGAGTTCATCCCTCTGGCTGCGCCCAGAGGCGATCAGCATGGCGCAAGGATATGGATGGGAAGCGACATTTGCCTGGGGCCGCTACTACGTGGCGTGATGGACGACGCTATGAGCCGGTTACGGCCAGATGTGGTGATGATTCGTAGCCAATACTATACCGAGGGGTTGGTCATACATTACCGCTACCGATGTCCCATCGTCTTCATTATCACATCCTTTAGAAAGAATACCAGAGAACGCGCTTGCGAGAACATCGTGACAAACGCCTTGATGAACTTCAGGGAGGGTGTGCCGGAGCTACTGAACTTGTTATCGCGGTCGGGGGTCCAATTTAAGAACTTCAAAGATGTCGCGAGAGATGCGCTCCGCTTTCCGGAGTTGGTGTTGTTCCCCGAAGCGTTCGATTTGCCGGGTCGGGAATCTGAGCCAGGGGTTTATTATCTGGGGGCCGGTGTGGATTTAGCTCGCAATGAAGAGGCCTTTCAATGGGATGCCATTGACCCGAATCTTCCTCTGGTTTACAGCGCTCTAGGCAGTCAGGGCCATTTGAATGCGGAGGCGAGAGGCAAATTTTTCCGCAAAGTGATCGACGCCGCGTCATCGCGCCCGGAATGGCAATTTCTCGTTGCGATCGGCAAAGGCTATACCCCGCAAGACTTCATGCCCGCCCCAGCCAACGTTACGTTAAGTAACTGGGTTCCTCAGTTACAGGCGCTGGCCCGCTCGACTGTTATGATAAACCATGGCGGGTTTGGAACAATTAAAGAGTGCGTCCTGATGGGGGTGCCCATGGTGGTCTTGCCATTATTTAACGCGCGTGACCATGTTATGTGCGCCGAACGTGTCGTTTATCACGGCCTCGGAGTAAGCGGCGACATCGATCGAGTTTCCGTGAATGATCTAGACTCGCTCATCGAGAAAGTTGTACGCGATCGCTCATTTAAGGGGCGAGTCGATTTAATGCGGGAAAAGTTCAAGCAGAATCGTCTCGACGTCGGCGCCGCAGTCATAGAGAGCGTCATTGCAGAGTCCTCGATCGATCGTGCTGGCCCGTCGGCGGGGCCTCTGCCTTTGACCGGGCGGAACGGATGATCCGTGGCGTCACGATGGTCTCATGCTTAAAGGATCTTCTATGAGAGCTCGGCGGCAGGCGCCGTGGCCGTATCAATGGCGTGACCGTCTCTCGGTTTTACGCCACATACCGCCGATGCTCAAACTCGTGTTGGAATCTCACCGTGTTTACACAGCAGTAATGATCGCGCTCAGGCTGGTCAGGTCATTAATACCTGTAGTAATGCTGTGGGTCGGAAAGCTTATCATCGACGTGATTGTGGCGGCGCAGGCGGGCCATGGAAGTTATCACAGACTTCGAAACCTGATTGTGCTTGAACTGGCTATGACGGTCGTCCGAGATCTGTTGTCCCGCGCGTCGGACCTGGTCGAGAGATTACTTGCCGATATGTTCGGTCAACATGTAACGGCGCGGCTGATGGAGCATGCCGCCACCCTAGATCTTCGTCATTTTGAGGACCCTGTATTCTACGATCAACTTGAACTGGCGCGAAATCAGACGAGTAGCGGGCTTGGGCTTCTGACGCGATTGTTGACTATGGCCCAGGACATGGTGACGCTTCTCTCTCTGAGTGTCGCGCTGGTTGTTTACAGCCCATTATTGCTGCTGTTTTTGATTGTTACAGTCTTCCCGATTTTTTTCGGAGAAACATACTTCGCCAAGCTCGAGTACCTCTTATTCCATCATTTAACGCGGCAGCGAAGGCATCTCGAATACCTGCGTTACGTCGGGGCAAGCCTCGCGGCGGCCAAAGAAGTTCAACTTTTCGGGCTTGCGCCCTGGTTGGTATCGTGGTTTCGCAATCTCTCACGGCGGCTCTATGAGGAGAACAAACGGCTTCTCACCCGCAAGGGAGTTATGATAAGCGCGGCCTCAATCATAGGGACGTTTGGCTACTATGCGGCCTATGCGATCATTCTTGTTCGGGCTTTTAAAGGCGGAGTCACACTCGGCACGCTGACTTTTTTGGCCGGCTCATTTGCTCGAGCCCGCGACTTGATCAATCTTCAATTGGTGGGCGCGAGCAATCTTTTCTCCCAGGCCCTTTTTCTCAAAGACTTGTTCGACTTTTTCAAGATGAAGCCTTCGATCACTTCTCCCATAAAAGCCCCTGCAGTGCCTACGCCAATCAGAAAAGGAATAGTTTTTGCGAACGTTAGTTTTCGTTACCCCGGGAGCGAGAACTGGGCGGTGCGTAATTTGAACTTTACGTTGCGCCCCGGTGAGCGGATCGCGCTCGTGGGTGAGAACGGCGCAGGAAAAACGACCGTCGTGAAGTTGCTCGCACGCCTCTACGATCCTGTGGAAGGAAGCATTCTTATCGATGGCAGAGACCTTAGGGAATATGACCTGCAGTCGCTGCGCCATGCGATCGGGGCTATCTTTCAGGATTTCGGCCGCTATGATTGGCGGTTCGATGAAAACATAGGTATCGGGAAGATAGAAGATGTCAGGCAGTACCTGGAATCGTTCGAAACGCCCGACCCGGTTAATGGGAAACGCGGCTTTAGCAAAAAGAAGGTCGAGAAGAAAACCGAGAAGCCGCTGCCAATTCCTCCAGCCATCATTTCGGCGGCTGAAAAATCGTTAGCTTCAATGTTGTTGCCGCAATTAGCCAATGGATATCGCCAAATGCTCGGCCGACGTTTCGACGACGGCGTCGATTTATCGGGCGGCGAGTGGCAGAAGGTAGCGCTTGCGCGAGCTTATATGCGAGACGCCCAGATTTTCATCCTAGACGAGCCTACCGCCGCGCTTGATGCCCGCGCGGAGTACGAAGTCTTCAAAAGATTTTCGCAACTAGTCGTTGGACGAACAACCCTAATAATTTCACATCGCTTTTCTACAGTCCGGATGGCCGACAGGATAATTGTGTTGCGGGACGGCCAGGTTAAAGAAGAGGGGACACATGACGAATTAGTAAAGGCGGGAGGGTTGTACGCGGAGTTGTTTGCCATGCAGGCGGAGGGGTATCTCTGACGCCTCATATCGATAGCGACGCCCCTCGTATTCTACTTCCATAACTCGGACTGCGAAAAACTAAGGATTGCGTTAACTACATTTTCTTGTATTGGGAATTAAAAGCGCTCGGTCAAATTGAGTTGCTTTTAGAGTTTCTTGACGACCTTGGAGAACTGGACGGGCGAGATTACGAGCCACTTCGTCAGTCGCCTCAGCAGCGGCCTTGGAGAGGGCTTCAACAGCAAAGTCAAAGTCCTCAAACTGATCGAGGACATTCGTTGAAGACTGACCGGAAGCCGGTAAGTAGCATGAACAGTAACAATGTGATCCACAATCTAGGGGGTATAAACATGGCACGGAATATAGAGAACGTGGTCATCGTAGGTGGCGGGTCGGCGGGGTGGATGACCGCAGCTTATCTTAGAAGAGCTCTGGATGAGAAGGTTAAGATCGCACTCGTCGAATCAAGCGGCATTCCGACGGTCGGAGTAGGAGAGGCGACATTCAGCACCATCAAGCTCTTCTTCGATTTCCTCGGCTTGGATGAACGTGATTGGATGCCGAAGTGCAACGCCGCATATAAATTGGCCATCAAGTTCGTTAACTGGAATGCTGAGCGGCGACATTTTTACCATCCGTTCGAGCGCTACGAGATCGTTGACGGATTCAGCGCCGGCGAGTGGTGGTTGAAGGTGGCGAAACAAAGGGACGTGGGCCCATTCGACTACGCCTGCTTTATCATACCTTCTCTATGTGATCAGAAGAGATCACCCAGATATTTCGACGGGAAGGTATTTGACCACAAGGTCGTGGACCACTTCAGGCCCGAGCGCGCATTCCAGAAGAACATGCTCTCAGATTTAAAGATACAGTATCCCTACGCATACCATTTCAACGCCAGTCTCCTAGCCGATTTTATGATGAGCTATGCTACGCAGCGCGGAGTCAGGCGGATCCTCGACGATGTAGTGGATGTGAAGTTGGCGGAGGATGGCAGCATCGCTCATGTCGTCACCAAAGAGATAGGCGATATCAGCGGAGACCTGTTTATCGACTGTACCGGATTCAGAGGGTTGTTAATCAGTAAGGCGCTTAATGAACCTTTCATCTCATTTTCCCAATCTCTCCTATGTGACCGCGCCGTCGCCGTGCAGGTTCCGCGAAATATCGCAAAGGATGGAATCAATCCGTATACGACTGCGACAGCGCTCAGTTCAGGATGGGTTTGGAACATTCCCCTATATGGGCGAGATGGGACCGGCTATGTCTACTCGAGCGCCTTCATCTCCCCGGACGAAGCGGAGAAGGAATTCAGGGCTCACCTGGGGAGCGCCTCTGATGATTGCAAAGCCTTACACATCAAGATGAGGATTGGACGGAACCGAAACTCCTGGGTCAAAAACTGTGTATCCATCGGCCTCTCCAGCGGCTTCGTCGAACCCCTGGAATCGACCGGAATATTCTTCATTCAACACGGGATCGAGGAGTTGGTCAGTCATTTCCCAAGTAGAGATTTCAATAGAGAAGCGATCAAGAGCTATAACGAGGCTATCGCCGATTGCATAGACGGTGTCCGAGAGTTTCTGACTCTCCATTATTTCACCAGCAGCCGGGTCGACACTCCTTTCTGGAAAGCGACGAAGCATGATTTGGCGATCCCTGAATCTTTACAAGAGCGGTTGCGATTGTGGAAGGCGAGGCTGCCCAATAATAGGAACATCAACCAGAAATATCATGGGTTCGAGTCTTATTCGTATTCGGTTATGTTGCTCGGCTTGGGGTATCGGCCTGAACATAGCTTGCCAGTTTTGAACCATATCAATGACGATAATGCGCTGCTTACCTTCCGGGCAATCAAGGAGAAAGCCACCCACCTGTGTCAGACCTTACCATCTCAGTACGATTATTTATCCTCAATGTATCAGTCCCATCAGAACAGCCGGGATTGAGCCGGACGTGACGGCCCCGCCACTTCAGAAAAGGTAACTGCGCGCCCGCAAAGGATTCGATTATATCGAATTATATTTCGGAGACGCCGTCTAGAGAGCCCGGTAACTACAAATTCGGGAGGTTAAATGAGAAAACGTAAGATCGATTGGATTATCTCGACAATCTCCACTTTAGTCACCCTTCTAATGTGCCTTGTTCTGAATGCCTCAACCCTGGCGCAGACGGCCAACACTGGCGTTATTACGGGTGTCGTAAAAGATCAGGCCGGAGCGGTCATTGCCGGGGCCGAGGTTAAAGCGATCAATAAGGCTACAGGCGTTTCGCGGGAAACGACGACTAACGAGAGGGGGGCTTATGAATTAACTCAATTGGTTCCCGGCGAATATCGCCTGGAAGTAAACCGGAGTGGGTTCACTCCATATATCCGGGAGCTGGCAACCGTCAATGTTCTCTCTCGTATCACTCTCAATCCTGAGATGAAACCCTTCGGCGTGTCAGAGCAGATGACCATCACGAGCGACACCGTTCCGGTAATCGAGACGACCAGGACCGATGTCAGCGGCGTTATCGGTAAAAAGGAGATGGAAAATTTTCCCGTTAACGGACGCTCCTTTGCCTCGCTGGCCCAGCTTATTCCTGGCGCGACGCCTCAGCCATCGTTCGACCCTGTCAAAGCCAGGACCGGGACCTTCTCAATCGGCGGCTCGACGGGCCGGAACCTGAACATCACGGCGGACGGCGGCGATAATAAGGATAACCATGTGGGCGGCGTTTTACAGAACTACCCCATGGAAGGGATCCAGGAATTTGCGCTCACGACCCAGCGATTCTCCGCGTCAAATGGGAGATCGGGCGGCGCGCTCCTTTCCATCGTGACCAAGAGCGGCTCCAATGAGTTTCACGGCTCGATCTTCGGCTTCTTTCGTGACGATGCGTTTAACGCGAATGCGGCGGCGCTCCTCGCCGAGGCAAACCCGAACCTCTTTGAGAAGGAGGACGCGATCAAGTCGCCTTTCAACCGCCAGCAGTTTGGCGGATCGATGGGCGGACCGATTGTCAAAGGGAAGTCTTTCTGGTTCGGAGCGATCGAACACACGCGCGAAAGAGGAAATTCTATCGTCCCGAGTTTCGCTTTCAATCAGATTGAGGAGTTGGAGCCGCTCGGCTATAAAGCGGCTCGCTTCCTCCGGCAGCCGTTCGATGATACCCAGTACCTCTGGAGGGGCGATTTATACTTACAGAATAATCACTCGCTAATGCTGCGTTATGCGGGCCAGAACAACCATTCGCTCAATGATCAAGCCGGTTACCTGACGGTATTCACTGATCCGTCGGGAGGAAACAAGCACAGTAGCAACCTTAACAGCTTACTGGGCTCTTGGATCTGGACCGCGAAACCAAGGGTCATTAACCAGTTCCTCTACCAGTGGTCGACATTCGATGATGATCTTGCCTCTACGACCAACCTCCCGAAACTGTCATTTCCGGACGGGATCGCGGTCGGCCAGAACGAGCACGTTCCTGAACATACGTTCCAGAGGAAGCATCAATTCCGTAATGACTTGACCTGGAATAAAGGAAATCATGGCCTTAAGTTTGGGGTCGATTTTGTATTTGAGCCTGCGATTGGAGGCTTTGATGCGGCCGAGTCGACGCCGATCTATGAATTCAACTTTACGGTCGATGAGATCGTTCACAATCCGGATCAATTTCCAATGGGGTTCTTCACGAACCGGGTGCGACCAGGCCCGATTACCGGCTCGCCCACTGACGTCGCAGTAGTCGGCGTGGTCGCCGATGTTTTGCTGGCCGGAGGGGATCCGCACTTTGATTTGAGAGACGGCGCCAAACAGTTCTCCTGGTACGTCCAGGATGACTGGAGGGTAAATCGAAGGCTCACACTGAACCTCGGCGTCAGATATGATGTGGACATCGGCTTTGTCGACGCCAGGCATCAAAAAGACAACCGGGCCTACAAGCTTTTCCAGATCATCGGACACCCGCTCGGATCTCGGTTAGTCAAGAATGACAAGAACAATTTCTCGCCCAGGGTCGGCTTTGCCTGGGATCTGAAGGGCAACGGGCGATCGGTTCTTCGCGGCGGTTATGGCCTCTACTATGACCAATCGTTCTTGGACGTTCCGCTGCACGCCGTACAGCAGGCGAACCCGGAGATCTATGCTCTCATTGTCAACGACGCCGCCAACCTGAGCCTGGCCACTGCGCCCCCTATTTTCCCGAGGCCGCTCATCAATCCGCCAATCGGGTTCGGTGAGATTGCGACGGGGAGGCTGATCGATCCGAATCTGACCTCGCCTTACACACAGCAGATGAATATCGGCTTTGCCCGGCGGCTCAGAAACGATCTGTCAATTGAGTTCGACTATATACATATTCTCGGACTACACGAATTCACAGAGCTGGATGTTAATCCGAGGATCGGTCCGCTCGTCGGCGCCAGTCGCAAGAGCCCCTTACAGCCAAGGCTGCTGGAACCGGCATTCCAGGCGCGGAGCAGTCAGATCACTGCCGCATTCGGGCAAGCGGTCCCGTTCGGGAGCATTTTTGTTATTCAGTCCGACGGTCGTTCGCGATACGATGCGCTGACGGTGTCGCTCAAGAAGGTCTATTCGAACTCGTTTCAATTGAATGCTCACTATACATTATCCAGGGCTGTGGCATGGTTCGGGCGGATTGCCGACTTCGAAGTCCACCCCCAAAATCCATTTAAGAAATTCGACGCCCAGGCCGACTTCGGTTATCCGGGTGAAGACGAACGGCATCGATTCGTGCTTGCCGGTGTCTTCGATCTTCCGCGGGGTTTTCAGATCTCTCCGATTTTACAGTTGGCGTCGGGCCGGCCATATGGCGTCATTCCCGATCCTGGCTCAGGCGCGGGCGGAGATATTAACCGGGATGGCAACCTCAATGATCGCGAGACGCGTGACGGCAATGACCAGCGCCACCGACCGCCCGGAACGGAACGCGGCGACAGTTTCGCGCAGGTCAACCTGCGGGTGTCGAAGTTCTTCAAGCTCCGCGAGAAAAAAAATCTGGCCCTCTTTTTTGAAGCGTTCAATCTCTTCAACACTAAGAATTTCGGCAACTCGTTTGACGGAACGGTCGGCAGCCCGAACTTCAAGAAACCCGTCAATTTCTTCGGCGCGACCGGATTCTCTGAACCATTAGGCATTCCATTTCAGGCACAATTCGGATTCCGCATCAGCTTCTGAACTATCCAGTTCTCAGTTTTCAGTTTTCCTGACCCTGCCGAATCTTGTGGGGAAACCATGTCATTGGAGAATACGGACGCTCGTCATCCCACTCCTTGTCGGACGGCGAGCGCCGCCCGTCTTCTGGCGCTTATTCGCAAAGCGCGCTCAAAGGGCGGATGAAGCGTTACGAACTGGCCATCGTCAAGAGCGCTTTCAAATTGATCTTTCAATATGTCAAGCGCAGCAGCATCCGGCTCTCGGCCGACCGCGGCTTCCCCGACGACGACCTGTTCGCATTGCTCGACGAACTCAAGATTGACTAAATCATCCGCGTCATAGGGGGCTAAAAAACAACCATTTTTTCAGGAAGGCAGGATTCGACGATGAACAAAATGTTTCTGACGCTGTTGTTTCTCCTCATCTCATCGACGGTGGGGGCGCAGAGTCGCCCCAATATCATTCTGATTTACGCGTCCGATCTGGGGTACGGGGACACTTCCGCCTACGGCGCGAAGCAGCTGAAAACGCCGAATATCGATCGGTTGGCGCGGGAAGGGCTGCGATTCACCGACGGGCACTCGACAGCGGCGCTCTCCACGCCGTCGCGGTATGCGCTTTTGACGGGAGAGTATGCCTGGCGGAAGAAGGGGATGGGCGTGTTGCCGGGGAGCGCTGCGCTGGTGATCGAGCCGGAGCGCGAAACCTTGGCCTCGATGCTGAAACGAGGTGGGTATACGACCGGCGTGGTCGGGATGTGGCATCTCGGGCTTGGATCGGAGGGCGAGCCGGATTGGAACGGCGAACTGAAGCCGGGGCCGAACGAGGTCGGGTTCGATTACTCGTTCATTATTACGGCGACGGGAGATCGCGTCCCCTGCGTCTACATCGAGGATCGGCGGGTAGTCGGGCTAGATCTGTCGGATCCGATTCGCGTCCGCTATAACGCGCCGGTCGGCGACTGGCCCACCGGTAAAGGCCGGCCGGATCTCTTGAAGATGCATCCAAGCTACGGCCACGACATGACAATCGTCAACGGTATCAGCCGAATCGGATATATGACGGGCGGCGCCGCGGCGCTCTGGAAAGATGAGGAGATGGCCGATGTTTTTACGCGAAAGGCGGTGACCTTCGTCGAGCGGAACCGCGAGCGCCCCTTCTTCCTCTACTTTGCCGCGCACGATCCGCACGTCCCGCGCGCGCCGCATCCGCGTTTTGTGGGGAAATCGGGGATGGGACCGCGTGGTGACACCATTCTGCAGTTGGACTGGTGCGTGGGAGAGATTCTAGCCGCGCTCGACCGGCTGAAGTTGGCTGGGAATACGTTGGTCATCTTCACCAGCGACAATGGGCCGGCGCTGAATGACGGCTATAAGGATGACGCGGTCGAAAAGCTCGGCGATCATCGGCCGGCGGGGCCGCTGCGGGGAGGGAAGTACAGCAACTTCGAGGCGGGTACGCGCGTGCCGTTTCTGGTTCGCTGGCCGCGCCGCGTCAAGGCCGGCGTATCGAACGCGCTGGTCTCGCATATCGATCTCTTCGCTTCGCTGAGCGCTTTCACGGGACAGAAGCTTAACGCGAACGCGGCGCCTGATAGCCAGGACGTCCTCGCCGCGCTGCTCGGCCGGTCGAAGACAGGCCGAACCCATCTGGTCGAACAGGCTGGCGCAATCTCCCTGCGCGTCGGATCGTGGAAATACATCGAACCAAGCAAACGGCCGAAAGTGATGCCGGAGACCAACACTGAGCTCGGCAATGATACAGTTGATCAACTCTACGATCTGTCATCGGACGTGGGCGAGACCGTCAACCTCACCGCGCGTTACCCGGAACGGGTTCAGAAGATGAAAGTCCTGCTCCAGCAGATTCGCGAACGGAAGTGATAAATTCGAAAACGAATGTCGGACGTTGGCCGAACTTTGATAGAGATTGTTAGAGAAAGAGCGACTGATCATCCGGCTGAAGAAGCATATTCATTCCTCCGTAATGGAGAGAATGAAATTGCGACCCTGACGTTCGGAGAACTTGACCTGCGCGCTCGAGCTGTTGCGGCCCTGCTTAATTCGGTCGAGGCGCGCGATGAGCGCGTATTGTTGGTTTATCCACCGGGGCTGGATTTTATCGTCGGCTTTCTCGGCTGCTTTTACGCGCGAGCGGTCGCCGTGCCTGTGCCGGCGCCGAGGTTCAACCGGGCGACGGACCGCCTCTCGGCGATCGCCAGTGATTGTGGCGCTCGTATTGTCGTCACAACGCGATCGATTTTGAGCGGCGCCGGGCAGTCATTGAAACACACCCTGGGATTGGAATCCCGGGTTTGGCTGACGACGGATGATGTCGAGTTACAGCTCGCGGATGACTGGCGGATGCCTTCCGTTCACGAGAATACGCTTGCGTTTCTGCAATACACCTCCGGGTCGACTATGACGCCTCGTGGGGTGATGGTGACACACGGAAATCTCCTACACAACGAAAGACTGATTCAGAAAGTTTTCAACCAGGACAGCAAATCCGTAATTCTCAGTTGGCTACCTCACTACCACGACATGGGGTTGATAGGCGGGGCGCTGCAACCTCTCTATCTGGGCGCGAAGTGCATCTTAATGCCGCCGCTCGCTTTCTTGGAGCGCCCGATTCGATGGCTTCGCGCAATCACCAATTATGGCGTCACAACCAGTGGCGCTCCCGATTTCGCCTATGACCTTTGTGCGCGTAACGCTTCTAACTGGGACTGCTCTACTCTCGATTTGAGCAGTTGGAGAGTCGCCTTTAACGGGTCCGAGCCGGTACGAGAGGCGACGATGCGTAGTTTCGCTGAAGCATTTGAGCCTTTCGGATTCAGGCGCGAATCCTTCTTTCCTTGTTATGGGTTGGCCGAAGCGACCTTATTGGTTTCAGGCGCCAAGGCGACGTCCGCGTTGTCGGTGAGGACAGTTCAAGCTGAAGCTTTAAAACACAATAGCGTTATTGAGACGGAACACAATCGGCGTCGCGGGCTCACGCTGGTCGCCTGTGGCAGAGCGCCTGAGACCCAACAGGTGCTCATCGTCGATCCTAAAACGATTACCCCTTCCCCTTCAGATCGTGTCGGAGAAATATGGGTGCGCGGGCCGAGCGTGGCAGCCGGGTATTATAACCGCATAGAGGAGACAAAGCGGACCTTCCAGGCATATTTATTGGGAACAAACCAAGGCCCATTCCTTCGCACCGGCGACCTTGGGTTCATAAAGGATGGTGAGTTGTTTGTCACCGGACGTATTAAAGACCTGATTATCATTAGGGGGCAAAATTACTATCCGCATGATATTGAATTGACGGTGCAGCGTATATGTAACACTACGCCACCGATAGTAAGCGCAGTCTTCTCCGCTAACGCAAAAGGGCGCGAGCGGTTGATTATTGTGGTGGAAGTAGGAAACCGTCGCGAGCTGGACGCCGATGAAATTATCATGGCTGTTCGCCGAGCGGTAGCTGAAGAACATCAGTTACAGGCATATGCCATTATCCTGGTAAGGAAAGGCGGCATACCGAAGACCTCCAGCGGTAAGATTCGACGCGGATCTTGCCGAGAAGCGTTTCTGGAAGGAAAGCTTAAACTGGTGGCCCAATGGATAGACTCGAGTTCGGAAGAGAAATGGGATCCGTCCTTGGAGTTGAGCGTTACTCCAGACGGCGTCGAAGAGGCGAAAAAACTGCTGGCCCGCCTGTTATCGGCGAAGCTTGGTATAGACGCAGGCTCAATCAATCTTGATCGCCCTATTTCGTTTTACGGGTTGGACTCATTAGCGGCGGTCGAATTGATTCACAAAATAGAGGTCAGTTTAGGGGTCGCCATACCGATTTCGATGTTTTTCCAAGCTACAAGCATAAGTGAGCTTGCTGAGCTTGCGCAGAGCCTCATCAAAGAGGTCACACCACTCGACGCGATTTTCGAAGAGCAAGGTAAAAACGTTACGGAGTTCGGCCTTTCCTTCGGGCAACAGGCCATTTATTTTCTTCATCAACTCGCGCCGGTCCCCGCTAACAATCTTTCGGCGCTCGGGATTGTGCGAGGCCCATTAGACGTTGTCGCATTTAGCGAGGCCTTTCAAAAACTGACGGATCGCCATGCCTGCCTGAGGACCGTCTTTCTGTCGACGCCGAACGGGCCGGTCCAACGTATTCGAGAGGGAATAAGGGCATATTTTCGCGAAGTCGCCGCCGCGTCTTGGAGCGAGCAAGAGCTCAACCATCACATCTCGGAAGAGGCAGGTCACAGGTTCGATTTAGAGAAAGAGCGACTGCTGAGGGTTACTTTGTATAGAAGGCGGACACAGGTTTTGCTCCAGATTACAGCTCATCATATCGCGGTTGACCTCTGGTCTATGGCTTTGCTGCTCAAAGAACTTGGGACTCTCTATTCCAGGTTGTCAAATGCGGATTTACCCCCATTAACATCGCATTACAGCGATTATGTCGCCTGGCAGGCCGAAATGGCCGCAAGCGCGGAGGGTCATCAATTATGGGAATATTGGAAGCGGAAGTTGGATGGCGAGCTTCCGGTGTTAGATCTACAGACGGACCGGCCACGGCCGCCGATCCGGACTTACTCGTGCGGCCTGCAAAATTTTCGGATTCCATCGGAATTGGTTATCGGCCTGGAAAGATTGGGTCGGAATTGCGGGGCCACTCTTTTCATGTCCCTGGCGGGAGTTTTCGAGGTCCTACTTAACCGATACACAGGGCAAAAAGATGTCCTGTTGGGAGCTCTCACTAACGGTAGAAATCAAGCCAAATTCGCGGAGACTGTCGGTTATTTTGTAAACCCGATCGTGCTGAGAGGAGATTTTTCAGGTCGGCAATCCTTCGATTCTTTTCTCTCCGCGATAAAGACCACCATTCTGGAGGCGCTTCAGCGGCAGGACTACCCATTTCCATTGTTGGTAGATAAGCTGCAGGTTAGGCGCGATGCCGCTCGCCCCCCGCTCTTGCAGGTAATGTTCTTCTACCAAAAAGCCCACCTGCGGGATCAGGACGCGCTCTCGCTTCTTGCCGCGGGCGACCATGGAGGAGTTGTAAAAATAGGAGATATCGAGGTTGAGTTCCTTCCGTTAAAGCCGGTGGTAACTCAATTCGATCTGACGCTGAAGATAGCGAAGACGGATGATGTCAGTTACGGCCTGGCGGCCTCGTTGGAATACAACTCGGATTTGTTCGACGCTTCGACGGTCATGCGGTTGATAGATCATTTTCTGGTCCTGATGGAAGGGTGTTTTCAATATTCGCGCGTGGCGATCTCGGACTTCCCACTTATTCGGGGGGCGGCGCGAAATCAATTGATATTCGAATGGAATGACACGGCTTATGATAATGGAGCAATCTCGCGCCTACATACTCTGATTGAGACCCAGGTAGACCGAACACCTGATGCCGTGGCCGTAATGTCTGGGGAGGAACAGATAACCTATGCCGAGCTCAACCGTAAGGCGAATCAGGTTGCTCATTACCTGATGAGGAATGGGTGTGGCCCGGAGTCGCGAGTGGGGATTTACCTGAATCGGTGTGTCGAAATGATGATCGGGTTGCTGGGAATCCTGAAATCTGGAGGAGCCTATATACCTCTTGATCCGACCCTTCCCAAGGAACGTCTGGCCCAAATGATAATTGATTCGGAAGTCAGCGCCATTGTCACTCGGCGACGAATGACTGCCGCCCTTCCGCCAAATGAGGCGTATTTGGCGCTGTTAGACACGCAATGGGACCTTATTTCGAATGAAAATGACGCTAACCCCACCAGTTCTGTCTGCCCGGAAAATATCGCCTATGTCATATACACGTCGGGATCGACCGGAAGACCGAAGGGCGTCATGGTGAGTCAGCGCAACGTGTCCGAGTTTTTTAGCGCTATGGATGAGCGCTTGGGGGTGGAGCCTGGTGTTTGGTTGGCGGTCACCGGGATTTCGTTCGATATTTCGGTGCTTGAATTGTTATGGACCGTTTCGCGAGGATTCATGGTAATCATCCAACCCGAACAGGACCGGTATCAACATCGCCCGAACCGGTGCGGGGACAGACAAGATAAGGAGGTGGAGTTCAGCCTTTTCTACTTTGCCAGCGACGATTGTGAAGTCGCGGATGATCGGTACAAGTTGCTTTTTGAGGGAGCGAAGTTCGCCGACCGGAAAGGGTTTTCGGCAGTGTGGACTCCCGAGAGGCACTTTCATGCTTTTGGAGGTTTGTATCCGAATCCTTCCGTGACCGGAGCCGCGCTCGCCGCGATCACTCAAAACGTAGCGATACGCGCGGGTAGCGTTGTGCTGCCGCTGCACAACCCTCTTCGAGTCGCCGAGGAGTGGGCGGTTGTAGATAACATCTCGAAGGGAAGGGCCGGGATCTCGGTGGCGTCTGGTTGGCACGCGGATGATTTTATATTATCGCCAGAGAGTTATTCCGATCGTAAGGAGTTGATGCTCCGTAATATAGAGATCGTTCGAAAACTTTGGCGCGGAGAATCCGTCAGCTTGAGAGGGGGCGCCGGGAATGAGGTTGAAGTTGCGATATTTCCGAGGCCGGTACAACGAGCGTTGCCATTATGGATGACCGCAGCTGGCAACGTTGAAACATTTAAGCTTGCAGGAGTGATAGGGGCCAATTTGTTAACCCACTTGCTGGGGCAAGATTTGGACGACCTGTCTCATAAAATATCCATTTATAGAAAGGCGTTCCTTGAGGGCGGTCATGGCCCCGGAGACGGTCACGTCACGCTGATGGCGCATACCTTTATCGGAGATAGTATCAGCGAGGTCCGAGCCAAAGTAAGAGGTCCATTTTGTTCCTATCTGCTTAGTTCCTATGGGTTGATCAAGAATCTTGCTCGAAGTCTCGGCAAGAATATCGATTCTGATAACTTCACCCAGGATGATAAGGAAGCTTTGCTGTCGAACGCCTTCGATCGATATTTCAACACCAGCGGACTTATGGGCACGTTGACTACCTGCCTTGAGACCGTGAATCACATGAAGGCTATCGGCGTTGATGAGATAGCTTGCCTCATTGATTTTGGTGTTGATATCGATTCGACGTTGCGCGGCCTCGAATATCTGGCGAGGTTGAAATCCCTTGCGAACGAAAGGCGGTCAGCGCGTAACGAAACCTATTCGATCCCGGCGCAAATAAAGAGGCATGGCGTAACCCACCTGCAATGCACACCCTCAACGGCCAGGATGATCGCATATGATCCGGCCTCTCTCGATTCGCTGCAAAGTCTGGAGAAATTTCTCGTAGGCGGAGAAACCCTTCCTGCTAGTCTGGCGCAGGGGTTAAGAAAGGTCACGGATCGGGATCTACGCAACATGTACGGTCCCACGGAGACAACGATCTGGTCCGCCAATGATGTGATTGATAAATCGGTCGCTGGAGTAACGATCGGGCGCCCTATAAGAAATACCGAGTTCTACATTTTAGATCAAGAGTTGGAGCCAGCGCCGATCGGTGTCGCCAGTAACGTTTACATAGGCGGCGCGGGTGTCGTTCGCGGCTATCTGAATTCTCCCGAGCTGACGGCCGAGAAGTTTATTCCCGATCCGCATAGCGGAAGGAGCGGGTCTAGGCTTTATCTGACCGGCGATGTATCGAGATTCCTCAATGACGGAAAAATAGATTTTCTGGGCCGGGCTGATCGACAGATAAAGTTGCGCGGTTACAGAATAGAGCTTGGCGAAATCGAAGTGGCGCTCGAGCTGCATCCTGCGATTCGTCAGGCGGCGGTGATTTTGCGGGAAGAACGGGGAGGCGACCATCGCCTCGCTGCATATATAGAATGCGAGCCCGGCTCCACGCTCACCGCTTCGGAAACGAGAGAGTTCCTCGCCGATCGTCTCCCTGAATACATGATTCCTGCCGACTTCGTAATGCTCGAATCGTTGCCAATGACCACGACCGGGAAGATAAATCGCAAGGGGCTACCTCTGCTTGAGCAAAGTCGTGGGGATGTGGAAAGAACAGTCGAGGCGCCTGGGAATCCTGTTGAAGAGGCCATTGCTGGAATCTGGTCCGATATTCTGGGTATAGATGAGGTGGGGATTCACGACAACTTCTTCGAGTCAGGCGGGAACTCCATTCTAGCCTTCCAGCTTGTTACCCGTTTGCGCGACATCTTCAAGATCGAATTGCCTTTGCGAACCTTCTTTACCGCCCCAACTGTGTCCGGGTTGGCAGGGATAATGACGAAGGGGCCGGAACAGGAATTTAAAGTCCGAAGAATAGCGGAGCTTCTGATCAAGATGGCGAACTGTACCGATGATGAAGCGGAAGCGATGATGGAAGATCGAAAAGCGCTATCTGACGATCATTTGAGAGACCGCGGGAATGAGACGTATACCTAAACATGATCTTCATCTATCGCCGAAGAAGCGAGCGCTTCTTGACAGGTTGATTCAGGCGGAAGGACTGGACTCGGCGATCCCGGGAAGAATCCCGGCGAGGGAGGGCCGTGGCCATGCCCCCCTCTCTTACGCGCAAGAAGGGCTATGGTTCATTCAGCAATTGGAGCCGGACAGCGTCGCATACCACATTCCTTTCGCGGCTCGGTTGACGGGACCCGCCAACATACCTGCGTTAAAGCAAAGCCTTTGTGAGACGGTCCGACGGCACGAGATATTACGGACCCGGTTCACGGTTCTGGATGGCCGGCCTGCGCAGTTTATATCTGAACCGGATGAGATCGAGATTCCGATCTGGGATCTAAGCGACCTTTCCCCCGCCGAGCGAGAAGGGCTTGCCCGCTTATTATCACGGCTACTGGCGGCCGAACCGTTCGATATGGAACGCGGGCCTTTATGGAAGACTGCTCTATTGCGATTGGATTCGCTGGAGCATGTCCTGATTGTCAGCATGCACCTTTTGGTAAGTGACGGATGGTCAACAGGCGTGTTGGTCAACGAGTTCATCGCCCTTTACAAGGCATATTGCGACAGCAAGCCTTCGCCATTGCCGGAACTGGCGATCCAGTATGCCGATTACGCGATTTGGCAGCGAAAGTGGCTGAAAGCAGAAGTCTTGGATGAGCAGTCGGGCTACTGGAAAGAGCAACTTGCGGGAGTTCAGCCGATCGAGCTTCCGACAGAGCGACCTTGCCCCGCATTTGTAGGCGCCAGAGGGGCCGCTGTTCGTCTGGATCTTTCCGGCGATCTGGCTGAAAGGCTTAAAGCTTTTAGCAAACGGGAGAGCGCGACGCTTTTCATGGCGTTGACGGCCGCGTTCAATGCGCTGTTATACAGATATAGCGGTCAGCAAGATATCTGCATAGGAACCCCTGTGGCCAATCGCAATCGAAAGGAGGTAGAAGGGCTCATCGGTTTTTTCGTCAACACGCTGGTGATGAGAAATAAAGTTGAGGGAGAGGCGACCTTCAAACAATTGTTCCGGGCGGTTAGAGAAACGACTCTGGCCGCGTTTGAACGTCAAGATCTACCGTTCGAGAAATTGGTTGAAGAGTTGCGCCCCGAACGCAGTCTCAGCCGTTCCCCGTTTTTCCAGGTGATGTTAGTTCTGCAGAATCCTCCGGCTAATACCATCGAGTTCGGGCGAATAAAATTGACTCGTTTTGATGTCGATAACGACGCAGTGAAGTTCGATCTGGTCTGCGAGCTATATGAGGAAGGCGAAAGGCTAGATGGATGGATCAAATATAACACCGGCGTCTTCGATGCGCCGACCATAGAACGAATGATGACTCACTTCCGGAGGTTGCTTGAATCAATTGTAAAAGATCCGGGCCGAAGACTGTGTATGCTGCCTATGCTCGAAGAGTCGGAGCTCGATCAGATATTGATCGGCTGGAACCGGACACAGACGGATGACAGAGAGTATACACCGCTCACGGAGATGTTTGAGGAACAGGCTGTTAGGCGTCCGGAAGCCGTGGCTATAGTTTACGGGGAAGAAAGAATAACGTACAGGGAGCTCAATAATAGAGCGAATCAACTGGCTCATTACTTGAGGAGGCTTGGGGTTACGCCGGAGCAATTGGTCGGCATAGGGATTGAGAGATCGATTGAAATGGTGATAGGAGTATTGGGAGTACTCAAGGCCGGCGGAGCCTATGTTCCCTTAGAACCTGGGCACCCACGCCAACGACTCTCATCCATGATCGAAGAATCCGGAATCGTTTTATTGTTGACCCAGCAAAAATTTTTAGATTTGGCGTTCGGGAATGTAATACTGACTGTCTGCATCGATAGTGATCGAAGCCTCATCACAAAGGAGTGGACGGAAAATCCGGCTTGTAATGTTACAAGGGATAACGCTGCGTACGTGATCTACACGTCAGGTTCCACAGGTAAGCCCAAAGGGGTGATACTCCCTCATCAGGCGATATCCAATCACTTACGTTGGAGGCAGCGCGCTTACCCTCTAACCTCGACAGACCGATTTCTTCACAAGGCGTCACTGAGTTTCGACATTTCGGTTTGGGAAATATTCAGCCCGTTGCTTTCGGGCGCACAGTTGGTAATAGCGGGTCCGCGCGATGACCTTCCCAGGTTAATAGCGAAAATGGAAATAAGCTTTGTTCATTTCAGCGCTTCGCTATTCAAGGTTTTATTGGGGGAAGGCGCGCTGGCGGAATGCCATAACTTGAAACATGTTTTTTGCGGCGGGGAACCGATGACGGCCGAGTTACAGCGGCTCTTCTTCGAATCATCCTCCGCGCAACTGCACAACCAGTACGGGCCGACTGAGACGACGATTGACGTCCTGATCTGGGATTGCGAAAGGGAAACTAACCGCAGATCGATACCAATAGGTCGGCCGATAGATAATACAAGCGCATACATCCTTGATGCGAACAGGCAACCGGCGCCGATTGGAGTGATCGGCGAATTGCATATTGGTGGCCGGCCACTCGCTCGTGGCTACTTGAAACGACCTGACTTAACCTCGGAAAAGTTCATCCCCGATCCTTTCGGCAGTGAACCCGGAACGCGGTTGTACAGTACCGGGGATATCGCCAGGTTTAGAGAGGATGGAGAGATCGAATACCTTGGAAGAATTGATCGTCAGGTGAAAATACGCGGTTTTCGCATCGAGATCGGAGAAATCGAAACCATCCTTAGTATGCAGGCGGGAATCCGTGAGGCTGTGGTATCGGTTATGGATAATGAACCGGATCACAAGCAGTTGGCGGCGTATATCGCGACTCATCGCGACTTTTCAGTATCAGATACTGAACTGCAGCGAAATCTCAGTGAGAAGCTGCCCGATTATATGATTCCGTCGGCGTTTGTCCGCGTCGCCGAACTTCCGCGGGCAGTAAGCGGGAAGATAGATCATCAAGCCTTGCCGAAGCCTGGGATGAAGTCGGAAGGCCAAGAATACATTGAGGCGCGCAATGCGTTAGAAGAGATTCTGTGCGGCGTCTGGAGTGACGTATTGGGAATAGCGCCGGTCGGCGTTCACAATAACTTTTTCGAGCTGGGAGGACACTCTTTACTTGCCGTTCAGGCAGTGTCGCGTATACGGAGTTTATTGGGAATCGAAGTCTCACTGCGAACGCTGTTTGCCCGCCCGACGGTCGCAGGGGTTGCGCAAAGTTTAGAAGAGACGAGACGAATAGGTGGGAAGGCTAAAGCCTTTTCGCTGGCGCGCGCAGATCGAGGGCAAGACTTGCCCTTGTCGTTTGCGCAACAGCGGCTGTGGTTCATTCAGCAATTGCGGCCGGAGAGCCCGGCCTACAATTTACCGGCCAGCGTTCGATTTACCGGAGACTTCAACCTCTGTCTGGTTCAGCAGACGCTTCGGGAGGTGGCCAGACGACACGAGATCTTGCGTACCAGAGTGGTCTCCGTCGCGGGAGAACCGGCGCAGGTCATTGACGAACCGGTGGAGACCGACGCGCCGATCTGGGATTTGAGCGATCTTCCAGTGGAGGCGCGAGAGCGATTGGCCGGCGCCATTGCGGCCGAAGAGGCCGTCCGTCCGTTTTGTTTGGAGACAGGCCCTGTCTGGA
>Ga0066903_100000173_pt1 | contig 34209 bp, 27 predicted proteins | sample PanSoiMetaGPlot1_FD_67491 | JGI IMG/M metagenome (GOLD analysis project Ga0066903, IMG submission 67491) | Tropical forest soil microbial communities from Panama analyzed to predict greenhouse gas emissions - Panama Soil - Plot 1 (version 2) | ecosystem: Environmental > Terrestrial > Soil >... | reverse complement strand
GCTCGACATCACGCAATACGCCCCGCCGTAGGCCTTACGCGTGATGACGGTCACCTTCGGGACTGTGGCCTCCGCAAACGCGAAGAGGAGTTTGGCGCCGTGCTTGATGATGCCGCCGTACTCCTGCACTGTCCCGGGTAAAAAGCCCGGCACGTCCTCGAACGTGACCAGCGGCACGTTGAACGCGTCGCAGAACCGGACGAACCGGGCGCCCTTGATGGAGGCGTCGATGTCGAGCGTGCCCGCCAGCACCGCCGGCTGATTGGCGACAATCCCGACCGGGCGTCCGTCGAACCGCGCAAAGCCGACGATCAGGTTGCGCGCGAAATGCGCGTGCACCTCCAGGAAATACCCACCGTCGGCCACCATGTGGATGAGATCGAGCATGTCGTACGGCTGATTCGGGGAGGCCGGCACGAGACGTTCGAGCGCCTCGTCTTCACGATCGGCGGGATCGGCCGACTTGAGGCGCGGGGGATCGTCAAGGTTGTTCGACGGCAGGAACGACAGCAGGTCCCGAAGCACTGCGATGCACTCCCGATCGTCCTCGACCGCAAAGTGCGCGACACCACTCGTAGCGTTGTGCGTCATGGCGCCGCCGAGCTCTTCTTTGCTCACCTCTTCGTGGGTGACCGTCTTGATTACGTCGGGCCCGGTCACGAACATGTAGCTGGTGTTCTTGACCATCACGATGAAGTCGGTGATCGCGGGCGAGTAGACGGCACCGCCGGCGCACGGACCCATGATGGCTGAAATCTGCGGTACGACGCCCGAGGCCAGCGTGTTGCGCAGGAAGATGTCCGCGTAACCAGCCAGCGACAGCACGCCTTCCTGGATGCGGGCGCCACCCGAGTCGTTGAGGCCGACGATCGGCGCGCCCAGCTTCACCGCCAGGTCCATGATCTTCACGATCTTGGCGGCGTTGGTTTCCGAGAGCGATCCGCCGAAGACGGTGAAATCCTGCGCGAAGGCAAACACCTGCCGGCCGTCGACCAGCCCATGGCCGGTGACGACGCCATCGCCGGGCACCACCTGATCGGCCATGCCGAAGTCGCGGCAGCGGTGCTGCACGAGCTTGTCGAACTCTTCGAAGCTGCCAGGATCGAACAGCAGCTCCATGCGTTCGCGCGCCGTCAGCTTGCCGCCGTCGTGCTGGCGGCGCACACGGTCGTCGCCGCCGCCGAGCTCGGCCCGGCGCTCCAGGTCGGCGAGAGTGTCGAGAGGATCCACGCCTTAGGCTTTCACCGCCTGCGCCTTCTCCCAGTCCTTCAGGAATCTCTCGAGGCCGATGGTGGTCAGGGGATGGTTGAACAGCGCATCGATCACCGCGGGGGGGCACGTGCAGATGTCCGCTCCCATGCGCGCGGCTTCGACGATGTGGATGGGATGTCGGCAACTGGCGACGAGGATTTCAGTGGTGAAGTCGTAGTTGTTGTAGATGTCCACGATCTCTCGAATCAGGCCCATCCCGTCGGTCGCGATGTCGTCGAGCCGGCCGACGAACGGGCTGACGAACGTGGCGCCGGCCTTGGCCGCGAGCAGCGCCTGGGCCGCCGAGAAGACGAGGGTGACGTTCACGCGGATGCCTTCCGTCGACAGCGCCTTGCACGCCTTGATGCCGTCGCGTGTCAGCGGCACCTTCACCACCATGTGGTTGTCGATCTTCGCGATGTCGTGGCCTTCGCGCATCATCCCGGCAAAGTCGGTGGCGGTCACCTCCCCGCTGACCGGCCCCTTGACGATGTCGCAGATCTTCTTGAGGTTCGCGCGAAAGTCGCCGCTCTCCTTGGCGAGCAATGACGGGTTGGTCGTCACGCCGTCGAGGATGCCGAGCGCCGCGATCGTCTCGATGTCCTTGATGCTGCCGGTATCGACGAAGATTTTCATCGTGCCCCTCTCTTCTCTATGGTCTTCATCATAGCTTGTCAGCGCGCGGTTTCCTCGGCCGGCATCGACGCATCGCTCTGGTTGCCGGCCGCGTCGACCGCCTTGATGACGTAGACGTATCGCGTGCCGGCCTGCACGGTGTCGTTGAAGATCGACTGCGTGATCGGCATGGGCGTGATGGGTGCGGGCGGCGGGCCGCCGGCCACGCCCCGCAGAATCACATAGCCAGCCAGATCAGCTTCCGTGTTCGCCGTCCAGATGAGGCTCATGGTCCCTGAGCCGCCGGCGACGACCGTGAGACCTTTCGGAGCGGCCGGCGGAAACGTGTCGACGAGCGTCTTGCACACCGGCTCCGTGCCTTCGCTCTCGATGCGCACGGTGGCCACGACCCGCACCGCCCTCACACTGTAGCAACGCTCGGCGCCCCACTCGATTCGCGCATCCTGGAAGCGTGTCTCCGCGATCGGCGCCGTTGTCAGCGCGGCGCGTGTGGCCTGGTCGTACACCATGTACGACGTCGCGTCCGGCCCGACGAGCGGATGCGCAGGCAGGACATCGGGACTGGCGGCCGGGGCCGGCGTGCCGACCGGCGACCAGGACACCGTGATCGCCTTCTCGTCGTACGCGACGGCGACGTTCTCGGGCATCGGAGGCGCCGGCACGCCCGGAACGGCCACGCGGCGCGAAAACGGACCGGTCTTGCCGCGCGTGGTGATGCCGACGCTGACGTACGTCCGAAGCGGCGCCGCGATCAGCGGCCCAAGCAGAGGACCACTCGAGGCGGCCGCCGCCTGGCCGGGCTGCGCCAGCTGATCTTCGACATGGCTGACGGCGCCCTGATCCAGCCCTTCGCCCGAGAGTGGATCGAGATCGTCGCGCGGTTGATCCGGCTCGATCGTCTCGTCGGGATCCTTCGGCGCCTTGACGGCAAGGCTCGCGACCTTCGTGCCTCGTTTGATCAACTCGGCGTCGGTCATCGCCGTCGGCCCCGTATACGCGTAGACGTCGACGCGCTGCACGTTGGCGGGCCGGGTGCCGTCGGTGTTCGCACTCGGAACAGTGACTTGCAGATCGACGGCGTCGCCGCGACGCGCCGCCTTGAGGTCGGGAGCCGCGGGCAGCCTCACGAGCGGCGGCAGCGGAGGCCCTGTCTTGCCGCATGCGACCGTGCACACGCCCAGCGCGACGAGCGCTGCGGCCGCCGCCCGTCGGCCGGCGGCGTTCACAGGATGTACCGCGAGAGATCCTCGTTCTTGACGATGTCCGCGAGCATCTTGGTGACGTAGGCCTCGTCTATCGTGACGTCCTTGTTCACCAGATCAGGACCTTCAAACGAGATCTCGTCGAGCAGCTTCTCCATCACCGTGTGCAGGCGACGGGCGCCGATGTTCTCGGTGCGCTCGTTCACCAGCGTGGCGAAATCGGCGATCCGGTGGATCGCGCCTTCGGTGAACCGCAGCTCGATGCCCTCGGTGTCCATCAGCGCCGTGTACTGCTTGACGAGGGCGCTCCGCGGCTCGGTGAGAATGCGGACGAACTCGTCGCGCCCCAGCGCCTCGAGCTCCACGCGAATCGGAAACCGGCCCTGCAGCTCCGGAATGAGATCCGACGGCTTCGACACGTGAAAGGCGCCGGCGGCGATGAAGAGGATGTGGTCGGTGCGAATCATCCCGTGCTTGGTGTTCACCGTGGTGCCTTCCACGATCGGCAGGATGTCGCGTTGCACGCCCTCGCGGCTCACGTCGGGGCCGTGGCTGCCTTCGCGGCCGGCAACCTTGTCGATCTCGTCGATGAAGATGATGCCCGCCTGCTCGACACGCTCGACCGCCGTTCGGGAGACGGTCTCCATGTCGATGAGCTTCTGCTCTTCTTCCTGGGTGAGGTACTCCAGCGCCTCCGGCACCTTCACGCGTCGGCGCTTCGACTTGCCCTGGAAGAGGCCGGGCAGCATGTCCTTCAGGTTGATGTCGACTTCCTCCACCGACGACCCGGCGATGATCTCGAACGAGGGAAACGCCTTCTCGCGCACGTCCAGTTCGACGACGCGATTGTCGAGACGGCCGGCGCGCAGCTGTTCGCGGAAGCTTTCGCGCGTGCGGCTGGCCCTGTCCTCGGCCGGCGCGCCAGCCCCCCGAACGAGGTTCGGATCGCGTTCCTCGGACATGGGGCTCGGGCTGGGAGGCAGCAGGATGTCGAGCAGCCGTTCCTCGGCGTTGGCGGCTGCCTTTCCGCGAACCTCCTCGAGCTTCTCCTCGCGGACCATGCCCACAGCGAGTTCCACGAGATCGCGCACCATCGATTCCACGTCGCGACCCACGTATCCCACCTCGGTGAACTTCGACGCTTCGACCTTGATGAACGGCGACTGGGCCAGGCGCGCCAGGCGCCGAGCGATCTCAGTCTTCCCGACGCCCGTCGGTCCAATCATCAGGATGTTCTTCGGGGCGACTTCTTCGGCGAGATCGGGCGCGAGCTTCTGCCGGCGGGTCCGATTCCGAAGAGCGATGGCGACGGCGCGCTTGGCGGCGGCCTGTCCAATGACGTACTTGTCGAGCTCCGCCACAATCTGGCGCGGCGTCAGCGCTTCGGTAGAGCTGCGGGTCGTTTCCGGGAGGTAGATCGGCACTACAACTCTTCCACGACAATCTGGTTGTTGGTGTAGATGCAGATCTGGCTGGCGATGGCCATCGCCTTCTCCGCGATGGATCGAGCGTCGAGTTCGGTGTTGCCAGCCAGCGCCTTGGCGGCCGCGAGCGCAAACGGGCCCCCCGATCCGATCGCGACAATCCCATCGTCGGGCTCGATGAGATCGCCGTTGCCGGAAAGCAGAAACGTCGCCGTCTTGTCGAGCACGATGAGCATCGCTTCGAGGCGGCGAAGAATGCGGTCGGTCCGCCAGTCGCGTGCCAGCTCCACGGCAGACCGTTCGAGGTTGCCCCGGTACTGTTCCAGCTTGGACTCGAACCGGGAAAAGAGCGCGAACGAGTCGGCGGCCGATCCGGCGAAGCCGGCCAGAATCCGATCGTTGTACAACCGCCGAATCTTGCGCGCGCCTTGCTTCACCACGGTCTGCCCGAACGTGACCTGACCATCGCCGGCCAGCACGGCGTGGTCGCGATGCCGCACCGCGAGAATCGTCGTGCTGCGAACTGTGTCCATAGACGGATCTTGTGACTGTATCGACGCCGGGATCGGAGTGTCAAGAAATGGCACCGCTTGCTCGCTTCCTGTGACAGATCGTCCTCGATTCCGGTCCTCATCCAGGCGTCTGTTGACGACGAGAGGACGCTCGGGCCCCGTGTTCGCTGCGTCAACAGGGCATAAAGTGCTGGCAGGGCTGTTGCTGGGTTACCAGGCGGAGACCGACATGAAGCGCGCCCTGACGACCTGCGGACTGCTCGTGCTCCTGCTCGGATGGTCGCCGTCCGCGGGCGCCGGAGACGACCCGGCGACGCGACGCGGCGATCAGCAGTCAACGCCCGATCGTGGCCACAGCGGCACACAGGTCGGGACAGCGGTGCCGCGTCAACCCAGCCCCACGCCTGCGCCGCCGGCTGCCTCACAGCCAAAGCCAGCGCCCGCGCCGCAGCCCACGCAGAACAATGTGGAGAAGTCGCCGGACAGCAGGCCGCGCAACGGGACACCTGTGGGCGTCGCCGTTCAGCGGACGTCGCCGCCACACACGCAGGACCGTCATCACGATCACGACGACGGGTCACACGCCGCGTATGGTTACGGCGTGAGTGGGTACTATGGCAGTTACTCCGGCGCGTACGACCCGTGGTACGGCTGGTATCCGCCGCCTGGCCCCGTGTACGCACCGGGCCCCTTCATCGACGCGGGGGCGGTCCGCCTCAAGGTCAAGCCCGTGGAGGCGGAAGTCTATGTCGATGGGTACTACGCCGGGATCGTCGACGACTTCGATGGAGTGTTTCAGAAACTTCGGCTCGAAGCAGGGCCGCATCGGATCGAGATAAGGGCGCCGGGCTTCGCGACACTCGACGTCGACATCCGGATCGAGCCCGATCACACGACGACGTATCGCGGCACTCTGCAGACGGTAAGATAGGGCTCACAAAACTTGAGATTTGAGGATGACGATTTGAACATCGAGTGGTCGATCGATGATCGCTGCCTTTGAATCAATGATCGAATCATTGCAATCACCAAAATCATCAATCCTCAAATCTCAAATGGTTGGCGCCTTCCTTCCCCGCTTCACCCACCAGTAGACGGGGATGCCCGCCAGCATGACGGCAAGGCCCGCCGACGCCACCTCCGGCGCCTGAACCAACGCGTTGACGACGATCGCGAACCCGACGACGCAGAACACCGCCGGCGCCCACGGGTAGCCCCACGCGCGGAACGTGACCGCTTCGCGGCTGCTTCGCCGCACGAAGAACAGCGACAACACTGCCAGCGAAGAGAAGAGGACGACGGCAAAGCCTGTGTAGGTGAGGAGCTGCTCGAATGTCCCGGACAGCACCAGCATCGCGCTCCACGCCGCCTGCACGAGAATCGCAATCGCCGGCGTCCGGTACTGATGATGGACGCGGCCTGCCGAACGCAGGAACGCGCCGTCGCGCGCCATCGCGAAATAGACGCGCGGACCGGCAATCGTCATCGCGCTGAGGCTGCTCAGAATGATGACGAAGGCGACACCCGCGAACACGGCGCCGGCCGCACCACCGAACAATCGTTCGGCAGCCAGTTCGCCGACCCCGACCTGGCCCTTGAAGAGCGCCTGCGGCACGACGCGAAGGTAGAGCGCGTTCAGCGCGACATACAGCGCCACGACCGTCGCGGTGCCGATCGCCAGCGCGCGCGGGACGTTCCGGACCGGGTGTCGGATCTCCTCGGCGACATACACGGCGGCGTTCCAGCCGGAATAGCTAAACATCACCGGCACGAGCGCGATGAGCCAGCCGCTCAGCGCGACCGGTGGATCCTCAACCGGCTGACTCGCGCCCAGGCCGGAGAACGCGAAGCCGATGGCCACGAAGACCAGGAGCGCCGCCACCTTCAGCAGCGTCAGCGCGTTCTGCAGCATGCGGCCCGGGCCCACGCCGCGCGCCTGGATGAGCGCCACCGCCACGATGAGCGCGATCGCGACGAGGGCCCGCGGGGAGATCGTAAGCGTCAGCGGTCCGATAGCGGCCGACGCCAGCACGCGGGCGCTGCCGAGACCTGGCACGAAGCGGTCCGCATAACTGGCCGCGCCCACGCCGCCGGCCGCGATGGCGCCGCTGAACCCCGCGACAAACGACGTCCACCCCGTCAGAAACGCGGCGACGTTCCCGTAGCTCTCCCGGAGATACACGTACTCGCCGCCGGCCTCCGGCCGCCGGGCGGCCAGTTCGGCATACGCCAGCGCGCCGGCAAACGCCAGCGCACCGCCGATAATCCAGACGCCGAGCATCGCGGTTCGATTGGGGAGCAGCGTGGCGACAAATGCCGGTGTCGTGAAGATGCCAATGCCGATGACGTTCGACACCACGATGGCAGCCGCATCCAGGGGTCCGAGGCGCCGTTCTAGGGAGGAATGCCGGGGTCCGGTCACCGGATCATTTGGTGACCAGCTGTCGCGCGATCGGAGCCTCGTAGACGCGGGTCCACTGCGTCGAGCTGTATTTGGCCAGCAACTCGACCTTCGCGTCGATGAAGTGGCTGTTGCGAAGCATGTCGTCGCGCGACTGGTCGCTGCCGGTGTAGCCAAGCTGCGACCGCGCCGTCAGGACGCTCGTCGTGGCGCCCGGGGCCAGACCTTCGGATCCCGTGACCGGCAGAAAGGCGCTGCCCCATTCGGTCGTCTCCGACACGCGACGGAAGATCGCGTTGACCTGCAGCACATTGAGCGTACGGTCGGAGACGTTCTTCACGCGAAATGTGATGGCGGGAACCAGCTTGTTCTGACCGGCGACGATGCCGGCGTCGAACCAGCCGGTGGAGACGTCGCTGACCTGGAGCGCTTTGCTGAGATCGACGGGGGGCCCGCAGGCGGCGGACGCCACGAACATGCAGGCCAGCAGCGGCCAGCACCAGGCGCGCATGCCCGCTATTCTAGAACACCTTAAGTTCGATCCGCTTGAGCGCCTCCTCGCGCGTCAGCTGGCCCGACAGGAACGCGCTCAGATCCGCACCGCGCAGCCGCACGACAATCGTCTGCTTGTTCGTGTCGGCGGGCGCCAGCCTCGTCCGCTCTTCGTCGCCGCGCGCCGCGATTGTGAGCCACTCGTCGGGTCCGATGCGGAGGGGTGCGCCGTGGTCGAGCATCGCGTCCTGGAGGGCCTGCATCACCTCGCTGCGGTACGCTTCGTTCGGATCGCTCAGGATGTTGTCGTCCGGGCGCGGCGCGCCGCCGCTGCGACCAGCCGCCTGGTCGTTCACGGTGGCCGCGGATCCGACCGCATTGCGAGCGGCGCCCGCCGTACTGGGCGCGAGCCGCGACTGCGCGACGGCCACTGGCGCCACCTGCAATTCGATGCGCTTGAATGCCTGCTGCACGTCGGCATCGGAGGAATGTTCGACGTAGGCCTTGATCTTCCCCAGTGCGCTCTCCAGCCCGAGGTTGTTCTGGTCGAGGGTACGCAGGCTCCACAGCGTGCTCCACTCGAAGGACGGGACCGTCACGTCGAAGAACACGCCGTAGCCCTCGAGGCGAAATCCTCGAACCCGCGCGGCATCGAGCAGGATCATTTCCGTGGGCGCGAGGGCCTGCACGCGATCGCGAATCACGGTCGCCCCGTGCTCGACGGCGGCTTCGAGCACGCGCTCCATCGCACCGACCTGGTACCGCGCCTGGCGCTGCTCGGCCGCGGCGCGCGCCGAGCCGGCCGTCTGTGCCGAAAGCGGCACCGCTGCAGCCACGGTCGCGGTCATCACTGAAACGACTCCACCAAGACGGGTCAACTTGAACATGCGCGTCCCCTGGAATTACCGGTTGAATGAGGCCTGGTGCACGAAGTAGTCGACTTTGTCGACCTTGTCCTGCGTCAGTTGCGTACGATTCTTGAGCTGGGCGAGATTCTTGGTGACCCAGTTGGCATCCTGCTGCCGCGCGAAGTTCACGTCACTCGCGAGCTGTCCCACACGCAACGCAATCTCCCGCTGCTGGCGGACTTCGCTCTGCTGCACGAGCGCTCGGATGCGACGCATCAGCATCTCCTCATCGAGCTGCGCGGCGGCTGGCGTCGATGCCGCCTGCAACGAGGCGGCATCGAACTCCGACCGAAGTCGTTGTTCGAGCGCGACGAGATCGGCATGCGAGACCGCGGGCGCGGCCGTCGCCGCGGACGTCGGCGCCGCCTTTGACCAACCGGTGCGAATCGACAGCGTGCCGCTCGTGTAGCTGACGTCGAGGTTCGCGATGCCGGCCGAGACGCCGATTACGAGCATCGCCGCCGCCACCTGCGCCCAGGCAGGCAGGTCGCGCCACCAGCTGACACGCCCGGCGGGTTGTCCCGCGATCTGTGGAGCGGCGCTCACGCCGCGGGCCGCTGTGGTGTACTGCGGCTCGGGGGGCGTCCATTTCTCGAGCGCCGATCGCACGCCGCGAAGCGCCTCCAGCTCCGAACGGCAGTGCAGGCACGCCGTCAGGTGCGCGGTGAACGCTGCGCGGTCGGCGCGCGGCATTTCGTCGTAGAGGTAGTCGACCAGCGTCTGGTCGCGCGTGTCGCTGTAAGCACAAACCATTTCAGTCATGGCACCAGTTCGTGGTTCGCCAGCTCACGCCGGAGAACCGACAGTCCTTGATACAACCGGGTCTTCACCGTACTCAGGGGACACCCCAGCAAATCCGCGATTTCCTGAAAAGTGAGCCCATGATATTCCTTCAAAATGATCGCCGTGCGCTGTTCCTCGGGCAGGTGCGCCATGGCCCGCTCGACGGTCCGGGCGAGGTCCTTTCTCGCCACGAGATCTTCAATCGACTCCGACGGTCCGCGCGTCGACGCCAGATCGAGGATGTCCATGTCCTCGGGCGCCTGAACGGTCGGCGCGCGGCGTTCGCGCCGCACCCAGTCGCGGCACAGATTCAGCGCAATCCTGTAGAGCCACGACGAGAACTTTGCCTGTCCGCGAAAGCCTCCCAGGGCACGGAACGCGCGCAGAAACGTTTCCTGACAGACGTCGCGCGCGTCCTCTTCACGCCCGATAACGCGATAGGCCAAGGCATAGATCGGCCGTTCCCATCGAAGGATGAGCTGATTGAAGCTGTCCGCATCGCCGCCAATGGACTTGGCGACGAGTTCTTCGTCCGACCACGTCATGCGGAGCGCGGTGGGCCCTCTCGTTTCACGGAAATAAGACGCTGACGCGTCGATTATAGCCGCTACGCCCGTAACTCGTGGAATTCAAACGTTTTAGCTACGAATAGCGGCGGGCGGGGCGCGGCGGAGCCGTCGTTGGTCTCCCGGGGACGATCGCTTACAATTCCCGTCGACGCGAGCGTCCAAAGTGGCGGTATTTATCCCACTCTGATCTGATCTGATGTCCCGAGATCTCCGAAATCGGCGCCTCACGGGCCCGGATGCCGCCTCATCGTCGACCGGCGCCCCGGAGCAGACGTCCCTCGCCCCGCTGATGGCCCTTCTCGCACGGGGCGCCCGGGCGATTGACGTGTTGCCCCACCTGCACCAGCACGCCATCGAGGTCACCGGGGGCGCGCGGTCGCTGCTGTTCGAGCACAACCCCCGCAACGGCATCATGCAGGCGACGTCCGGGTACGGGCTGACCGAGCTCCGAACCGAACCGTGGGTGCCGGCCCCCGACGAGGCCTCGCTCGTGATCGACGCGTTCTCTGCCGACCGGCCGATGCTGGTGACGCACGCGATGCGTCAGACACCTGAATTGGCGGCACGGCTCGGCACCGACACGCTGCTGGTGCTGCCGCTGATGCGCGACACCGAGCGGGTCGGCCTCCTCGCGGTCGGGTTTGTCGAGCCCCCGGGCGCGACGACGATCGCTGCTGAAGCGAACGGCGTCGCCGATGTCTTCGTCGCCGCGCTGGAGCTGTTCCGGTTGCGCCAGCGCGACGAGCTCCAACTCGACGTCCGGGCGCTCATCGCCGAGTTCTCCGCCAGCATTTCAACGAGCCTCAGCCTGACGGCGGGGCTCGAGATCTTCTGCGACGGCGCCAACCGCCTGTTCGGCGCCGATCGAACGTCGGTCTGGATTCACGAGCGGCGCGCGCGTCATCTCGTGCTCCAGGGCTCTTCCGATCCCGAACACGTCGCACGAGGCGTCCGTGTGAGCACCGACGACACGCACGCGCCCGCGGCGGGCGCCATGAGGCGCACCCGCGCGGAAGTAGTCTCGTCGGCCGATGAAGTGACCGCCACCGTGACGGTGCCGCTCCGCGGCTGCCGCCGGGCGCTCGGCGCGATCGTGTTCGAGGGCGTCCGCGTCGAAGGCGGCGGCGAGCTGGATCTGCTCGATCGCGCCGACGAACTGGGCCGCCAGCTCTCGAGCGCCATCGAGACGATGCAGCTCCTCGACGAGGTCATGCAGTCGCGCCGCGAGCTCGAAAACACGTTCGACTCGATCGCGCACCTGGTGGCGGTTTCCGATCGGCGGGGGCGGCTCGTCAACGTCAACCAGGCGTTCGCGACCTGCGTGGGCAGGCCGCGCGAGGAGCTGATCGATCAACCGCTTGCGGATTTCATCGGACCCGAGCTCGCCACGAAGCTGGCCGAACACGAAGCCACCGAGGTCCGGCCCGACGGGAATGTGCCGCTCTCGCTCGAAGTGACCGATCCGCGGCTGAACGGGCCGTTCATCGTGACGGTGACCGACCTGATCGACAACGAGCGGCAGCGCGCCGGCAGCGTCCTCGTGGCGCGCGATCTCACGCCGCAGTCCCGACTCGAAGCCGAGCGCGAGGAGCTTCGCAAGCGCCTGACGCAGCACGAGAAGCTGGCGGCGCTCGGTCAGTTCGTCGCCGGCATCGCCCACGAACTGAACAACCCGCTGCAGGGCGTGCTCGGGCACCTCGAGCTGCTCCGCGTCACCGGCGCGTTCCCGAAGCAGCTGCGGCGCGAGGTGCAGACGATTTACCGTGAAGCCGACCGCGCGGCGAAGATAGTCCGGAACCTGCTCGTGTTCGCGGGCTCTCGACGGCTGGCGCGCCGATCGGTGTCGCTCAATCCGATCGTGCAGAAGGTGCTGGCGCTGCGAGCCCCGGCGTGCCGCGCGGCCGACATCGAGGTCGTCCGACACTATGACCAGAAGCTTCCACGCGTGCTCAGCGATCCGCTGCTGCTCCATCAGGCGTTTCTCAACATCGTGATGAACGCCGAACAGGCGATCGCCGCCACGGGCCGCCCGGGCCGCATCGACGTGACGACGGCGCGGGCGGGCGATCGGATCGTGACCACGATCCACGACACCGGCAGCGGCATTCCCGACGACGCGCTGCCGCGGATTTTCGAGCCGTTCTACACGACGAAGGAAGTCGGCAAGGGCACGGGCCTCGGCCTCGCCATTGCCTACGGGATTCTGCTCGAGCACGGCGGCCACATCGCCGCGTCCAATCATCCCGACGGGGGCGCGGTATTCACGGTCGATCTCCCCGCCATGGCCCCAGCAGCGCGAGATCCGCAATGATTGACGAAACGTTCCTGACCACCGAGGAAGTGCTCGAGTACCTGCAGGTCAACCTCCGCACGGTGTACCGGTTGATCAAGGCCGGGAAGATTCCGGCTGTCCGCGTCGGGCGCCAGTGGCGGTTTCGCAAACGCGACATCGACGCGTGGCTCGACAGCCAGCGTCCGCGGGGCGGCAGCCGTCCCGCGGCCGTCGCCGCCCCTGCGCCGCGGCCCGCACCCAGTTCCACGCGCCCGCGCGTCCTCGTCGTCGACGACGAGGCGAGCATCCGCGATCTGCTGTCGAAGACGCTCGCGCTGGCGGAATACGAAGTGGATGTCGCGCCGGACGGCCGGTCGGCGCTCGAGCGGATGCGCATGTATCCGTACGACCTGCTCATCGCCGACCTGAAGATGCCGGGGATGGACGGATTGACCGTGATCCGGGAAGCGAAGCGCTACAAGGCCGACCTCCCCGTCATCATCATCACGGGCTTCTCCACCGAGTCGAGCGCCATCGAAGCGGTGAACCTCGGCGTCGCGGGCTACCTCACCAAACCGTTCCGCGTCCCGCAAGTGCTGGCCGCCGCGGCCAAAGCGCTCGGGGAGTGAGCAGCAGGCCAGAAGGCCTGCGACATCGGTCGGCATGGCCTGCCTTGCACGATTTTAGTCTGTAATACAGATTAGTCGTTGACACGGACTGTAGAGCATGCGACGCTGCCTCGCGTGAGAGGCAGGAAACACATGCCCTGCACCCCGGACGCGCCGATCGTGCTGCCAAGCGCGGGCATGCGGCGCGTTCACGCGCTGGTCGCCCGTGTCGCGCCGACCGAGGCGACCGTCCTCATCGCCGGCGAGAGCGGTGTCGGAAAGGAGCACGTCGCGCGGCAGGTTCACGAGCAGTCGCGGCGGAGGCACGGCCCGTTCGTCGCCGTCAGCTGCGGCGAGTTCGCGGACACGCTGCTCGAAACGGAGCTCTTCGGTCATGCGCGCGGCGCCTTCACGGGCGCCGTGCACGACCGCCCGGGCGTATTCGAGGCGGCCGAAGGCGGCACGCTGTTCCTCGACGAGGTGGGCGACGTCTCACCCGCGCTGCAGGTGCGGCTGCTTCGTGTGCTGCAGGCGCGCGAAGTGCGGCGCGTCGGCGAAGTGCGCACCCGGCCGATCGACGTCCGCCTGGTCGCCGCCACCCATCGCGATCTGGCCAGCGAGGTGTCGCACGGCCGCTTTCGACAGGACCTCTACTACAGGCTGCGCGTGGTGGATGTGCACGTGCCGCCGCTGCGCGAACGTCTGGCCGACATCGCCGCACTGCTCGACGGCCTGCTCACGCGGGTTGCCAGCCGCATGGGGCGGCGCCTGCACGGCTACACCGACCGCGCGAGGCTGGCGCTCATGGCGCACGGCTGGCCAGGGAACATCCGTGAACTGGCGCATGCCGTCGAGCGTGCCTGCGCAATCGCCGAGGGCCCGCTGATCGACCTCGCGGATCTGCCCTTCGACATCACGCGCACGGCCGACGACAGCCCGGCCGCGGACGCGACGAAGCCGCTGCGCGTTCTCGAACGCGAGTACGTGCGCCTCGTCCTCGAACGGCACGGCGGGAATCGCAGCCGGGCTGCGCGAGAGCTTCGAATCTCGATGGCGACACTTAAGCGAAAGCTGGTCAGCAGGGACCCTGGGATCGAAGGAAGATATCAATCAGCTCGGTGAAAGCTCGCAAGGCATCGAATCGCTGCAATTTCCACATACTTTCTTTCTGCGAGCCGCAGGATTTCGATGTCAGTGACGCGTCACTGACCCAGTCGTGACCGGCCCGTCACAGTCAACTCTCGGACCCGGCGTGTTAGGGTTCGAAGGATGCCCTCGTTCGGATTTCGCCGCCCTTCTCGCTGGTCTCTTGTTTTCCTGATGCTCATCGGTCGCGCCGTGCCTGGGTTCGCCCAGGTCGGCGGCAGCCTCGCCGGCACGGTCAAAGACCCTAGCGGGTTAGTCGTTCCCGGAGCGAGCGTGACGGCCATCAACACGATGCTGGGCACCATGTTTTCGACCACCTCCGACGGTCAGGGCCTGTACTCGTTCCCGAAGCTCCCCGTCGGACGGTACGACGTCACCATTCAGCTCGACGGCTTCAAACCACAGAAGCGGACGGGAGTGGCCGTCGACGCCGACAGCGCCATCCAGATCAACGTCACCCTCGAGCTAGGTGAACAGAGCGAAACGGTCACGGTGTCCATCAACGCCGTCCGCATCGACACGGTGTCAACTCAGCTGGGCGAGGTCGTCCCGGCCACGACGATGACGACGCTGTCGCTGAACGGCCGGAGCTATACCGACCTGCTGGCCATTCAGCCCGGCGTGATCCCAACGACGACGATCCAGCCGAACAGCGTGATCATGGCCGGGGTGACCGGGCCGGTGAATCCGTCCGGAGGGCTGAACCCCGGCATCGTCTCTGTGAGCGGCCAGCGCGAGACGGCCAACGGCTTCTACGTCAACGGCGGAGATGTTCAGGAGCGCATGAACGGCGGCACGGGCGTCGTGCCGAACCTCGACTCGATCGAGGAGTTCCGACTGCTGACGAACAACTTCGATCCGGAATACGGCAACTACAACGGCGGGATCGTGAACGTGGTGACCAAGTCCGGCAGCGACAGGCTGCACGGCAACATCTTCGATTTCATCCGCAACACCGCCCTTGATGAACGGAACTATTTTTCCCCAGACGTGGCGGAGTTCAAACAGCAGCAGCCGGGCGGGACGTTCGGCGGCCCCGTCAAGAAGGGGAAGGTCTTTTTCTTTGGGGACTACCAGCACACGAGCACGACACAGGGAATCGAGACCGGCAACATCCCGGTGCCGTCGCTCGCCGAGCGGTCCGGCAATTTCGCCGACATCGCGGATCAGCTGTCAGGGAACGTGAACGGTTCGTACTGGGCTGGCCAGCTGGCGCAGCGGCTCGGCTATCCAGTGTCGGCAGGCGAGCCGTACTACATGGCCGGCTGCGTCACGACGGCGCAGTGCGTATTTCCCGCCGCGATTATCCCTACGCGCGTCTGGTCGGATCCCGCGCGGCAACTGTTGCAACACATGCCGACGCCCAACGCGGGCCCGAGTACGTTGTCCACCGGCGCCTTCCCGCAGACCGTGCGGGACGACAAAGGCTCGTTCCGCGTCGATGGCAACACTCGGATCGGGCTGCTGACCGGCTACTACTTCCTCGACGACTACCGCCTGAGCAATCCGTATCCTGGCCAGCAGGGCGGCGCCAACGTGCCGGGATTCGACGCGCTCACGCTCGGCCGCGCGCAGCTCTGGTCGTTTGAAGCGGCCAAGACCGTCAGCCAGAACACGGTGAACGACTTCCACGTCAGCTTGACGCACAACCACAACGACGTCGGCCGGCCGAACGGCGGGCTGGGCGTAACGCTGGCGTCCCAGGGATTCGTCACCGGGCCTGGCACCCCCGGCATCGTCGTCCTGGCACCGCAGTTCGAGGGCGTGGAGAACCTGGTGTTCAACACGTTTACGATGGGCGTGACGATCACTGGTGTCAACCAGACCGGCGATACCCTACACGTCGCTGACAGCGTGTCGAAGGTCTGGGGCGCGCACAACGTGAAGTTCGGCGGGCAGTTCCAATTCCAGCAGGTGCGGCTGGAGCCCAACGCGACCTTCAATGGCACATTCACGTTCGCGGGTACGGAAACCGGATCGGACTTCGCTGATTTTCTGCTTGGCGTCCCGAGCAACTACATCCAGTCCTCCGGCGGCATCTTCTACCTGCGCAACCGGTACGGCGGCGCGTTTGCGCAGGACAGCTGGCGGGCGAAGTCGAACCTGACGATCAACTACGGGCTGCGCTGGGACCTGATGGCGCCCTGGTACGAGCGCGACAACCAGATCCAGACGATCGTGCCCGGCCAGCAGTCGCTGACGTACCCGGGCGCACCGCTCGGTCTCGTGTTCCCCGGCGACCCCGGCGTCTCTCGCGGCTTGTCGCCGGCGCGCCTGGGGAATCTCTCGCCGCGGCTCGGCGTCGCGTATTCGCCGAACGAGAAGACCAGCCTGCGCGCGAGCTATGGCTTGTTCTACACCGCGTTCCAGGGACTGTCCGCCGGCATCATGTATGGCGTGCCGCCGTACGGGTACAACTATCTGAGCCCGGCGCCACCAGTGTTCCAAACGCCGTTCATCACTGCGGCCGACGGGACCAACAACGGTCAGCGGTTCCCTCAGCAGTTCCCGCCCCTCAACGCGTCACCGGACAATCCGGTCACCAACATCGACTGGTCGCACTTCCTGCCCGTCAATGCCGATCCGTTCTTCGGCACGCAGAACAAGACGCCGTATTCGGAGAACTTCATGGTGTCGGCCCAGCGTGAGCTGGCTCCCAACATGGTGTTCACGGCCAGCTACGTCGGCTCGCGCGGTCACAACATGCTGGTGTTGCAGCAGGCGAACCCCGGCGATCCGGCGCTGTGCCTGAGCGTCAGCCAGGCCCAGCAGGTTGCGCCCGGCAGCCCGACCTGCGGTCCGTTTGCCGAGAACGGCGTGTTTACCCGTGCGGACGGAACGGTGATCCACGGCACACGAACGGCCCTCGGCCCGGACTACGGCTCGGTGACGAAGCAGACGACGATCGGTTATGCGCGGTACAACGGGATGGAACTGAATGTCCGGTACACCCATGGCCCCGTGAATCTGCTGGCCGGCTACACCTACAGCAAGTCGGTCGATGTGTCCTCCAACCTCGGCGAACAGATCAACCCGTTCGTCGTGGCGGCCACTGAAGCGCCATCCGCCTTCGACATGCGCCACAACTTCGTCGTCAGCTACAACTACGAGCTGCCGTTCGAGCAGTGGTTCAAGACCAGCAATCAGTGGACGGATGGCTGGGCCCTGTCGGGTACAGCGCGGCTCAGCAGCGGATTTCCCGTCACGCTCTACAACCCGACCGACTCGTCCCTGCTCGGAACCTTCGGTAACGGCGTAAACAACAACCTGATCGACACGCCGAATTACACGCCGGGGTGCGACCTCAAGATCAATCACGATCCGGCGAAGGGTCCGGCCTTCAACACGGACTGCTTCAGCCTGCCCGCCCTCGGCCAACTGGGGACGGCCCCGCGCCGGTTCTTCTACGGGCCTGGCATCGAAAACTTCGATCTCGCCCTCATCAAGCGGATCCGGTTCGACCGATCCCAGAGCCTCGAGCTGCGCGTCGAAGCGTTCAACGTCTTCAACCATCCCCAGTTCTACGGCGCGGGTGCGGTCGACGGCAACATCACCAGCCCGACGTTCGGGAATATCATCGCCGCGGCGCCGCCTCGTTTCGTGCAGCTGGCGGCGAAGTACACCTTCTAGGACGGCGATCATATGTGAGCCGCGCGAACGCGGCCAGAGGCTCATATCTGATCGGGCGCCGCGCCTCGCGCGTTCGAAATCCTCTGATTCACTCCGAAAATCCGCACAGCCGCAATCGAGCGCGCCTGTCCCGGTTCTTGCCCTCTGCCGTCGCGTCACCGGATGTCCCGGCGACAAGGAGCGACTGTATGAAGGTCACCGACATGCGACGGTACGAGATGCTCGTTCGGGTGCGCGACTTCGGCGCGGCGCACACCGACCTCTTCCCGCCTGATTCGCTGAGCGGGCGGATGTTCGCGGCGGTCCATGCGGCCGTCGCCACGCTGAGCGATCACGCCGTCTCGCGGCTGTCGAGCCTCGGGGCGGCGCGTGGAGCGGCAGCGACGAAGGCGGCGGCCTTCGGCGTGCTCCACAGTGCGATCGAGGCGATCCACGCCACGGCGCGAGCGCTCGCGGGCGACACACCGGGCGTCTCGGGCAAGTTCCGCCTGCCGTCGGGACAGGCGGAGCAGACGCTGCTCGCGACGGGCCGCGCGTACGCGCGGGATGCGGAGCCGTTCGCCTCGGCGTTCATCGCGCACGGCCTCTCCGCAACGTTTCTCGCCGACCTCACGAAGGCCGTGGCGACTCTCGAAACCGCCATTCGCGACCATCGTGCCAGCCGGGATGCCGACGTCGCAGCCCGAACCAGCTTCGATGCAGCGCTGCAAGCGGGCATGAACGCCGTGGCCAGGCTCGATGCGCTGGTGAGGAACCGCTTGCACGACGATCCCGCGACGCGCGCCGTCTGGGAGCGCGTGCGACGCGTTGAGCGGGTGCCGCGGTCGCGCGAGGGAACCGCGAAGCCCACACCGGAGCCACCGACGCCGACGACGACGCCGCCGACGGTCACCGGTCCGTCCACAGTCGCGTAACACGCCGCCTCGCAGCCACGATCCCGGGAGCAGATTGTGCTCCCGGGATCTCGCACGCTCAGACTCTCTTCAACGCGCGCGTCAAGGCGACGAGGACCACGGCACCGACGAACGCGACGACGATCGCGCCGATGATGCCGCCACCTGGCCAGATGCCCAGCGCGCCGAAAAGCCACCCGCCGACGAGGCCGCCGACAAGTCCCAGCAGGATGTCCATCAGCACACCATATCCGCCGCCCTTCATGACCTGTCCTGCGAGCCAGCCGGCAATCAGTCCGACGATGATCGAATAGATCACGATGTTCCTCCCGCGTCCACGGACGTGAACGTCGCGGGATGATATCGGTACTTCAGGCAGTTCGTGCACAGGGATCTAACGGTCCGTCGAAGCCGGCGTGGTACAATAAACAGCTTCGTATCAACATGATCCAGCTTTCAGAGCTGACCAAGTCGTTCGGGGACCGCGCGCTCCTCGATCATGTGACCTGGCAGATCACCGACCGCGAACGCGTGGGCCTGTGCGGTCCGAACGGCGCCGGCAAGACGACCCTCCTTCGCATCATGGCCGGCCTCGACGAACCCGACGGCGGAGCGGTGCTGAAGCCCGCCTCGTTGACCGTTGGCTATCTCCCCCAGGACGGCCTGTCGCACGAAGGGCGTTCGGTGTTCGAGGAAGCGGCCTCGGCCTTCGGCGAACTGCTGGACATGAAAGCCGAGATGCACGACCTCGAAGAACGGCTCGGCGACACCGGCATTCCCGAAGCGGATCACGAGGCCATGCTCGTCCGCTACAGCGACCTCCAGGATCGCTTCCGGCACCTGGACGGCTACAACATCGAGCTGAAGACGGCGACGGTCCTCCAGGGCCTCGGTTTCAGACCGGCGGATTTCGAACGGCGCACGGAGACGTTTTCCGGTGGCTGGCAGATGCGCATCGCACTGGCGAAGCTCCTGCTCGGACAGCCGAACCTGCTGCTGCTCGACGAGCCGACCAATCACCTCGACCTCGAGGCTCGCAACTGGCTCGAGGAATACCTCAACGCGTATCCGCACGCGGTCATTCTCGTCAGCCACGACCGCTTCTTCCTCGACGCCGTCGTCACGCGGATTGCGGATCTGACGCTGCGCACATTGACCGACTACGTCGGCAACTACAGCGACTACCTCGTCGAACATCAGGCGCGGATCGACGCGCTGCGCAAAGCCAAGCGCGAGCAGGACGAGGAAGTCGCGCGCGTCAAGATGTTCATCGACCGCTTTCGCTACCAGGCGACCAAGGCCGCGCAGGTGCAGAGCCGCATCAAGCAGCTCGAAAAGGTCGTTCCCATCGAGGTGCCGCCGGAACGGAAGAAGATTCACTTCAACTTTCCGTCGTGCGCCAAGAGCGGGCGGATGGTGCTCGAGCTGAAGCACGCTCGCAAGGCGTACGGCGATCTGACCGTCTTCGGCGGCCTGACGCTTCACATCGAGCGCGGCGATCGGATCGCGCTCGTGGGACCCAACGGCTCGGGGAAATCGACGCTGATGCGCCTGTTGTCGGGGGAGGAACGGCCGGACACGGGCGAACGGGTCGAAGGCCACCACCTCGTCATGCAGTACTTCGCGCAGGACGAAGCCACCCGGATGGATCCATCGCCGACCGTGTACGAGACGCTCGCGTCCGGTTCGCCACACAACATGGTGCCGGCGATTCGGAACATTCTCGGCGGGTTTCTCTTTTCGGGCGACGACGTCTACAAGAAGGTTCGCGTCCTCTCGGGCGGCGAACGGACCCGCCTCGCCGTGGCGCGCATGCTGCTCCGGCCGTCGAACACGCTGCTCCTCGACGAGCCCACCAACCACCTCGATCTGGACTCAAAGGAGGTCCTGCTCGACGCGCTGGTCGACTACGGGGGGACGCTGATCTTCGTGTCGCACGACCGCTATTTCGTCGAGCGTCTCGCGACGAAAATCATTGAGGTAGGCCACGGGACCGCCATCGTCTATCCGGGGACGTACCAGGAGTTCCTCTGGCACAAGGAGCACCCGGCGGCGCCCGCTCCGGAGCCCCAGGCAAGACGCGTCGAACCGGCGCCCCACAAAGAGAAGAAGGCCGACAAGGCCGACAGGGCCGACAGGGCCCCCGCGCCGGCGGCCGCTGGCCCCTCGCGCGACGAGCGGAAGCGGGCGGATGCCGAGGCGCGGAAGCGGCAGCGGGCCGTGGAAGCTCGGAAGGCGCGGATCGACGACCTGGAGAACCGTATTGCCACGTGCGAGACGTCGATACGGGAGCTGGAGGCCACCATGTCGGCCCCTGGCTTCTACGACAACAGAGAGGCGGCGCGGCCGGTCATAGAACGCCACCAGGAGCTCATGTGGCAGGTCGGCGACCTCATGCACCAGTGGGAGCAGCTGCAATCGACTCCGACCACCTGACAGAACCGTCAGTCGATTACAATTCTGTTATAATTGGGGGACTGTCTAATTCTCGTAAGCGACTGATTTTACGCGGCTTTCGACGTAAACAGCACTGTTCGGCCCGGGCACACCGTTTGCCCCTCGCCAGCCGAGCTACCAGGCTTACGAGAATATTGTGTCGACTGCCACACCTGACATGACTCCTCGCCGCGAACTGCGTGCGGGTCGTCGCCGATCCCCGGATGCCGCGGCACCCCGCGCGACCGGCCGACGCAACAGCGACACCGAAGATCGGTTTTTCCGCCATATCGTCGACAGCATGCGGAACGGCGTCATCGCCGTCCGCCGCGACGGCACGCTGGCCCTGATCAACGACGAGGCATATCGGATTTTCAGCGTCACACGGGGGCCCGACGATATCGGCCGACCGTTCGCCGACGTGCTGGGGGCGCGGACCGACATCATCCGGGTGTTGAGCAGCGTGTTCGAGCTCAGTCACCTGCCCAATCGCGCCGAGATGCGCCTGAAGGATCTCGGTCGCGTGATCGGCTACACGCTCTCGCAAGTGCGGAACGACGAAGGCGAAGCCACCGGCGCGGTCATGTTCTTCAAAGACCTGACCCAGGTGGAGCAGATGGAAGAGCGCGAGCGGCTGCGCGACCGGCTGGCGTCGCTCGGCCAGATGGCGGCCGGCATCGCGCACGAACTGAAGAATCCGCTCGCCGGCATCGAGGTGATGGCCGGGCTGCTGCGGCGGCAGGTGCCCGACTCACCCGATGCGCAGTCGCTGCTCGCCGACATCATCAGCGAAGCGAAGCTCGCGAACGCCATTGTCGTGGAGATGCTGGAATTCGTGCGGCCGATCCGGCTGCAGGTCGAGCCCTTCGAACTGGCCGACGTCGTCCACCAGGCCGTGACGATGGCCGAGTCGAAGGTGGCGCGGGGCGAGGTGGCGGTCACCCTCGACATTCCTGCCGGACTGCCGGCGATCGACGGCGATCAGTATCAGCTGTCGCAGGTGTTCACCAATCTCATCGCGAACGCGTTCGAGGCGCTCGACGGCGCGGGGGCGCTCACGATCAGCGCGGCCCTCGGCTCGATCGAGCCCGATCCGGCGTTTGCCGGGCCGGCGGACGAACCGACGCCGGTCGTGTTCATCGACGTGGCGGACAACGGCCCGGGCGTGTCGGCGGAGCTTCGCGACAAGATCTTCAACCCGTTCTTCACGACCAAGCCGAAGGGGTCGGGCCTCGGGCTGGCCATCGTGAGAAAGATCGTCGACGCGCACGATGGTCGCATCGATCTCAGCAGCACCCCCGACACGGGCACGCGGTTCCGAGTGACGTTGCCGGTCGCGAGCGCGACCGGTCTGTTCAAGTAGACGCTATCGAGGACGTTTATGGGTCGAATACTCATCGCCGACGATCACGACGCGCTACGCCGAGGCCTGGCGCGGGGACTGACCGAAGCTGGTCACGAAGTCGAGGAAGCCAGCAACGGCAATCAGGCCATCGAGCGCCTGCACGACGCGTACTTCGACGCCGTGCTGAGCGATCTCAAAATGGGCGGCAGCGACGGCATGGACGTGCTGCGGACGACGCGGGCGCTCCATCCGACCACGGCCGTGATCCTGATGACGGCGTTCGGCACGGTCAACACGGCCGTCGAAGCGATGAAGATCGGCGCCTTCGACTACGTGCAGAAGCCGTTCGAAATCGAGGAAATGGAAGTCAAGATCGAGAAGGCGCTCGAACGCAAGCGCGACAAGCTCGATCTCGAGTACCTCCGCGGCGCGCAGCACGACATGTACGACTTCGAGAAGATCGTCGGATCGAGTCCCGCACTGCAGCGCGTGCTCGACATCGTGAAGAAGGTGGCGAAGAGCAACACGACGGTGCTCATTCGCGGCGAAACGGGTACCGGTAAGGAGCTGATCGCCGGTGCCATCCACCACAACTCGCTCCGGACGTCGCGCAACTTCGTCAAGGTGAACTGCGCGGCGCTTCAGGAAAACCTGCTCGAATCGGAACTGTTCGGGCACGAGAAGGGCGCGTTCACCGGCGCCGACAAGCAGCGGATCGGCCGCTTCGAGCAGGCGGACGGCGGCACGCTGTTCCTCGACGAAATCGGCGACATGAGCCCCAGCACGCAGGCCAAGATTCTGCGCGTGCTGCAGGAGCACGAGTTCGAGCGGCTGGGCGGCACGCGTACGCTGCGTGTCGACGTTCGGCTGATCGCTGCGACCAACCGCGACCTGCCGGGCATGGTGCAGCAGGGGCTCTTCCGCGAAGACCTGTACTACCGCCTGAACGTCGTCTCCATCGAGATGCCGCCCCTCCGGGAGCGGAAGGACGACATCGTGCCGCTCGCGAATTCGTTCATCCGCAAGTTTGCGGCGGAGCTGAAGAAGAAGATCGAGGGGCTCGAAACCGACGCGCAGAAGCTGTTGATGCGCTACAACTGGCCGGGGAACATCCGCGAGCTCGAGAACACGATCGAGCGGGCGATGCTGCTGGCCGAGGGGCGTGCGATCGCGGCCGGCGACCTGCGGCTCGGCGAAGTGCCGACGGCCGGCGGAAGCAGCCGCGACCAGGCGCCGGTGGTCAAGATTCCGCCCACCGGCATCGCGCTCGAGGACATCGAGCGGCACGCGCTGGTCGAAGCGCTGAAGATGTCGAACTGGGTTCAGAAGGACGCCGCGGAGCTGCTGTCGATCAGCCCGCGCGTGATGAACTACAAGATCAAGACGCTCGGCATCGAGTTCCCGCGCGGACGGCGCGCGCAGCCGGTGGACAACAACCAGCAGCCGCCCGTGCTCGTCGCGCCGTAGGACGCTTCCATCACCTTTCGTTTCACGAAGTCACGAAGACGACCCGAAGATCACGAGGCTCTTTGATCAAGAGCCATCGTGTTCTTCGTCGTCCTTCGTGCGTTCGTGATGAACGAGCGCCGGCCTCAGGATGCGGGTGCCTGCTCGAGTGGGACCCGGCCCGTTCACCGCGCTGCAGGAGCAGCTTGGGCTGAAGCTAGAGCCCACGAGGGGGCCCGTGGACGTCAGGCGCGCGGCTCGGCCCCTACGAGATCCTGGCCCTCCTCGGCACCGGTGGCATGGGCGAAGTGTGGAAGGCGCGCGCACACGGTGACGCATCACGTGCGAGCGAGCCTCCGTTCAGGCGAGATCGGCGCACACTACGTCCGGCCCTACGAGTTTGCCGGCGAACAGCTCGTGCTGCGGTACCCCATGAACACGGCCGATGGTGAACGGTGGACTCGCGTGCTCGTCTGGCGACGAGGCGAGCGTTTTTGGCGATGCGTTCAACAAAAGACGTCGTCGATCACTTATATCAAGTGCTTCTCCGAGTTCGACCTCGAGGGCATCCTGTCTGACTATGCGCCGGACGCGGTCTTCTTCACGCCAGAGGGACCCCTCAAAGGGGTCGACGCGATCAGGTCGCTATATGAGGCGTTGTTCGCGGAATTTCGAAAGCCCGGCATGACGATCGAGATGAAGCGCCTGTCCGGCGAGGGCGATCATGCATACGCGCAGTGGGCCGCGCAAACCGCGGACAACGTGTACGAGCTGGGCGCCGATACCCAGACGATCCGGGACGGCAAGATCGTCATGCAGTCGTTCGCCGCGAAGATAGTGCCCAGGGGCTAGACGTTCACTGTGCCCGTTGGTGGCCCGTAGGAAGAACGCGCTTCAGCGAACAGACACGACGATTTCAGTCCTCGTCGTGAGTCGGCCGGGATCGGTGGCAGCGGCTACCAGTTTGTACGTGCCCGGCGTCGTGAACGTCGCCCTGGTCACCGCCTTCCCGTCGGCCACCTGAATGACTCCGGTGTGGCTGAAGGCGACCTTCGCCGGACCGCTGTACTGCAGCCACGTCACCGTCAACCCCTGCGGCTGCGTCCCCGTCGTCGAATTGATCTGCCCGCCGAACCCGCTGGTTCCGCCTTTCGGTTCGACCAGCGCGGGCGGCTTTCGCGGCTTCGGGAGCCCATCGTCAGTCACGAGCGCCGTCAGCGTGACGGGCGTCCCAACGGCGACAGTCTGCAGCGGCGCGATCGCGATCGACGGCGGCTTGTTCGGGTCGTTCAGGCCCGGATCGTAGTTGCCGTTGGTGATGACGACGCGCTCCGTGATTTCTTCGGCGGGAATCAGACTGCCGTATGCGCGTTCGGTGTGTCCGTTGGCCGTGACGCTCCACACGACCTCCCGCTTTGCGGCGTCGGCCGGCACACGGACGCGATAGACGTACCGCTGGCGGCGCGGCAGGAAGTACGAAGGCTGTCCTCTGTCAATCGACGGCGGCCCACCCGTCGGCGAGGGGGCCTCGACGAAGTTGTCGGGCCCGGCCGGAATCGAAAACTCCTGGACGTAGTTCCGGTTGAAGTACCCGAACACCATGTCGAACGTGCCGTCGGCGTTCCTGATCCAGCCCTCGAAGTACGGCGTCACGCTTTCGCCCGAGTTGTGTCGAATGCTCGCGATCTCGGTCGGCAGACCCGGAATCTGCGCGGAGGCGGGCGTCGCCAGCCCGACCACCAGCGCCACGGCAGCCGCGGCGCAACGTCTCATCATCGAACGGCCTGGCGTCGCGCGGCGACGCGCTGCTGATAGTCTGCCTCGTCGAGGTACGTCAGCGTGATCCACGCGAAGCTCATCTCGTCGATCGAGCGCTGGCCCGAGCCCACCCAGTTCTTCGGATTCGGATTCCAGCGGTTCGCGCTGGTGTTGTCGTGCCACGATGTGACATGCATCACCGTCCCGGCCGGCAGGAGCGGCGCCACGTCATCCGCGTACGGGTACGTGATGTGCCAGCCGAACTGGTAGTTGCTCACGCAGCTGATCGTTTCGGTGCGCGCAGGGCCGGGACGCGCCGAGTCAGCCCGCACGTCGGGATAGATCGCCTCGATGCACTGCGCTTTGCCGCGGTTGTGCATGTGCGGCTGGAACGACGCCATCAGCGCCGGCCGCGGCAAGCGGAAATAGCCGTCGTGCCGTGAAATCGAACCCGCCGGAATGTCGAGGTCGTTGACGTCGCCCATGTGCTGCGTGAACGCGACGTACTTCGGCACGGCGCCTTTTGGAAACACCTTCCAGGCGACCGCGACGCGCACGGGCGTCTCCTCGCCGCGCGGGTTGAGGTGCAGGTTGAAGTTGATCTTTGTCCCGGCTTTGACCAGCCGGCCGGAGTTCGGCGGGAAGATGTCTGCGTTCTTTCCGAGCGCGTACTCGTTGAGGAACAGCCCGGTCGGATCTTCTTCGGGATCCTCGACCAGGTTGGTCGTGAAGTGGTGGACCACCTTGAAGCTCTTCGCGTCGAGCGGCTTGCTCTCAATCGCGGAGATGTACATGTCTTCCTTGAATCCCGGATCGATGAGGACGTCGAGGATGTTGTCGGGCCCGGAGGCTGGCAACACGTACGGCTTCTCCATCTGGACGATGACGTCCGGCTTGATGTGCCACTTGTCCATTTCGTCGAACTGGCGCGGCGGCGGCATGTCGGTCGCAGCACCCCTGGGCGCTCCGCCGTCCACCCACGCCGCGATGGTGGCGATTTCGACGTCGGTCAGCGACGGGTCGTCTTTGAACTTGCTGAGGCCGATGTGGCGATCGATGTGCCAGGGCGGCATCTCGCGAGCCGTCACCTTGGCCTTGATCGAACGCGCCCACGGCCGTACGTCTTCGTACGTCAGGAGCGACATGGGCGCCACCGAGCCGGGCCGATGGCAGTTCTGACAGGATTTCTGGAGGATCGGCGCGACGTCCTTCGTGAAGGTGGCGTTTCTGGGTCCGTCGGCCACCGCGCTGCCCATGCTGAAAACGACGACGGCCAACGAAGTCCAGAGCCTTGTCATCAGGACCTCCCTGGCCGCAGATTCTACTCTCTCCCGCACGGGCACGGGTTCGGCCCGCTTCATGTCTCCTCGATCGATGACGGCCGTCCGAGTAACCTCATGCGCGCGACGGCCATTCTGGCGCAGGAAACCGTGCGGCAGTCGACGAGCCGACGCTTTTGAACATTCGACTTCACGTTGCCCTTTGAACTTTCAACTTTGAACTTTCTTCCTCGGGCAGCGTCCAGCATTCCGCACAGCGCGCCTCGTACAAGTCGTCAGCGCCCACTTCGATTCGCCCGGTCGACCCGCCAATCTTCTGCGTGAACCGCGCGTCCTGCCCGCACTGGAAGCAGTTCGCGGTGAATTTTTCCACGCGATCGGCCACCGCCAGCAGGTACGGCATGGGTCCGAACGGCCGCCGCCAGGCATCGAGGTCGAGCCCGGCGACGTAGATCTCGAGGTTGCGCGCAATCGAGACGGGGCCGATGGTGCCGTACGGATTGTGGGCGATGACGTCGAGGGCACACGAGATCTCGTCGTCGAAGAATTGCGCCTCGTCTATCCCGATGATGTCGGGATCGAACTCGGCCACGAGCATCGCCAGCTGGGCGCCGGTCTTGATCGGATGTGCCGCCATCGACATTTGTTTCTCGAATCGATCCGACGTGCGCTGCTTGCTGACGATCTCGGCGGGCGCCGCGAACCGGGTGTCGAGCTCCGGCTTCACGACGAGCACCCGCTTGTGCGCGCGCTGCTTGGATTGAAGACGGGCCATGAGCGCCTGCGTCTTCCCCGAAAACATCGGACCTGTGTAGACCGTGATCGATCCCTGCGTATCCACGTCAGTGCTTTCCCCCTTCTGCGCCGCGCCCGCTCTTCGCCCTCGGATGCGACGCCCGGTACACCTGCAGCAGCTGCGCTGTGTTGACGTGAGTGTACCGCTGCGTCGTGCTGAGGCGCGCGTGGCCGAGCATTTCCTGGATGGCTCGGAGATCGGCGCCGCGCTGCAGCAGGTGCGTCGCAAAGGAATGACGCAGCGCATGCGGGCTGATGCCTGGCCTGACGCCGCTGGACCGCGCGTAGCGGCGAACCAGCCGGTCGATGCTCCGCGGCGACAACCGCGTGCCGCGATAGTTCACAAAGAGCGGATGCTCGCGTGAGCGCGCGGACGCCCGGCCTGCGCCCTGCTGCTCGATCATCTGCTGGCGATCGCCCAGATACGCGCGAATCGCGGTCGCCGTGGCCGCGTTGAACGGCACGAGCCGCTGCTTCCCGCCTTTGCCGAGCACGCGCACCATGCCGCCCGGCAGGTTCACGTCGTCGATGTCCAGGCCGGCGAGCTCGCTCAGCCGCAGGCCGGAGGCGTAAAACAGCTCGAGAATGGCGCGGTCGCGCCGTCCGAGCGGCGCCTCCGCTTCGGGCGCCGTCACCAGGCGTTCCATTTCCTGCTCGGTCAGATGCGCCGGCATGCGCACCGATCGCTTCGGCGTCTGCACCGTCTTGCCCGGATCGCCGTCGATGAGGCCCCGGCGACGCAGATACCGCAGGAATGTCCGCGCGGCCGCCAGCTTGCGCGCGGCGGTTGCGCGCGATTGACCCAGACGGTGCAGTTCAGAAAGAAAGCTGCGCAGCACGTCGCGATTGAGCTGACCGGGGCGCAGGTCGGCGCGCTTGACGCCTGTCGTGACGCACATGTGCCGCATCAGATGGGAGAGGTCGCTTTCGTAGGCACGAGCGGTGTGCACCGACGCGTTGCGGTTCAGGCGAAGGAATTGAATGAATTCCTTGATCTCATTGAGCATGGACGGTCCGCTCAATCACCCGCACCGTCCACTCCTCGAGATCCCTGAGCGCGCGCTCGGCGAGGGCGAGCTTGCGGGCCAGCTTGTCGCGCGGCGGACGGTCGAGCGGCGGCATGATCCCGAACGTGATGTTCGACGGCTCGTAGTGCGCGGGGTTCGCGTGGGCCACATAGTACGCCAGCGCCCCGATCGCTGTCGTCCGGGGCGGCGCGAGTGGCGCGTCGCCGCCGGCCAGCCGCGCGGCGTTCAAGCCGGCCACCAACCCTGACGCCGCCGATTCCACGTACCCTTCGACGCCTGACATCTGTCCGGCGAAGAACGTCGTGGGCTGCTTGCGCACCTGCCACGTCTCGGCGAGCACCGTCGGCCCGTTGATGTACGTGTTCCGGTGCACCATGCCGAACCGGATGAATTCGGCCTGCTCGAGGCCTGGAATGAGTCGGAGCACACGTTCCTGCTCGCCCCATTTGAGCTGCGTCTGAAAGCCGACGAGATTGAAATGATCCCCCGCGAGGTTGTCCTGGCGGAGCTGCACCACGGCGTACGGTGTGCGGCCGGTGCGCGGATCGGTCAGCCCCACCGGCTTCATGGGCCCGAACCGGAGCGTGTCGACCCCGCGGTGCGCCATCACTTCGATCGGCAGACACCCTTCGAAGAACTTCTCCTTGTCGAAGTCGTGAACCGTCGTCGACTCGGCATGCACAAGCGCGTCGTAGAACCGCTCGTATTCGTCTTTCGTGAACGGGCAGTTCAGGTAATCGCCCTCGCCGTCGTCCTGACCACATGTCTTGCCGGATTCCGCGCCCGCCTGGGGCGATCCTGGTCCATCGAAGCTGCGATTCCATCGTGAGGCGCGGAACGCCTTGTCGCGATCGACGGTCTCAGCGAGCACGATGGGGCTGATCGCGTCATAGAAATACAGATGGCTGCTCCCGACCAGTCGGGCGATGTCGGCCGACAGCGCCTCCGAAGTGAGCGGACCGGTCGCGACGATGAGGGGTTCGTTGAGCGACGATGGCGGGAGCGCGGAAACTTCGCTGCGGACGATGGTGATGAGCGGGTGTTCCTCGAGCGCGGCCGTGATCGTCTGCGCGAAGCGTTCGCGATCGACGGCCAGCGCGGCGCCGGCGGGCACGCGGCTCGCCTCGGCCGCGCGCATGACGAGCGATCCGAGCCGTCGCATTTCTTCCTTCAGCAGGCCGACCGCGTTGTCCAGTTTGTCGCCGCGGAAGGAGTTGCTGCAGACGAGCTCGGCGAGCCGATCGGTTTTGTGCACGGCGGTCGGCCGCACCGGACGCATTTCGTACAGCGTGACGGGGGCGCCGAGCGATGCGGCCTGCCAGGCCGCTTCCGATCCGGCCAGTCCGCCGCCGATGATGCGAATCATGGAAGATCTAGTGTTTCACAGGATAATCGAACATCTCGACATGACGTTCAGATGGTCGTCGTCTCGAGCCCTGCGCCCTCTCTGCTTCTGCTCGGCATTCCTCCATGCCGCGGGCTGTGGGCTCCTCGGCTCACCAAGGCTGGAGGTCTTGCCCCAACACTTCCTGCTGCATCCCGGCGAACAGATTCACTACCAGGTTGTGGAACGCTCCGATAACGGCGGCTCCCGATCGGTCGACTACGAGTTCACCGTCGCCGACCCCAGCATCGTACGACCGATCGAACCGAAAGGCGTGCTGGAGGCCGTTGGACGCGGCCGCACTGAACTCGTGGTGCGTACCAAGACTTCGGAACGACGACTTCCCATCGAGGTCACGGGTGACGCGCAGCCGCCGATGGCCGCAGTGCCTCACAGTTCCGTCCGGGAGATCGCGGCCAAGGAATTTCTCTTTGTCGGCCATGCCAATCTCGACGGGTTCGACCATACGGCCGTGGCGAAGCCGGGGATCGATCGGGTTGTCCAGGAGGCCAGGAAGAACGGCGTGCCCGTGGTCTACTGGGTCAGCCAGGTCTACCCGAACTGGTACACCGCCGACCGGCATCCCGACTACGCGATCGTCAGCGAGGGTCAAGAGCATCACATCCGCGTCGACGCGGAACGCGTCACGTTCGCGGGCGGGAGCTTCATGTTCTGCGTCTTGAGAAACGTGCAGATGACGCTGCACGGCATGCTGACGCGCGACGCGCGGCGCATCACGTTCGTGTTCCCGGCCCAGGCCATCTGGGTGGAAGACATCTGGGGCCCGGGAGAGAAGCGAGGCTATCCCGCGCCGATGCTTCTCCTGGCCACTCTGTTCGGACGTCGTGCGAACGACGCGCAGGCCTATGACGAGGTCGTCGTTCCGTTCCTCGATCGCGTGATCACGGAGTTCCCGGTCGCCGGGTATCCTTCCAATCCGCCGACGCCGCCTTTGGGCGACCTGCTGCACGACTGGAGCGTCGTGGTCCACTTCGGCGGCCGGTTCGAGCGGGTCTACCGACGGGGAGGCTCGATCAAGACGCTGCTCGTCGAGTTCCAGGACATGCGATGAGGACAGCATCGTGTTACGTCGTAACACGTACGGCTTCGTCCGATCGGGTGTCGGAATAGATCGAAAGGCCATCCCCCGTCAGGTGGGAGCGGCTGCTGACAACACGCACGCGGACCGCGAGGTCGGACGGACCGCTGTCACCGCGATTACGCAGGCTCGCCGACTAATTCCTCGCTCCGTACGTAATCGCAGTCCTCGTTGTCACACAGGAGCTGCCGGCCGTGCTTCTTGGTCGTCTTCTCGACCAGGTACGGGGCGCCGCACTTGGGACACTTCTCTGCGTGCGGGCGGTTCCAGAGGACGAAATCGCAGTCCGGGTAGTTCGAGCAACCGAAGAAGATCTTGCCGCGCTTCGACTTCCGCTCGACGACCTCGCCGCCCTTGTCAGCGTCTTTGGGGCACGGCACGCCGGTCGTCTTGTGCTTGACGTACTTGCACTCGGGATAGTTGGTGCAAGCCGTGAACTCGCCGAAGCGGCCCTGCTTGATGACGAGATTGAACCCGCAGCGCGGGCACTTCTCGTCGAGGATCTGATCCGGCTTCGCGGCGCGAAGCCCGCCCTGCTTGGTCGCAATCAGCTTGCGAGTGGTCTTGCACTCGGGATAGCCGGTGCACGCGAGGAACTGGCCGAAGCGTCCGCGCTTGACGACCATCTCCTTCCCGCAGTTCTCGCACGGTTCGATTTCTTCTTCGCCGGTTTCCGACGTCGCCTCCTGCGTCTCGAGCTCGCGCGTGTTGGTGCAATCCGGGTACGCGCTGCAGGCGAGGAAGGGGCCGAACTTGCCCACCTTCTTCACCATCTCGGCGCCGCACCGGTCGCACTTCTCGCCCGTGGGCACGCCGCCCTTGTAGTTCTCCATCTCCTTGTCGGCGCGCGCGAGATCCTTCTTGAAGCGCTTGTAGAAGTCGGCCAGCGTCTTGACGTAGCCGGTCTTGCCCTGCTCGATCTTGTCGAGGTCCTCTTCGAGATTGCGCGTGTACTCCACGTCGATGATGTCGTCGAAGCTCTTCGACAGCATGTCGGCGATGATCAGCCCGAGCTGCGTCGGCTTGAACTTGCCTTCGATCTTGTTGACGTAGTCGCGGTCCTGCAGCACACCAATGATCGACGCGTAGGTGCTGGGACGGCCGATGCCGTTCTCTTCCAGCTCCTTGACGAGCGTCGCTTCGGTGAAGCGCGGGGGCGGCTGCGTGAACTTCTGCTCCGGCCTGAGCGCCTGCAGCGTCAGACGGTCGCCTTCGGCCAGAGCCGGCAGCAGCCCCGACGAACTCTCCTCGTCGTCGCCCTTGTCCTTCTCCGCACCATTGTCGGTCTCGCCAGGAGTCGGACCGTAGGTGGCCGTCCAGCCCGCGAACTTCGGCACGGTGCCCTTGACGCGGAACAGGTAGTCCCTGGCCGTGACGTCCACGGTGGTTTCGTCGAACGTGGCGGGGTTCATCTGCGATGCGACGAACCGGTTCCAGATCAGGCGATAGAGCGAGTACTGATCCGGCGTGAGATACGGCCGGACCGTTTCCGGATCGTACTGGAGTGATGTCGGCCGGATCGCTTCGTGCGCGTCCTGCGCGTCGGCCTTCGTCTTGTAAACAATCGCCTTCTCCGGCAGGTACTCGGCGCCGAACGTCGTCTCGATGTGCCCGCGGACAGCCACCAGCGCCTCGTCCGCCACGCGCACCGAATCGGTACGCATGTAAGTAATGAGGCCGACAGGGCCGTCGACGCCAAGGCCGGGCAGCTCGATGCCTTCGTAGAGCTGCTGGGCCAGCATCATCGTCTTCTTGACGGGGAAGCGCGCTGTTTGCTGCAGCTTGCTGGTGATGAAGGGCGGAGGCGCGTGACGCTTGCGCTCCTTCGTGACGACCGACGAGACCGTCCAAGTCGTCGACTCGAGCTCCGCGAGAATCGCCTTCGCCTGTGTCTCGTCGCCGACGCGGAGCGTGTCGTCGCCCTTCTTGAGGAGCTTGGCCTCGAATTCAGGCGGCTGTGGGCCGCTCAGACGCGCGAAGAGATTCCAGTACTCCTCGGGAACGAACTTCTCGATCTCGCGTTCGCGGTCGCAGACCAGTTTGAGCGCGACCGACTGGACGCGGCCGGCGCTCAGGCCGCGGCGCACCTTGTCCCAGAGCAGCGGGCTGATCTTGTAGCCGACGAGCCGATCGAGCACGCGGCGCGCGCGCTGCGCGTCGACCATCTTCTCGTCGATCGAACGCGGATTCTTCAGCGCCTCTTGGATCGCCTTCTTCGTGATCTCGTTGAACGTCAGGCGATGGATCTTCCGCTTCTTGCCTTTCAGCTCTTCGGTCAAATGCCAGCCGATTGCCTCGCCCTCGCGGTCCGGGTCGGTTGCGACGTAGATGTCCGACACGTCCTTCGCGGCGTCCTTGAGCTCCTTCAGGACCTTCTTGCGTGAGGCGAGCGATTCGTACTGCTCGGCGAAATCGTTCTCGATGTCGACGCCAAGCTTGCTCTTGGGCAGATCGCGGATGTGCCCCATCGACGCGACCACCTTGAAATCGCGCCCGAGGTATTTATTGATGGTCTTCGCCTTGGCGGGCGACTCGACCACAACCAGTGCCTTAGCCATACAGGGTCGTCTCTCTCAGCGTCCGATTCTTGACCTTGCTTTTCACCCTAGCACGATCTGTCAACCCGGACGAACCGGCCCCCGGCCGCGCGCCTCACCAGGCCAAGCAGCTCGAGCTCGAGCAACCGTGGCAAAAGACGGGCAGATTCGAGCCGACTCCGCACCGCAATCTCGTCCAGATCGCAGGCGTCCCCGGCCGGCATCGCCGCCAGAACCGGGTCGTCCACGACTGCACGGCTGGGCTGCACTCCTGCACCCGGCATGTTCAGCTCTTCCAAGATATCGTCAGCCGACTCCACAATCTTTGCACCGTCCCTCAGAAGCGCGTGGGCGCCCCGGTTCCGGCCGCTCAG
>Ga0066903_100000172_pt1 | contig 34212 bp, 35 predicted proteins | sample PanSoiMetaGPlot1_FD_67491 | JGI IMG/M metagenome (GOLD analysis project Ga0066903, IMG submission 67491) | Tropical forest soil microbial communities from Panama analyzed to predict greenhouse gas emissions - Panama Soil - Plot 1 (version 2) | ecosystem: Environmental > Terrestrial > Soil >... | reverse complement strand
CTCGACCAGCACCAAGGATGCGCCAGAACTCATCGTGTACGACAACAAGGAAGGCAACCCGCCGCCGGCAACGGATATCTGGCATACCGACGAGACGTTTCGCGCCGAGCCTCCGATGGGGACGATGCTGTGCTCGAAGATCATTCCGGAGATCGGAGGCGATACGTGCTTCTGCTCGATGGTCGCCGCCTACGAAGGCCTGTCCGACCGTATGCAGCAATTCATCTCCGGACTCGAAGCCGTTCACGATTTCAAGCCGTTCAAGGAGTATTTCGAAGACGACGAAACCGGCTGGCAGCAGCTGCGCAAATTCGAGGACATCTATCGCCCGGCAACCCACCCCGTGGTGCGCGTGCATCCCATCACCGGCAGGAAGGCACTGTTCGTCAACCCGCAGTTCACGCTCTACATCAAAGGCATGGAAGAAACCGAGAGCCGCGCGCTGCTCAACACGTTGTTCCGCACAATCCACACCCTTGAATATCAATACCGACACCGGTGGGAGCCCAACATGGTCGTGTTCTGGGATAACCGCTGGGTTCTGCATGCAGCGGTGCACGACTACTATCCGCAAAGGCGCATGATGGAGCGCGTCACGATCAAAGGCGACCGGCCGCTTGGCACCGGTGATCTCGCGCCCGTCTCACAGATACGGCGTCGGAAGGTGCCTTCCCTAAAGCGATTCAAAAACAGACCAAAGCGGCAGCATGAAATGGATTAGATGGTAGTGCTGAGGTCCGGTTTTGGCCCATCGCCGACACAGATCGACGTCCGCTCTTCGGACGCTATTGGGGGCAGAGCGGACATACGGAATTTATGAGTACCGCTCTAATCCTTCGCCACGACGACGGCCCCCGCCCCATTCTGGCAATAAACGCCGATGCGCGACCGCATCATGGCGAGCGCACGCTCGGCTTTGACTGCGGTCGGTGACGGCGTCACGATGATCAGGCGCTCGAGCGCATAGCCATAGGCGTCGGCGCGCTCGGCGAGCGCACGGCAGGCCCAGGCGACGATCGCGGTATTCTCGTTGTTGCGAAAGAGCGCGTTGTCATGCTCGGGGAGCGTCAGGCTGGACACGACCGCCAGGCTCTTCGCACGCTTGCGGTCCATGTCGGCGACGCGGGCAGCGATCGCGAAGAACGGTTCGATGCGGACCACGTCGTTGCGGGCGTCGGTGATGAGCTGCGCGTAGGCGGAGGCTTCCGAGCGGCGATAATACTCGGCAAGCGCGGACCAATAGGCGGTGCGATCGATCCGCACCGGTTCGCGCGGCGCCGGCCGGCCGAGGCGGTATTCGCGAAACACGCTGTCCCAGCGTGCGCGGTCGTAGGGCGGCGCGATCATCGCGTAGGCAAGGTCGCGCAGTTTCTGCTCATCATCGGTCAGGCGGAAGTCGGAGGGCGGGAGGCCGATGCTGGCAACCGCGTCGCGGCCGACCCAGGCATGCATGTCGTCGGTGACCAGCGAAGGACGTACCCGATCGAAATCGCCGTTGAGCGCGCAGCCGCCCAGCCCGAGCGCGCCGGCGAGTAAGACAGAGCAGCTGAGGGCGCGCCGGCGCCGCCCGCGTGAGACTTCTGGCAATCTCAGACGCGGGCACATGAACACGTGTTGATCCGGCTATGAGCGCGAGGCGCGGCGCCGCCGGCGACGGCGCTGGCTGCGGCACGGCGGCTCGTCGGTGAAGCGTTCGATGCGGATCACCGGCAGAATGATGACGGTCGCCGACTCCGGCGCGTCCGCGCTGCGCTTGCGGCGGCGCGGGCGATGTGCCGGCTCGGGAAACCTGAAGACCGTGCCCATATCACTATCCCCCAACCGGGCCCCGCTGGCCCGCCCCGATAGACGATCGGTTCCCCGATTTTGAAACCGCCAAGGTTAACGCTCTGCTAACGCGGCGCACCTAGGTTGATTCGAAATGAAAGAGAGTCCGGCATGACCGGACGCCGCCGCTCATGATCAAGCTCCCCCATCTCGCTGGCTTCGAGGGCCTGCTCGACCTCGACCGTCGCGGCGTCGACATCAGGCCGATACTGCTGCGGGTGCTTACCGACCAGTATCTGCAAAGCCGGACGCACACGCTCGACGAGGAGCGGCAATACACCGAGCTGGCGCTGCGGCTCATCGGCGAAACCGACATCACGACACGCGCTGCCGTGGCGATGCGGCTCGCGCCGCACGCGTGCGCGCCGCGTGCGATCCTGTTACAGCTGGCGCGCGACGAGCTCGAGGTGGCGGAGCCGATCCTGCTGCACTCGCCCCGGCTGACGACGGCAGACCTCGCCGCGATCGCGAGCGAACGCGGGCCCTGCTACGTGACGGTCATCGCGCGTCGCGAAAACGCCGCCACAGCTCCCACGTCGCGCGGGCCCATCCCGCTCGCGGCGCCGGAACGGCACGCCGCACCGCTGCCGGCGGCCGCACCGGCCCTGCCACCGCCCCCGCTGCCGCCCGAACTTCCGGCCGAAGACGTGCCCTCGCCACGCGACGAGAGCGCAAACGGCATGGCCAGCATCCCGGTCCTCGCGACCCCCGCCGCCAGGCCCAAGCCGGAAGCAATCGAACTCTGCGAACTGTTCTTCGCCGCCGGTCCGGCCGAACGACGGATGATCCTCATCGGCCTCGACTACCTGCCGGGAAGCCCACCCAGGTCGCCTGCGGCGATGCAGCGGACCGACGTGTGGAAGCTTGAATCCGCCGCGCTTCAGCACAACGCCGACGTGGTCGTGCGCACCCTCGAGCACGCGGTCGGCATCTCGCGCGCCCAGGCGCGCCGGATCGTCAACGACGAGACGGGCGAGCCGATCGTGGTCGCCGCCAAGGCCCTGCAACTGCCGGCTGACGTGCTACAGCGGATGCTGCTGTTCATGAACCCGCGTGTCGGCCAGTCGGTCGACCGTGTCTACGAACTGGCGGCGCTCCATGCCGATATCAGCGTCGCGGCGGCCTGTCGGCTGATCGCGATCTGGCGCGACGCCGATCCTGCCGATACGCCGGCCGCCAAGCACCAGGCGTTGTGGCAGAACGCGGTCGAAGACGCGCGGCGTGCGCTGCTCGAGATCCGTGCGCCGGCGCGACGCGAGCAGCCGGCGCCGCGGCCGGCCGAGCGCGCGGCCGGCAACGACGGGCGCTGAGGACGATCAACCGGCTCGCCGCTCGCACGCGTTTTCTTCGAATCGGCATCCCGCTCTAGCTCATTGGTGGCGTATGATTTCTTCCGAAAATCCGTACCCACCTTCCGGGATCATGCCCTAGCCCACCACGTGGTCGAGGAAATGGCGGCCGGCGCGATCCTCGACCTCGATGATCCAGGCATCGGGATCGAAGCGGATCTCGCGCGCCAGCCGGTCCTCCACCTTCTGCTCCGGCACCGGCGCGTCGCCGAGGCTGCGGGTGAAGGCGCGGTCGCTCGGATGTGCCTCGTCGAACACCGCTTGCGGCGCCGGGGCGAACAGTTCTGCCGCGCCGTCGAGCCGGTTGAGCTTGATGAAGATCGCGCCCGCCTCCTCGGCACCGCGCCGGCGCACCACAGCGAAGGCGCCCTCACCGTTGCATCGGCGCACGTAGGCCGCGACCCAGATCGCTGATTTGAGCCGCATGCGTGCCCGCTCCCGAACCACGCGTCATCGCGAAAGCCGTCATCCACATACTCCCGCCCGCTGCGGTTCGCCAAGCGCGGTTCCGTCCCCGTATCGCCGGGCCCGGACATTTGATAGATTCGCCGCCTCAACCAGCGCGATGGAAGGTGGGAGATGCTTCGATTCTCATGGCTTGCAGTATTTGCGCTCGTCCCGCTCGCCGCCCAGGCTCAGGGCCAGGGTCCCGAGTTGCCGGCTGGGCCGGGGAAGGATGCGGTTCAGGCGGTCTGCACCGGGTGCCACCAGACCAACATGATCACGCAGAGTTCCGGCTACACCCACGACGGCTGGAAAGAGTTGACCAGCACGATGGTCGACCTCTCGCGCAGCCCGGAGGCGCAGCAGCAGATCCTGCAGTATCTCGCGACCAACTTCCCGCCGAACTACAACCGGCGCGCAGCCAAGATCGTCCCCGGCCCGCTCGAGGTCACGTTCAAGGAATGGGTGATGCCGACGCTCGGCCAGCGCGCGCGCGATCCGATCCAGGCGCCGGATGGCTCGATCTGGTGGGCCGGACAGTTCGGCAATCTGATCGGGCGGCTCAATCCGGTGACCGGCGAGATGAAGGAATATCCACTGCCGGCGATGGCGAAGCCACACACCGTCGAACTCGATGCCAACGGCATCCCCTGGTACACCGGCAACATGAACGGCTCGGTCGGCAAGATCGATCCCGAGACCGGCAAGGCCACCGTCTACAAGATGCCTGATCCGAACGCCAAGGACCCGCACACGCTGGTGTTCGACAAGAAAGGCATCGCCTGGTTCACCTTGCAGAACTCGAACATGGTCGGCCGCCTCAACCCCGAGACCGGCGACATCAAGCTCGTCACCCTGCCGAATGCGGATACCAAGCCCTACGGCATTAAGGTCGACGCTCAAGGCGTCGTATGGTTCGCGTGCAACAACCGTCCGTGCCTCTACAAGATGGACCCGGATACGATGGCGCTGACCGAGGTCAAGCTCCCGCTCGGCGGCACGACAGTGCGCCGCCTCGACATCGCCGACGATGGCATGATCTGGTACGTGAACTCGGGTCGCGGCCGTATCGGCCGGCTCGATCCCAAGACGCTGCAAGCGACCGAATGGGATTCGCCGAGCGGGCCGCGCTCGCATCCTTATGCCATCGTCGTGGTCAATGGCATCGTCTGGTACAACGAGTCGGGCGTGCGGCCCGACCCGCTGGTGCGCTTCGATCCCAAGACCGAGACGTTCCAGAGTTGGCCGATCCCCTCGGGCGGCATCTACGCGGGCATCTGGCGGCACGGGCGGGCGACTCGCGAAGGCAACCTGCTCATCCACCAGAGCAGCACGAACCGTATCATCCTGGTGACGCCGAAGCAGAAGGCCGCGGCGCAGTAGATCCAGGTTGTTGGACCCGAGCCAGGATCCGGTTTGCACGAATCGGATGCTGGTTTTGTTCGCGCCTGAGCGTGAGAGCGCGCCAGTTCCGCGTCCACGCTCACGCCGTGCCGGCCCCCCTCTTCATTGCGCCGCGCGCAGGCGGCGGGCGCGCGTCGTAAACGCATAACGCTAGTGTCCTAATCGGTTCATTGATAGGTTGTTATCCATCACCTCGACGCCGTGTAGGTACGCTGTCCTAGGGCCATCGCTGATGCGGGCATATTTGCGCAGGCATGGGATCGCGATCGAACCCAATTCTGCCGGTGAGGACCTGGGTGCCGGCGGCGCCAACGGTGGTTTGCATTATTTGCCGAACTCCGCGGTGGCCGATCCGCCGGTCGCCGACAGCGTCCCGCTCCGGCTTCAGCTTGACTGTGCCGATCTTTCGAACTTTGCGCGCGGCGCGTGTTACGCCGTTACGCACTTTGGGCCAGCGAGCTTGGCGAGCGACAAGGCGCAAAACGAGGACTTCGCGCTTGCCGGTGTCATCGATGGCCGAAACGGCCCGGTGTCGTTCGGGATTGTGGCCGATGGCGTGACGTCGAAGACGTTCTGGGCGGCGCGCGCTTCGCGGCTCGCGACCTTCGCATCCTACGAGACCGTGAAGGCCTGGGTTGAGCAGGGCTGGCAGCCGGCGCGCGGCGATGCCGAGGAGATCGATCCATTCGTGCAGCGACTGTGCGAAACGATCGAGCAGCGTTTCCTCGAAGACCGCGCCGCGCTGGTCTCGGCCGACGTCGCACCCCTGACCTGGGATGCCGCGCTCTATCGTCAGCATCGCGACCGGCTCGCGTTTTGGTATCAAACCACTCTGCTCGTTGTCGTGATCGGATCGTCCGGCGGCTGGCTCGTGTTTTGCGGTGACGGCGGTGCGACGCGGCTCTTCTCCGACGGAGAACAGGTGACCGACGTCAAGGTCGCGCTCGAGTCCCCCGACACGGTCGAACTCCCGGCCGCCGTCAGCCTCGGCGTCACTTCGCGCAGTTTCAAGCGGGTCTTCCTGCGGCCGCCGCCGGCCGGCCAGTCGGTCCATGTGGTGTTGTCGTCCGATGGGGTGGATCGCTCGCTTAAGAACAAGCGGACGCAGATGTCCGACCTGGATTACACATCGCTCGATCTGAGCTCGCGCGCCGCCGCGCAGTCGACCCTCGAGGACATCGCGCGCTGGCCGGAGGCCGACCGGGACAATATGAGCATCGCTCACGTCTGCTCCCCGCCCGACGCCCCCTGGCCCAAGCGCGGTCGTGTATCCCTCCCCGATCAGGCACCCATTGCGGTCGACCAACCCGAGGCGGAGCCAACGCCCGTTCCGGAATCATCGGCGCTGCCGGCCCCTGTTACGGATACCCCGCCGTCCTTGTGGCACAGGTACCTGCCGCAGCTGAGTGGCACAGCCGCCGCGACCTTGCTGGTGGGCGTCGTCATCGGTGCGGTGGCCATGCTGCTGGCGCTGGCTTCCGGGCGCGGGTCGCGGTTGGTGACCTGGCTGCAGCCCCGCCTCGTCGCGGCCACCGTGATCGCGGCTCTCCTCGGCGTCGGAATTCTGGTCACGCTGTTCGTGCCCGCTCGAGTCGCGCAGCGGGTGGCGACCGCGACGCAGCGCTCGGCAAGAGTGATATGGGCATGGCTTCGCGTCCTCGGCGCATTCGCCCGAACGGCTCTTGGCGCGATCGCCAGGGCCGCGTTCCGCGCCCTTCAAGTCGCTGCGCGAATGATTGCGCGGGAAGGTCGTCGTTTTTTCTATCGCATGGCGCTGTGGCTGCGGCGCCGCCGCATGGCGAAAGCGCGGATCGCAGACCCCGCCCGGCTCGCTGCGCCCGCCGCGGCGCCGCCAGACGCTCAGGCAGCCCCCGCCGATGCGGCCGCGGCGCCCTCCCCGCCAGCGGACGCCACCGCGAAGCCGGACAACAACCCCGCTGCAAACCGCGCGCCCGAAACCCACGAAACCCAGACACTACGCAGCCCTGCCGCGCAGCCCAAGCCCGCCGATCTTGAGTCCGCTGGAGACAAGCTGTGAGCTATTCGGTCACCGCCGGCAAGCTGAAGCAGGTCTACGGTTACACGCTGATGGCCAAGTCGCGTGACGGCGCCGACGCCATCATCCGCGTGCCCCAACAGCCGCCTGGCTGGCCGCGCGGCGGCGCCGAAGCCTATGGCCTCAAGACCGATCTCGAAGTCAAGAAGCCCAACGCAACCGAAAACATTTCGGCATTCCTCAAGATCTTTCGCACCGAAGTCCGGCAGCGCGGCCAGCGAACGAGACTGCTCATCGACATGGGGCTCGCCAGGAGGAGCGAATATTTCTACGGCATACCCTTCGGTTGGCTCGGCCGCGTGAAGATCAATGGCCTCGACGTGATCGCCCACTTTACCCGCATGATCCCAGGTCCCTACAACGGCGGACCCGAAGATTTCGGGCGGCTGCGCTCCGATGGACGCTGGAAGGGGATCCCCAGGGACCGGCGCTACGAATTCGCCGGCGAACTCGCCGTCGCGGTGGCCGGTCTCGAGCGCGCCGGCATCGTGCACGGCGACATCTCGCCCGGCAATATCCTGATCGGCCACTCAAAGTCCGGCACCGACATCTGCATCCTGTGCGACTATGACGGCTATCACCATGCCCAGGTGGCGCGACTGCCGCGCAAGGACGGCAAGATGCCGTGTCGTCCGCTCGGCTCGCCGGGCTATCAATATCCCGATCTGTTGAATGCGATCGCGGCCGATACCCAGAATGACGCCGACATCTGGGTGCAGAGTGACCGGTTCGCGCTGGGCGTGGCGATCTGCGAGATGGTGGTGTGGTCGGACGAGGTCGACGCCATCCTGCGCAAGGAGGGCCGCGGCCAGCTGCTGCCCGACGACATCATCATGAAGCGTGATCTCGCACGGCTGCCGAAGCGCCTGATCGATACCTTTCCGGATGGGTTCCTGCTGCTTGACCGCGCCCTCCATGCCACCGGACCCGCCTCCATGCCGAGCCCGGAAGACTGGCTTCGGGTGCTGGGCTTTGACGAGGAGAAAGAGTTTCAGGGGCGTCCCGTGATCACCGTGTATCGCTCGCGCGGCAACTCCCGTGCCAAGTACGGCACCGCCCGGCTGCTAGCCGCCAAGGGCGATCTCTCCAAGGTGGCCCCGCAGCTTGCCGACCTCGCCTTCCAAATCACGGACGCGAAGCTCGAATTCAGGTTTCCATCCGGGCCGATGGTCAAGCGCCGGCGCAACGGTCGGCTCGCCGACGTGACCAGTGGAATTCGATTTGTCGTGGCCAACCCCGGCGACACCTACTACGTTGGCGAATGGGAGCTCGAGATCGCGGATCGCGTCGATCCCGTGCAGAGCGCAGCGAACGGCGGAAGGAACAGTTGAGCGAGATCGTGTTCGCGTTCTGCGGCGCGTCAATCACGCGCCCGGATTGAAGACCCGGCGATAGCAGTCGCCAATGATGGCCGCCATGACGACGAGGTGCGCGTAGCAGATCGTCGACAGGATGAAGGCCACCAGCAGTCGGTTTCCTGCCGCGATTTCGCGTGGCGCCCAATCGGACAGACCGAGGTTTACGAGCGCAATCGGAACAGTCGCGACCAGAATATTGATGACCACAAACGGGATCTGGAACAGAAAGATCGTCCACTGCGCCCGCATCGACTGATATTCCCCCGTGATAAACGGCATGAACAGCAGGATGGGAGAGAGCGCGGTCGCGTGGACGAAAGGCTCGATCAAGATTGCCCCGAGTCGGCTCGAGTAACTCAACGACTCATAAGGACCGAAATACGGCCACGCCTCGGCAAACGCGGCAGCGAGCTCAAGGTCTGTTTCAAAACGGCCCCCATGGATGATCGGGGCGAAGGCATAGACGGAGGCTCCCACCGCTATGACAATTGTTATGTGACCGAAGCTCAGCCGCCACTTGAAGCGCTGGCCGCCGCCCGATCGCGCGATCCGAATCCACCCCCCGACGATGTATGCGACGAGGCCCAAAAAGAACAGCTGAAGGAGCGGATTCGGCTGATATGCAAAATTGCTGGCGACGGCAGCGTTGTACTGCAACATCGATGCGACGCTGAGGCTCGCCACGAACACGGCGCCGAGCCCGAAAAACAGCGGCCGCCTGTTCCCAATGATCCGCACCGCGCTGATGCAGGCCCGGAACGGATTGGCGATAGGCAGCGGCTTGCGCGTTGTCGGCAGCGGCGCGGAGGTCGGTGATTTCTCGACCGCGACCTTCGGAGCATCCTCGGATGGCGCCGCGGCCGGCCGGCCCTCGACCGCATCGAGCGGATCGCGGGGCCGCAGGGCAATCCGGCTGCTTGCCTCCTCGCAGAGGCTGGTCAGCTCATGATACAGGCTGCGGATGCGCTCGCTCTCTTGGCCCATCGTCCGGATGCAGGCGACTGCTGTCGCTCGTCAAATGTCGATGATCGCCTGGTCGACCGCCTGCGTGCCTCCGGCACTTGAAACAACGGTGCCAATCGCGGGAAAGAACTTCACCAGGTCCTCGTGGTTCTGCAGGTGCTTGGCCAATTCCTGGTTCGACGCCACCTGCTGGAGGAACGGCATATTGACGCCGTCGCCCAATCCGATCGCGATCAATCGAGGCTTGCCCGCCGCCACCTCCATGGACCGGATCGCCTGAGCCGCATTGAGCGCGGCAGCGGGGTCGTCCGGCTGGCCGTCGGTCAGCAGGAAGACGTATGGATCGAAATCATTTGTCGTTCCGGATCTCCGCTTCAGCAGGGTCGCTGCTTCGTTGAGCGCAGCAGCCAAATTGGTGGTCCCGCTGCTCCCCGCAAAGCCCGTGACCTTCGCCTTGTCGAGCGTCTGCTCGCTCTCGGCCTCCGCGATGACCTTGACATGGCTCCCGAATACGATGACCGAAATCTTGAAATAGGGCTTGGTGCCCTGTGACAGGAGCTTCATCTCCTCAAGCATCTCGTCGAGCGCCCGGTTGAGCGTGTTCGCCGGCGCGCCCGTCATCGATTCCGAATCATCGAGCACGAACACAAGGTGCCAAGGCGAATTGCTGGTCACGCGTGGGGCAGGCATGGCAAGCGCCTCCGTGCGGGGAACCTGGTAAGAGATTGGTAAGGCACCCTTAACAGTTGTAAATCATTAATGGAAGTAGGCGCTTGGTTATGCGGCGACAGCTGATCGATCGTTCTTGGTGCTGTCAATTCTGTTCCTCAATCCTTCCGCGTGCATCGAAAATCCGAATTCGCCGGTGTTCGCCGGCAGATCATCGGATCGTCAGTTCCTCGGGTAGCAACCGTACATAACTGGCGCTAATATTTGTTGTGGTATGTTTGGCAGAAATGGGAAGGACTTGAGCTATCGTATCACTTCTGCCGGCTGCACGCGGCCAGGCTGCACGCGGCAGTGTGATGATGACGTGCATTCTCACCTGAAGGGCACCCATGGCCTCGCTGACGTCTCGAAAAGCGCATGCGCCTGAGCCTGCCCAAGGACAGCAAGACGATTGGCCCGTCTTTGTCTGCCGCCAGGGTGCCTTTCTGTTCGATCCGCGGGCCTATTTCCCAGTCGATCCCGAAGAAGCCAAGGTTGCCTATTCGACCGTCCAGGGTGTTCGCGAACGCGGCTACGTCGTGCTGCCCGCGTGCCGCGACAAGGATCAATTGCTGGACCAGCCGCCGCTGGGGTTGCGCTTCTCGCAGGCGGAAGCCGAGAAGCTGATCCAGGACACGGGACTTTCCGCGGGCGTCCTGGCGGCGACCGACATCGGGCCGGCACTGGACAAGGCGTCGAACCAGGATTTCGCGCTCGCCGCCACGATCAGGCTACCGCACGGGGACGCGGTCTATCAATTCGCCGCGGTCGCCGACGGGGTGACATCGCGGACCTTGTGGCCGGAGCGCAGCGCCCGACTTGCCGTCTTCGCGGCCTGGCGCGCGGCCCGCCGGCACCTGGAACTCGGCCGCGGATTCTCCCACGATGATTTCGAGAAATTCCGGCAGTCGCTCGTCGACACGATACGCGCCGCACTCGAGCGCGACATGGCGATGCTGTCGGCGCCCGAATACGCCAAGGTGGTGCCTGCGGGCTGGGCGCCGGACACTTACGAGCAATTCAAGTCGAGACGCGACCTCTGGTACAATTCAACATTGCTGGTAGCGTTGGTCGGCGCCGAAGCGGGCTTCGTGGCGACATGCGGCGACGGTGGCCTGGTCGTGCGCAAACGCGTGGGCGACGAGACGAAATCGACCGTGCTCGTTCACTCGACCGATGATCTCAGCGTCACCGGCGTCGTCTCGCTTTCTTCCGATGCGCTTCAGTTTCGACAGACGCGGATTGCGTTGCCGACCGACAGCAGCATCGAACTCGTGATGTCGACGGACGGCGTCGATCGCTCGTTGCGCCGTGCATTTGGTCCGGACAAGACCGATCAGGACCCGTACGGTCCCGAATTCAGCATGATCGCCTCGGCCCGCAGTCTCAACACGCTGATCCTCAACGAGCTGGATCGGATCGAAGGTCGCGAGATCGATAACCTGAGCGTCGCCGTCCTGCGGTGGCCCTGTCCCCGACTTCCGGCCGCGACCGCGCCCAAATACCAAGGCGCGGTTGCCGCGAGCGGGCAAACCGTTGATGAGATCAATGGAAGGCTCGATCGAATCTATCGCGACGGCGACAATCGGTTGCGAGCCGCCGCGGTCGAGGCTGCACCACCGGTGAGCACGGGCTGGCAAGCTCCGCCCATCGCGCGCGATTCGACGTCGCCAGGGCTGCCGAAGATGCCCGAGGCCCACAATCTTCCGCCGCCCGCAATGGAGTGGCCCTCGCAAAATACCGGACCGAGTGGCGCGCAGACGCCACCGCACCCGGTCCCGCCCACGCTCGAGCCGGCGGTGCGCCTCACAATTTCACTGGTCCGTGCACTCCTGTCCGGTCCTGGGGAAATTCTCAGCGCGGTGCTCCAGAATCTTTGGCGGGATCGCACCATTCAACCCTATCTGGACTCTGGCGACCGAGTCCCGGCACACCTCACCAAAGTCGTCTTCTTCATGCTCGCGGACTGCCTTGCATCCGAATCCTTCAACAAGGCGTCGGCGGGCGATCACGCGATCGAGACTGGTGTCGACCGCATCATTTTGGAACAACTCCGATTCCTGCCCACGCTTAAGCGATATCAGATTGATCTTTCCGCCAGCCATGAATTTGTGAGGTTGTTGCGGGACCTGAGCCACTCTGACCCGCTGCTCAGGACCAGCTTTCATCGAGCAACGGACACAATCAAGCCGCTGTAACGCGACGACGACCGTTGCTATTCCACCGGCCGGCCGGTGATCGCGGCGAGTTCGCGCGCAAGCCGAGTGGAGACCTGACCAGTGACCGGCAACTTGCGCTCGCGCTCGAACCTCTCGATCGCGGCCTTGGTCTCGGCATCGAGGGTGCCGGTCGGCTTGATCTGGCCGTAGCCGTATTCGGTGAGCGCACGCTGGACCGCGAGCACGCGCTTCGAGGGCGCCGGACCGATCGGATCGGGACGGGCACTCTGCGGTTGACCGATGCCCGAGGTCGAACCGGGGGGCGCCTTAGCGGGCCGCGCGCTCGACCGCTTGATCGCCGCGAGCAGGCCCTCGTTCGGCTCGGTGCTGGACTTGAGGCCGGCCGCCTGCTCGAAATCGCGGACCGCGGCATCGGTGCGCCGCCCGTAGCGACCGTCGGCTACACCGTCATAGAAACCGCGGCGGGCGAGCTCGCGCTGGATGTCGGCGATGATCTCGCCGCTGGGCCGCGCCGGCGGATCGACCCTGGGCGTGACTGCCTCGCCCTGGCGCGCACGCGGGCGCAACGGCGCTTCCTTCTGCTTCGTCACCGGCGGCGCACCGGTGATAAGGCCGTCCTTGAACATCGGCGCTGGATGCCGGCCGGTCTGCAGCATCAGGCTGTTCACCACGATGGCGACGGTCGCAGAGGCGACAAGGACGAAGGCGATGGCATCCTTGTAGCCCCAGCCGAGGGTCTGCAGCACGAACCAGCGCGGGCCTTCATCTGCTGCCGCGTCAGCTGCTGCCGCGTCAGCCTTGTTGCGAGCTGACTTACGCACTGATCTTCACCTTGGTGTCGCTTGGCACTTCGGCGGCGCCTGTGGGCGAGCGGGCGACGATGCGATCGATGGGCGCAATGTCGGCGCGCTGGCGTACGCTCTCGCAATCGATCGGCAGACGAATCGCGACCCGCGTCCCGTCACCGATCCGGCTCGTGATGGTCAGTTCGCCGCCGTGCAGCGCCACGAGGCCCTTCACAATCGAGAGGCCGAGCCCGGTGCCGTCGTGACGGCGAGCGTAGGACGAGCGCGCCTGGAAAAACGGATCGCCGACGTGCGGCAGGTCGTCGCTGTCGATGCCGACGCCGGTGTCCTCCACCGTGACCGCAATCGCGCTGCCCTCGACCTGCGCGCTCACGATGACCCTGCCGCCGCGATCGGTGAATTTGATCGCGTTCGATATCAGGTTGAGCATGATCTGGCTAAGCGCACGCTTGTCGGCCACGATCTCGGGCAGATCGGGGGACACGCGGCTGACGAGCTCGATGCCGGAGTCGCTTGCCTTGAACATGAGAAGATCGCAGCAGTCCTCGATGACTCGCCGGGCCGAGAACGGCTCCGGCGTGATCTCGAAATTGCCTGTCTCTATCTTCGACATGTCGAGGATTCCGTTCACGACCGACAGCAGATGATGGCCCGAATCGTTTATCAGCTTGGCGTATTCATGTCGACGCTGCGCGTCGATCATCAGCACGCTCTCCTGCGACAGCATCTCGGAGAAGCCGATGACGGCATTGAGTGGCGTGCGCAACTCGTGGCTCATCGTGGCGAGAAAACGGCTCTTGGCCGCGTTGGCGTGCTCGGCTTCGCTGCGCGCCCGTTCGAGCGCCTGCTCCTGCTCTTTGCGCCGCGTCATGTCGCGCATGACGGCGACCACCTCGCGGTCTACGACATCGGCGGGCGCTTGGTCGAGCGCGCGGCAGCGCATCTCAACCCAAACGAATTCGGCGCCCGCAGCCGCGCCGGCAGCGTCGCGCCGGAGGCGGAATTCGACCGAACGGATATCGCCGTCGGACGCCGCCTCCGCGAGCGCGGTGAGATAGGCGGGGCGGTCGGCGACGTGCACCCGGTCGAACAGGCCGCGGCCGAGGAGGTCCTGCACCTTCGCGTCGAGCAGCGCCTCGGCCGCCGGCGAGACGAACAGCACGGCGCCGTTCTTGCCGTGGCGCGTGATCACGTCGGTCATGTTGCGGGCGAGGAGGCGATAGCGGTGCTCCTCGGCATAAAGCAGCCAGAAGCTCGTGCGCGCGAGCGATTCGGCCCCGAGCGCAACCCCGGTCGCATAGAGTGTCGCCGAGATGATGCCGAGCGCCGCCAAGACCGCCACGTGCTGCGCGAACGGCAGCGGCGGCGGCAGCACGTCGAAGGCGCCAAGCACAAGCAGAAGGCCGGCGGCGCACAGGACAAAGACCGCGGCCAAACCCACGACGCGGCGCGAGGCCGACAGGGTGGCTTCGAGCGGCACCATGACGAGCCAGATCGCGGCGAAGGAGGCGATGCCGCCGGTCGTGGCGGCGACTGCCGTCACCAGGCCGGCCAGCGCAAAGGATGACAGGATATGCGCGCTTTCATAGCGCCCGGTACGGGAAAGATAGAATGCGATCAGGATCGGGGCGAGGAGCCAGCCGAATACCACCGCTTCAAGCATGGTCGGCACACCGCGCAGCGCGACGTAAAGGGGAAAGGCGGCGAGCGCGATCAAGCTGCCGAGCAGCCGCGGCGCGATGAAAGCGCGGTGGCGCGCCGACGAAAACGCATCCTGCCGCGCAGTCGGATGCACCAGCGATTCGATGTAATCCCGGAGCGGCGTGAGCAGTCCCACAGTCCCTGTGCACGCCCGATGTCGCTCAGACGCGCTCCCCTTTTTTGGTGCCGGGATCGTGTCAGAGGCCGCTTAAGCGAACGCTAAGGACGTCTGCCTTGCGCCGCACCGGACCTGCCGTGGACACCATCCCCCGAGCCTGCCGCGGGTACCATCTGGCCGCATGGTGAACAGTCGGTTGCCGGGGCTTACGCTTGGCGTTCACGCCGAAGGCATTTTGACGGCATGGCCGCCGCACTTTCGCCCGAACCCGAGCGAGGTTTCGTGCATGGAACGGCCGTGCATGGAACGGCAGTGGATGTGTGGCAAAATCGTTCAAATTTTCTGAAAATACGCGACGCATTCGAATCAAAACTGGGCAAAAGCCGCGCGGTCGCACGAACCACGTTTTCAAGCGTCGCTGCTATGGTCGCCCTCGAAGCGGCCGCATCGAGCCGCGGGGAAACAGGGCTGGGGTCATGCGTTTCCTGTTGCGAGTGGCGTTCTGGCTCGGCGTCGTGTTGGTGCTGCTGCCGAGCGCGGGTTCCGACCCGGTGCCGAAGCCGCAGGTCGGCGCCGTCGACGCGATGTCCGCGGCCAAGGCCGCCGTCAGCGACATCCGCGGGTTCTGCGAGCGTCAACCGGACGCCTGCAGCGTCGGTTCGCAGGCCGCGGTGGTGATCGGCCAGCGCGCGCAGGCCGGCGCCAAGATGCTCTACGAATTCCTCAACGAACAGTTCGGCCCCGGTGCCGTCGCCACGACCGGCGCGGTGAAGCCGTCGCAGCACACGTTGAAGCCGGCCGACCTTGAGCCGGGCTGGCGCGGCCCGCTGCCGCGCCGAGATCCGCGCGAGCCTCCCGCATAAAAGAAGCTCCTCCGGCCCTGGCGGGCCAAACCTGCCCCGATGACCGACCGCCAGGTCGGCTTTCGGGGCCCTTTTTCTTTCGGCGGGCGGGGTCGGTACGGCCGTCGATTTTACTATATATGTCTTGCATGCAACGGAACGCCGCGCCGGCGGCCAGGCCTATGACGTTCGACGAGATCCTCGACAATTTCTCGCTGCTCGACGAGTGGGACGATCGCTACCGCTATGTCATCGAGCTCGGACGCTCGCTGGCACCGATTCCCGAGCGCGACCGGCGCGACGCCAACAAGGTGCAGGGCTGCGCCAGCCAGGTTTGGCTCGCGACCCGCGTGGAGCCGAATGGCCAGGCCGGGCCGGTGCTCTCGTTTGTGGGCGACAGCGACGCTCATATCGTGCGCGGGCTGATCGCGATCCTGTTCGCGATCTACTCGGGCAAGAACGCCCGCGACATTCTGGCGACCGACGCGGTCGCGCTGTTCGAGAAGATGGGGCTGCGCGAGCATCTCACCCCGCAGCGCTCGAACGGCTTCCGCTCCATGGTCGAGCGCATCAAGTCGGACGCACGGGCGGCGCTGGCCGCCGCCGCGTAGTGGCCGACGCGAGTCTGACGCGCTACTTGCGCCGCCGCCGCTGCTGGCCGAGGCCCATCTGCTTGGCGAGCTGCGATCGGGCCATCGCGTAGTTCGGGGCCACCATCGGATAGTCCGGCGGCAGGCTCCATTTGTCGCGATATTGCTCGGGCGTCATGTTGTACTGCGTCCGCAGATGACGCTTGAGCGACTTGAACTTCTTGCCGTCCTCCAGACACACGATGTAATCGGACGTGATCGATTTCTTGACCGACACCGCCGGCTTCAGCGGTTCGGTCGCGATCTCGCCCTGTCCGCTTGACACTCGCGTGAGCGCGGAGTGGACTTGGTTGATCAGCGCCGACAGATCCTGCGCCGGCACCGAATTGTTGCTGACATAAGCCGAGACGATGGACGCCGTCAGCTCGATGTAGGTTCCGCCTGACGAATTGTCGCTCATGGAGTGTCGATCCTGTTGCCTAAGGGGCTTCTGGCGACTGGATGCCGCATCCGCAGGTAGCCCGGACCCCGATCCTGCCGGCGTGCCGGCAACCCCACATGACTACCTGACTCATCTCGTTCTATTCTTGGTTGTTGACGAAAGCAACAGTCTTTCCAAGCTGCGTCAAAATATTCCTGGGCTATTCGTATGATGATCTAGAGTTATGGATCAAATTGCCGCGAGGATGTGGGCGGCAGGATGGATTTCCCGAGTGCGAAAACGGCCGATCCCAGGTGTCGCATCAAGTTCCGCAGGAGCGAATTGAGTATTCGCGTCGCTTCCGTCAATGATGCCACGGTGCATTTCCGGCGACGTCTGCCGCGAATTCTTCGCAAAAAATGCGGACGAAAGTCATTAACACGAGCCGCTCCCGGCGCACGCGCCGGCGCTCAGCCAGATCAAGCGCTAGGAATTGTTCTCGATGTGGGCGCGCAATTCAGCAATCGACCCGAAGCGCACCGTGCCATGGGGAAGCTGCGCCTCAATGGAGCCGTCGGCATAGAGCGTGTAGGCCATGCCGTCGACGACTCCTGACTTCAGGATCGCAACCGAGCGCTGCTCCGGGGTGAGCGCAGCAGGTGGGGGCAGCCGCTCCTCGCCCGCAGCCGGAGCCGCCGGCTGCCGCCGTACCTCATCGGTTCGGGGCGGCTCGGGCGCGGGGCGCGCGCCGCGCTTCGGCCACATCGCATCGAATGCCTCGATCTGTGCTGACGACGCCGGTCGCGGGCTCTTCGCTCGGAACAGGAAATCGAGGCGCGGCTCCCGCGGCTCCGGCTCGCTGCCGGCGCCGGCGCGCGCTGCCGGTTCTGGCCTCGGCTCCGGCGCGGCCGGCGGATAGCCGCCGTTCGGCGACAGGGGCACGTCCTCGCCATTGGTGACGATCCGCCCCGGTCGGCCCATGCTCGTGCGCAGGCGCTCGATGGCGGAGGCCGATGCATCAGTGGTGGCGGGCGCAGGCTCGGCCGGCCGCGCCTCGACCGGGCGCGGCTCCGGGGTGCGCGGTTCGACAGGTGCGGGAGGAGGTGCGGCCTCCCCGCGACGCTGGAGCTCGGCTGGTTGTCTGGCGTCTGCGAGACGGGCCACCGGTTGCATCGCCGGCTTACCCTTGAGAGCCGCCGCAATCTCGGCCAGCTGGCCTACGGCGGCCGCGAGACCCACCAGGATCGGGCCGCCCACGAGCGCCGTCGCGCCGGCAATGATCATCGCCTGGCCGACAGGCGACGCGTTGATCGGAATAGCAAACCCGATCGCCGCCACGCCGGCGCCGGCGATCAAAAAACCAAGAGCCAATAAGATCACAGACATAACGCGTACCGCCCGATTTACGCGTCCACGGCCACTCCCGCAGCTATGGTTACTAAAGAATTGTGATCCCCTTCCCTGGTAATCGCAATAACGAATCTACCGCTGCACACAGCTTGATTCACAGGTTGATTACAGGTGGCGTTGGACGGCCGGGCACCACAAAGAGTTGCTGGCCACCACCATTAAGCAGTGTCCCGCGCCGGCTTTTTTTTCGTTGACCCTCCAGCAAGTACTCGGCTGGAGGTCTCCTGGGAGCCCGGACCGTCCGGCGGCCTGCGATCAGAGGCCGGCGTTGTTCTGCGCGACCATGCAATAGAGCATCGGGATCGACAGCATGGTGTTGATGCGCGAGGTCATCCCCGCAAGCCTCCCGGCCGCCGCCTTCTCCTCGGCGGTGGCGTTGACGATCCCGAGTATCTTCTTCTGGTTCGGCCAGATGATGAACCACACGTTGAAAGCCATGATCAGCGCGAGCCACATGCCGATGCCGATCACGTAGGCCGGCGGCTGGAAGGTCAGCGCCTGGACGATGTATTTCTTCATCCCTGCCAGCAGCAGGCCGAAGATCACCGTCGCCAGCGCGCTGTAGCGGAACCAGAACAGCACGTTCGGCGCAATGTACTTGGTGATCGCGGCGCGGTGCTCGGGCGGCTCGATCTTTGGCACGGTCGGCGTCTGCACAAAGTTGAGGTACCAGAGCAGGCCCATCCACATGACGCCGGTCATGATGTGCAGCCAGCGCACGAAGAACGTCCACCAGACACTATCGAGCCTGATGAATTGTCCACTGATCAGGCCGACCAGGATGATGAGCACGATCAACAGCACGACGCCCGCTGCGAGCGTCTTATGCAGCGATTGAAAAAAGGCCACCATGGCGCAATCCCCCGAGCCAATTCCCCGAATGCACGATAGCACAGGTGGTTCCCCACTCAACACCGCCGCCGCGCGTTCCTGGGGACGACGTTATGATCGGGGACAACATTGATGGTTCGACGGCGCCGGAACCGGCATGGGTGCGGCCGAGTTGAGGTTTGACTATCCCCATGTGTGCGTGAGGAGACAACGATGTCGTTTTCGCTCCCCGAACTTCCCTATCCCTACGACGCGCTGGCGCCCTACATGTCGCGCGAGACGCTGGAGTACCATCACGACAAGCACCATCTCGCCTACGTCAACACCGCCAACAAGCTGCTCAAGGGCAGCGAGTGGGAAGGCAAGTCGCTCGAACAGATCGTGCGCGGCTCGTTCGGCAAGAACGCCGCGCTCTTCAACAATGCCGGACAGCACTACAACCACACGCATTTCTGGCAATGGATGAAGCCGAACGGCGGCGGCGACAAGCTTCCGGGCAACCTCGAGCAGAAGATCACGGCCGACCTCGGTTCGCTCGCCAAGATGAAGGAGGCCTTCATCGAAGCCGGCACCACCCAGTTCGGGTCCGGCTGGTGCTGGCTTGCGGTCAAAGACGGCAAGATCACGGTGATGAAGACGCCCAACGGCGAAAACCCGCTGGTGCACGGCGCCCGGCCGATCCTCGGCTGCGATGTGTGGGAGCACTCCTACTATATCGACTACCGCAACCGGCGGCCCGACTACCTAAAGGCGTTCGTCGACCATCTGGTGAATTGGGAACACGTGGCCAAGATGTACGAGAACGCGAAGCAGCGCGTATCCGACGCGGCATGACCAGCTTGGGTCGTTGTTGATGCGGCTGCTGGTGGGCCGTGCTGATTGCAGCCGCAACCGTCGCCTTCATCCACCATGTCGCCGCCTTCACCCTGGTTGCGGCGCTGGCGGTCGAGGCCGTTCTGGTCAGCGGGGCGCTGACCGTGCGCTCCGCCCGCGTGGTGCAGCGCGCAGACATGATCCTGGGCGCGGCAGCCGGCGTCCTGCTGATCGCCGGTCTTGCGCGGGTCTTCCATTTCGAGAAGGGCTGGACGTACTATGCGAGCAGCGTGCCGTTCATCGTGAAATTCTCGCTCTTCGTCGTCGTCGCGCTGCTGTCGATCTATCCGACGGTCGTGTTCCTGTCCTGGCGAAAGCCCGCGAAGCTTGCAGCGCTTCTGGCCGCGGCCGATGACGCGCTGCGGCCGGTCCGCATCGTGATCTATCTCGAGCTGGTCGCGGTCGCGATCATCATCCTGTGTGCGGCCCTGATGGCCAGGGGCATTGGCGTATGGACTGCGGTTTGAGCGCCGGTGCCGCGACACCGGCGCGAAATCCGGTCATAATCGGCCCATGATCCTGCAGCCAAGCCGCGAGCAGGCGGCGCCTTCCCTTTTCTCCTGGTCTGCCCGCGCACCGGCCGACGCCGCACGCCGTTGCGACCAGGCGGCGCTGCTGCTCATCGCGGTCGCCGCCGCGGTCGCGCTCCTGACCTTTCGCGACTACGGGCTCGGCTGGGACGACTATGCCCACGCCGAATATGGCGACCTGCTGGTCGCCTATTTCACCTCGGGATTCACCGATAAGCGGGCGTTCTCCTTCGTCAACCTCTACATGTATGGCGGCGGCTTCGATCTTGCGGCCGCGCTCGCTGCCAAGGTTTCCCCTTTCACCTTGTTCGAGACACGACGGCTCCTGGGCGCCGCGGTGGGACTGATCGGATTGTTCGTGGTCTGGCGGACCGGCCGCCGCGTCGGCGGGCCGTTGGCCGGCCTTCTCGCGCTCGCCTTGCTGGCGTGCTGCCCGCTCTACGTCGGCCACGAGCTTATGAACGCCAAGGACGGGCCGTTCGCGGTTGCAATGGCGGTCCTGCTGCTGGGCTTGGTGCGCAGCCTCGAAGAGTACCCGCGTCCCGCCCCGGCGACGATCGCGCTCACCGGCGTCGGCTTCGGCCTCGCCATCGGCTCGCGCGTCCTCGGCGGCTTCGGCGTGATCGCGGCGCTCGGCGCGCTCGCCGTCCTGTTCGCGATCGCCGTCCGGCGCGACGGAGGGCGCGCGGCGGCCGCCGCGCTCGGGCGATTTGCCCTCGCGATGCTGCCGGCGGTGGTTCTGGCGCTGGCTGTGGTCGCGCTGATCTGGCCGTGGGTCGTCACCGACCCGCTCAACCTTTTTCGCGCGCTCGACTACTTCTCGCGCTTCTTCGAGCAGCCGTGGCATGAGCTCTATGGCGGCCAACGCATCGCGGTCACCGAGATGCCGCGCAGCTACGTGCTAACCCTGTTCGCGCTCAAGCTGCCGGAGCTGTTCGTCGCACTCGGCTTGAGCGGAGCCGCCGGCGCCCTGATCGCCGTGTTCCGCCGCGACCTTGCCCCGAACCGCCGCGCCGTGCTGCTGGTCGTCGTGCTGATGGCGCTTGCGCCGCTCGTCATCACCGTGCTGTTGCGGCCCGCGATGTACAACGGCATCCGGCATTTCGTGTTCGTGCTGCCGCCGCTAGCCGTGCTTGGCGGGATAGCGGGCGCGTGGCTGTTCGAGCGTGCACGCTCGCGCATGGCGGCCGCCGGCCTCGCCGCAGTCGTGCTGGCGGGATTGCTGTCGCCGGTCATCGAGATGGTGCGGCTCCACCCTTACGAATACACCCACTTCAACCGCATTGCCGGCGGCGTGCGCGCCGCGCGCGAGCGCTACATGCTCGACTACTGGGCGCTTTCGTTCAAACAGGCCGCACACGGCCTCAAGGCCAAAATTGCCGAGCGCGGCCTCCAGAAGCCGCCCGACCGGCCCTGGAAGCTCGCGACCTGCGGGCCGCACCGCTCGCCGCAGGTCGAACTCGGGGACGACTTCGAGACCACCTGGGATCCGAAAGGCGCCGACTTCGCGCTGATGCTGGGCGAATTCTATTGTGTAAAATTCGACGCCCCGGTTCTGGTCGAGGTCGCGCGGGCCGGCGCCGTCTATGCCCGCGTCTATGACATCCGCGGCCGCTCCTACGAGACGCTGCTGACGCAGCCCGGCCTGCCAAGCCTTTGACGAGGCCGCGGCCGCAGGATTACGATCCATCCCTAATAAGATCCTTTGGGGGAGGCTTGGGATGCGCCCGTTCATCACGGTCATGCTGGCGATGGCGCTCACGCCCTTTGCCGTGGCGCCCGCGGCCCGCGCACAAGGCGGCGCCGATGCGGCGATCTACCTAGTAAGCTACATCGACGTCGTGCCGGCCGCGAAGGCACAGGCCGCGACCCTGCTCCGGCAGTTGGCCACCGTGAGCCGCAAGGAGCCGGGCGTAATGGGCTTCGACGTGCTCCAGCGCACCGATCCGTCCCACCAGTTCGTGATGCTCGAAGCCTGGAAGGACCAGCAGGCGCTCGACGCCCATGTTGCCGGTGCGCCCAGCAAGCAGTTCCGCGAGAAGCTGGCGGCGCACCTGATCTCTCCGGTCGACGAGCGGTTGTGCATTGCGACCTTGATCGGCCCGGTGCCGCTTTCGGGCAGCGGCACCGTCCACGTCGTCACCCACGTCGACGTGCCGGGGAATTCGCGCGACCAGGCCTATGCCGCGCTCAAGGATCTCGCCGAGGCGAGCCGCAAGGATCGCGGCAACCTGCGCTTCGACGTGGTGCACCAGAAGAACCGCACCAACCATTTCACCGTGATGGAGCTTTGGGCCGATCAGCGATCCGACGACGCCCACGAACTTGCCGCCCACACCCGCGAATTCCGCAATGTGCTCACGCCGATCACCGGCGCGCTCTACGACCAGCGCTGGTACAAGGCGCTGTGAGCGAGCGAGCAAGACCGCCATGGGGGGAAACGATGCGAACCATGTTGCATCTGGCGCTGGGCGCGGCGCTCATTTCGGCGATGACGCAAGCCCGCGCGCAGGACGACCCGACCGTCTACGTCGTGTCCTATATCGAGGTGGTTCCCGCGCAGAAGAACCAGGGCGCGGCGCTGTTGCGGCAATTGGCGGCCGCGACCCGCGGCGATCAGGGCGGCCTGCGCTTCGAGGTGCTCCAGCGCACGGCGCCCTCACATCACTTCATGATCCTCGAAATCTGGAAGGACCAGCAGGCGCTCGACGCCCATACGGCCGCAGCGCATACCAAGGAGTTTCGCGACAAGCTCAAGCCCGTGCTGATGGCGCCGGTCGATGACCGCTTCTGCCTCACGACCTTCATCGCCCCATTGCCGCCGCCGCACGGCAAGGGCGTCACCTATGTGGTGAGCCATGTCGATGTTCCGCCCCCGAGCCGCGACAAGATCACCGAGCCGTTGCGCATGCTTGCCGAGGCAAGCCGCAAGGACAATGGCAACCTGCGCTTCGAAGTGGTGCACCAGAAGAATCGCACCAACCACTTCACCGTCGTCGAAGTCTGGAACGACCGCAAGGCTAGCGACGCGCACGAACTCGCCGCGCATACAAAGGATTTCCGCGCCGTGCTCGTGCCGCTGACCGGCGCCCTCTACGATCAGCGCTGGTATTCGCCGCTGTGACCTGCTGCTGAGAGTGCCCGACTCAAAAAGGAAGCCCGCGCGCCGGCTCCTGCCGGCGGCGGGCTCCGACCGCCATCAAAGCCGCCGTCAATGCGTCTTCCAGCGCGCCCTGGCCTCGGCGCCCGACTGCTTGAGGTGAACCTTCGCCTCGACGTGGTCGACCCAGGCGAGCGGAATGTAGTGATGTTCGCCGTCGGCATCGGGATCGTCCTTGGTGAGCTTGACCAGATCGCGGCCCTCCAAGTGATCCACGGTTCCGACGTGCACGCCGTCGGCGCCCACAACCTCCATCTGTTCCTTGATCAGCATCGGTGCAACCATGCAATCCTCCATTGATCTGGAAGGATAACTCGGCACGAGGGTGCTCGGTTCCGAGAACGATGGGCAAGGTTCCAGCGCCCACGATCCGCTTGCGGTCGAGCGTGTGGCCCGTCAGGGCGCGTATATATCGTCTTGAAACTCAGCGCCGCAGTTCGCGCCCGATCCGCATTGCGTCACTGGGAGGCCCAGCGCGACTTGGCGCGATCGCCCGGCTGATTAAGGTGGACCTTCATCTCAACATGAACGACCCACGCGAGCGGAATGTAATGATGCTCGCCGCAGGCTTCGGGATCGTCCTTCACTAGCCTGATCGCGTTATCGCCTTCAAGATGATCGACGACCCCGACATGGACTCCGTCGGAGCCGAGCACTTCCATGTTTTGCTTGATAAGTGTTGTTGCGATCATGAGTCCTCCGTCGCCTAGAGGATCACTCAGACTTGAGACAATTTTAGCCGGGACCAACGGTCGTCACAACGTGGCAGCAGGCCCGAGTCGCGCACGAAGGACAGTCCTTCTGTCGTATCGGCGGAAAAACTTCCTCGTCGCGACGAGGGTGGATCGTGTCAGCAAGGTACCCGCTGCATACCCTGCCCAAGATACTGCGATGACTGACATTCCTGCCGGCGCGCCGCCGCCGTGGCAAGGAAATCACGGTGGATAAATCTCTCGCTGCCGCACGATTTGAGGAGGGGATTGTTACGTGAGCCGACTATAAAATGGTTCCGGGGAACCGGCTCGGTCGGAGCGATCCTCTAGGGGGCTTTATGCGGCTATCTCGGAGACTGGTGTTGGGCGCGATTGCGCTCGCCGGCACGATCCATGTGCCGGTCATCGCAACCGCTGCCGACCTGCCAACCAAAGCGCCGGTGCTCAAGGCGCCGATCACGCCGATCACCTCGTGGACTGGGTTCTATGTCGGCATCGGCGCCGGATTCCGCTCGAGCGAGACCGACGTCAACGTCACCTCGGCCACAGATACGACGCTGCCGGCGGCTTTCGGGGCCGATCCGTTCCGCGCCAGTGGCTGCTTGCAGGGTCGCGCCTGCTATCGCGGCCTGCCGTTCGATGGCGTCACCGGCCGGGTGAGCCCTTACGCGGGCTTCAACTGGCAGATCTGGCCCCGCACCGTGATCGGCGTCGAGGCCGATGCGGGATTCGCGAACCAGACGACGACGCTCGCCGGCAGCTACCCGGCAACGCCGTTCTTCAGCGGCAGGCTGAGCGACTCGTTCTCGGTGAAGACGGAGTGGGACGCCAGCGTCCGCGCGCGCGCCGGTTATCTGATCGAGCCCTGGTTCCTCGCCTACGCAACCGGCGGTGCGTCCTGGCTGCACGTGAAATCGACGTCGGTCTGCAGCACCAACCTCAATGCGGATGGTGCCTGCGCGGTGGGCGGCTTCCCGGCTTTCGCACCATCGGTGATCAGCCACTCGGACACGAAGGTCGGCGCCACGGTCGGCGGCGGCATCGAGGCGCTGCTGTGGTCGAACTGGATCGCCCGCGCCGAATATCGCTTTGCCGACTACGGCACCGTCAGCAACCGCGACGTGCGAAACAGCGTCCTCGGCACCCAGACCGTCACCTATGACGTCAAGCTGCAGACCCACACGGCCACGTTCGGGGTCGCCTACAAATTCGGCGGACCGTTCGGCGATTATGCCAGTGCGGCGCCGACCGCTTATGCCGCCTATGCAGCCTACAAGGCACCGCCGGCGGCCCGGTCATGGACCGGGTTCTATCTCGGGGCCGAGCTCGGCGTCCGCGCCAGCGACACCACCGCTACGCTGACCTCGGCGACCCGGTTTTTCGACAGCGGTTTCGTCATCAACCCGCTCGAGAACTGCAGGGACTGCAACCTCGACGATCCGTTCAGCGGCACGGCGTTCCACGGCGGACCCTATGCCGGCTACAACTGGCAATTCGCCTCGCAACTCGTCGCCGGCATCGAAGGCGACTTCGGCTTCGGCCAGCAGAAGACGACGCTGTTCGGCAACTCCGGGCCGGGCCTCGCCGCGTTCGGCGCGAGCGGGACTATGGCCGACAGCTACAGCATCAAGACCGACTGGGACGCCAGTGTGCGCGGCCGTCTCGGCTATCTCGTCACGCCCACGTTCCTCGCCTACGCCACCGGTGGCGTCGCCTTCCTGCGGCTTGAGGAAACGTCGGTATGCGACACCAACGCGAGGTTCGTGCCCACCGCGCCGGGCTTTGTTATTATCGAGGTCGGCGCCTGCGCGCCGGGCCAGCGAACGCCGGTCCAGATCAAGCAGTCGACAATCCGCACCGGGTTCACCGTCGGCGCCGGTCTTGAAGCGAAACTGTGGTCGAACTGGGTTGCGCGCGGCGAGTACCGCTTTGCCGACTACGGCAAAGCCAACTTCGCCAGCACCCGCCGCTGTGCCGGCAGCACCACCATTAGCGACCCGAGTATCGGCACCGCCACGATCAATTGCTTCGAGACCGATGTTTCGACCCGGTCGGTCGAGGTGCAGACCCACAGCGCGATGTTCGGGCTGGCCTACCTGTTCGACTACTGACCGCATTGCGGCTTGAGGGCCCGGCGGCTTCCTTCTAACTAACCCGCGAGCGTGGCCAGGATGCGCGCCCATGAGCGCGTGCCCTTGTGGAAGCTTGCGAGGTCGTACTTCTCGTTCGGCGAATGCACGCGATCGTCGTCGAGCGCGAAGCCGACCATGATCGTGTCCATCCCGAGCACGCGCTTGAAGTCGGCAACGATCGGAATCGAGCCGCCCTCTCCCACGGTCACGGCCTTGCGGCCCCATTCGGCGGCGAGCGCCGCGCGCGCCTTGATCAGCGCCGGGTTGTCGAACGGGATCTGGATCGGCGGCGCCAGGCCGAAATTGCTGAACTCGACCTTGGCGTCGGCCGGCAGCCGACCGCGCACGAACTTGCGGAAACCATCGCGGACCTTCTTCGGGTCCTGGTTGCCGACCAGGCGGAACGACACTTTTGCCGTGGCCTTGCCCGGGATCACGGTCTTGGCGCCCTCCCCGGTATAGCCGCCGACAAGCCCGTTGATCTCGGCGGTCGGACGCGTCGCGATCTGCTCGATCACCATGCGGCCCTTCTCGCCCGCCGGCACCTTGAGCCCGACTTCGCCGAGAAAGGCCTTCGGCGTCAGCTTGAGCTTGGCGAGATCGGCCTTGATGTCCTTGGGCAGTTCCTTCACGCCGTTATAGAAGCCCGGAATGGTGACGCGGCCGTTCTTGTCGTGCAGCGCGCCGAGGATCTGCGCCAGCACGCGCAGCGGATTCTGCGCGGCGCCGCCGAACAGGCCGGAGTGCAGGTCGCGGTCGGCGCAGGTGAGGCGCACCTCCTCGTAGACCAGGCCGCGCAGCGAGGTGGTGATCGCCGGCGTCTTGGCGTCCCACATGCTGGTGTCGCAGATGAGCGCGAGGTCGTGCTTGAGCTCGGCGGCGTTATTCTTGACGAAGCCGAACAGGTGGGCCGAACCGCATTCTTCCTCGCCCTCGATCATGGCAGTGATCGGCAGCGGCAGCGTCCCGGTGACGGCCTTGAAGGCGCGGCAGGCCTCGACGAACGTCATCACCTGGCCTTTGTCGTCGCAGGCACCGCGCGCGACGATGATCTTGCGCCCGTCGAGAGCGGTGGCGATGCGCGGCGAGAACGGCGGCGTTTCCCACAGGTCGAGTGGATCGACCGGCTGAACATCGTAATGGCCGTAGAAGAGGACGTGCGGGGGCTTGCTGCGTCCGCTGCCGCCGCCATTGCGGCCGTCGTTGTGGCCCTTGGCGACGACGATGGGGTGGCCCTCGGTTGGGCGCACACTGGCGTCAAAGCCGATACTCGCGAGATCGTCGGCGACGAACTTGGCGGCGGCGCGGCACTGGTCCTTGTAGGCCGGGTCGGTCGAGATCGACTGGATCTTGAGGAACTCGAACAGCCGCTCAAGGCTCGCGTCAAGATTGGCGTCGATCTTGTCGAGGACGGCGGGAAGCGCTTTCGCGAGGTCGGTCATGTCGAAATCCTGGTGCTTATGCGTGTCGGCGAGCGCAGCGGCACGCGCGGCCCCAAGCATTACATGCCGGCGCGCCGCACACCAAGACGTGCGGCAGCCTCAGCGCCGCAATCCTGCGGCGCGTCGCCACGGTGGCGCTGCGGCAGACCGGTCGGGCCGCAGGCGAACCGCGTTCACATCAGTCTTATTGCAGCTTGTCGGCGTCCGAGGCCTCGTCCACCAGCGCGTGCGCGGCCTCGACCCGGGGAACATCCCGCCGATTGCGCTCGGCGGGACGCGCCTGCTGCCGCTTCTGCAGCAGCGCGCCGATCCAGCGGTAGAGCAGACGCTGCGGCAGCTGGGCTGAAATCGCCGCAAGATAGCCGGCGTTGCGGGCCGACTTTGTTACATACGGCGTGACCATGTCGGCGAGCAAAAGCGAGGGAACGCCAGCCTCGCGGCCCGGCGCCTCGGTCTCGGCCGTCCATTGCGGGAGTTCATCCGGGACCGGTCGCGGCAGCACGACCAAGCAGGCATCGGCGCTCCCGGCAGCGCAGAGCTGCTGCGCCACGTCAGGACTCGACACCAACCGCACCCCTGCCACGCCCATGCGCGTCAGCGCATCGACCAGACAACGACCGGTGTGTTCGCCAGCAACGATGACAACCCGCGCTATCGAGAATGAGATCATGGCGCCCGACTAACCGTTGGTCACGGCCCTGACCGCGAGACCCAAGTCTCACCGATCCTGGCCGCGAATCCCCGTCGTCCGACGATACGTTTGGCCCCGTCGACGGACACCGTGCGCCGCACCTGAACTAATTATAAGCATAGTTTCGATTGCTTATGTCGGTAAGTCTGTAAGGCTCGATCGTGGGGTTAATCCACAACTGATCGCGCTCAAGCACGATCGGCCGGCTCACAGCGCATTCATTCGAGCCCGGGCGCGCGTCCACACCGCGTCCAGAAAGCACGTGGTTGGAAGCGCTTAAGGCCACCGCGATGATCGCCTGGTGCCGCAAAGCCGCAGTCAAGATCGCAGCGTTGCACGCTTTCAACAAGTGATGCACGGATGCAACGCATCGCTATATTCTTGGTCGCGCGCGCCGCGAAGCTCTGTCTTAACAATGCCTCCCGGCTCATAGTAATAGTTAATGCGCCGCGAGCGGCGGGCCTGTGGGGGGTAGATGGACGAGCTTCTCGGGCGTCTCGTCGCCAATGTGGGCGTCGACCGGACAGCCGCAGAGAAAGCCGTCGGCGTCATCCTGCAGTTCCTGGTCAAAGAGGGGCCGGCCGACAAGGTTCAGAGCCTCATCGACAAGTTGCCCGGCGCCGAAGCCGCGATGCAAGCGGCGGGTCCCGATGACGGTTCGAGTGCGATGTTTGGTGGCGGTGTGATGGCGGCCGGTACGCGCATGATGGCGGCCGGGCTCAACCTGAACCAGGTCCAGGCAGTGACCCGCGAAACGATTGCTTTTGCACGTGAAAAGCTCGGGGAGGACGCAGTCGGCGAGATCGTCGGCGCGATCCCCGGCCTCGGCCAGTTCGCCTGACGCGGCATGGCGAACGGACGAGGAGGCTGAGGAGACATTAATGTCGTACCCCATCAACCACATCGACGGCCTCGATGCGGATGAGGTCATGACCCTCAAATCGTTGGGCATCCGCACCACTGAGCGGCTGCTGGAGGCAGCCAAGACCCCGCGTGCGCGTCGCCACCTCGCCGAGCGAAGCGGCATCGACGAAAAGCGCCTGCTCAAATTCGCCAATGCCTGCGACCACCTGCGCATCAAGGGCATGGGCCGAGGTTATGTCGGGCTGCTGCACGAAGTCGGCGTCGATACCGTGCGGGAACTGCGCTATCGCAAACCGGAAAATCTCGCCCGGGCGATGGCGGAGGCAAACAAGAGAAAAAAGCTCGTCCGGTTCCTCCCCTCTGAAAAACTTGTGGTGCGCTGGATCGAGCACGCCAAGAAGCTCCCGCTCAAGATCACCTACAAGGACCGGGCTGAGAACTCGACCCGGAACGGGCGCCGGAAGCCCCAACAGACCTGAGCCAGACCTGAGCGAGCCAGCTCTGAGCCGCGTCGCCCGCACTCATCGCTTAAGCCCAAGCCAACGTTGCACCGCACGCCCGGCGGTCCGGTGTCCTTGACACCGCCGCCCTCCCCGGCGCAAGCCAGCGCCGTGACAGAGGCCCGCGCGACATTACCGGGTCGGACCGGCACCGATGCTCCGCCCAGGATTCCCAACCTGCTTGCGCGGCTACTCGGCCTCGGCCGTCCGGTCATCATGGGCATCCTCAATGTGACGCCGGACAGCTTCTCCGACGGCGGGCGCTTCCTCGATCCGCAACGTGCGATCGAGCACGCCCGCCGCATGGCCGCGGAAGGCGCCGATATCCTCGACATCGGGGCGGAATCGACCCGCCCATATGGCGACGCCGTGGCGGTGTCAGGCGAGGAAGAACTGCGGCGGCTCGAACCGGTGCTGCCGGCCGTGGCCGCGCTCGAGGTGCCGGTTTCGATCGACACCATGAAGGCGGCCGTTGCGGCTGCGGCGCTCGCCGAGGGCACCGCCATGGTCAACGACGTCTGGGGCCTGCAGCGCGATCGCGATCTCGCGCGCGTCGTCGCCGAACATGGCGTTCCAGTCGTCATCATGCACAATCGCGAGGCCGCAGACCCCGCAATCGACATCATGGCCGACATAGCCGCATTCTTCAGCCGCTCGCTCGACATCGCCGACCGCGCCGGCATCGCACGCGACAAGATCGTCCTCGACCCCGGCATCGGCTTCGGCAAGACGCCGGCGCAAAGCATCATCGCGATTGCGCGGCTCGGCGAACTGCGATCCTTCGGCCTGCCACTCCTGGTCGGCGCCTCGCGCAAGCGTTTCATCGATTCGGTGTCGCCCGCTCCGCCCGACCAGCGCATCGGCGGCTCGATCGCGAGCCACCTGCTCGCGGTCGAGAACGGAGCCGCGATCGTGCGCACCCATGACGTCGCCGAGACCGTGCAGGCGTTCCGTGTTGCCGCCGCGATCCGAGACGCGCGATGAGCGACACCGTCTTCGTTCGTGGGCTGTCGCTGCATGCCTACCACGGCGTGATGCAGCATGAGGCGGAGGTCGGGCAGACCTTCAAGCTCGACCTCGTGCTCGAGATCGACCTTTCGGCCGCATCGCAATCGGACAAGCTCGTGGACACGGTCGGCTATGATCAGGTGGTCGATCTCGCCAGCAGCGCCTTCTGCGAACGCCGCTACCGACTGGTGGAGACCGCCGCCGGCGCCGTCGCCGATGCGATCCTCGAAGGCTTTCCCAGGGTCACGGCCGTGCGCGTGACGGTGCACAAGCCGCATGCGCCGATCGCGGCGACCTTCGCCGATGTCGGCGTCACCATCGCGCGCTCACGCCATGGCTGAGGCGCTGCTGGGGCTCGGCGGCAACCTGGGCGACGCGCGCGACACGCTCGATCGCGCGGTCACGAGGCTTTGCGACGGGACCGAGATCCGGCTCACCGCCCGCTCGTCCGACTATGCGACCCCGCCCTGGGGCGTCGAGGACCAGCCGCCGTTCGTGAACCTATGCATCGCGGTTGCAACCACGCTCGCTCCGCTACCCCTGCTCGAGCGCGCGCAGGCGGTCGAGCGCGGGTTCGGACGAGACCGCGCGCGCGAACGCCGCTGGGGCCCGCGCACCGTCGACATCGACATTCTCGCCTACGACGAGCTCGCGCTCGCCACGGCCGAGCTGACACTCCCGCACCCACGGCTGTTCGAACGCGCCTTCGTGCTGGTGCCGCTCGCCGAGATCGTGCCGGAGCGGGTGATCGCCGGGGTGCGCGTGCGCGATGCGCTGGCGCAAGTGAACGCAACCGGGATCGAGCGCCTGCCGCCACGCTGACCGTGAATTGCTCCCTAGCGCCCGGCCATGTAGCCTCGGTGCCAGTGGGGATTCGCGCACCGGGCGCCGACCTCGTCGGCGGTCCGGAGCAGAGCGATGAGGAGGGGATCCGATGGTGGGCAGGCGGGCGATCTGCATCCTGTTGTTCGCGCTGGGCGTGTTGCTGCAGTCGCACGCGCCGGGGAAGGCGGCGAGCGCAGGCGAGATCAATGCCGGGGTGAACGCCACGCTAGAACGCTTCTATTGGCAGGCGCCTGGCAGCCAGGCGCTGGTCGCCCGCGCCGCCGGCGTGCTCGTGTTCCCGACCGTCATCAAGGCCGGGTTTGGAGTCGGCGGCGAATATGGTGAAGGCGCCATGCGTATCGGCGGGCGCACCGTCGCCTATTATAACGTGATCTCCGGATCGGTCGGCTTTCAGTTCGGCGCGCAGGCGCGGTCCGTCATCATCATCTTCATGACGCCGCACGCGCTCGCGAATTTTCAGCGCGTCGAGGGCTTCCGGATCGGCGTCGACGGCTCGGTCGTGGTGGTCGTGGTCGGCGCCGGGGCATCGATCGATACCGACAAGATCACCAGCCCGGTGATCGGCTTCGTCCTCGATTCGAAGGGGCTGATGTACAACCTCACGCTCGAAGGATCGAAGATCACCCGCATCTACCGCTGAGCGACGGCTTGATCAAAGGTTGAGGACGCCGAGCCTGGCTGCGTGAGCGACCGCATCGGTGCGGCTTACGGCGTCAAGCTTCTCCAGCAACGAGGCGACGTGGAACTTGGCGGTGTGCGCCGAAATGCCGAGCCGGCGGCCGATCTGCTTGTTCGATGCTCCCTCCGCCAAGAGCGCAAGCACTTCCAGTTCGCGGGCGGTGAGCGCGATGTCGGCGTCCGGCTCGGCCGCCGCTGCGTTCGCGGCGACGACAAGCGCGTCCGGTTCGTCGTCTTTGCCGACCAGTTCGAGCCCTTCCACATAGGCCAAGGCGGCGGCGATGCGATCGGCAAAAGCGCGGTCAGGCAGGTCGATGGCCAGCCGTAGCCGAACTCTCGGGCGCGGGTCGCTCAAGCCGCTGGCCTTTCTCCGATTTGAATCCTCGTCTGGTGCGGCTCCCCGCCTCGACGCAGCTCGATCGCCAACTGCTTGCCGACGCTGTCCGGACCCAATGATCGCAGCAACGGCCGCAGCTTGCCAATCCGCATGCCGTCCCAGCTCACCAGGACGTCGCCCTGATGAATGTTGGCGGCCGCACCCGGCCCTTTCGGGTCGACGCTCATCACCATGAGGCCCGAGCCGCCGTCCTCGATCGTCACGGGTTGCAAGCCGAGACCCAGGTAGCCGCGCGCAATGCGGCCGTGCGTCTCGAGCCGCGCGGCAACGCGGCCGATCGTGGCCGACGGTATCACCAGAACGCGCCGCCGCGGTCCGAACACGGTCATGCCGAACGCCTGCCCGGCGGCGTTGACCGCCAGGCCGCCCTCGGCCGTTGAACGCAAGCGGGTATCGAGCTCGATCCGCGCGTCAATGTCGCCGCCGCGCATCGATTGCCAGGGTCCGGTGCTGAGCGAGACCGCGCCCAGCGCTGCGGTCGGCGCGCCGCCCTGCGCGCCTACGGCAAGTACCAGCGCACCGGTCAGAGGTATCGTCCCAGCGAGCGCGACGGACGGCAAATCAAGCCCATCGACCCTGAGCAAGGCGATCGCGGTGCTCGGATCGCGGCCGATGGGTTGCGCCGCGCGACTCTCGCCACCCGGCAGCGTCACCCGGACGTCGCCCTCCTCGGCCAATCCCTCGTCCGACGTAACGATAAGGCCCGCGCGCCAAACGAAGCCCGAGGCCTGCATGCGATGGGACATCACCGAAACGAGGCTCGGCGCCAAGTTGCCAACCGCGCCTTCGAGCGCGGTGGAAAGATCTTGAAGATGTGTGCTCATGGGACCTCCGGACTGCATGCCCAAAACTGCATGCCCAAACCTACATGCCCAAAGAGATGTCCCTGCACCGGCGTTTCGTCCACTGGCCAGATGGGCAGGGGCCAAGGCGGCGAGGATACCGGCGTGTCGTCAGACGCAGGGAACGTGATACAAGGTCCGCTTTCTGACCAGACTGTCTGAAACAGCGACAAGACAAGCCCATGCCCCCATGAGCGATCCGGACGATCTGCCGCTCGCCGCCGAATTTCCCGCCGTGACCCGCGCGCAATGGCTGGCGCTGGTCGAGCGCGTGCTTAAGGGCGCGCGTTTCGAAACGCTACGCACGGAGACGCTCGACGGCCTGCCCATTGAGCCGCTCTATGCCAGGGCGCCGGCCTCAACGCCCGCAGCCCGATCGCGCGGTCGCTGGCAGGTGATGGGGCGCGTCGATCATCCCTATCCCGCGGCTGCCAACGCGCAGGCGCTCGCCGAGCTTGAGGGCGGCGCTAATGGCCTGGTGCTGGTCTTTGCGGACTCGGTCGGCGCGTATGGCTATGGGCTGACGGC
>Ga0066903_100000171_pt1 | contig 34265 bp, 28 predicted proteins | sample PanSoiMetaGPlot1_FD_67491 | JGI IMG/M metagenome (GOLD analysis project Ga0066903, IMG submission 67491) | Tropical forest soil microbial communities from Panama analyzed to predict greenhouse gas emissions - Panama Soil - Plot 1 (version 2) | ecosystem: Environmental > Terrestrial > Soil >... | reverse complement strand
AGCTCAGCCAGCATTGCGGCGTTCTGTCGGATCTTGTCGGCAAGGCGAAACAGAATTCGGCCACGCTCTTGTGCGGTGGTGCCTCCCCATGGCCCGTCTTCAAACGCAGCTTTAGCAGCGGCGACGGCATGATTCACGTCGTCGGCATTGGCGTCGGGTACGTGAGCCAAGACCTCTTCTGTGGACGGATCGAAAACGGGAAAAGTCTTGCCAGACTTGCCATCCACCCACTCGCCGTTTATGTACATTTGGTACGTGCGTACATCGGTCTTCACTCCACCAGGCATGAGAACCTCCTGAAAAGTTCCTGGTTTCAAGATTTCAGGTTCAGAGATTCAATCTTTGAAAATGGCGAGTCGTTGCGCCGCTATCTGAACCTTACTGCTTCCACGTTTTCCAATTTCGATGTTTGCGCTGTCTTCAAGCGTCCGTATACGAAGAAAAAGAAAACTGCCAGCGCAACAAAACCCAGCGTGATGCCAAACATCGTAACTTCATATTTCCAGATGGAAGTAATCTGCTTGGCCGGGAAGAAGGCGACGATAATTGCCAGTGTGGTCGTCACCAACCCTGCGATTCCAGCAAAAGTCAACGTACTCCGGCGGTAACGTCTGCTGCCCAAGTTTCGCTGTCCGGCAAACTTCAGCAACGCCGCAAATACGTAGAGAAACGGTATCAACTGCAGCACGACCGCGGCAGATAGCATCTTCTGAAAAGCTTCCTGCACGCCCTGAGATGCGGTGAAGTTAACTACCACCAGAATCAACGAAACTACTGCCTGCACAATAAGCGCCACGTAAGGAGTCGCATACTTAGGATGGATCTTTCCCATCGCCGCAGGCATATATGCATCGAGACCCGCGACGAAAGGTATGCGCGCAGAGCCTCCCATCCAAGCCGAACCTATCCCCGCGACGGACAGGCTCAGCATCACGGCAAAAGGAGCGACGATCCAACCCACCCCCACTTCGCCCGCCATGTGACTTGCACCTTGAACGATCCCCTGCAGAACGCCGATGTCGTTTTTTCCGATAGCAATCAACAATGTCAGAGTCACCAAAATATAGAGCGCACCCGAGATGACTCCTCCCCAGGCAACGGCGCCCGGCAGAGTCTTCTGTGGATCCCGAATCTCATCGCCCATCACCGACGCGAGTTCGAGTCCTACCAACCCGAAACAGATCACGCCGAAAGAATTAAGCACAAACTTGGGATCCGCAGGGACCTTAAACTCGGCAACTGTTATGGTGGTTCCAAAGCGTGACCACACAATCACACCCAATACGATCAGCACTGCCGCTGCAACAAACGTCCCTATCGCGCCAACATTGTTTAACCACTTCCCCACACCAAGGCCGATGATATTCAGAATAGTGAGGAAACAAAGCAAAGCCACGGATGCAATCATGGCGAAATTCTTGTTATCCGCGAGCTCCGCATGACTCGGACCCATCGCAAAAACAGAAACTCCCACGAAATACAGCATCACGGTGGGGACGTAAAGCATGTTGTTCGTCCAGTAACACCAGCCGGAGAGAAACCCATGGAAGTCACCAAAGACTTCCTTCGCCCAAAGATAGACACCGCCCTCTCCGGGATAACGATCTGCAAGCTCAATTACCGCGATACCCTGCGGCCAAAAGAAGAGGAGAAGGGCGCCCAACCAAAGCCAGACTGTCACCCCACCATTCGCTGCGATGCTGGGAACGACGTTGAGATTGAAAACTGCTACGACAAACAGCAACACCAGGTCGCCGCGTCCGAGGACACGCTTGAGGTGTGGCTGGCTGTGATCGGCGCTCTGGGACAAATGCACTCCAGACTTAGGAATTCAAGTTTCAAGGTTTCAAGGTTTCATAGTTTCAAGGTTTCTATGTTCAAGGAACACCAGGTGAAGCCGAAATGTGATAACTGCAGCGCCAAGTCTTTGAAATCTTCAACCCTGAAACCTTGAAACATTGGTCTTAATGCACGGCCACCGCCGGCGCTTCGCGCTCTTGCTGCGCTTTTGCAAGGGCCGGAGCAATGTCAGCAAAAGCCGACAGATGCTTGTCGATGTCAGCCTCCGTGTGCTGAACGGAAATCGTCCACTGCTCATCCCACCAATACGGCTGCGGCATCACACCGCGATTGACCATGCCGAACCAGTAGTGCCGCCATAAATCCGTGTCGATAGCTTCCCAGTCGCGGTACGAGCGAATCTCCTTGGGATAAAGCATTAAGGCACCATTTGCTCCGGCGCTGGCGACATAAGCCTGCAATCCTGCTTTCGCGACTGTCTTGCGATAGCCCTCGGTGAGCTTATTGCTCAACTTATCGACGTGCGCATAGTTCTCCCGTGTGAGAACTTCACGGAATGTGGCCAAGCCCGCCGCCATCGAGACCGGATTGGTGTTGTACGTTCCTCCGTGAAAGACTTTGTGCTGAGAAATCAGGTCCATCACGGAGGCATGTGCACCGAAAGCCGCGAGCGGTAAGCCACCGCCAATCGATTTCGCAAGACAGATCATGTCAGGCGTTACGCCGAAATACTCGGAGGCTCCGCCCCAGCCCAACTTGGCGCCGGTCTTAACCTCGTCGAAGATCAGCAGCGAGCCGTTCTTATTGCAAAGTTCACGTAAGCCTTCTAGGAATCCCGGTTGCGGCATGCAAAGGCCGACATTCATCATGATCGGTTCCAGGATGATTGCGGCGATCTCACCGGGATTCTGCTTAAAGCGCAGTTCGACGGTCGCCAGGTCGTTGAACGTTGCGATCACCACGTTGTTCAGCGACGCCTTAGGTACCCCTAGACCGCCCGAGACCGAGGTCGGCGCATGGACGTCGCCATATTCTGGTGCATGGGGCTTCACGCTCACTAATGCAGAATCGTGTAGGCCGTGATATCCGCCTTCAAACTTGATGATCTTGTCGCGAGCAGTAGCGGCGCGAGCCATGCGGATCGCGTGCATGGTAGCTTCCGTTCCGCTGTTGCCGAAGCGCAGCATCTCAATCGGAAAGCGCTGGCAGATTTCCTCCGCCAACTGCCACTCCATGTCGTGCGGCATCCCAAACATGGTTCCGGTATTCAGACGTTGCGCAACTGCCTTCATGACCGAGGGGTGGCAATGCCCGGCCATCAAGGCACCGAAGCAAAGGTTGTGATCGATGTAATCGTTGCCATCGAGGTCGCGGAAATGGGAACCCGATCCCTCTTTCACAAAGATGGGATAAGGATCGTAATGGCGATAATTGCTCGCTACGCCCAGCGGAATGCGCTTCAGATTACGTTTATGGGCTTCAGCGGACTTAGGCGTGCGGCGCTCGAAATTGTCGAGCTCTTTTTGTAACTCGGGGTACATCGAGATTCTCCAGATCATTCTCAGGCCGTGCTGGCCATTAGATTAGGCCGGGCGGCGAAACCGCCCGGGAAGACCGAGACTCAGTCTAGAAAAAGAACTTTAAGGCAAATTGTATCAGCCGCGGGTCACGTGCTTGCGTGACCTGACCGAACTGCGAGCCGTCCGATGTGTTGCCGTCCGGCGTATAAAACTGCGTATGGTTAAAGATGTTGAAGAACTCCGCTCGGAAATCAATACGCTTGCTTTCAGAGATTTGAATCGTCTTCAGCAGGGCAAGATCCGTTTGGCTGATATGTGGGCCGCAGCAGATCGTGCGCTTAGCGTTGCCTAGACTTCCAAACAGGCTCGGATCGAAGCAGTTAAATGCGGCGCCTGCGCTACAGGGAGGCTCCGAGTCATCCGAGGCGTTTTCCGTAAAGCTGTTGGGGTCGAAAAAGTAGTTGCCATGGGACTGGGGTTCCATGGTCCGAAACGGAGCGATCTGATTCGGTTCGCCGGGTAATTCAAAGTCGAAGCTATACATTAACTCGTTGTCAGCCACCGATTGAATGCGTATCGGAAAGCCGGTTTGGAAGGTCGTGATGCCTGAAACGGCCCAACCGTTAAGGAATGCGCCCTTGGCCCCACTGTAATGTGGAACCGGAAGCTCCCAGTAGTAACTTACGACGATTCGATGACGTGCGTCGAAGTTGGAAAGCGATCGACTTCGGCTCGGATCAATCGGATTCAGAATTCCTTCGAAGCTCGATGCCTGGTCGAAGGATTTGCTGAAGGTGTAAGCAGCCGTGAATTGCAGTCCGTGCGCAAAACGCTTATCGAGTGATGCCTGCAACGAATTGTATGCCGAGTTGGCGATGGTGTCCTGAGCGAAGATGCTACTGAACATCGGGATTCCATCGGCCGGACAGCCAGTACCTGTCATCGGATCACATTGAGGGGAAGAATAGCGGCGCAGTCCGACGAGTGTGATGTCGGTTGGATTTGGTCCGGTGACTACCTTTTGCGATCCGTAAGGCAGATGCAAAGTCATGCCTGCGGGGATCTCGCCCGCGGGGATGAAATATGGAGCATCTGCAAAATACTGTCCGCAGAAGAGGCTGTCGTCACCTGTCGCGAGGGAAATGTTATACAGATCCAAACAGGTCTGCGGGTTTCCGTAATTCAAGTCATGCGTGGCGAGCAACCTGTGCCCCTGCGACCCTACGTACCCGACCTGCAGTTTCAGATCTTTTCTCAGCTCACGCTCGATCGTCAGATTGTACTGAGCGGAGTACTGGCTCCGCATGTTCGGCTGAAATTGCCCGAACAAGAGGATGGGCCTAAACATTCCCCAATCCACTGCCTGACCGCGTGGTGGATTGAGGATGCCGTTGTGACCGGAGAGTGAGCCCAGGCCGAAAGGATTCGGGTAAGAGAATTCCCCGCTCTGATCAAGAAAAGGCTGATTGAAAAGCGTGTTAAAGGGGAAGGTGCTTCCACCGAACGGCGGCTCTGCGCTGAACTGTTCTAGAACGAGTTGCTCGATTGGGTTGTAAAACAATCCCCAACCGGCCCGGATGCTCGTCTTCCCCGAATTTCCCGGACTCCAGGCAATTCCAATGCGAGGAGCGAAGGCGTTGTAGTACGTCTGAGTCAGCGCGTTCGGAATGCCCTTATCACCTGGGACCACAAGTCCTACAGGCGTCATTGAAGAACAGTCGGTATTGATCGTGTTCTTGCATGGATAGACTGTGCTCACTTGTCCCGGACGGAATGTTTGCACGTGCTGGCTGACGTCGGCAATCGGCGTATTCAGTTCCCAGCGCAGTCCATAGTTCAGTGTCAGGTTTGGCTTGATCTTCCAGCTGTCCTGGGCGAACAAATAGAGTGCGGTGCTACGGACATTTTCGACCTGCGCAGAACCTTGTCCATAAGAACCCGGGAATCCGAGCATGTAGTCAGAAAATACCGTGTCCCCTAGCGTGCTATTGGTCGAAGTCCCATCCACGAAGAATTCGCCGTTGACGTCAAAGTACAAAGTCTGGTCGAAGCGCTGGCGCCGAACGTCGCCCCCAAACTTCAGAGAATGATTGCCCATGACCTTGCTGATACTGTCGGACCATTGGAAGGAGTTTCCGACCTGCGGCACCTCTCCCTCAGCATTGTTTCCCAAGGTGAATCCGCCACTCACCTGAACAAAAGGCAGGCCCTCTCGTGCAGCGCCGAGATTCGGATGAATGCCCAGCGTGTTCGCGGTCGTGCCGTCCGAGAAGCAAGGTACGGAACCTAGAACATCGGTGAGCCAGGTAGGCGCAGCGGGGCACGAGTCCTGCACAAGCGATGTGTTTACTGGATGCTGAAAGGTTCTTTGCGCCTCACGGTTGTAGTTGAAGCGGAACTCATTAACGGTCGTGTTATTGATCGTCCAGGTGTGGCTAATGTTGTATTGCTGAAACCGTTCTTCTGTAATGGACCCGAAACCAGGCACGTTCGCTCCGGCAGCCTGGAACTGCGCAAAAGGCGAGACCAGGTGGTGGTCGTCGAAATAGTAATAGAAGCTAAGATTTTGCTTGTCATTGATGCGATGGTCCAGACGGACGGTGAACTGATCACCGCGGACAGGTTGCACCGGTGCGGTTACCACGACGCTGCCGTTATTGGCAGGCGTTGGCACCAACTGAAGCAGGTCGACGGCAGTAGCATCCAAACAGCCGAGCGGAATAATGTTGCCAGGGAAAAGATCCGAATAAAGCGCCCCATCCGGGATGTTGGGTGCGCTCCCCAAGGCTGTCGTGCAGGGCCGCTGATTCAGAGCGAAAGCGCTGTCCAAGGTGCCACCAAATGGTGACTCAGAGGAGAAGTCAGCGAAGGGTTGAGTTGCGCTCGGACGTTCCGTAGCGGTAGGAACAAAGACCAATGGCGATGGGATACCTTGGCGGATTCGACGTCCCTCGTAAGACGTAAAGAAAAACGTCCGATCCTTCTTGATGGGGCCACCGAAGGTTCCACCAAATTGGTTCTGATTGAACTTGGGCTTGTCGCACGGAACGCCTTCTACCGCGGAAAGGCAATACGGCTCCGCATTCAGTACGGTATTGCGGAAGAATTCATAGACGTTGCCGTGTATCTGGTTCGTGCCTGACTTCGTAACCACGTTCACGACCGATCCGGAATTGCGACCGTATTCAGCGTCGAAGGTGTTGGTCAGAACACGAAACTCTTCGATACTGTCAGGCGAGGGCTGGACTGTCGGCAGGTTGACGAATTGATCGTTAGCATCGCCTCCGTTCACGCTAAAGTTGTTGGCGCGGCCACGACCTCCATTTACCGATACCGCACCAGCTTTATCATTGCCGTAGACCACGGAATTGCTGGACCCAACCGTCGACATGACCCCCGGCTGCAATTGCAGAAATTGATAAGTATCGCGTGCGTTCAGGGGCAGCTTGCTTACCGCACGATCATTCACGACCGCACCGAGTTGGGTCGTGGTGGTATCTACCAACGGAGCTTCGGAAGAAACTTCGACAGTTTCCGCCGTCTGGCCAATCTGCATCGTCGTATTCAGCGTAACCACCTGGTTGAGTTCGACGATGACGTCCTTCTGAATATTCTTCTTGAATCCAGCTTGCTCGAACTCGACGTGATAGTTGCCCGGCTGGACTTCCACCAGAACGAAGTCGCCATTCTCGTTGCTCTGGGTGGTGCGAGTAACGCCGGTGGCATCATTGACGAGAGTGACCTTCACATTTGCCACAACGGCGCCGGTAGGATCGGAGACTCGCCCGAGAATGCGTCCACCGGTACTCTGAGCCAGAAGTGGGCAGGCTAACAGGGCAATTACAGCAAGGACACTCAACCGCTGAACAACGCGACCTAATGTCGACGGTTTCACGGGGGAACCTCCAGTTGTGACCGGGAGTTAGGAAAACAGGCGCCTTGCATCAGGCGCAAACCTTGCTATAATCGCGCAAGGTTAGAGAACCCGCCGCACACTGTCAAGAAAAAAAGACCCAACCCGTAGACGAGATTCCACGTGGAGGGTGCCATTCCGGCGATGAAACCGGCTGATCCGAAACCTTACTTGAAAATCGGAGATGTCGCCCGAATGGTGGGAGTCTCGCCTTCCGTCATCCGCTCCTGGGAAAGCCTCGGCCTGGCTCGTCCGCAAAGGACAGCAAGCAAGTACAGGCTCTATACAACTCAAGATGTCAAGTTGTTAAAGCGCGCACGGTTTTTACGCAGGGTTCGAGGACTGAACGCTCCGGCCATCGTACAACTGCTGAAGCGGGAAGGGACAGTGCGATCCTCGACGAATGGACCCCTGCAAGCCATTGGAGCACGACTTCGCCAACTGCGATCGAGGAGCGGATATTCCCTGGCGGAAGTCGCCAAGACTGTAGGAATTTCTGTGGGATTTCTCAGCGCGCTGGAGCGTTCTAATATGAGCGCTTCTGTCGGTACGCTGCGTAAGCTCGCTCGTTTCTATAAGACCAACATCCTTGACTTCTTTGATCCAGCCGAGTCCAATACGCCGCTGGTGAGACCCAAGGGGCGCAAGGTGTTGGAGGCAGGCCCGGGGGTGCGGATGGAATTGCTCGCTTGGGGAAATACGGTGATGGAGCCGCACCTATTTCGAGTCGCTCCTAAGGCGGGCAGCGGCGAGTCGTATACGCACGAGGGCGAAGAGTTCCTTTACGTGTTGCGCGGCGTGCTCCATATTTCGTTGCAGGGCGAGGAATTCAAGCTGAGAGCTGGAGACAGTTTTTATTTTGAGAGTTCGACGCCGCACACTTGGAAGAACCCAGGACGCAGCGAAACATGGGTGCTGTGGGTCAATACACCTCCGACTTTTTAGGAGACACATGAAGCGACGCCTATGGTTGCTTGTTTTGCTTTGCGCAGTAGTACTGTTGCCATCATGCTCGAAGAAAATTCCGACCTTGAGCCTCCTGGTATGGGAAGGCTATGCCGATCCGTCGTTTGTGACGGGGTTCGAAGAGCAATGCCATTGCAAGGTGTCCGCGTCCTACATGGGTACGAGCGATGAACTCGTCGCGAAGCTGCGCGGTGGCAGCGCCGGCAACTACGATGTGATCTCCCCATCGAGCGATGTTGCTACTTCAATCGCTAAGGCCGGGCTGGCGCAAGCGCTGGACCTATCTAAGGTTCCGACGTACAACCAGCTGTCGCCAGGGTTGACCGGCTTGCCGCTGGTCAAAGTAAATGGGAGCACCTACGGAGTTCCATTCACATGGGGACCCAACCCCATGATCTACGACGCGACCGTTTTCTCGCAGCCGCCGGATAGCTGGAACGTTTTTTGGGATCCGAAGTACCGCGGGAAGATTTCGGTGTGGGATGAGCTTTCAACTGTGTACATGACCGCGCAGGTACTTGGATACGACAAGCCCGATCCAAACCAGATTTACAACTTGAGCGACGATCAGTTGGCAGCGGTGAAGAGAAAGCTGCTGGAGTTGAAGCCGAATATCCGGAAGATGTGGTCCACGGGCGGCGAATTGACCAATCTGTTCGAGAGCCACGAAGTCGTGCTGGCGATGGGGTGGCCGTTGAATACAGCAGACTTGCGCAAAGCAAACTTCCCTGTCGGCGAAACCATTCCTAAAGAAAATACCACCGGCTGGATTGACCACCTGATGATCACCAGCAACAGCGAGAACAAGGAGCTGGCATATCAGTTTCTCGAGTACATGATCCAAGCGAAAACGCAGAAGATGGTGACAGACAAGACGCATTACGTGCCCGCGAATCCAAAGGCCGCTGAGTTCATGACAGGTGACGAAAAACAGATCCTGCATCTCGATGATGTCGATCATTACCAGAAGCGGATTTACTTTTGGCAGGACATGCCACGCCGGGCGAAGTACAACGAGATTTGGAATGAAGTGAAGGCAGCACAGTAGGGTTCCGCGATCATTCTGGAAATCTGGGTCCAGGGGTGACCTTCTGCCTCCTGGGCGGAGAGGTTGCTGGACTCGACCGGCGTGGGGTCCTTCGACTTCGTTGTCGATCGCTTCGCACGGTACCTTCGCTCAGGATGACAGCTGCTGGGTAAGAACAGACTCATGGGTTCTCTTGCCGACAAACTGACCGCTTCTCAAAACTCGGCAATGAGTCCCGCCGCGACGTTGCTGGACGTCTGCAACATTGCAAAGTCTTTTGGGCGGAATCCGGTTCTAAAGGATATTTCCCTACAGGTTGCCGAAGGTGAATTCCTCACTATCTTGGGCGAGAGTGGTTCGGGCAAAACCACGCTGCTGCGCATCATCGCCGGATTCGAGAGCGCGGATAGCGGCGAAATTTTGATGGGCGGCGAGCGACTGGACAGGCTGCCGCCATTCCATCGCCGCGTGAATACCGTTTTTCAAAGTTATGCCCTATTCCCGCACCTGACGGTAGAGCAGAACGTGAGCTACGGACTGCGGGTGGCGAAGCTATCGAGGCAGGAGATCGCTGCGCGAGTCGAACAGGCCCTAAAAATGGTCAAAATGACGGCGTTCGCACAATCGAAGCCTACGAAGATCAGCGGAGGACAGCAACAGCGGGTGGCGTTGGCGCGTGCGCTAGTTAATCGTCCGCGACTGTTGTTGCTCGACGAACCCCTCTCGGCGCTCGACGCCAACTTGCGACGACAAATGCAGGTAGAACTGAAATCGCTGCAACGCGAGGTTGGCATCTCGTTCGTTTTTGTCACGCACGACCAAGAAGAAGCGATGGTGATGTCGGATCGCATTGCTCTATTGAGGCACGGGGCCTTGGAGCAGATCGCCTCACCGCGAGAAATTTATGGGCGTCCGGCGACGGCGTACACGGCGCAGTTTATCGGGCACACGAATCTGCTGCGGGCAAATGTTAAAGGCGGAATCGCGCACTGCGGTTCCCTGTCATGGCCGGTCTCAGTTTCCGATGGGCCCGCGCTGTTTTCCTTGCGTCCGGAGAATGTGCGCATGGCGGCGGGAGAACGGCGGACTGATTTTGTTCGATTGAAAGGACGAGTGTTGCATCAAGCCTTTCACGGCGCTACTGAACTGCTGCAAGTGGATTGCGGCGATGGGCTCCAGATTTCCATGCGAAGCGCCTCGCGGAACGACTGGCAGGGAGAACTGGAACTGGACTTCGCGTGTGCGGATGCAATTCCCGTGCGCGATTCAGGAGAGAAAGCCTGATGTTCTCTCGCGCCTACCGAGCCGCGATCAGCGTTCCACCGCTGTTGTGGGTAGCGATTTTCCTGGTAGTGCCGTACTTTCTGCTTTTCTGTTACAGCTTCTGGTCGGTGTCTTCGACGCAACAGATTGTCCACACGTGGGGATTGCAGAATTACCGCGAACTCTTACGGGTCAATGTCTATCTGCAGACGCTGTTTCGATCGATGTGGATCGCGGCGCGGGTGATGATCTTCTCTCTACTGCTCGGATATCCGCTGGCGTACTATCTGTCGTTTCACGCCGGCAAACACAAAGACATGCTCTATCAAATGGTGATCATCCCGCTGTGGGTGAGCTACCTGGTTAGGGCTTATGCGTGGAAGACAATTCTCGGCAGTGAAGGCGTGCTGAACACGCTGCTGCAGTACCTACACCTCACGCAACATCCGCTCGACTTCCTCTTATATAGCCCGTTCGCGGTGGTGCTGACGCTTACACATATCTATACACCGTTCGCGTTCTTACCGATCTACGCCTCTCTCGAGCACATTCCGCGAAACCTGATCGAAGCATCTCATGATCTGGGAGCCTCTCCATCGCAGACGTTCTGGCGGGTGATTCTGCCGCTATCGATACCCGGCGTGCTGGCGGGAGCGACGTTTGCGTTTGTACTGAGCCTGGGCGATTTTCTTGCACCGTTGCTTCTGGGTGGACCGAGCGGCGTGATGATCTCGAACATCGTGGTCAGCCTGTTCGGCGCGGCTTACGACTGGCCGCTGGGAGCGGCGATTTCGTTCTGCATGCTGGGACTTGTAGTGGCGTTGCTTTTCCTGTCCGAGAACCTGGAGAAGAAATGGAGCTTCCGGTGAGCGTCGAAAGACAATCTCGGTGGCTTCCTTTGCATACACTTGCCGTATTTTGTTTTCTATATCTACCGATTGTGACGTTGATCGTGTACTCATTCAACGGACAAGGGGTCGGAGGATTTCCTCCTCGCGATCTGACGCTTTCTTGGTATCGCATGCTTTTCGTCGACGACGCTATCTGGCAGTCAGTGTTGAACAGCATCTCGGTAGCGTTTGCTGCGGTCGTTATTGCGCTGGCATTCGGCATTCCAGCGGCACTCGCTCTTGATCGAGCCAACTTTCCGGGCAAAGCGGTGTTCCGCAGGCTGGTGCTGCTGCCGTTAATTTTGCCGGGAATCATCACTGGCCTTTCTTTATTAATGCTGTTTCGCGAGGTGGACGTGAAGTTGAGCCTGGCAACGATCATTCTCGGCCATGGTACGGCTTTGATTTCGGTGGCAACTACCGAGGTCTTTGCGGGTTTGCAGAAACTGGATCGCGCGCAGGAAGAAGCCTCGCTCGACCTGGGCGCGAATTACTGGCAGACATTTTGGAGGATAACCATTCCGAACTTGCGGCTGTCGATCATCGGCGCGGCCCTTTTGATCTTCACGCTTTCGATGGACGAGATCGCGGTCAGCTTTTTCCTAATAGGACGCGATAACACCTTGCCGCTGGAGATTTGGGGACGGCTGCGGCGCGGAATTACGCCAGAGATCAATGCTATCTCGAGCATCATCTTTGTTTTTTCACTGGCGGTGATTGTGATCTGGTACCGGTTACGGGAACGTAAGGGGCAGACGGAGGTCGCTCCGGAATTGGTGCAATAACTAATAGTTTTCGCTTCGCGGAGAAATTATGGGGACGAATCGCAGAGACTTCATCAAGTTTGTGGTGGTGGGAAGCGTGGCCGCAGGTTGTCCGGTTGACTTGTCGTTGCTGCGAGCGGAGACGGCTCCGAGCATAGCGACTGTCGATGGCGAAGACAATCGCATCTGTCACCAGGTACGCGACGGCAAGGCGTTCACTAGGCCGGCGGCAACGGCGCATCCCGATGTGGTGATTGTCGGCGGAGGCGTTAGCGGATTAACCGCAGCCTATCTTCTGCGGCATCGAGACTTCCTGCTCTTGGAAAAAGAGCCGCACTGGGGCGGCAACGCTTACGTGATGGACTACCAGGGCAGCACCTACGCGACGGGGGCGGCATTCACGGGGAAGAGTGAGAACGCGTATCACTTTGCCAAAGAGATTGGCCTGGAGCCGTTGCCTATCGACAACTGGGACGGCAGCTTCATCCAGGGCGAATTCGTTCCTGATACGTGGGGCGCGGGTATCGACAAGCTTCCTTATCCGGCTAACGTGCGTGAGAGTTTCAGAAAATGTCGTAAAGATTTGCTGGCCATCGATCTGCAGAAACGGCAGAGAGAGTTGTTCGCGGTTCCGTTTTCCGACTTCTTGAAGGGTTACTCGGAGGAAGTGAAACTCTGGTGGGACACCTATGGCCCCTCGAACTGGGGCGCCGTCAGCGATGAGACAGCTGCTACGATCGGGATCTACGAGATGCAAGCAATTGCCGGCGAAAAACGACAGGACGACCGCTGCACCTGGCCGGGAGGATTGGGTGCGATCACAAAGAAGCTCGCCGAGTTGCTGAAGCCTGAGTTCTCCGATCGCATGCAAGCTGGAGCAACGATCGTTTCGGTAGTGCCCGGCAAGAGCGACGTGGCCGTCACCTATATGCAGAGCGCAGAACTCAAGACGGTGAGCGCCAAGGCCGTAATTATGGCGACACCCAAGTTCATTACGCGGAGGATTGTCGACGGGCTTCCGGAAAAGCAAAACGACGCCATGCATGAGATCCGCTATATCCCTTATCCGGTGGTGAACCTGATTTTTGACAAGCCCGTGTTCGTCAAGGGATATGACACATGGTGCCCGGGAAATACGTTCACTGACTTCATTGTGGCCGATTGGGTGATCCGCAACCAGGCGGGCTACAAGCGCAAGTTCAACATCATCAGCTGTTATACGCCGATGAAAGAAGACGATCGTGGATATCTGCTGGCGGAAGTCAGCGCTCGCAAGATCGCGGCCAATGTGCTGAACGATTTTCAGAAGCTTGCACCAGGAATGAACGTCGATCCGCTGGAGGTACACATCTATCGGCGGGGACATCCGCTGTTCATGTCAACGCCGAAACTCTTTACCGAAGTGCAGCCCCTGGTGCGGGAGCCGATGGATAGGGTGTTCTTCGCCAATACGGATTCCGAAGGTCCGGTATCGAGCACGGGAAGTGGTATCTCGGCGGCACGGCGCGCAGTGAAGCAGGTCGAAGCGCGATTGGCGGGAAAGCCGGTCCCGAAGCAGGCGGCGGTGGTGGTGGGATAGGGCGTCTATATCACACGTGGGAATCTATCGCCGTTGACGTTCGGGAGTTCTCTCCTGAGAAGCTTTAGGTGTTGAGACGCGCCCCATGCATCGACCATTGACAAGAAAGCACGTTCAGATCCTCTGCCCACCAATTCTCTAATACATAGTAAAGTGGTATAGAAGCCCTGCGAACGAACATTTTCCATAGGACCAACTTTGCCTTCATCCATCCGCAATATCGCCATCATTGCCCACGTAGACCACGGGAAGACTACGCTGGTCGATGCCATGCTCAAGCAGAGCGGGACGTTTCGCGCTAACGAACAGGTTGTCGAGCGGGTCATGGACTCGAACGAACTGGAGCGCGAGCGCGGCATCACTATCCTGGCCAAGAACACCGCCATCTTCTACCACGACACCAAGATCAACATTGTCGATACCCCCGGCCACAGCGACTTCGGCGGCGAGGTGGAGCGCGCGTTGAAGATGGTGGACGGCGTCATGCTGTTGGTGGACGCCAGTGAAGGCCCGCTGCCGCAGACACGCTACGTGCTGGGAAAGGCGCTTGAGGCCAAACTGCCTCCGATTGTGGTCATCAACAAGATTGACCGCGCCGATGCCCGCCCGCAGGAGGTTCTGAACGAGATCTACGACCTGTTTATCGATCTGGACGCGCATGAGGATCAGATCAATTTCCCTGTCCTCTATACCAATGCGAAGACGGGCACGGCATCGACCGATATGAAGGGTGGCGGCGAGGACTTGCAGCCGCTGTTCGAGGCGATTGTGAAGACCATTCCGCCGCCGAAGGGAGATGCTACGGGCCCTCTGCAGATCCTGGTTGCGAATCTCGATTACAGCGACTATCTGGGCCGGCTGGCGATTGCGCGTGTTTTCAACGGCAAGATGTTTACCGGCGAGGAAGTGGCAATCGCGAAGCTCGATGGAACCTTTCACAAGACGAAGATCACCAAGCTATTTTCCTTTAGCGGCCTGAAACGGACCGACATCACTGAAACCGATCTTGGCGACATCGTGGCCATCGCGGGGGTGGAAGGCATCACTATCGGCGAGACTATTACTGAAGTCGAGAATCCGGCTCCGCTGCCACATATCGCTATCGACGAACCGACCATCGCGATTCTCTTTACCGTCAATAATTCTCCTTTTGCCGGCAAGGAAGGCACGTACGTCACGTCCCGCAATTTGCGCGAGCGGCTCGACAAAGAGCTGTTGACCAATGTTTCGCTGCGCGTCGAAGACACCGGCACCATGGATTCCTTCAAAGTGCTGGGACGCGGCGAGCTGCAGCTTTCGATTTTGATTGAGATGATGCGACGCGAAGGTTATGAGCTCATGGTGGGCAAGCCTGAGATCGTCACCAAGCGCGTCGATGGCAAGCTGATGGAACCGGTGGAGCACCTGACTGTCGATATCCCGGAAGGCTTCGTCGGCGTCATCATGGAGCAACTGGGGACGCGCAAAGCCGAAGTCGTCAACATGCACAATCACGGCTACGGGCGCGTGCGGATTGAATTTCGCGTGCCCAGCCGTGGATTGATCGGCCTGCGCAGCCAGTTGCTCACCGACACACGCGGCACCATCGTGATGAACGCTTTGTTCGATGGCTACATCGAATGGCAGGGGGAGATTCCGCATCGTCTCACTGGAGCGCTGGTGGCGGACCGAGACGGAGTCTCGACATCCTACGCTTTGTGGGGGTTGCAGGAGCGCGGCGAACTTTTCGTTGGGCCGGGCGTAGATGTCTACGAAGGCATGATCATCGGCGAAAACGCGAAGGACAACGATCTCGATGTGAACGTCGTGCGGGAGAAGAAGCTGACTAACATGCGGGCATCCACCGCAGACGAAGCCATTCGTCTGGTGCCGTTCCGGCAATTAAACCTGGAGCAGGCGATCGAGTTTATCGCCGATGATGAGTTTGTGGAGATCACGCCGAAGTCGCTACGGCTTCGGAAGAAGATCCTGCAATCTAACAAGCGTAAGAAGAGTTCAATGGCAGTGGTTGAACAGGAGTCCTAACGCGCCCGATCGAGCGCTCTGATCATGTTGCACTCTGGGGGGCGGGCGATAGGTCCTTTTTCTGGAACAGGTCGTTGAGTTCAGTGATGAGAAGTTGCAGACGTTGAGGGTCCTTCTCTTCCGTAATCTTTTTGCACGTCTCTCTGATTAGTATGTCGATTTCGCCACTCATGCTTTTCTTGATAAACACCTGATAAACGGATTTCGCCCCCGGGCAGGAAAAATCCTCCGCGATTCATCCCGTATTCGACGATATCAAGGAATGAGCGATACGGGTGAACTCGTTTTCCATAGCCCATTTTTCCTCCAATTCCATGAAATATCGAGAGTTATGCATACCGCATCGTTAGCGGTACGATTATGAATCTGTATCATTTTTTGCATTATTTTTTGCTTGTCATATTACGATACTTTTCTATACGATAACGATAGTTTAGGTATAGTATTGTTCAACGACAACCGGAGATTTCCCTATGCCGACACGCGGTGGAAAATCGCCAATGAATTTCAAAACGACTCTACGAGCTGACATTCCTCAAGGACGCAACGGGAAACACAAGCTACTGATCACCCGCATACTCTCGGATCTCGATCAGTTGCAGAAGGGAGCGGCACTGAAGGTGCCCCTTGAAGGCCTTGGCGCGAGCAAAGAAAAGGTCCGGTCGGCGCTGAATCGGGCGTCACGTAAGGATGGCCGCACCGTAGCCACGGCAAGTGATCGCGAATTCCTGTACGTATGGAACAACGGCTGATCCGCCCAGATCAGCAGCTGATCCAGTATGTCTGCCGCCCATGCGTAGGTAGCCGAGCGCGGGACGCGCGCCCAATGCGAGTTCTCCCCATAGCGATTTCCTCGAGAGGCAAGATTAATAAGACAGGCAGAGCCAAGCGCGGCAGAAGTCTTACAATACTGAGATCCGATTGACGGGAGCTTTTTCCGACAGATTATGACGCTCTCTGCACGAGGATCGACCGGCCTGGTTGTGGCACTTGCAGTCGTCGCAATTCTTCTGATTTCTTTCCCTGCTTACCGTCTGTTTTTTGCGATTAGCCTCGGAATCGGCGTTGTAGTAGCAATCATTCTTTATCTTTGGCGTAAGTACGTTCCCATCAAGGAAGAGGATGTGGAGAATAAGCGGCCTCTCGGGTTGGACTGAATTCCTTCTTGCCGTTACGATCAGTAGAAACCAATGCGGAGTACAGCTGTCTTAGTACCTCCTTCAGGAATCGGTGGTAGCGAATTCTCAGGGATAGTGATCTATGCGCGTGTTGTCCAGATTCTTGATGTCGGTGACAGATGCAGCTCACTTCCCGGCTCCTGCCTACCCTGAAGTTGCGTTCCTGGGTCGCTCCAATGTGGGGAAATCCAGTGTCATCAATTCTCTGCTGGGGTCAAAGGTAGCTAAGACCAGTTCGACTCCTGGCCGGACGCGCAGCATCAACTTCTTCGAGGTGCGCTGGCCTGGACGACCTCATCCGGAACTGGTTTTTGCGGATTTACCGGGTTACGGGTACGCCAAGATTTCCAAGGAAATACGCGAACAGTGGCCGAGCTTTATCGAGCCGTACCTTAGAAGCCGGCGTTCGCTGGCACTATGTGTCTCTCTTATTGACGTAAGCATCCCGTCGCAGGAAAGCGACCGGCAACTTCTGCAGTTTCTCCACTCGGTGGAACGGCCTGTGCTCGTCGTGGCGACCAAGAGTGACCGCGTTTCCGGGAACCAGCTCCGTAACGCACTACATGCTCTGGAATCGGAGTCCCCGGGTGTGAGGATTCTTCCGTATTCCTCAAAGTCAGGTGAAGGCCGTGCAGCGCTGTGGGAGGAGATACGCAGATCGCTGCAAGGGATCGACATCTCCCGATCTTGAGCGTCCTTCCGTTTCTGGCCTTCGATCCACCTTTCGTAAGCACGGTTATTAGCCAAGAGAGTTAATCCGACGCAAGCCGATCCGTAGTATGAGGAGTGAGCATTGGTGCCATGAGGTCTCACTCGCATGGGCTCGGATTCAAGGACGGAATGGCAATGGGGACTTGGGAGTGACGCGACGGACCAATCTGCCCATGACGGAGCCGACTATCTACGTGCGCTCAAGCGATCTAATCAAGGCCTTCCTCGCGATCCTGTCTTGACGCCATCGAATAACCTTCGTGCCGGCGAGCAACGCCGCCATGTGCGTTATAAATGCGAGGGAAGCGTCGAACTGTCCTCCCTAGAGAGTACGGTGCGGACATGGGCTACGGTAAGCGACTTGAGCCGGAATGGCTGCTATGTAGAGATGCAGGCGACGTACCCGGTCGGTACGACATTTTCACTGGTCGTAGAAACGAAGGGGATACGATTCCAAGGGCGGGGCGTTGTGCGAGTTTCTTATCCTTTTCTGGGTATGGGAATCGAGTTTACGGAGGTCTTGCCTGCTGAACAGGCAAGACTCGATGAGCTGCTCCTGATGCTGGCCAGCTACAGCCGGTCGCCAGTCGTGGATGATTCAGAAACGGATATAGCGCACATCAGGGCATCAATGATTGATATTTCAAGGGTTAAGGATCCGATGACGGTTCTCAGGGCTCTTATCAATCACTTCCAGACCTCATCGGAACTGAGCATTGAGGGCTTTCAAAAGATCCTCTGCGAAACAGAGATTTCCCTCGAAAAATAACGACTTTCATCGCTCTTGGCCCCAGACCGGGTGTAGACTTCTCCTAACTTCTGCGGAGGATGATGTGCATCGCATCCTCACCATCGCGCTCTGTGTTTGTCTCCTCACGGTATCCTCCGGCTGCGGCGCTGTCTTCATTGGCGGCGCCATTCAGACGTCTACAGTCAGCGGAACTGTCAGCCTTGTACGGATCACCACAGTGGTGAACGGCGGAGGGAACGTCACAGTTACATTCGTCACGTTTCTCCAACTTGGTGACGCGACCACGATTGGATTCTGTGGGGATCATAGGAGCCAATTTCCTCTCAACCAATTCGTCCGCACAAATTTCACCCCCGGCCAGCCGTGTTCGAGCATCGTCGTGATCTACATCACGTAGCGAAAGCCGACCGTCTTGAGATATTTCTTCTTACACGTTTGTCGCGTTACGAATGGCCGCCGCAACAAGCTATCCGCTATGATGAATTCCCTATGGCTACGTACCTCATCACAGGTGTGGCGGGTTTCATCGGATCCTCATTGGCGCGCGCGGTACTCGCGCAAGGGGACCGTGTGCGCGGCATCGATAATCTGTCCACCGGCAATCGAAACAATCTGAAAGAGATCGCGGACCGTGTAGACTTTCGCGAAGCCGACCTGCTGAACCTAGACGCCATCCGCGATGCCTGCAATGGCGCTGACTTCGTGTTGCACCAGGCTGCCATTCCTTCGGTGCCGCGTTCTGTCGGCGATCCTTTGGAAAGCAATCGGGCAAACGTGGATGCGACCGTCAATGTTCTGGTTGCAGCACGCGATTTCAAGGTGAAACGCGTGATATACGCCGCATCGTCATCGGCATACGGAGACACTCCTACACTTCCTAAGCGCGAGGATATGCTGCCGAATCCAATTTCTCCCTATGCGGTTGCCAAGTTGGCCAGCGAATATTACATGACCTCATTCTTTCGCTGTTACGGGCTTGAGACTGTCTGCTTACGTTATTTCAATATTTTTGGACCACGACAGGATCCAACGTCTCCGTATTCCGGAGTGTTGGCTAAATTCATCACGCAAATGCTGCAGGGAGAAACTCCGACCATCCTGGGAGATGGAAAGCAGAGCCGTGACTTCACTTACATCGATAACGCAGTCGCCGCCAACCTCCTGGCGTGCAAGGCCCCTGCCGCCGAAGTGGCGGGGCGTGTATTCAACGTGGCGACGGGGAGGCGTGTGGACTTGAATGAAACATTTCAAATCCTGAAGCAATTAATTGGATTTAAGGGTGACGCCCAATATGGGCCTGAGCGCGCAGGGGACGTTAAACACTCTCTTGCCGATATGGAGCACGCCGAGAAACATCTTGGATACAAGCCTCGCGTAAGCTTCGAAGAGGGATTGAAAGTCACGATTGATTGGTATCGAAGCCAGAAAGCTCATGCGTCAAGCGCACCGAGCTAAAGTCTGCCCCCATTACCTTCGTTATCTTACGACTCGATGACACGCCAAAATACAGTGGCGTTATGACACTCACCTCGATGGTCGTTTCTCGCGATTGGCAGGAAGTCAGTGTTCTGGAGTGCATCCTGGGCGGTCTTCACATCGGGGTGGATGTAGAGAGAGATCCTGAGCGCGCCGAAGCCAAGCTGGCGAAATCGAAATTCGATGCAATCATCGTCGATTGCGATCTTAACGGGACGAAACACTTCCTGAGGATTATCAAGACACATCGTTCGAGTTCGGTTCCCCTGATCATCGTAAGCGGATCGAGTGGCCGCAAACAACTGCGCGACGCTGGAGCTAACTTCATTTTTGAAAAACCGATTTCAGTCGACCAAGCCGTACACACTCTCTCGGCGGCGCGAAATTGCATCATGGAAGAACGACTTCGTTATCACCGCCAGGTTCTCAACGTTCCTGTAACACTCCGATATGGTGGCAAGCAGCGGCTAGATGCGGAGCTTTTGAACCTTAGCCAAGGCGGAGTTGGGATCCAGGTGGAGCACCCGTTGCGAGCCTCCAAACTTCGATTAAGCTTCGCGCTTCCTTCGAGCAAGCGGAGTGTCACTATGCCCGGAGAGGTAGTCTGGTCCAGAGGGGGGCGTGCCGGGATTCGCTTTGTAAAAACGGGCACCGACGTCGACCGCGATCTCGAGCTCTGGCTGGAGCGTCGGTACTTTCAGGGAAATCCTTAAGGATGGACTGCCCTAGCGGAATCGAGGCGTGTCTTCCGGTTCCGCCTCTTTGTCGTTCGGAAACAGCGCTCCTGTAAGGTGAACCAAGTAACTGCCTGGAGTGATCCCGACACACGAGATAAACAAGAGTCGATACACCAACGCGAAAATACAGCTGGTAGCCAAAATCAACGTGAATCCAAGCCACCAAGCTGGGAATACCTGAGTCATAGCAAGCGAGACTACGCAGAACAGCAGTACCGCCGCAGCAACCAACAAAACATCGACCACCCTTGCCAGGGTACGTGGCGACTCTGCAAACGGATACCATGCAGCAGAATCCCGATTTGCTTCAATCGACTGCAGATGGTCACTTTCATGCTCCAGAACAACCTGTACCGATGGGCGCGCCGGTCCGGAGAATACCAACTGGATGGGCGGTTCGGCATTTTGATGAACGAACACCGACTCGGTACCGGCGCTGGCTTGTGCCGCCGCCCCCAGCAGTTGCGTGAAGAGCCATTCCTTCAGTTGGCGGCGTGAGCGCTGGCCAAGAGCGACGAATTCTAGGCCGGCCTGGCCACTGCTATCCGTCCAAGCCACTCGACCGTTCGCCTCCACGCGCGTTCGGGGGTTCAACAATTCAAATCGAAGATGGACTTGCTGATTTTCCTCAACGGGTGACACAACCTGCACGGCTATACCCGATTCGCTTACGTTTCGAATGATGCCGCCATTGGCGTGGTCAAGGTTAACGTAGGCGAGGTTCTGGATTTTCTGTCGAAAATGACGTCGTTGCCGCTGCCGAACGCGCAAGATAGGCGGCGATACGGTAGAGAGCGCGTCTTCGGAACGGTAATCCATGACGCTAATCTTAGCTTTGTACCTAGATTCGTTCTCAGTAACCGGGAAGGTTCTGGTAGGGGCCCCAAGCCCTTGTCATGCGTGTGTCGTTCCTATGAAGCCGGCCGGTGCACAACCGAAGAGGTCTCATCCTGAGCGGCTTTCGCCATCTGAGCACGATCCCACGCAACAAGGCGGTTCAGGTCATAGCTGAATGGCCCGTAGGCCTGGAAAGTGTGCTCGTCAAACAGGCGCTTGATTCCGCAACCCATGCATACCTGATAGGAGTAAGCCTGGGCACGAATCGGCCAGCTCATTTTTCGATGCCAACAACCCCGAAAAATCATTACAGCAGCGCCCGCTAGTCCCGTAACTATCAGACCTAGCGGCCATCCCCAGCGCGACTTCTTTTTACCCTTGTCCTGGCCCACAACGAACCCACAGAAACATCCAGCAACTTAGGATATTCGCAAGTGGAGGTGGGCGCAATGGCACTTCGTGGCCATTCCTAACGGTGCTTACCAAAGAGCATGTCCACCCTCCCCTTCGTGCGGTAAGGAAATGTTGAAGTTGGCCCAAAAGACCTGTAACTTACAAGGTACTCCCTCGTAATGTTGGGTAATTTCTGGATAAGCTCCCCAGAGAGCGGCTCAACTGGGGATGTACACGCCAGCGGCGGGCGAGGCGCCGACAATTCTCGCGAGTGTATGAGCGCAAGCCTGACCACTGACGCGATGCTTTCTGCTCCGGGATGTGGCCCTATTCCTCCTCCGCCCGAGGCTGCGCGGGGCGTTCTCCCATCTCTCGCGCCGGGCCATGAGGCCCTCCAGGCACTTCTCGCCTTTTCTGCCCTTAGTGACCAGATCCGGCGTCGTCGAGCCGACACTGATCAAAGTGCGGTGGAGGGCTCGGAGTTGGAACCGCTCGTCTTGGATGAAGTGTTGCACCTCGTCGCGGAGAGGGCGTTGTCCATCACGGGCGCAGATGGCGTGGCTATTGCGTTGGCAGACGGGCAGGATATTGTATGCCGCGCATCGGCTGGGCAGATCGCGCCGGACCCCGGCATACGACTCGATCCCAACTTTGGATTTTCAGGCGCCTGCTTTCGGAATGGAGGGACCGTTCGCTGTGATGCCGCCGAGTCCGATCCACGAGTCAACGTTCAGGCATCCAGTCGCCTAGGCGCGCGTTCACTGGTCGCAGTACCGCTCGGGCGAAGAACCGTGTTGGGGCTGTTAGAGGCATTCTCCTACCAGGCGTACGCGTTCAACGATAGCGACGTTCGCGCTCTCGAGCTCCTTGCTGAGCTGATGCTGGCCGCTATGAAACCAGAAGAGGAAGATCGGTTGGCTGAAATCTCAAGACAGGTGGCTGCGCGATCCAAAGTCGAGCCTGCCAACACTACGCACCAACCTCAACGAATTGCTGTCGAACCACGCGTAAAATCTCCGGCCCCTCCGAGCGCCGAGAAAATCGAGAAGACGACGCATTCATCATCCAAGACGGCTGGTCGTGGTGGAAGACCAGGACTCATGGTCGTCCTTTGTGTGGTGCTTTTCGCCACGGCCTTAGGCGCAGGATTATGGTGGAAGATGCTGCGGGCGACGCAGAACGTGCGGGCGAGCGTGCAACCTCCCGTAGCAATTTCCACACCCCTTCAGGTAAAGGCCATCGATACCGCTCCATCGGAAACCAAACCCGAGGAGGACCTACTCACCGCAACCATCCCTCCAACCGACATCAAGCAGCAACTCTCAGTCCTTCCGCAGGTAACTGGAATTCGGCACTGGAATTCCTCGGAAGGCAGCACGGTCGTGCTCGACTTGCAAGACCAAGTGCAGTACGAAGCTCACCGGCTCACCGATCCGGTACGGATCTACGTTGACCTGCATGACACGTCGCTTGCGCCCAGTCTTAATGGCAAGAGTATCGAAGTCGGGGATGCGATGCTGATCAGGGTTCGTCTTGCGCAGCCTATGCCGGGTGTGACTCGCGTGGTCCTTGAAACTGCAGCAGGAACAAATTTTGCAGTCAGTCTCGAGCCGAACCCATATCGCCTGATGGTTCAGGTCCGTCCACTCGGGGTGCCCAACTCGCCGCATGCGAACGTGGACCTCTTCGCGCCCATGACGCCAGCGGAAGGGAGCCAGCTTGCCACTGGGACGGCAACACGCGAGGATCTGCAACTGCGAGCGAAAGTACCGCATTTCCGTATCGCGCTCGATGCCGGCCATGGGGGTTGGGATCTCGGTACCGTGGGACGCCAAGGACTGCTCGAGAAAGATTTGGCTCTCGATATCGTGGAAAGATTGGGTAACCTTCTGCAAAAGCGACTCGGCGCCGAAGTCGTCTATACGCGCCAGGACGATAACTATATTGGTCTTGAGAAGCGGGCTGAAATTGCCAACCAGGCCCAGGCAGATCTCTTCCTGTCAGTGCATGCGAACTACAGCGTATCCACCTCGGCGCGGGGTGTCGAAACTTACTACACCAACACGTTCTCTTCTATACATTCCCGAAGCCGGGAAAGTGGAGAAGCCGCCGTAGAAAACATCGATTTTGCGAACCTCGATATTCGCGAAAAAGTGCAGGAGTCTCATCGGTTTGCCGCTAGCGTGCAACGCTCATTACACGGTTCGCTCGCGGCATCAAATCCGGGTATTCCGAATCGCGGAGTTAAGGAAGCGTCTTACGTTGTCTTGACGGGAACGTTCATGCCGGCAATTCTGGCGGAAGTATCCTTCGTCAGCAGTCCTGACGACGAGGAAAACCTCCAGAGCAAGACTTATCGACAGCGTATTGCCGAGGCTCTTTACAAAGGCATCGAGAAATATGAAGCCGCACCTCGCAAGATGAAGTTGGCCAGCAACTCCGTCAACCAACCGGAAAGCAAGACCCGCGTAGTGCAGTAGCCCGGCCGTGGAACGCGTAAATACTCACTGGTTCACGCCACCGTATTTTTCCAGCCACTTCAATTCCTCGCGCACTTTGATCTTTCCATGCCATGGATTCTTGGCCAACGAGTGACCCTCTCCCGGGAAAATCAATAACGTGCTCGGTACTCCCAGTTCGTGTAAGGCGCGGTCGAGGAGATAGTTCTGTGAAACCGCGACACGGATGTCATCGCCGCCGGCAACCATGTGGGTCGGAGTTTTGACCTTGTTGATCTGGTAGATGGCGGCTTCATCGTGGTAGCGTTGCGCAGCATCCCAGGGGAGGCCTCCGAGGAAATACGCATCGTCGAACGTCGTATCGTCGTTGCCCCAGTTGCCGACGTGCTCAACGGCGCCCGCACCGGTAACAGCAGCCTTGAACCGAGTGGTCTGAGTAATCAGCCAGTTGGTCATGTAGCCGCCGTAACTGTAACCTCCTACGGTCAAGCGATTCGGATCGGCGATGCCATCCTTCACAAGGGCATCAACCCCGGCAAGGATATCCTTGCCAGGCCGCGAAACAATCTCTGGCACAATTCCCATGAGGAACTTATCTCCGTAGCCGCTTGAGCCGCGGTAGTTCGGTTCGAAGACGAGCCAGCCTTGCGTCGCAGCCAGGCGATCCCATTGGTACCAATCCATCTCGAAATGGTTTCCGTCTGCGTCGGCGGGGCCTCCGTGAATCAGGGTCAGTGTCGGCAGATTCTTGGCTTCAAATTTCCCCGGCGGGTAAACCAGCATGCCCTCCACACTGGTGCCATCATCGGATTTCCAGCGATACGGCTTCGCTCTTGGAAGATCGCGTTCCAGATAGAGTTTGTTAAACGAAGTCACAGCACGCGCATCGGATAGCTTTTCAACATTGTCCGCGATGTAAACCTCGGTCGGCTTGTCAAAGGATGAGTACACGACCGCGATTCGCGTGGACTGCGTGGCAGTGGCCAAGCGAGCGTAGGTTCCCGTCCAACTGGAAACTCTCGTGAAAGCGGCGGATGGCTGGGACTGAGAGTATAGCTGGACCTCTGTGCCCAGTTGCCCCGTGGCAATCGCCCCCCCATCGGGGGCTAGCGCGTAGTTTCCCACTGCACCGTCGAAATTCGGCGCCCAACGCTGTACCTGCCCGCTCTCGGCATCGACCCAATAGAGGCGGGTCTGCGTATCCTCATATTTCTTTTCTACAGAGCCGATTTCGATCGCGAAGAAAACATGTTTGCTATCTTTCGCCCATGCGATTTGCCCCTCGACAGCGTCGTTATGCGTGAGCTGCCGAGCTGCGCGCGTAGGAGACGTTTCCGCTAAATCGACGGCAAATACCTCAAATTCGCCAATCTTTTCGCTGCGCTCCGAGATCGAGGTCGTGACAAATGCCAGCTTACGTCCATCGGGCGATGATTTCAGTTGTTGGACTCGCCCTGGCACGGTGGCGACTACAGCTGCTCCGGGAGTGCCCGGCAGTTTGTCATCGTCCTTGTCATCATCCTCTTTTGGGGTCTTGCTAATGACCTCTGCTCTATGCGCAATTGCACTGGCGACATCCAGTTTAGAAATAAGATCCGGACGCTCAGCTGCGCGGTACTGGTTAACGTCCTTCCAGTCCTTCTTGTAGGCATCCTTTTGTGTCTTGGTCCACGGAACACGGCTCGCGAAATAGATGGCACGGGAGTCTATCGACCAAGCAAAAGCGTGCACTTCTTCATCGCCCACGGTTATCGGGAAGGCTTCTCCACCGTTCGGCGAGATCAGAAAGACCTGCGAAACCTCATCGTCTTTGCTGTCACCGGAATCATCATCACCCGATTTCGGCTGCTTTCGGTCGGAGAGGAATGCAATCCACTTTCCATCTGGCGACCACTGCGGATCACTATCATGACCAGATTGAGTAAGTTGGGTCAGCGTACCGGGATTCTTGCCATCGTCACGATAAAGCCAAAGGTCCTCGCGAAAGATGCTCTGTTCCCAATCGGCACGGTCGGTGACAAAGACAACGGAATGCCCGTCAGGCGATAGCTGCACAGCGGGAAAATCGACGCTGTTAAAGAACTCGTCGAGCGTAAGCTTCGCCTTGTCGGCAGCTGCAGCACAAATGACAGTCACAAACAATGATGCGAGAAGAAGCGGGAGTGCGCGAAGCGTCTTGGAGATCATGGGTGCGAGAGGTATACACCGGCAAGCAGGCAAGTTCAAGTTCCGACTAAATGCCGTGATTGGATAATGCAGGAGCCGAAAGGCAGAAATGGCACTCACTGCGGAGGATCGGTATTCACGAGAGCCTCTTCGAGACCTTGATTATTCTTGGCGCTGACAGTTCGCATGACACGCCAGCCGTCATCATACTCGCGGAAGCCAACAATTGAGTTATAAACAACGCCGCCAGGGTTCAAGGCTGTGCCGACTTCGTTCGTCGGCACCCACTTCCATTGAAATTCTACGTCCGCAAAATTGCCCGCCTTGCTGATTCCGGTTACTGCAATCAGTTCCCGATTCGCAATGGGTACGTTGAAGTACTGCATTGGTACGAGGTTCTTCGGAATCAGGTCACGAAACGCCTCTACTCCTAACGGAGTCAGTGAAACGTCCCAGCAACCGGGTGCGCCCTGCTGGTGGGTTGTGGCTGGGCCGCTCGGCGGACAAGGAGCCGCCACTCCGGTAATCCAGCCTCGACGTTGAAGCACCAGGTATTCCGGGGACGAATAATCTTTGCTAGGAATGATTCCCGTCCGCAACCAAAAATGTTGCGGGTTCTTGAACACATCCGAGCCAGCGATGAGATCGGACGCAAGCCGTCGCGTCAGAAAATCGCGAGGCGAGCAGCCGGGCACAACACACAACAGGACAACGATGGGAACGAGCCACGGTATCCGCATGAATGTGTGGTTAGATTTCTAGTTGTGGATTGTAACTAAAGCCGCACGGCGGTTGGGAAGAAAAGGATGATCTGTAATCTGCTTTTCGAACTTCACCCCCCAACGACCGGGAATCTGAGTCTGGCAGGACGGACACCGCCCATCTGCTGTAATTCGGTAATCCAAGACATGGTAGCCACGCCTCCGGATGAGCCGTTCGCCGCATTGGTGACAGCGCGTATCTTCGCAATCACCTACCATCCCGGGCAGATTTCCGGCATACACGTACTTCAATCCCGCTCGGTGTCCAATTTCAACCGCTCGTAGAAGATCTTCGGGACTCGTGTCGTCGGGATCGTCCATCTTGTAATCCTTGTGGAAGGCTGTAACGTGCCACGGAATCAGTGGGGAAATATTGGCAATGAATTCTGTGAGCTCCCGGAGTTCTCCGTCAGAATCATTGAAACCTGGGATAAGCAAGGTGACGAGTTCAAGCCAGATTCCCATCTGGTACAGGGTGCGAATGGTTTCCAAGATAGGCCCGATACGACCGCCAAGTTCGTGATAGTGGCGGTCACTGAAGCTCTTCAAATCAACTTTGTAGAGATCGATCCAGGGCCGCAAGTAATCGAGCACCTGAGGTGTTCCATTACCGTTGGAAACAAAGGCTGTGAGCAAGCCGGCGGCCTTGGCTTCCTTGAAGACGGCAACCGCCCACTCGGTGGTAATCAATGGTTCGTTATACGTGCTGACCAAGACTTTTGCGCCTTGGCGAATTGCATCTTCGAACAATGCTACCGGAGTTGCTGCGATCGGCGGTGAGACTGCGTTGGGATCTCGCAGCGCTTGCGACGTCACCCAGTTCTGACAGTAGCCGCAGTGCAGGTCGCAACCCAACATCCCGAAGCTATAAGCCAGCGCACCGGGATGAGCATGGAAGAACGGCTTCTTTTCTATGGGGTCGCACTGTATGCCACCGACGTAACCCCAAGGGACATACAGCCTTCCAGCCTGATTGAAGCGAACCTTGCAGACGCCCGGCTGACCCTCAGGAATCGGACAGCAATGTCCGCAGGCATAGCAGCGAACGCGCTCGCGATCGAGTTTTTCGTAGAGATCACCCTCGCGCACATGCTGATTGAGGATTTCGCGCAGCGTGGTCACAAGGAAGCCCAATTCATATTTTAGTACCTGGAACGAACTGTGAGGAACCACACCAAGAATTACTGCCGCTCGCGCAAAGCAGCCTGACTCAATGAGCGATGCTGCTTGATCCAGTCATTGGCGTGCTGTTGTGCTGCTGCTACTTGCACGGGGGTAAGACGCGATGCCAAGACTGCCATGCGGTACTTGCTGGCCTGATCTCCGCCGCTTTGTGCCAATACCGACCAATAGTAGGCCTTCTCCAGATCAGGAGCAACGCCGCGCCCTGCCCAATAGTAAGCCCCAAGCGTGGCTTGCGAGACAACGTGACCTCGCTCCGCAGCCTTGGTAAACCACCGAACAGCTTCCGCGTAGTCTTGCTTCACTTCATGGCCTGTCGCGTATCGGGCGCCGACCGCAAATTGCGCGGACGGGTCTCCTTGTTCGGCGACCGCGAGCAAGCTTTGTAAATCGTCAACTCCAGAAGGGGATGGTTTACGAGGAGGGGCAGACGCCTTTGCAGGATCCGTTCGAGTCTGAGGCGCGGTGATTCCGGGCATCCGGGCGCTCCCCGCTTTCCACGGAGCAACCAGCATGGCCACCGCCACGGCTAATAGCGCCGCAGCAATAGCAATCAGGAGTGCGCGGTGAGAGGAAGCCCACGACTCCTCTGCCAGAATCTCTTGGGGAATACCAGGCACATCGATAGCAACGGAAGCCTGCCGTTGACGTTCGATAGCCTTTGCTGTCGTTTCGGAGAAGTGCTTGAGAACAGCTTCAGCATCTCCGGCGAAACTCTCGGGCTTAGGCGAGAACACTTCCAGCAGGCCAACCACGGTAGTCGCTTCATAAATCGGTACCGCGATCATCGAGCGAATTCCGAGCGCTCGACAGCTTTCCTGATCGACACGTGGGTCTTGCTCTGCATCATCGCAGCGCAACAACTTTCCCGTTCGGATACATTCTCCGGAGAACCCGGAGCCGACTTGTAACCGGGATTGCAATGGCGGCGAGTGGGAACCTGCCCGGGCGACGCACACCATCTCTCCATCTCTCGATAAGGCAATCGCAGCTCCTGACGCCGAAGTAAATGCCTGTGCGCGTTGTGCGATCAGATCAAGAGCAGCCTCAGAATTCGGTCCCAGTGCATATACCTCGCGATCAACGGCAGCCAATCCGATGAGCCGTGACGTGAAGTCTGACGGTGTATCGTCTTCCTCCAACTCCGGAGTGGGCTCAGCCAACATGGTTTCGCGGTTAATACTCGCCATCACCGCATTCAGAAACAGCCATTCCTTTAACTGCTGCCGCGATGCTTCCGGCATTTCAGGAAATGCTATAGCTGCCCGACCAAGGCGATCCAATCGGACCACCTGCCCTGTGGCTCGAATTTGCACCTTGGTTTCGGAGAGATCCAAGCAGAGGTCCACGTCCTGGTGAAGTTCGGGAGGGGCGGAGGTTTGGATCGCGACACCCTCTTCGCTGATATCGAGGATCTCGCTCAGGTCCATGCCACTGGAAGTCTTGTCCCAGGTGACATAGGCCGGAGTGTGCACTTTTTGACGCACACATCTCCGACGTTCCCTGCGAGTCGATACAGGTCCGTTGTTCCGCACGCTCTCCATACCGGGGACTGCAACATCTTACAGCAGGCGAGGGCAAAGAAAGCTCTCAAAAAAGTGAATGGCCAGAGGGGTCAGGCAATCTGTCGGCGCGCAGGTCGGAGATTCGAGACGCGAGAGATTGCGGCCACCATCATGCCCGAGAGCAGTTGCATGGTGGCCACGTCCCGGTCGTTGAAGGCATATGGGGCTGCAGAGAGAACTTCGAATACGCCAAGTGTGCGTCGAAAATGCCGCAGGGGAGCGGCGAGGATAGACCGCACACCCAACCGGTGGCAACTCGCTAGGTCAACACGGGGATTTTTTTCCGCATCGTTGCACAGCACGACCTCTCCGGTTCTGACACACTCGGCTGAGATACCAGAGTCCGTTTGCAAACGGACTCCCAAATCGGGAGCCGTGCGTCCCGCACGAGCCCTGCAGACGATTTCGTCGCCCTTGCGCAGCGCAATGGCCGCTCCTGTCGCCCCAGTTAGCGCTTGAGCGCGCTCCGTAATTACATTGATAGCTGGCTCGAGATCGATCTGTTCATTCTGTATTTGGAATTCTTGATTGGTAACGTCCGCCGCCATATTCCGGGTGTGGTGGCGGCTGGGAGCAAGGACCGAGAACGATGCAGGCACAAGTCGATCGGCTTCAGGCTGCGGGTATATTCCAGGAACGGTTCGCAACAAGGCCCGAACTAACCTGTCAAGTTCGGCGTCGGCGATCAACCGGGCCGTGGGCTGATCTCGGAGCGAGCCACCTAATATGCGCGACAAACTGAGCACTGCCTGACTGCCGCAAGCAAAGCAGTAGGGAGTGTTGTTCTCGCTGAGCAGTTCACATTCGGCGCAGAACACGGCAGTCTGCAGACGGAGAAAACTTACATCTCGCGCAGAAAACCATCCAGTCATGATTTTGGGATTCCTCCGGCCAGTGAAGCGAATTAGGAAATTAAATGGGGGCACGAATAGCAGAAAGTGGCATGATTGGTTCCCGGCTGTGGATAAGTTTGCCTCGGTGTTTCCTATGAGCGATTCAAGAAATCGCGGATCCAGTGCGAAAAGTGACTCTAGCCGGCTGGAACAGCAAACATGTTCGGAGGCTCGAATGCTTCGGAGACAAGTTCGACATCACAGTCGCCGACGCGCGCTAGCGCATTTGCTAGAGTCGTGGGGAATACGGAGGTAAGCAAGTTGATGTCAAGCTGCAAATCACGATCGCTGTACATGCGAAAGATGGTCATAGAGCCCCACCGGTGATTCGTTGTGGTCACCAGGTCTAACGTGAAGCTCCACGCATTACCCATCTCCTGGGAAAAATGGCTTCCCGGCCTCTTCCAGTGCAAAAACGGTTGATCTCTGCCTCCGCCGGATGCGAAAGAGCGTTCGTGTTTAGAATCTCGATCCAATGAGCACTGTAGGCGCAACTCGAAAGCATCGAAGTCGTTGGTCCCGAATGCGGCGATCAAGATGCGGGACAATTGATCATAGCTGTGAGCAACTTTCAGCTCTTCAATCGCCCTGCGAACCGAAAGATTATTGATACAAATCTGGCGCTGTTCGATGGTGCGTTGCGCGACTCGCCGCAGTTCGCCAAATTCGAGGTAGCCCAAATGCTGAACTCCGATCCAGATCCCAGTCCCCAACACCGCGAGAACCAATCCAAGAGTGCTACCGGTAGGCCACAGCAGGAATAGACTTAACAGCGCGAACAGTGCAGAGACCGCATAAAGCACGATGACCACCTGCCGATGCGACAGGCCTCTCTGTAGCAACTTGTGGTGAATGTGCTCGCGATCAGCAGTGAAAATGGGCCGTCCGCTGATCATACGTCGTATGACGGATATGGTTGTCTCGAGAATCGGCAACCCAAAAGAGACGACAGGAATAGCCACTGCGATGATGGTCGGCGCCTTTTGTGCGCCCAAAAGAGCGAGAGCCGCGAGCATGAAGCCGATGAACTGGCTGCCACAGTCGCCGAGGAAAATCGTCGCCGGATTGAAGTTGAAACGAAGAAAGCCGAGCGTCGCTCCTGCCAATGCCAGGCTCATCAAAGACACAATCGGCGACTGGCTGACGACGGCCACTACAAACACCACGAGTGTCGAAAAAAGAGCTGATCCTGCGGCTAAACCGTCAAGGCCATCGATTAGGTTGAAAGCATTTGTAATTGCCACTACCCACAAAATCGTCAGGGGTAAGCTGATGAACCATGGAAAATGGTTGTTGCCAAATAACACAGGCAGATCAAGAACGCGTAACCCGCCGAAGAATAGGATCGACGCGGCGGACACCTGAATTCCAAACTTGAAATAGGGTCCGACCGAACGAATGTCGTCGTAAACACCCAGCAGGAAAATAAGCAGCCCAGGACCCAGCATGGTTGCAAGCGTTCGGACCGATATCCCGATCTTGATCTGTGGGAACTGCCAACTCAAGACCATCGCCGTGAGAATGGTGAACACGAACGCAAAGAAGATTGCTACACCGCCCAACCGCGGCAAGGGAGCATTATGCAGGTGACGATCTGTTGAAGGGGGGGCGAGCCATCCGTACGCAGTGGCGAGGGCGCGCACGTACCTGGTGAACATGAAGGACAGTAAAAGTGAGGCCCCAAAAATCCCCAGGTAGAAAAGCGTCAAAAGCATCCTCCGGACAGCCACAGAAGGATCACGTCACAAACAGTACGTACGGGCAGTATTGCAACGACAACAGACGGAACTACCGAAAGAAATCTTTTTTGGTCGAACTGAGGTGAATATAGCCCGGGCCTTCTCCAGAAACAATTCCCTGGCTCGTGTATGTCTTGATACCTCTCTTGCACATTGCTTCAATTTTCAGGACACTGAATTTTGCTCCCGCTGTCATCACGTCATGAGGATTGCGAAGATGTCATCTTTGCGATGGATGAGGTTGTTGGTCTGCTTTGCAATTGTGTACTCGGTCTTCAACTTGAGACCGACCGCGCTCGCTCAGGGCGAACCCACTTCGCAACAGCCTCCTGCGCCTGTTTCGAGCAACGTGCAGAAGCAGGACAGTTCCGTGTCTGCCCCGGATGCTGACACTGAATTGAGATTGGGAGTCGGCGATCTTCTTGAAGTCAGCGTTTATAACGTTCCTGAACTCAGTAGCAAGGTTCGCATCAGCACCGGTGGCGACATTTATCTTCCGCTGATCGACTATGTGCACGTGGCGGGCCTAAAGTTAGAGGAAGCCCAAGCGGTGATCGAGAAGCGCCTTTCGGACGGTGGTTTTCTCAAAACTCCCCACGTCAACATCTTTGTAGACGAGTACCAATCACAGGGGGTGAGCGTGCTGGGCGAGGTCGTAAAACCTGGTGTCTACCCGGCACTTGGAGAGCAACGCCTGCTAGACATGATCTCTGCGGCGGGAGGTTTCTCGGATAAAGCGGGCCGCACGATAGCGGTCACTCACCGCAACACGCCTGACAAACCTCAAATTGTCACTCTTGCGCGCGACTTCAACGACAGTCCGGAAAACAATCTTGAAGTGCTTCCGGGCGACACAATCGTTGTGCGTAAAGCAGACATCGTCTACGTCGTCGGAGCTGTGGGAAGACCAAGCGGGTTTCTGATGGATAACGGTAACCTCACCGTGCTTAAGGCGATTGCCCTTGCTGGCGGTACGAATTCGACCGCGAAACTCAGTGAAGCCCGGATCATCCGAAAGGCGCCGACAGGAATGGTCGAGACTCAAGTCCATCTTAAAAAGATGCTTGAGGCTAAAGCGCCCGACATAACGATGGAAGCGGACGATATTTTATTTGTCCCAACCAGCACAGGTAAAATCGTAGCTGCGCGAACTTTACAAGCTGCACTGCAGGCTGCCACCGCGGTAAGCATTGTAGCCGTTCAGTAGGATCGAACCCTCTGTTACGCAGCGGCGCTGCGGGCCATCGCATTCCCGAGCACAGCGTGGATTACATCGAGGTACAAACTGGCAGTTCTTTCCCTTGAAAAATGACTTGTGATGTAGCGCCGGGCATTGCGGCCGAGACTTTCGCGCAGCGCTGCATCGTCCGCAAGGCGGATGATCGTATCCGCGAGTTGTTCCGAATTCTCAGGCTCCACAAAGATTCCCGCATTAGCCGTTTCTACAATTGATCGTGCATGACCGTCGACTCCGAGTATGACTGGACGCGAGCAAGACATGAATTCAAGCATTTTGGTCGGAATGACCGTCTTGAATAGCTCACTCTTCTTCAGCATGACGAGGCATGCATCCGACGCGCCGATATACGCTGGAATTCGTTCTCTTGGTTGCTGGTCCACGAGACAGATATTCGTCAACCCTCGCGCCACCGCTTGCTCGCGAATGCGCT
>Ga0066903_100000169_pt1 | contig 34301 bp, 27 predicted proteins | sample PanSoiMetaGPlot1_FD_67491 | JGI IMG/M metagenome (GOLD analysis project Ga0066903, IMG submission 67491) | Tropical forest soil microbial communities from Panama analyzed to predict greenhouse gas emissions - Panama Soil - Plot 1 (version 2) | ecosystem: Environmental > Terrestrial > Soil >... | reverse complement strand
GTGCCGAGATCCAGCAGGTTCGTTCCCGAGCCGTCGCCCACGTCGATCGGTGCGTGCTGGCCGACGAGCGCCGTAGCAAGGAACGAGCTGACCAGATGGATACGATTGGTGGCGCGATAGGTCGCGGGTTCGCGCTTGAACAACTTGCGGATCTGGGGGCCAGTGAAACGCTCGAACGCGCGTGACCCGCTCCGCGCGGCGAGCGCTTCCGGGCCGCCGACCGCGGTCGTCAGCTCAGCGCACTCCACGGACGTGCTCGTATCCATCCAGATTGGCGCGACTCGTCGCGCGAAGATGCCGGTGAGTTGATCCACCAGTGGACGGCCGGCGTCGAGCGACGCCAGCGTGGGCGCCGCGCTCGTGTTGAGGTACACGCTTCCGTGCTGCTGCGCCGACCCGGAGATCGCCGCAAGTCGGCTCAGATCGAGGCCGCTCCCCGCGAGGGCTGCGATCATCGCGTCGAGCGCTTCCACCCACATGAGCGGCGGCGATGTCGCGACTGCGGGATCGCCGTCAGGGATCACGCCGTGTCGGGTGCCGTACTGAGGAAACCGCTCGTCGAACACGAGCGACCGCTCGAAGACAATCTGTCGGCGATCGTGTTCGATCTCGATGACGATCGCGGTTAAGCTTTGGGTGCTGGCGTCCAGTCCCAGGTACAACGGCATGCCGCTAGGGTACCCGGTTCTACCATCCCGGTGCCGCGGCCCGTGTCCCCTCTCCAGCGCCGGTGTGGCGTTGGGGCCACCGGGCTTGGGCGAACATCACCAGCCTGTGCGGCGTCTAAGGGCATATGCCGGCCCAAGTGCTGGACCAGTTGTGGCAGGACATCCGGTATGGAAGCCGCATGCTGCTTGCCAACCCGGCGTTCACCATCGTTGCCGTGATCTCGCTGGCGCTTGGCATCGGCGCCAACTGCGCCATCTTCACCTGGACGGACGCGCTTCTATTGCGCCCTCTCCCCGTCGCCCATCCCGGAGAGGTGCTGACGGTCGGCTCGACCGTGTCCGTCCAAGGCTTCACCAGCATCATTACTTCATACCCTGACTACGTCGACGTCCGCGATCAGAACAAAAGCTTCGAGGGTCTCGCCGCGTTCACGTTTCTTCCCGCCGGAGTGGCGAGGACGCCGGACGAACTCCCGAAGCTCCGGATGGGCATGGCCGTCAGCGGGAATCTCTTCGGGCTGATGAGTGTCCAGCCGGATCTTGGGCGCGGCTTCGCTGCCGAAGAGGATCGCGTCCCAGAGCGCGACGCCGTCGTCGTGCTCGGTCGGGACCTGTGGGAGAAGCAGTTCGAGTCCGACCGCGACGTGCTCGGCCGCCGCGTGCGCATCAACGGGATCGAGTTCACTGTCATCGGGGTCGCGCCCGCCGCATTTACGGGCCTGAATCAGTATGTACGGTCCGACTTTTATGTGCCGCTCATGATGTGGCCGCGGCTGATCGGGCTGTCTCAAGCGCCCGCATCCGCCGCAGATTCCGCTCGACGATCCGACAGCCCCGCAAGCAGCCAGAAGGTTCGGCCCCTGGAAGCGCGCGACTTCCGGCAATTGACCGTCAAGGGGCGCCTCAAGCCGGGCATCCGCATGGCCCAGGCCCAGTCCGAGTTGTCGGTGATTGCGAACAGCCTGGAGCGAGCGCATCCTGACACCAACAAGAATACCGGCCTGGTCATTCGCACCGAGCTGCAGGCGCGAATCGCTCAGAGTCCGCCCGACGCGATGCTGATCGCGATGCTCACGACGCTCGCTGCCGCCGTGTTGTTTGTCGCGTGCGCCAACGTTGCGGGGTTATTGACAAGCCGGGCGCCCGCCCGCGCGCGGGAGATGGCGCTGCGCCTGTCGATCGGCGCCGGCCGCGTCCGCATCGTTCGCCAGCTCGTAACCGAAAGCCTCCTCGTGTCGCTGCTCGGCGGCGCGCTCGGCGTCGCGATAGGGTACGGCGGCGTGAAGCTGTTCCGATCGATTCAGCTGCCGACCGATTTGCCGGTCTCGCTGAATTTCCAGCTCGATCGCCGGGCCCTGACCTTCTGCCTGATCGTCGCCATGGTGAGCGCGGTGTTGTTCAGCCTCATCCCCGCGATTCAGGCCTCCCGGACGGATCTCACGGGGGTGATGAAGGCGACCGACGCCGTCGCGCGCGGCCGCCGGCGCTGGGGACGCAACCTGCTCGTCGGCGGCCAGGTCGCGGTCTCTGTGGTGCTGCTCGTCCTGGGGGCGTTCATGTACCGTGCCTTCGACGAACAGCTCTCGAGGGGACCGGGATACAAGACGGATCATTTGGTAATGATGAGCTTCGATCCCGGTCTCGTGCGGTACAGCGAGGCGCAGGCGCAACAGTTCTTCGAGCAGGTGGCCGAGCGAGCGCGCTCGGTTTCCGGTGTCAAGACGGCGGCCCTTACCTCAACCGTGCCCATGCAGAATGATTCCATCACGACCTTCACGATCGTGCCCGAGGGCTTTCAATTTCCCGTAGGCAAGGACAACGTCACCGTCTTCGGCTCGGCCATCGACGAGCATTACTTCGACACGTTGGGGCTGACGATGGCGAGCGGTCGTGGCTTTCGCGCGAGCGACACCGCGGAAGCTCCACGTGTGGCGATCGTGAACGAGCAGCTCGCGAAACACTACTGGCCCGGGAAGGATCCGATCGGCCGGCGATTCCGCCTGAACGACGGGAACGGACCCTGGGTCGAGGTGGTGGGCCTTGCCAAGACCAGCAAGTATCTGTTCCTCGCCGAGGCTCCGACGGAGTTCGTGTATCTCCCCTACAAGCAGAAATTCCAGCCGCGGATGATCCTCTTGACGGAGTCGACCGGCGACGCGGCAAACCTCGTGACGCCGCTTCGCCAGGTCGTGCGGGAGCTCGATGCGAGTCAGCCGGTATACAACGTCCGCACCATGGAAGAGTTCTATCGGATGCGGACGACGGACATCTTCACCATGATCCTGCGCATGGTCGGGGCGTTGGCGATCATGGGGTTGACGCTCGCCGTCGTAGGCCTCTACGGGCTCGTTGCGTACGCGGCCAACCGGCGGACGAAGGAGATCGGCATCCGCATGGCCATCGGCGCCGGCCGGGCGAGTGTCTTACGGATGATCCTGGGTCAGGGACTGACGCTCGCGATCGTCGGCCTCGTGCTCGGACTCGTCGCGGGCGCCGGGGCGGATCGCCTGCTGAGTGCCATGTTTCCGAGCGGCAATCCACGCTCCGACCCGATGGCGCTCGTGCTGGTGGTGCCGATCGTGCTCGCCGTTACGTTCATCGCGGTCTACGTGCCCGCCCGCCGCGCGTCGCGCATCCATCCCATGGAAGCGCTGCGCTACGAATGATCCATTGCCTGCTGGGATCTTGCCTGGCGCATTCGAGTCGACTAGACTCGATTTGAATATTGATTGAATACGAGTTAAAGTGACGCGCTTGAACGAGCCGAGGGGGGCTCCATGCGCGTCGCGTCCGTGTGCCTTCTCATTCTCATCGTCACCGCATCCCCGACACTGGCGCAAGTGGCCGCGGCCATTTCGGGTGTGGTCACCGACGCCTCCGGCGCCGGGATCCCCGAAGTCGGTGTAACGGCGAAGAATCTCGAGACCGGCACCGTTCGGACGGCCACGACGGACTCCGAGGGGCGGTATCGGCTGCTCGAGATCCCACTGGGGGCGTACGAGGTCACCGCCGCGAAGGATGGCTTCCAGACGGCCGTGCGCGGCGGCCTTCACTTGAGCATCGGACAGGCGGCGAACCTCGACGTCACGCTGCAGGTCGGGGCCGTGACAGAGCGGGTCACCGTTGTCGGCGACCTTCCTCCCGTGAGCGCGGCCACAACGGACACGTCCGGCGTGGTCCGCGAGCAGGAAATCAAGAATCTTCCCTTGAATGGCCGAAGCTACGACCTGCTCGCGACGATCAATCCCGGCGTGGTGAACTTCACCTGGGAGAAGACAGGAGGAATCGGCATCTCCAACTCCTCGACCGCGAACATGTTCTCCGTTTCCGGGAATCGGCCCCAGCAGAATCTGTTCCTGCTGAACGGCGTCGAGTTCACGGGCGCGGCCGAAAACAACATGACGCCGGGCGGCGCCAGCGGGCAGTTGTTGGGCATCGACGCGGTGAGGGAATTCAACATTCAACGGGACACGTACGGCGCTGAGTACGGCAAGAAGCCGGGGGGGCAAATCAGCATCGTCACGCAATCGGGCACCAACCGGTTCCACGGGTCTGCGTTCGAGTTCCTGCGCGACAGCGCCTTGGACGCTGCCAATTACTTCGACGTGAATGGGACTGCCCCTCCGTTTCGGCGGAACCAGTTCGGCGCCTCGGGGGGTGGACCGATTGAGAAAGACAAGACATTCGTCTTCGTCAACTACGAGGGATTCCGCCAGAATCTGCACCAGACCTCCGTGGCGTTCGTGCCCGACGCCCAGTCGAGGCAAGATGCTGCGCCCATCGTGAAAACCCTCGGCCTCCTGAACCTGTGGCCTGTGGCGCCGCCGGGATCCCCCGACTTCACGGTCACGCCGCATGGCGACGGCGTGGCCCAAGTACTCAGCAATCCGCCGCAGACGATTCGGGAAGATTTCGGGACGGTGCGGGTCGATTACGCGGCGTCTGATCGCGATTCCATCAACACGATCTACACGATCGACGACAGCCACGCCAACACCGCCACGCCAGTCAATCCGTACAGCACTGATCTGTTGAGCCTGAGGGAGCAGGTGTTCAGCCTCCAGGAGACGCACGTGTTCTCGACGACGCTGCTCAACAGCGCTCGATTCGGTTTCTCTCGCGCCGGGTATTACTTCACCGGCGAGCCGACTCCGGGAACTCCGGCTGCCACGGTTCCGGGGTTTCTGGCGGGGCTGCCCGTTGGCGCCGTGGTCGTTGGCGGCAGTCAAGCGTCAAACCCGCAGGCTCAGCTCGGGTTGGCGGGGAGCAACAATGGAAGCAATCTGACCGTCGGTCGCAACCTTTTCACCCTGGCAGACGATCTATCGTGGCTCGAAGGTCGCCACCAGGTTCGAGCCGGCGTGTGGGTGCAACCGTTCCAGTCCAACGAAGTGATCGCGCTCAGCCAATATGGGCAGATGACGTTCACCGGATTGCCGAATTTCCTGGCCGGGACGGCCAGCTTTCTGTACGATCCCGCGCCGACGCCGATGAATTGGCGTTCGCTCTTTGGCGCGTGGTACGTCGAGGACACCATTCAAGCGCGCTCAGACTTCACGCTGTCCCTGGGCTTCCGCGACGAATTCAGCACGGGTTGGGACGAGGCCAACGGGCGGGCCGCAAATTACGCGTTAGGCAGCTCGGGTCCCGTATGCGCGTCGAAGCCTGCGACGAACATTTGCCTGCCGGCGGTCGGCGACTCGGTCTTCACGATCAACCGCGCGAAGTTTCTGCCGCAACCGCGCATCGGACTCGCCTGGAGGCCGTTCGACAAGGAAACCGTCATCAGAGGCGGTGCGGGCATCTACAACGATCTGCAAGACGCCCTCGGCTATCGCACCGACCAGAATGCGCCGACCAACCCGACCTATACGATCGGCGCGACCAACCTGGCGAATATCTTCGGCACTGGAGGCCTTCCGATCCAGCCGGGCGCGCCCCCGCCGACCAATCCACTAGCCCTGTTGGTGCCGGGCGGCGTTCAACCCGATCTGTACACGCCGACTCTCGTCTCGTACTCGATCAGAGTCGAACGGGTGCTTTCGTCTAGCACGTCCCTCAGTGTCGGCTACATCGGAAGCCACGGCTACCACGAGATCATTGGCGTGGACGCGAACACGCCGGCGCCGGTTGTCTGCCCGGCATCGCCGTGTCCCGCCACGTTCCCCACCACAATCGACCCGGCGAGCGGCCTTCCGGTGTACGGCGCGTTGGCCGGGCAGCCGGTGCCGGCCGGCACGTATTTCAATCCAACGGCGACCAAACCGAATACAGCGCTCGCCAATACATGGACGTGGGTCTCGCAAGGGAAGAGCACGTACAACGCGCTTCAAGTCGACTTCAACCGTCGGTTCAGTGCGGGGCTGTCACTCCGCGGCGTGTACACGCTGGCCAGGGCCATGGACGACGGCGATTCGCTCAATGCCACTGCGGCTCTGAACGCCGTCGCGTTGCTCTCGAACCCATACAGTCCGATGGCGGATTGGGGGCCGGCGACTTACGACGTCCGTCACGCGGGTTCGATCAATGTCATATACGCTCTGCCGTTTGGCCGCGGCGGACGCTTTCTGAACGGCCTCGGCGGCGTCGCCAACGAGCTCGTCGCGGGATGGATGGTGAACTCGGTCGTGAACCTGCAGTCGGGATTCCCGTTCACGCCGCAACTCGCGTACAACCCGGCGAACAATGGCGATTCGCGCAATCCAGTCCGGGCGTTTCTCAACCCCGCCTTCACGGGACCGGTCGTGACGGGAAACCCGAACCAATGGTTCGATGCCAATGCGTTCATTGCCCCGCCATCGAACAGCGGGTTCTATGGCAATGTCGGGAGGGACAGCTACAGAGGTCCGGGCCTGGCGAGCTGGGACTTCTCCGCGCTCAAAGACGTCGGCGTGAGCGGGAGAACGACCCTTCAGTTCCGGCTGGAAGTCTTCAACGTCCTGAACCGGGCCAACTTCAACACGCCGAATCTCATCACCCACGTGTTGCAGGCGCCGCCAAATCCCACCTTCCCCGAGCTCTCACCGACGGCGGGACAGATTACGAGCACGGCGACCACGTCGAGGCAAATTCAGTTGGGGCTGAAGCTGCTCTGGTAACGCGCTCGCGTTACTGGCGCCGCCGGTTCCGAGCGGTTGGGAGACTCCGCCAAGAGCCGTCCGACCAGATCACGGATCTCCTGCTTCAATCGCTCGTGCTCGGCACCCGTTGCCGGGCTCGCGAAGCCCGCATGCACGCTCCGCACGCGGCCGTCCCGCCCGAGAAAGATGGTCGTCGGATACGCGCCGAAGTTCACGAGCTGGGGCAAGGCTTCGTCGATCGTTTTCGACGTGGGAGAGGGCTGGGTCGTCCCGGCGATCAGCATCGGATATTGCACGCCGTATCGTTTGACGAACGACTGAACACGCGGCCGCGCCACCTTTGGATCGGGGTCGTTCTCGAACATCAAACCGACAATCTCAAGCCCGCGCCCGTGAAAGTCGCGGTACAGCTCCGAGAGAAATGGCGCCTCGTCGTGGCAGTTCGGGCACCAACTGCCGCCGATGGAGACCATGACCACCTTACCGAGAAACCGAGCGTCGCTGCTCGAGACAGTTTTTCCCGTCAAATCGGGAAACGCGAACTGGAACGGCGCGGTCGGATCGCTGACGCTGGTGTACCGCGAAGGATCGGGCGGCTCCGGAATGCCCTTGGCTCGCGCTTCACCGGTTCGAACCACGAGATAGTGAGCGCTGCCGTTGAGCGTGACCGCCAGCGTGCCGTCGCGATTGAGCGTCGCTTCAAAGAGATTCGGGCGTTCGCCGGCAAAGTGACTGAGCACGAGCTTCCCGGCACTCCAGCGACCGACGAGGGTTCCCGTATCCCCGTCGACGCGGAGAATCGAGCCTGAGACTTCCGTGCCCGATTGGCGCAGGAACACGTGCCACGTGCGTGTATCGCGCGGCGCCGACACTTCGTTTGCCACGCGCCGCATTTCCCACGTTCCTTCGAGCGCGGGAACATCGCCGCCCTCGAGCGCGACGGGCGTGAAGCGCCGCATGCGCACGCTCTGGGGGACGGCGTTCGCGCGCTTGTTTCGATAGGTCCCGACCAGTTGCCCGTCGTCGAGCCTCGCCTCGAGCGTGGTATTCAAAAAGTCGAATTCGAGCGTCAGAACACCGCTCACGAACCGTCCTGAGGTCGATCCGATCTTGCGGTCGCCTTCGAAGAAGAAACCCTGAGCGTCGGGGCCGGTTGATACGATCTCGAAGCGAAATGGCACTTCAGCGCCGTTGGCGACGATGACGGCGTCCCACAGACCGCTGATGGAGGACGGCGCGGCGATCGCACGAGGCGAGGATGGACCAAAGGAAGCGAGGAGAAGGGCGGCGGTCATCACCAGAGCTTTCACCAAGGTTGTCCTCCCAGGGTCTACCCTACCACTGAAAGCCGGTGTGAGTATCATTGGTCCACGATGCCGTTGCTGACCGTGCGGGCCGCTGCTGAGCGGATGGGAATCGGTTACTCGACGTTGAAGCAATGGATCCATCAGGGAAAAGTCCGCACCACGCAAACGCCCGGGGGACATCATCGCCTCTCCGAAGCTGAAATCGATCGCCTGCTTGCCCGCCAGGCGCCGGAACCTCTCGCGCGGCCGAGCGAACCGCACACCTCGCCTGGCGTGATTGTGGCATTGAGCGGCCGCAATCGTCTCCGCGGCTTCGTCGAAGAGGTGCGAACCGACGGCCTGCTCGGCCAGGTTCGCCTGAGAATCGGGGATCAGACGCTTACCGCAGTCATCACGAGCGACGCGGTGAACGAGCTCAGGCTTCGCCGCGGGGACGATGCCCTCGCGATTATCAAGGCTACCGAAGTGATGATCGCGAGAGAGGTAGAACCCGCCGCACCGCGCGTCAACCGCCGTCGACGCAGGCGCTGACCTCGAGTCGAGGGCTCCAGCGCGGCAGCCTCGGCGGTTGGGTGTCGATTTTCGGGCCTTTCGATCGACGATAGAATGAGAATCGCGCGACCGGCATGGTCGAGGCCGGTGTGGAGGGGCAATGTCTGGAGTACGCCTGCTCGTGGGGACACGCAAGGGCGCGTTTGTAGTGACGTCGGATGGGAAACGTGAGCGATGGGACGTGACCGGCCCCCATTTCGGCGGCTGGGAGATCTACCACATGAAAGGATCGCCAGCCGACCCGAACCGCATGTACGCCTCACAAGGAACCGGTTGGTTCGGGCAGCTCATCCAGCGGTCGAGCGACGGCGGCAAAACGTGGGAGCCCGTCGGAAACAAGTTCGTCTACGACGGCGTGCCGGGCACACACCAGTGGTACGACGGCACGCCCCACCCATGGGAATTCAAGCGGGTTTGGCACCTCGAGCCGTCACTGACTGATCCGGACACGGTCTTCGCGGGGGTCGAGGACGCCGCGATGTTCCGCACGGTCGACGGCGGCCAGACCTGGCAGGAGCTCCCCGGGTTGCGTAATCACGGCTCGGGTTCCCGTTGGCAGCCTGGCGCAGGCGGCTTGTGCCTCCATACGATTGTTCTCGACCCCAGCAACGCAAAGCGGATGTTCATCGCCATCTCGGCGGCGGGCGCTTTCCGCACCGATGATGCGGGCACGACGTGGCGGCCGATCAATCAGGGGCTCAAGTCGCAGCAGATCCCCGACCCGACTGCCGAGGTGGGCCACTGCGTCCACCGCATAGCGATGCACCCGTCGCGTCCGCGCGTGTTGTTCATGCAGAAGCACTGGGACGTGATGCGCAGCGACGATGCCGGCGAATCGTGGCAGGAGGTCAGTGGCAACCTGCCGACGGACTTCGGGTTTCCGATTGGCGTCCATGCGCACGAGCCCGAGACGATCTATGTCGTGCCGATCAAGAGCGACTCGGAGCACTATCCGCCCGACGGCAAGCTCCGCGTCTACCGCAGCCGTACGGGAGGACACGAGTGGGAGGCGCTGACGAATGGTCTCCCGCAGCGCGACTGCTATGTCAACGTGCTGCGTGACGCCATGGCCCTCGATGAGCTCGACTCGTGCGGCGTGTATTTCGGGACCACCGGTGGCCAGGTCTATGGATCGGCCGATGGCGGAGATCACTGGACGGCGATCGTCAGAGATCTTCCGGCGGTTCTATCGGTAGAGGCGCAGACGTTGTCATGAGAAAGGCCCACGGGCGGTCGTGATCCGTATCGAGCTCCCGGCGCACCTCCGCACGCTCGCCCGAGTCGGCGGCGAAGTGGAGATCGATGTGCCCCCGGGTGCCGAAGGGGCCGGAGCCGAAGTCACGCTCGGCGCCCTTCTCGACGCTCTCGAGGCAACGTATCCCGTGCTGCGCGGGACAATCCGGGATCACGTGACCGAGAAGCGCCGTCCGTTCGTCAGGTTCTTCGCGTGCCAGGAAGACCTGTCGCACGAATTGCCCGATACCCCGTTGCCGCGTGCGATCACGTCAGGCGCCGAGCCCTTCCTCATCGTTGGCGCCATGGCGGGCGGCTAAATCTGCGCCCTTCGGCCCGCGATCCACGAGTCTCGTGACGGTCACCGTCATGTCGTCACTCTGATCGGCTTGCTCAGAGAAGTCGCGGACCGCCGCAAAGATCCGCTTCAGGAGAGCAGCTGGCGACTGAACGTCCGCGACGAGGCATGCCATCAGCCGGTCTTCGCCGAACTCCTCGTCCCTTGCGTTTCGCGCCTCGGTCACCCCATCGGTGAACATGACCAACGTATCGCGGTCGCGCAGATGGAACGTGTCTTCTTGGAACGCGGCATCGGCAAACGCCCCCAGGATCGGCCCGCCGACAGTGAGCCGACGGGTGCCGTTGCTCGTCACGAGCGCGGGTGGGTTGTGCCCCGCGTTTGAGTAGGCCAACCGTCCATCGGGCGAGAGCACGGCGTAGACGAGCGTCGCGAAGCGTGACCCGAGATGTCGCGCTGCCAATTGCCGATTGATCCGGGCCAGCGTGGCCGCCGGGCCGCGACCCGCCGGCGCCTCGACCGAGAACATCCCTTGAACCATTGCCGCGACGAGCGCCGCCGGCGGCCCTTTGCCCATCACGTCGCCCATGGCGACGCCGACATCGCCCGACGGCAGCTCGACAAACTCGAAGAAGTCACCGCCTATCGCGCGGCAGGGCACGGAATCGCCAACCGATTCACAAAAGCTCCCGGCGTGCGCGGCACGAGGCCGGAGCGCGCGCTGGACGTCGGCGGCCGTTTGCAGTTCCTTGTCGAGGCGCGCCTTTTCGAGTCGCTCCATGACGCCCGTGCTGTCATAGATCCGCTCGTCGTGAACAATCTTGCCGCCGGCCAGAGTCAACAACAGAACAAGTCTGTAGGTGATGCGCTCGCCGGTGGCCGGAAGCCCGAACCATCCAAGCCGGTCGGTTGAGTTGACCGTGCCCAGGACTGCGACGCGGTCGCCATCGACCAGGACGTTCGACACCTCCACCGCGAAGTCTGCGAACGTGGAGAAGAGCCGTTCCCACGAGTCGGAGATGGCGGCTTTGCCGCGGACGGTCCCGAAAACCGGACTGACTGCGACGGCTTCGTCGGCGTAGAAGTCCATGAGCCGCCGGAGGTCGCGCCGGCTGGTGGCGTCCCCCACTTGTCGCACCAGTGCGATGGCCTCTTCGCGTGACATGGAGTAACAGAATACGAGCTACCAGCATCCAGATGTAAGGGCCCAGGGACCGAGCACGCCCTCCCGTAACCGCCGGAGCCATGGTCTGTCGATTTCCGAGCCCCTCGTTCGACGTGGGAACAGGAGGCCGGAAGATGCGCAATGACTCGCAGGCCGTGAAGTTGGGCTCCAGGAAGGCCGCGATGCTCTGGGCGATTCAAACGCTCCTCGCGCTGGTCTTCCTCTTCGCCGGTGGGGTCAAGCTGGTCATGCCGATCGAGGCCATGCAGGCGGGGATGAGGGGGTCTGTCGTCCTCCCGGGCTGGTTGCTGCGATTTATCGGTACGGCCGAGGTGCTTGGGGCGCTCGGCCTGACTCTTCCAGGGCTCCTGCGCATATGGCGGAGCCTGACGCCGCTCGCCGCAGCCGGACTCGTCATCATCATGACCGGTGCCACCGTTTTCACCGCAGCCGCCGGCAGCTTCGCGCCGGCGCTCATGCCGTTCGCAGTTGGCCTGTTGGCCGCCTTTGTCGCTCACGGGCGGTCGCCGTTCAAGATGCGGAACTCGGCCGGGCGGCCCGCGCGTCAGGTCGCGGGGTTGCAACTCGCCGGCTAACCTCGCGCCACGAGCCACGAGTACCGAGCCACGAGCCACGAGTACCGAGCCACGAGTACCGAGTACCGAGCCACGGAGAAATGACATGCGATTCATGATGCTGATGATCCCGAAAGGATATGAGAAGGCTGCGCCGGGCACGGCGCCCGACGCCAAGGCCGTGGCCGCCATGATGAAATACAACGAGTCGCTTCAGAGAGCGGGCGTGCTGCTCGCGCTCGATGGCCTGCATCCGCCGTCGATGGGCGCGCGCATCACCTTCGCTGGAGGCAAGCCACGCGTCACTGACGGGCCGTTCGCCGACGCCAAAGAGGTCGTGGGCGGGTACTGGATGATTCAGGTGAAATCCAAGGAAGAAGCGATTGAATGGGCCTCGCGCTGTCCGGCGTCCGACGATCAGATCATCGAGGTTCGCCAGGTACAGGAGCTCTCGGACCTTCCCGTCGAGGTTCAGCAGCCTGCAGCCGGCCATCGTGAGTTCGGGACGAAATCAACGCGTCAGAACAAACAATAGGATCACTAAAGGAGAGGTCACCATGCGTTTTCTGAGTGTCTACAAGACGGTCGAGCGGGGCGTTCCCCCGTCGCAGGACGAGATGGACAGGATGGGCAAACTGATTCAAGACGGCATGACCGCAGGCTGGCTGCTTGGCACCGAAGGATGCCTTCCCACAGCATTGGGAGCGCGCGTGCGGACGTCCAACGGAACGGTGACCGTCACCGACGGACCGTTCACGGAGGCCAAGGAGGCGATCGGTGGTTTTGCAATCCTGCAGGCCGAGTCCAAGCAGGCGGCCATCGAGCTGGTCAAGAATTTTCTCAAAGTCGTCGGCGAAGGCGAATGCGAGCTGCGCCAGATCTACGAGGCTCCGGACCAGAGGCCAGCGGAGGCCGCGTGCAATACGGTGAACGCGGCGGCACGCTGACGGCTCAGTTGCGCCGGGAAATCGAAGATGGTTTGATCGGTAGCCGTGACGGCTACCGATACTCATCGCGCCATCGACGCAGTCTGGAGAATAGAGTCAGCCAAGATCATCGCCGCTCTCGCGCGAATCGTGCGCGACGTCGGCGTCGCCGAAGAGCTCGCGCACGACGCGCTCGTCGCAGCGCTGGAACAATGGCCGGCCGAGGGCGTGCCCCGCAACCCGGGTGCGTGGCTCATGGCCACCGCGAAGCACCGCGCCATCGACCGCCTCCGTCGTAGCAAGCTCCTCGAGCGCAAGCACGAGCAGCTCGGCTACGAGCTGGAGGCCGCGCAGGGCGCCGCCGCTCCCAATTTCGACGCCGCGCTCGACTATGAGGACGTCGGCGACGACCTCCTGCGGCTGGTCTTCATCGCATGTCATCCAGTGCTCTCCACCGAGGCTCGCGTCGCGCTCACGCTCCGCTTGCTCGGCGGGCTGACCACCGACGAGATCGCCCGGGCATTCCTCGTCTCCGAGCCCACGGTCGCCCAGCGCATCGTCCGCGCCAAACGGACGCTTGCCGCCAAGCGGATCCCGTTCGAAGTGCCGAGCGGCGCGGATCGCGTCGCCCGGCTGTCGTCCGTTCTGGAAGTCATCTATCTCATCTTCAACGAAGGCTACACGGCGACCGCAGGCGACGACTGGATGCGCCCCGCGCTCTGCGAGGAGGCGCTACGCCTCGGCCGCATTCTGGCAGAGCTCGTTCCAGAAGAGCCGGAAGTCCACGGACTCGTCGCCCTCATGGAGATCCAGGCGTCACGCACTCAAGCGCGCATCGGCCCGGCGGGGGAGCCCATCCTGCTCTTCGACCAGAATCGCGCGCGATGGGACCAGCTGCTGATTCGCCGCGGGCTTGCGGCGCTCGAGCGGGCAGAGAGGCTCGGCGGCGCGCACGGCCGCTACGCCCTCCAGGCCGCGTTGGCCGCCTGTCATGCGCGGGCGCGGACGCCTGATGAAACCGACTGGCCGCGCATCGTCGAGCTGTACGAAGCGCTGGCCGCGCTGATGCCTTCGCCGATTGTCGATTTGAACCGCGCCGTCGCCGTGGCGATGGCGTCAGGCCCGCAGGCTGGTCTCGACCTCGTCGACGCGCTCGTGGCCGATCGCTCGCTCGAGAACTACCACCTCCTGCCAACGGTGCGCGGCGACTTCCTCATCAAGCTCGGTCGCTTCGAGGAGGCGCGGGCCGAGCTGGAGCGTGCCGCGTCGCTCACGCGCAACGCCCGCGAGCGCGAGCTGCTCCTCGAGCGGGCGCGATCGTGCGCCGAGAGCCAATCGCCGGCCGGGCAGACGTGAGCGGAGCAGCTGATTTGGACGAAGCGACACGCCGGACATTCTTGTGGAGTCTTGGACTCATGGCGATTGGGACAAATACCCAGACGACTGCCCGCACAAAGGCCCCAACAACGCCGAGTCCCCAGCCGTCGCCTCCCGAGACGGTTCGGACCGCCCTGTGGCGGTGGCTGAAGGGTACGGGCCTCGAGCGCTGCGAGCTCGTCCGCGACACGGCCGGATGGGCGATACGGGGCACGATCATCACACTTGGCGAGCGCGGACCAGCCGAAGCCATCTATACGGTCTTTTGCGACCCTGAATGGCGGACCGAACGCGCGGATATCTCGCTTCGCGACAACTCCGGCGCGCGCGCGCTGCGCCTTGTCGCGAAGAACGGTCGCTGGTTCGAGAACGGCGAGGAGAAGAAGAGCGTCGCTGGCTGCGTTGACATCGATCTGGGATGGAGTCCTTCGACCAACACGATCGCGATTCGCCGACTCAACCTGCGGGTCGGGGCCAGGAGCGACCCGTTGACGATGGCCTGGGTGCGATTCCCAGATCTCACGGTGCAACCGCTGGGGCAGGACTACGAGCGTCTCGAAGAACGTCGATACCGGTACAGGAGCCGCGGGGGCGGGTTCAGCGCCGTCCTCGAGGTCGACGACGAGGGACTGGTCGTCGAGTACGAGGGCCTCTGGCAGCGTGTCCGCGAGACCCGTTAGGTCGCCTACCGCCGGCAGTCCCGCGGTTCCAGAACTGAGATGACCGGCGTTGGACCGCCCTGGGGAACGGTATGACGGATCGCGGCATCCAGAGTCGGATCCGCAGGTATCAACGTCATCCCGCAGACAATGGTTGGTTGCGGCAAAGACCTTGTCTCCGTAACCACGGAGAGCGTAATCCTGACGGGGACGTTGAGCCGAATCGCAGTCTTGCCGGGCTTCTCAAAGAGGTTCGCAAAAGCACCCGACTGCGGAGAAGGCAACACGGGCGGTGCCTTGATCTCGGTCTCGCGTGTGCCAGCCTCCGTCGGCAAGGCACTTGGGGTCTGTTGCGCAGCAATCGGAGCCGGTCCAACAAAAGCCGCTCCCACGAGTGCTGCCAAAAACGCGACGCGCATGCGACCTCCTCGATCAGCTCATGATACCGCTTTTTGCGTCGCCCTTTGGGCGCCGCGCATCGAACTCACCATTTCGACAGGCGCGCCGTCGGCTTCAACGGCGCACTCGTGTAGTGCGACACGTCGTTGAACAGCATCAAGCGCGCCCGGACGGGACTCTTGAAGTCCAGCACGTTCAGGCAGGCCGGCGACTGATCCAGGCGATCGCGATACCCCCGCGCGTCGAACCCGAGCAGGCTAGCGACCAGCAGCCGGATCGTCGCCTTGTGTGAGACCACGAGCACATTCTGTCCCGGGTGCGCGACGACAATCTCCCTGATGACCGGTAGCGCGCGTGCCACGACCTGAAGCCCGGTTTCACCATCTGCCGGCGCAAAGGTGAACGGGTCTTCCTCCCAGGCGGCGTATTCCACCGAATACTGCGCTTCCACATCGGCCCGGCGGAGCCCTTCCCAGTGGCCGTGATTGATCTCCCGCAACCCGTCACGCGTGATGACCTCGAGACGGTGGGGCCGCGCGACAATCGCCGCGGTCTCGACGGTCCGCTGCATCGGGCTGGAGTACGCCGCAGCGATCGGATCGCAGGTCAAGCGTGCCGCCAGCCGCTCAGCCTGCTCGCGGCCGTTCGGCCCGAGCGGCACGTCCGTCGATCCCGCAAATCGATCCTCGGCGGTGAGCGTGGTCTCTCCGTGCCTGACGAGAAGGAGACGCGTGGTCATGGTGCGCAGCGCTCAGGCTCTGCGTGGAAGAACGGTGAACTTCGTTCCGCGCGGGAGCCGGTAGATGGTGAAGTGGACATCAAATGTGAAGATGCGCGTCAGCCAATCGCGCTCGGCGGCGCGTACGAGCGCAGCGTCGGCAAAATCCATCGGAAGGTCGCGGTACTTGCGCCTCAGCTCCTTGATGCGGGACAGCTCGTCCGCTTCCAGCGGGAGTAGCTTCAGAAGCCCATCGGTCACCATGTCACACAAGGCGTCGGCGCCTCGCGGCGTGTCTCCAAGGAGGTGCATGGCTTCGGTCAGCGCCGGCCAGACGGTGGCGAGTGGATCCCGGATGCTCTTGAGCGTCTCAGTTGCCCGATGGTGCTGCCCGTCGTCGCGGTCCAGCACGGCAACGAGGGCGCCCGCGTCAACGAGAATGTCTGCCACGGTGCCGGCGCTGCAGCAAGGCGCGATACTTGGCGTGTGTGTCCTTTGAGTAGTCTGCTCCGCCCATACGAACGATGCCGACGTACGGCTTCAGGCGGTCGAACGCTGATGAGCTGTCCTCGGGGATGGCATCCCGCTCGGGTGCGTACCGCGCCACGGCCGCTCGCACCACCTCGGACTTCGAACGACCCATCGCGGCGCTCAGTCGCCGGATTTTGGCTTCTGTCCCGGGATCGAGGCGCAGACTGAACGGCATGCTCGTGTCCTACACAAGTGTAGGACAGGCCTCCCGATCGCGTCAACTGCCCCGCGAGTGAAACGTAGCGGGCCGAGGCCCCCGGGCCGGCCCGCTAGAACTCGAACACCCACTTTCCCCGGAATGTTCGCCCGACGCCGTTCGCAAACCCACCGAAGTTGACGGCGGCCAGGTTCCCCTGGAAATCCCGCGGGTTGTAGTGATTCGTGATGTTGAACATCTTCACTCCGATCGTCGCGCGATGCCCAAACACGCGGAACCGTTTGCTGACCTGGAGATCGAGCGACACGAAGGTGGGGAAGCGGCCCGCCTCGTTGCGCGGCCCGACGAAATAGCGCGCCTCGTCCATGACCGATACCGGGAAGCCGGTGCGAACGTCGACGAGAGGAAACACGGTGAAGTCGTGCGGAAGGCTGACCGTGCTCCAGAACAGGAAACGGTTCGGCGCGTCCCACGCGAGCGGCCCGTCCTCGTTGGGCCTGATCACCGGGTTCTCGATGTTCCCGAAGAAGCTGTTGAAATCGTTCAGGCTCCCCGACGCGGACGACCGGGTGTACGACCCGACGATCTGATCGGCGCCGTGGAGCTGATAACGGGCCGTGATCTGCCCTTCGCGATAGCGGGACCGGCCATCCGTGCGCAGCTCGAGCCACTGCTCGCCGCTTGCCAGCACCACCGGGTCGACGACCGACTCGAATCGGTTGTCGCGCTGCTGGTACCCCACGCGCACGAACAGGTTTTTGATCCATTCACGATCGATCTCGAGGTTCCACATTACGCTTCTCGGCGTATGTATCGCCAGGGGCACGACGTTCTGCATGTGCACGGGGACGCCGATCGGGAACGCCGTTACCGTCCGCTCCTGCATCTGGTCGAAGGTCGCCACGTTCAGCGTGATCGGGTCGTAGAACATTCCGACGCCCCCTCGAGCGACCGTGCGCCCGCTGGGTGTCAACGTCGCGGTGAACGAGCCTCGGGGCGCGGCATTGATGTCGCCGGTAATGGAGTCTCGATCGAATCGCGCGCCGTACTGGAGGGTCAGACGCGAACCCACACTCCACGCGTCTTGCGCGTACCCCTGCACGGACGTCCGGTCGCGGTTGAGCCTCCCGTCGCCCGTAAACGTGATCTCCTCAGCCAACGCTCCGTTCTGCCGCACGATGTCAACCGGGCGGCTGAAGTTGATGCCATCGAACGTCTCGTAGGTCACGCCCGCGCCGAGCTTGACGAGATGTGAGGGTCCAATGGGTGTGAACGAATACGTATTGCGCCACTCGAAGCGCCGGCTTGTCCGATCCTGATCGTTGAAATAGCTGCCCGAGTTGATGTCCGGCGCGAGCACCATCGGTCCATGCCCCTGACTCGGATAGATCGTCGAATCGAACTGCTTGACGCTCACGCGCGTCTCGAACACGCCGCTCCCTCCGGCGACCATCTGTTCGGTGGCGCTGCCGAGCACATTGTGATTCCGGATGTTCGGCGTCACGCTTTGCGGGTTGAACGTGTTCAACCCCGCGTAGGTCGTCTTTCGCGGCGACACCATCGCGGAGAAGGTGAGATGGCTCGCGGGGCCGGCCGTCCAGTCCACACGGCTGAACGACTCGATGCTCTCCACCTTCGTGTCGCTCTCGAACGGCGGGAGACTGTACACGCGGTTCTGGGTGTACTCGTACTGCACGGACTCGAGGACGCTGACGTTGCTGCTGATCGGCCCGGCCACCGTGAAGCGCGGCGTGAACGACTCGATGCCGACGAACTTCCCGCCGCGGCGCCTCGGGCGCGGCTCCAGATCGTTGACCTGAAAGTGCCACGCCTCTCCTGCCTGCTGCGTCTCGACCGTGGTCACCGCGCCAACCGATTGACCGAATTCGGGGGCATACGCTGTGCCGCGCACCTGCACGGAGCTGACTGCATCGATGGGCAGCTCAATCGCGTCTTCTCCCGTCACCGGATCGGTCCCGTCAGCGCTGTTGAACATCAGGGCGCTCTGGTTGCTGCGCGCGCCGCCGATGTTCAGCAGTCCGTCCGGACCCCGAACCACTCCCGGGATGAGCGGCAGCGCGTCCTGAAACCGCTCGTTGGCGAGCGGCGCCGTTAGCATCACCGCGCCGGTCATGCGCTCGACGTGCGCGGCGATCGGGTTGTCCTCGATCGGCGAGACGGCGTTGACCGTGACTTCCTCGTGAAGCGTGTCCAGCCCGAGCTGAAGCTGAACACCGGTCGTCTCGCCCGATCTCACGGAGACCGTTTTCGTCTCCGACTTGAATCCCTGGAGCTCCGCGATGATGGAGCAGGAACCGGTCGGCACATCGGCGAACTGAAAGTCGCCTTTGTCGTCCGACACATCCGTTCTCGCATCGCTTCCGGCGCACCTGAGCGTCAGCACCACTCCAGGAACGACGAACGGCTGCCCGTCCGGTCCGACCGCGGAAACGGATCCGGCAACGGACGGCGCAGGCGTTTGCGCGCTCGCACTCGACCGGCTGCCGGCAAGCGCCAACCCGACCAGCACCATCGCGGTCAGCTTCGTCAGCTTGGTCATCGTCGTCTCCAGAGTCCCGGTTGCCGTTTCTTGTGGAAATCGATTCGACAGATCGTGCGTGCGCTGGATGAGGCAAACGAGGCCGACTGCGCTCCACACGAGCATCCTGAGCTTTCTGACGAGCGCCAGCGTGACGCCCGTGGCGGCGCCGAGGTCGAGCCTTCCGGTGAACAGCGACGCGCTGGCTTCATCGACGCCGACGCGCAACGGGAGCATCTTGAAGATCATCGTGATCGCGCGATTCACCGTTTCGAGCACAACCGCGGCCGCGACCGTCGGCCGGTTCGGGCTAATCAGCATCAACGTGACGTAGACTTCCGCCACAGACAGGGCGTGAAACAACACCTCGAAACCGGCAATCGGCCAGAGACGCTCCGGATGTTGTGAGGCGAATCCCCACACCAGGCGGGTGAGTCGGCCGACGCCTTCGACGGCCTCCGTCATCCGCCGGACGACGCGGCGTGCCGAGGCATCCGGGGAAGAGGCCCCCGTTCGAGAGGCATCGCTCTCGTTGCCCGACACGCCGCGCTCCGCGCTCCACTCCGGGGGAGGGGCCTCGGAGGGAGAGTCCTGAATGGCAATTGCTGACTGCGGGGTCGCCGACTGCGGGGTTGCCGGCTCCGGGGGGGCCGGACGCGGATTCGCCGACAGCTTCATTATTCCGAGCACCATCGCTGAGACAGCGACAAGACCCACCGTGGCGACCCCGCGCGGGACCTGATGCGCCGCGGCCAGCGCAATCGCGCCAGCCCCGAAGAGCAGCACAACCGAGCCGCCATAGAACGCAAACTCAACTGCCAGCGCGTTCAACGCTCTCGAGAGCGGCAGCCGTCGCTTGACGTGCGCGGCCTTGGCCGGCTCGCCGACCAGAATCCCCATGGGAAGGAGCGTGCTCAGGGCTTCGCCCGCGAGCCGTGCGCGAAGCGCCGGGAGAAAGGGAAGCTGCACCGGCCCTTCAACCGCCCGCAACCAGGCGAGCGTCCTCGCCGCCTCGCGCGCGCCCGACAGGAGCAGGATCGCCGCGAACCCCCAGCCGACGCGGCTCATTCCCTCGACCATGTCCGAGAGTCCCAGGCGTCGAAGCGACTGCACGAAGAGCGCGACACCAATGACGAGCAACGAGTAACGAGCCACGCGCCACGCGGTTTCGAGCGTCACGGCCGATTCCCCCAGCCTGTCTCGCGACTCGCGAATCCCAAATCTGAAGTTCCGAATGACGTCCCGGAATCAATCGCGAGATCGATCTCCATCCACCACCGGGGCTGAAAGGACGCGGTGAGCGGCACGCCGGCGAGCGCCCCTTCCGTTCCGTACGTGATCGAGAACTCGGTCAGCTCGCCGTCGTTGGTACTTCGAATCTCGAACTCCGCCGCGACCACGTGCTGATACGCCGTCCCCCCTACGCGCATCGTCGGGATCAATTGCGCGCGCGTCTCGCGCAGCTCGTAGATGCTCCCGTGGTACACGAACTTCACGACCTCGCTCCCGCTGCCGGCCTGGCCGCGCGCGTGCGGCCCACCGCTTCCGCCCCGGCTACCACGGTCGGCCTGGCCGCCGCGATTGGGCGCTCGATCCATCAGATCGGCCAGCGCAGACAGAAAACCGGGGCGAGTTCCCGCCGGCAAGCGGACGACCCGCGGCGTGCCCTCCGACCCATCGCGTTGCGCGAGCTCGAGGACCGTGCGGACTTGCCGGAAGCTGTAGTTCTCGGGCGCGGCAATCGAGGTCACAACCGAACGCGCCTGCTCGCCGTCGACCGTCGCCTGAATGACCTTGAAGGTCCGGCTGCCGTGGGATTGCTTGCGGACGCTGGCTTCTGCTTCTTGAATCGACGCTTCGTCCGATTCCGTCATCAGGCCAATCAATCGCGCTTCGGCTCCGCGAATTTCCTCGTCGATGTACCCCCAGCGGTTGATCCGCCGCGGAGCGCGCTCGGGATCGGACCCAATCAGCAACGAGTAATCGGTCTCGCCCGGCGCGCGCCGTCTCGTGACCAAGGCGTCGCCAACGCCGCTCCGTGTGATCCAGAACAGGACGAGTGGACGCACGCGCGCCGTCATCGTGTAGTGGTACTGGACGACGTCACTCACCGGGCCCCCGCCGGCCGTCGTGACGAGACTCGAGTCCGTGGCTGCACTCAGGCCCGAAGTCGTGCCGGCGGCCAGAGTCGTGCCTAAGCCAGCGCCGGCTGTCGCCCACACCAGGAGACCCGCAAGTGTTGCGGTCAAACGGACGGGGGTCATTGCAGCACCTTCTGACGTGAGGGCACCGGCCGCGGACCCGCCCACACCTGACGCACCACGCGCGCGCGTTGGCTCGGCTGCGCGACGGTGTAGATCCGCCGGTTCCGGCCATCCATGTAGATCCGCGCAAGCAGCTCGGCCAGCAGCCCCAGCCCAACGAGGACGATTCCGGTCTGGACAAGAACTGCGCTCAGCAGGAGCAGCGGTCCATGCGCCATGAAGATGGGCGCCCCGGTGATCACCTTCGTGGCCGCAATCCAGGCACCCGCGGCCGCCCCGGCCGCGACGCTCGCGAACCCTGCCGGGCCGAACAGGTGCAGCGGCCGGGTGACATAGCGGAGGAGAAAGCGCACCGTGATGAGATCCGCCAACACCCGCCAGGTCCGCGACAACCCGTAATGCGACTGGTTCTGCGGCCGCGGGATATTCGCAATCGGCACCTCGGCGATCCGCGCGCCGCTCCAGCTCGCCAGCGCCGGGATGAACCGGTGCATGTCGCCATATAGTCGAATGCGCTTGATCACCGGCGCGCGATACGCCTTGAACGTCGTCCCAAAATCATGGAGGGACACACCCGACAGCTTCGCCATCAACCAGTTCGCCGCCTTCGACGGGAGACGCCGAGTCCACAGGTTGTCCACGCGCTGCTCTCTCCACCCGCTGACGATGTCGTATCCGTCATCCAGCCGGTCGAGCAGTTTCGGAATCTCTTCCGGCGCGTGCTGCAGGTCGCCGTCCATGGCGACGATGACGTCGCCGGCGGCGGCGTCGAACCCTGCCGCGAGCGCCGCGGTCTGTCCGTAATTCCGCGCGAGCGTGACGACCCTCACGCGCGGGTCCAAGCTGCCAAGCGCGCTCAGCGCGTCCGCAGTCCCATCCGTGCTCCCGTCGTCGACGTAGATCACTTCGGCGCTGAGCCCGAGCCGTTGAAGGACCACGGCCAGCCGCCGATGGAGCTCGTCGAGCGTCCCGACTTCGTTGAACAGCGGCACGACGATCGACAGCTGGAGACGGGGCGCCGACTGCGGACGCCGTGTGTTACGAGGCATGACGGAGACTCCTTTGGGCAGAGAACACGGAGGAACGAGAACGGTCCGCATCGTGGCGAACGAGCTCGAGGTGCTCGGCGTCGACGAGGGCCCGCGTCTCGGGCGAACAGAGCAGCTCGACTTCCCGTACGCGCGACACGAGCAGTCTCGTAGACGAGTGGGCCAGAGCATCATCGACATATCCCGGATGCACCATGAGCTCGGTGACCCCAGGGCCGAGCAACGGAAGAATCTGCGCCAGCGCGGTGAAGCTGAGGACGCCCGTGTGAATGCGACCGACGAGATGGGGCGTCGCGATCCCATGCGCTGCCGCGATGTGCCGATCGCGCCGGGCCCACGGCCACATCGCGAGGTTCAGGAGCGCCTGCTTCCATTGGATGGCCCGGGCCCTCACGTCGTCAGGACGCCCGGCTGCCCCGACGCGTGAGCCGCGAGGAACGGGCCGGACTCTTTCGTACGGCACCCGCACCACTGCAATCCCGAACCTGGCTCCGAGCTTCACGACGATGTCGAAGATCGGCGGGAAGGCGTGCACATGCTTGTGCGCGTCCAAATGCGTCAGCGAGATGCCTTCGCTCCGGAGCAGATCGACCTGGGCCGTCAGCTCGCGCTCGATCTCGACGAGCGACACGCGTCCACGCAGGCACGCCGCGAGAAGCGGCTTCCACGACGGGCGGAATCGCCCGTCTTCCCCAACCAGCGTCGGCACGCGCTCGGGGGGTAGTGTCGGGCGTCCGTCGACGAGCGCCAGATGGCAACCGACGCCGAGCGATGGCCGATCGCTCGAGCGCCGGATCGCATCCTCCGTCGCCGGCGCGCTCGCAAACAGGCTGGCGCTCGTCAGGATCCCGTGGTCGTGGGCATCGAAGATCCCATCGTTCACGCCGACCGTCAGCCCCAGGTCGTCCGCGTTGACGACGAGTCGTCGCGCCCCGGGACCGCGGGCGGTCACTTCGCGCCCCACGGCGACCTCCCCCCGACTCGGTACACTTGTGCCGCGCGCACGTCGCGTGCGTACAGCTCCTGCCATACAGGCACGTGTTGACGCAGTTGCTCCACAACCGGCGCGTTCTCGAATGTCGTGTGCTCGTTTTGGACGATCACCCAGGCCTCCTGCGAGCCGAACGAAATGCCTTGACCCGAGAGTGATCGCGGTTCGAGATCGGCCCGGCCGCTTCGCTCCAGGTAGTAGGCGACCACACCGGGCGCATCGCTGACGACGAAGGCGGACGGTTTAGCGGCTGCGGCAATCGATTCGACCGCTTCCCGCACGCCGTAGTCGTAGGTTTCCTCGGGGAACGTGGCGCCCGGCTCAGCGAGCCGGTCGCCAACGGCGTTCTGATAGAAGGAATAGAAGGGCGTCGTCACCTGATGGGCCGAGACCATCGCGGAGACGGAGACGATGACGACGGCGGCGCACGCGGCGATCCTCGTGACTGGCGCCAGCCACCCCTTGCGAAGCAGCCATCGGATGCCCGCAACGAAGCCGACCGCCGCGATTAAATCGATGGTCGCGAGCATCGGGAGGGCGTAGCGCATGAACTTCGCCGCCATCAGCGAGTAAGGCACCAACAGGAACACGAGCAGCACGCGCAGCAGGACGAATCCGCGTTCCCGCCGGTGGCGGACGATCTCGATCACGCCGGCGGCGGCAGCGCCGAGGATCACGAGCGGCACCTTGGTCGCGATCAGCCGGAGGTAAAAGCCGGCCGGCACTCCCAGCGGTGAGGCGAGCACGTCGTTGACATACAAGCGCCCCGCGTACAGGTAACCGTGGTGCGGGAGCATGGCGCCTTGCATGTATCTGATGCAGTAGCGCCAGGTTCCGGGCAGCAGAATTGCGAAGTTCGCGGCCACGAACGTCAGCGCGATCGCGCCGTAGTGAAGAAGCCTGGCTGGCCGGTTCGCGCCGGGCTGGCGATCGGTGACCGCGTTGAAGATCGCGTAGATGCCCAGGAAATGAGGCATGTACTTGGAGGCGAGCATCAGTCCGAACGATGCGCCGCTCGAGAGGTACCACCGTTGTGCGCGCCCGGGATTGACGGCGCCGATTCGCTTGGCTCGCTCGTAACACCAAACGGCCAGGAGAAAGAAAAACAGGAGGAACGTGTCCTCTTTGCCGATCCGGTTGATGGCGATCGCGTTGATATCGACCGCCCAGACGAGCGCGACGACCAGTGCCACGGTCGCGCCGAACAGCACATCAGCGACGCCGAACAGCACAAGAGTCGTCGCCGCGCCGACGACGGCGTTTGGGAGACGAATCGCCGTTTCAATCGGGATGGCTTGGCTCGGCTCCGAACCCCAAACGGCGAATGCCCGGTTCAACAGCTCCGTGGCTTCGACGCTGCCCCACATCGCGAGCTTCATCAGCATCGGATGTTCGGCGTTCGCGCTGAAGTCTCCGGCGCGGTAGTGGTCGATCGCGCGCGCCTTGTTGACCTCGTCCTCGCTCAAACCGTATGTGGAAAGCGCGGTCGCTCGGAGCCCGAGCGCCAGCGACGCCGCCAGCGCGAGCACTGCGAGTCTTGCGCGCGCGCTTGTCAGCGGAAGACGCCTCGTCGAAACCTTGTCCCGGGTTTCCCACCGCGACGCTGGAGTCGGCGTCGCTTCCCACGTCGTGGATGCCGCCGGATACGTGACCGCTGCCATACGACCGTGCCTGAGGGCAAACCGGACGCCACCGAGCGGGCGCGCGGCTTCGATCGCGATCTGACAGAGTCGTGTCAACCACTTCGGGCACCCTCGCCTGGAGGTTCGAGTTGGTGCCCGGCACGAAGTTTGTGCGCAGAGATACGCACGTTGCGCGACGTTGTGCACGCAAGAGTCAACACTCAGCCGTGCACCAGGTTGCGAATAGCCGGGCCCTCACAGGTCGTCGCCGATTGCTGATTGGTCACCAACCTGCACAGCGCTGAGCAGGGATCCGCCGGGCGTCGCGGAAAGCGGGCCACAAAACAACCGACCGGCCAATTGGCTCGCCCTTTGCGACGACGTCAACGGCGCGCGGCACCGAACCACGCGCGAAAGGACGTTCATGCTGAAGCGACTGATCTTCACCCTGACCGCGGTGGTCGCCATCATCGCGGCTCTTGCCTTCGTCAAATACCGCCAGGTCACCGCGGCGATTGCTCAATACGCCGCGTTCCAGCCTCCACCCGAAGCCGTCACCACAGTCGAGGCCAGGGAAGAACCCTGGCCTGCCCGCCTGTCCGCTATTGGGACGGTTGCGGCGGTGAGAGGTGTGACCGTTGGTGCCGATCTACCCGGCGTCGTCGATCGCATTGCCTTCGAAGCCGGGCACTCGGTGCGCGAGGGCGACATCCTCGCGCAGCTCGACACGCGTCAAGAACGCGCCCAGCTCGCCGCGGCAGAGGCTCAACGCGATCTCGCGCGCCTGAACTTCGCGCGCATGCAGGACTTGATCGATCAGGGCGTCATCTCGAAGGCAGAGTACGACCAGTCAACCGCCGAGCAACGGCAGACGGAAGCTCGGGTCGGGGAGATCCGTGCTGCGATCGATCGCAAGACGATCCGCGCGCCCTTTTCAGGCGTCCTCGGGCTGCGCCAGATCAATCTGGGCCAGTACCTGTCCGGGGGCGACCCAATCGTGAGCCTCCAATCGCTCGACCCGATCTACGTGAACTTCGGCGTCCCCCAGCAGGAAGCCGGTCAGATCAAAACGGGCCGCGAGGTGCGCATCCGATTGGATGACGATTCGACGCTGACGGCCGGGGCCCGGACGCCCCGGACGGTGCAGTTCAGCGGCCGGGTTACCGCCCTCGACTCGGTGATGGATCCAGGGACTCGGAATGTCCAGGTCCAGGCCACCCTTGCGAACCCGTCCGCGACGCTCCACCCCGGCATGTTCGTCCAGGCGGAGGTCGTGCTCGGCTCCGCGCGCTCGCTCATCACGCTGCCGTCGTCCGCGATCAACTACGCCCCGTACGGCGATTCGGTCTTCGTGGTCGACGATCTGAAGGACGCCAGAGGGCAGAGCTACCGCGGCGTGCGCCAACAGGTCGTCAAGCTCGGAGAAACCCGCGGTGACCAGATCGCCGTCCTGTCGGGGATCAAGCGTGGCGAGGAGATCGTCACCTCCGGCGTCTTCAAGCTCCGCAACGGCGCCGCGGTTCTCGTGAATAACAAAGTCCGGCCAGGGAATAACCCGGCACCCAAACCAGAGAACAGCTGATGCGCTTCACCGACCTTTTCGTCAAGCGGCCCGTCCTCGCGGTCGTCGTCAACCTCGTCATCCTGATTGCCGGCGTGCAGTCCATCCGCGCGCTGAGCGTCAGACAGTATCCACGCAGCGACATCGCGATCGTTCGCGTGTCGACGATTTACGTTGGCGCGAACGCGAATCTGGTTCGCGGCTTCATCACGACGCCGCTCGAACGCGTCATCGCCAGCGCAGACGGCATCGATTACATGGAGTCGTCGAGCGCGCAGGGCATCAGCACGATCACGGTCCACCTCAAGCTCAATTACGACACCAACGCGGCGCTCACGCAGGTTCAGGCCAAAGTCGCCCAGGTCCGCAACGATCTGCCGCCCGAAGCCGAAGCGCCGATTATCGAGCTCGAGACCGCCGACAACCAGTTCGCGGCGGTGTACCTCAGCTTTTCCTCGTCTGATCTCGACCCCAATCAGATCACCGACTACCTCACGCGTGTCGTCCAGCCCAAGTTGAGCGCGGTCAGCGGCGTCCAACGCGCCGATATCCTCGGCGCCCGGACCTTCGCCATGCGCATCTGGCTGAAGCCGGACCGGATGGCGGCGCTCGGCATCTCGCCCTCGGCCCTGCGCGACGCCCTGGCGCGCAACAACTATCTCTCCGCGCTCGGACGCACCAAGGGGTCGATGGTATCGGTCAACCTCACGGCCAACACCGACCTCCGCACCGCCGAAGAGTTCCGTCAACTCGTCGTCAAGAAAGAAGGCAGCGTGGTCGTTCGCCTCGGCGAAGTCGCCGATGTCGTGCTGGGCGCCGAGGACTACGAGCAGGATGTGCGCTTCAACGGCGAGACGGCGACGTTCATGGGCGTATGGGTCCTGCCAACCGCCAACACGCTCGATGTGATACATGCCGTTCGCGCAACGATTCCTGAGATCCAGGCCCAGTTGCCCGCCGGCATGAAGGCCGGCATTCCGTACGACTCGACCGAGTACATCCAGGATTCCATTACGGAAGTGCTCAGGACGCTCACCGAGACGCTGCTCATCGTCATCGTGGTGATCTTCCTCTTCCTCGGCTCGTTCCGGTCGGTGATCATCCCGGTCGTCGCGATTCCAATTTCGCTGATTGGCGCCGTGTTCCTGATGCTCGCCGCCGGATTCACGATCAATCTCCTCACGCTGCTTGCGATCGTGCTCTCGGTCGGCCTGGTCGTGGATGACGCCATCGTCATGGTGGAGAACATCGAGCGCCATCTGCACAGTGGCAAGTCGCCGCAGCGCGCCGCGATCGACGCTGCCCGCGAGCTCGTGGGTCCGATCGTCGCGATGACCATCACGCTGGCCGCCGTGTACACCCCGGTCGGCATCCAGGGCGGGCTGACCGGCGCGCTGTTCCGGGAGTTTGCGTTCACGCTTGCCGGCGCGGTGATCGTCTCGGGCGTCGTCGCGCTGACGCTGTCGCCGATGATGGGCGCGAAGCTCCTTCGCTCGGGCGACAGCCAGCGGGGCTTCTCGGGGTGGATCAACCGCCGCTTCGACTCGGTGCGCAACGGCTATACGAGGGCGTTGTCGAGCACGCTCCGGTACCGGCCCGTGGTCCTGATGGTGTGGGCGGTCGTCGCCGTGCTGATCGTCCCCTTCTACATGTTCTCGCAGCGGGAGCTCGCGCCGCTCGAGGATCAAGGCGTCGTCTTCTCGATCATCCAGGGCTCGGCCAACGCGACGCTCGATCAGTCGAAGCTGTTCGCGGCCGAAGTGCTCGACGTCTACAAGTCGTTTCCCGAGACGGCTGCCACGTTTCAGTTGATGCAGCCGACGAGCGGGTTTGGCGGCATGGTCACCAAGCCGTGGAGCCAGCGGACAAAAACCACGCAGCAGCTCCTGATGGAATCGATGGGGCCGCTGTCGAAGATTCCCGGCATTCGCGTGATCCCGACCACGCCGCCTCCGCTGCCGGGCGGTGGAGACTTTCCCGTTGACTTCGTGATTGCGTCCGCGGCCGAGCCCGAGCGCCTCACCGGCATCGCGAAGGATCTCGTGGCGAAGGCATTCGGCAGCGGTCTCTTCATCTTCGCTGACGCCGACATGAAGTTCGATCAGCCGCAGGCCGAGGTCGTCTTCGATCGCGACCGGCTCCGCGCGCAGGGGGTCGATCTGACTCGGGCCGGCCAGGATCTCTCGACGCTCGTCGGCGGCAATTACGTCAACCGATTCAGCATCCAGGGCCGAAGTTACAAGGTCATTCCGCAGGTGGCGCGCGTCGAGCGCCTGACGCCCGACCAGCTCGCGCAGACCTACATCACCGGATCCGACAACAAGCTCGTTCCGCTGTCGACGTTCGCGAGCTTGCGGACCTCGTCCGAGCCGCGTGAGCTGAAGAAGTTCCAGCAGCTGAACGCCGTCCGCATTCAGGGCGTGATTCCACCGCCCGTCTCACTCGACCAAGCGCTACGAGTGCTCGAGGATCAGGCCAAGACCGCCCTCCCGGAGGGGACGACGATTGACTACGCCGGCCAGTCGCGCCAGCTTCGCACCGAAGGCAGCAAGTTCCTTGGCACGCTGATCCTCTCGGCGATCTTGATTTACCTGGTCCTTGCCGCCCAGTTCGAGAGCTTCCGCGATCCGTTCATCGTCCTCGCCGGGTCGGTGCCGCTCGCGCTGTCAGGGGCGCTGATGTTCTCCTTCCTGGGGCTGACGACGCTGAATATCTATAGTCAAGTGGGGCTGATCACGCTGGTCGGATTGGTGTCGAAGAACGGCATCCTCATTGTCCAGTTCGCCAACCACCTTCAGGAAACGGGAAGAGACAAGCTGGCCGCCATCATCGAAGCTGCCGGCACGCGCCTCCGCCCGATTCTGATGACGACCGCCGCAACGGTCGTCGGTCACTTCCCGCTGATTCTTGCGACGGGGCCCGGGGCCGGCGCGCGCAACAGCATCGGCATCATGCTGGTGACCGGCATGATTATCGGGTCGGCGTTTACGCTCTTCATCGTTCCGTCGATTTACGTGCTGGTGGCCCGGACCCACCGCGCCGAGGAGCTCGTGGAAGAGCCCGGCGACGCGGTTGGGGAAGAGCACGCGGCGGGACTCCCGGGGCAACCGAGCCCCAGCGCCGCGTGACGAGGCGGCGCGTTACGCAGCAGGCGGTTGCTCGAGATCGTACTTCCGCAGGCGGACGTACAACTGCGTGCGGGACAGACCCAGGCGCTTGGCTGCCTTCGACTTGTTCCAGCGACTGTCACGCATGACTTGTTCGATGGTGTCTCGTTCGACGGTCTTCAAGTCCGTCGTCGTCGCTGCCTGCAGCGGCCGGGTGGCGCGATCGAGCGATAAGTGCTGGGCGCCGATGAGCCCGCCTTCGCAGAGAATCGCCGCGCGCTCGAGGGCGTTCCTGAGCTCCCGCACGTTGCCTGGCCAGTCGTGCTGAAGCAGCGCCTCGCGCCCCTCGCGCGTCAGGCCCGCTGGCGGCCGCCCGAACGACTTGCCGATCTCCGCCAGGAACGCTTCGCTGAGCGGCGCGATATCGGCCTTGCGCTCGCGCAGCGGCGCGATCGGAATGTCGAACACCTGCAGGCGGTAGTAGAGGTCCTCGCGAAAGTCGCCTCGCTCGACGGCCTTCTTCAGGTCGCGGTTCGTCGCGGCGATCACGCGGACGTTGGCTCTGAGCAGCCGGGTTCCGCCGAGCCGCTGGAATTCCCGCTCTTGAAGCACCCGGAGGAACTTGGCCTGCGCCGACGGGCTCATCTCGCTGACCTCATCGAGGAACAGCACGCCCCCGCTGGCGAGTTCGATCTGGCCCGGCTTGGATTGCTGCGCGCCCGTGAACGCGCCCCGCTCGTAGCCGAAGAGCTCGGATTCGAGCAGTTGCTCGGGCAGCGCCGCGCAGTTCAACGCGACGAACGGCCCGCCCTTCCGCGGCGAGGCGCGGTGTATGAACCGCGCGACGACTTCTTTCCCCGTGCCCGACTCGCCGGTGAGCAGCACCGTCGTTTCGGTCTCCGACACTTGCGTCGCTCGCTTCAGGACCTCGTTCCATTGGGCGGACTGCCCGACCACGTGAATGGTCTTCGATTCGAGCTCCTCGGTGAGCGAGCGCACGCGCGACTCGAGACGCTCCGCACGAGCATGCGCTTCGGCCACCTGGCGGGCCGCCTCGGCGAGCTGCTCGTGAGAGACCGCGAGCGCCACGTGATCGGCAATCCGCCGCGCGGCCGGCACGTCTTGCGCGGAGAACGCGGCCGGCTTTCCCGACCAGAATCCCAGACCCATCTCCTGATCACGCGCGCGCGTGAAGACGCCCAGAAATGACCTGTACCCGCGCGACAGCAGGCGTTCCCGGAAGTCCTGCGGCTCTACAATCGGCAGCTCGGCCGATCGGAAGTCTTCGATGATGACATACGGCTCCGTGTGCGGCGTCGTGTCCGATTTGATCAGCCGGTTGAGCCCAGGAAAGGCGTCGGACGACGCTGCCTCGATCAGGATCTCGCCCTTGCCGTCATGGAACATCATCGTCAACAAATCGTGCGCGATCACTTTCTTCGCGATCTCGGACACTTGCGGAAACACCGTGCGGATATCGAGCACGCCGGCGATCGCGCGCAAGAGCTCGACCGAGGCCTCGAGGTCCGTTGCGCGATCACGCTCGAGCGCTGCGCGGCGCGCCGTGTCCGCCAGTTGCTGGTGGGATATCGCGATGGCGACGTAGTCGGCCACGCGTTGGGCCAGCGTCAACTCCCGCTCCGAGTACACATCAGCTCGGCGGGACAGCAGGGCGAGCACGCCGATCGGCCTGCCATCGACAAGGACCGGAACGCGAAGACCTGTTCGGAACCCCCGGTTCGTCCCGTAGACATCGCTGAAGATGCGCGGAACCGACGGATCGTGCACCGCGCAGTGCTCGCCTTGGCAGAAGACCTGCGGTTCTCCCTGTTGCGTGCTCGCGTACAAACGGAAATGCGCGCCGTCGTCGGTCAACAGCGCCAGGTTCGCTTCGTCGTGCGGGACGATCCGCGACGCGACGTCGCTCAGTTGCCGGAAGATGTCGCGCACGTCGAGCGCGCGCGCCAACTCCGGCAGCAGATCGTGGAAGGCATCTAAATCTCGAAGGTCCAAGGTAGCGGAATCAGCAGTCATGGTCATACGGCTTTGTAATCAGATGTTTTTACAATTAGACGCACTCGGTTACACGACGTTCCCGGATTCCCGGCACAAGCACGTCCGTATTTGGGCGCGTCCCTGTTCCGAACGCTCGCGTCGGGCGGTATTCCGGCGGACTCGGCACGATCATTGCCTCATGCCAAAAGGATACGGTCACGCGTCGACCCTGTCTGAAGTCCATCCTCGCTCCGACGTGCCGTTCGCCGCTCTCGTATCTAGGAACGAACGATCCGGGGGAAACGTGACATTGCCTGGCCGGTCACTCACAGCTGAGCGGCAGATCCGGCGAGGAGCCCTTGGACGATTCTCGGCCCTTCCGTAGAGGGAATGCTTCCCGAACCACATCCGCAAACTGCTGCGACGAACCCTCGGGGACCATCAGACACCACTCGACGCCGCCTGAGTCGCGTAGAGTGACTTCCCACGAAAACGGCAATGCAGCGACCCTCACGACGGTGTCGGGCAGGTCGTGCTCAGCCAGCACGGTTCGCACCACGCTGGCTACGAACGCGGGAGTCATTGGACACACCGTCATGCATCCTGCGTTCCGCGTATCGGTTGGGGGAATCACCGAAGGGGGCTGCGCAAGAATGAACAAGGTGCGTGTCTAAACGCACCAGAAATCCGCCCACGTGCTGCGCGCCACTACCTTCTCCGCGGGTTTTCTCAGAGTGTTCGAGGGCGCCTGTGGCATCTCCCTTGCCATCGAGAAAGGCGATACTTTTCTCATGTCGCAAAAAACCGCGCAGCTTGTCATTGGCCGGTTGCTCACGGACGAGGAGTTGCGCGCGCAGTTCCTGGGCCGTCCCTTCGAGACACTGGCCGCGTTTCGTGACCTTGGCTTCGACTTGACTGAGCGTGAGATCGACGCGCTCCTGCAGACCGACAAGAGTCTCTGGACCGACGCCGCCGATCGCATCGACCCGCGCCTGCAACGTTGCGGCTTCCGCTCGAAGTGACGGAGGGCTTCAGTGCTCCGCTAAATCTTGAACGTTTCGATCGACTCCTTGGCGAAGAGATCCTTGGGTGCGAGCAACCGCTTCGAAAGTCCCTGCTCGTGGGAGTAGCGCAGGAAGGCGCCCAGCGCGTTCACGTTCGCATCGTATCCGTATTGCCAGAAGTCGCGACCCATGAGCCTCTCGGTCTCCTCGACGTGCGGAAGCAGCCACGGCAGCATCGTCTTGAGCGCAGCGGTCTCGTGCAGCTCGCTGTAAGCAATCTTCTGAGCCTGCACGAACGCCTTGTAGAGTGACTGAGCGACCCAAGGCTGTTTCTCATAGATGTCGCGCCGAATCACAACGGTGTGCATGATGGGAAAGATCTTCGTTTTCTCGTAATAGGCGCGCTCCACTTTCGCGTAATCAGGGAACAGCCGCCGCACGTTGCCCGATCCGTTGGTGAACGAAGAGGGCGCGCGGGCGGTGTGCAGCGCGTCGATGTCCCCGGTTTCGAGCATCTTCGAAAGTGTCTCGGTGGGCCCGATCGGCACGTTACGGATTGCGGGAGGCAATGATAGCGGCAGCTTCTCGCCTCGGCCCGGCTCCTCTTCGCCGCCCGTGTAGTAGGTCACACTTGTCACCGGGACCTGATATTCGTCACTCAGGATGCCCCTGATCCAGACGGGGGCCGTCATCTGGTACTCGGGTGTGCCCACCTTCCTGCCGATCAGATCGTGCGGCTCGCGGATGCCGCTGGACGCATTGACGTAAATGCAGGAGTGCCGAAAGAACCGCGACGGAAAGATCGGGATGGCGATGAACCTGGGATGCGCTTCGAACAGCGACACGACGTAAGAAGATAATGACATCTCCGAGGCGTCGAACTCCGCGTTTCGAAGCATTCGGAAGAACGTCTCCTCCACGGGCAGATTCAGGTAGGTGAGATCGATACCATCTACCTGCACTCTGCCATCCATCAGCGGGCGCGTCCGGTCGTAGTCCCAGCAGGCCAATGTCAGCCGCAGTTTCTCGGCCGCTCGGAGCTTCAGGGATGCGGCTGCGAACATCCCGCCTGCTCCGGTCGAGAACATCCATTTGCGCCGCGTGACGCGCGGCCTGCTCGGCTCCTGATCGGGCGTCTGGAATGTCGGCATGTTGCCCTTCTGGCGGACATTTTACGGCTCGGCGGCGCCGTAAGATGTGTATCCTATGGCTGTTGTCGAATTTCACATTCCAAGTGATGTCGGGCGTCCTCGTGACCGCGACAGCCCTGGGCGTGGGCTGCCGCACGACTCCGGCCAAAAGTGCAGGCGCCGAGCCGCACCCGCCCGTCGGCCAAGCAGCTCCGGGCGCCGAACCCCGGCCGCCCATCGTTCAACCAGGCGCCCCCGGCCAGGCCAGCCGTGTCATTACTCCTGAAAAAGCCACCGACCTGTCGCAGGTGCAGTACACCGGTGCGGACATCAAGTTCATGCAAGGCATGATCGGTCACCACGCCCAGGCCTTGGAGATGACTGCCTTGCTCGC
>Ga0066903_100000167_pt1 | contig 34329 bp, 28 predicted proteins | sample PanSoiMetaGPlot1_FD_67491 | JGI IMG/M metagenome (GOLD analysis project Ga0066903, IMG submission 67491) | Tropical forest soil microbial communities from Panama analyzed to predict greenhouse gas emissions - Panama Soil - Plot 1 (version 2) | ecosystem: Environmental > Terrestrial > Soil >... | reverse complement strand
GGCTCTTGGAAATGGCACGGATACGCTGCGTGATGAGGGGCACTTCTCCGAGCATCCAGGTGGCCTGCCAGGTACCCATGCGACGTGGTTTGGGCAGGGTCACGCTCAGCAAAGCTTGGCGGCTTTGCATTTGCGAGCTGTTCAGTTGAACAGGGATTCTGGTGAGTGATGAATGGTGAGCAATGAGTGGCGCCCGTTTCGCAGATTTCGCAGCCCGGGTCCACGGTGGCTCGCTGGCCCCGCTTTCCTGTGCATGAAATTCAACGGCCAGGCCCAGGTCCAGAATCGGCACCAGACTGGTCGGGCTGGTCAACAAGGCGCCGGCAAAAAGGCCCTCGCACTGGGTGGAAACGAAGGACTGGCAAGCCACCGTTTGGTCTCCCAGCCGGGCGTAGAGCGTCGGCATTTGCAGGAGCAGCCTCCTGACGAATTCCTCCTTGGCGAGGACGGGTAAGGTAAGTTGCCCGAGAGGGCGCTGCTGCCAGAATAGCTCGGCGCTGGTGGTCCCTTCGGGAACGGGCAGCCGAAAGAACAGTCGGCCCTGGCCGGCGTCGTCGCCGGCTCGCAGGCTATCAGCCTTGTAGGTCTGCCCGTCTCCAGCCAGGCGAAGAACAAAATCGGACTTGGATGTGGGTTTGCCGGACAGGCGCACCTGGGCTTCCACCAGTACGGCCTCGGCATTCCAGGGAATCGGTTGGTTTTCCAGCGTCAGGCCCGCTTTTTCGTAGCCGAAGTGCAACGCCTGCGGCCGAGGAGAGCTCCGGTTGCTTGGCCAAAGATCATGCATCGCCCAGCTCCCGTAGGGTGCGTTCGGTTTCGGTTTTTGTTTGTTGGTGGAATTGCGCCGATATTTGCAGAAACCGAACGCACCCTACGATGGTCATGCATCGCCCAGTCGCGCCAGCGCTTGCTCCACGGCCACATCGAGTTCTTCCGGGGTGGAAGGAACCGCGTCCGGCAGCGATCGGCAGACCAAGCACTCCGCCGACCGGCTGACACGGAATCGATACGGGCGAAAGGCCTCCTCAAACACGCCTGCCACCTTCTTCATGGTAAACAGCATGCTGGTGAATCCCGGTGCATACGCCTGAGGTTCAACCAGAAGGTCGAGCGTGACCAGGGCATGCAGAGACGCAATGACCTGAATGCTCGCCTTGCTCGCCGGCACCATTACTTCGGGACTTGGTCCGCCCGGCTGCGAATAATCCGGGACCGCCGGCTTATCCACGGTGATAGAGCGCTGCAGGAAGCTGGCCACGCAACCGTAACAGGGACCGCCCGGCACAAACCAGTGCACGAACCCGCCGATGCCGCCTGAAAGGACCTCGCCCAGAGTCCAGGGCTTCTTGTGCTTCCGCATCAGGGCGTCAAAATGATACTTGGCCTTCTCGTTGTCGGCGGCGCAGATGCCGATGTCGGCCTCCTTAGTTGCTTTTTCAATCGGCTCCGCGAAATCCGGATCGAGCAAGTCGCAGATGAGGTTGCGCACTTCCAGTTCCGGCCGACGTTCCCTGAGCCAGTGCGCCGCCAGCTCCGCTTTTTCCGCGCCCACCGCCGACTCGGGAAACAGATGGCGCTCGACATTATGCGGCTTGTAAATATCTGGCTCGATGATGGTGACGCCCGTGATACGCGGATCACGGCAGACCATGTCCAAGACAGGCATCCCGCCGCTGCCGACGCCGACTTGGAGCAGATGAGCCATTCGAATTACTCTTCTGGCGAGCCGGGGGGCGTTAGCCCCCGGTGGAAGTTTACACCCAATCATTTTGCTTCCGGCAACGGCCATTCGCCCGTTTGATGCCAGATCTCATAGCAGGCCAGCCAGCGCCAGGCGGCCTGAACGGCGAAGACACAGGTAAACCGGGCCGGATCCCACCGGCTGGTGTGCCGAGTGCTGCCTTGTCGCCACATGCACAAGGTCTGGCCTTCGAGCAAGTGCGGGCAATGTCGCAATGGAGTCAGCACGCGGGTTTCCGGCGGCACCACCGGATAGCTGGAAACCAGCCGCGTCTCTAGTTGGTAAATGTTTTTCGCCGGCTTGAGCTGATAACGCAACACCAGCGCGGCGCCCGTGCGAACCACCTGGATTTTGTACGCGGGATCACGTCCTTCGTTGTAGCGTTCGATGACCGGAACCTCCACGGTCAATAAGCGCCGCTTGCCTGCTTCGCTGTCTAGAAGGCCCATGGTTTCGATTCGTAATACAACAAATCGGGAGCCTGATTACGTTTAGCGTTCGCATGACACCCAGCGAACGCTAAACGTAAACAGGTTCTGGCACGAACATTCGTTAATAATGGCACGGCACCGATTTGATGGCGGAAATGACCTCATCGTCGGTCACTTCGTCGGTAGTGCCGGCAAAGGAGGTGTCGCGCCGGTCCATGAGGATGGCACGGTTGCCTTCCGCGTTGCCGCGTAAAGCACTGATCAACTGTTGGCGTTCGGTGTCGTTGAGCGGTCGAAAATCCATCGGCGTGCTCCCTTCCTATTAATAAAAAGCGGGCGTTTGGCTCAGACCATTTCAAGACGTTCCATGTCTACCTGCCAATTCGGCCAACACCAGATAAACTCCGTGATCCACCTGGTTGGCCTGGGGATCAACTTCGATCACGTCCTGGCCGCGATGCAGGAGATAGCGAACTCGGGTCCTTTCCAATACCAGGCGAAGTCTCTGATACGGCTGGGCGAGCGGCAACTGAACCAGCAGGGCGTCATTCGTCGCTTCCGTGGTCACTCCGGCCTGTTGCCGGAACAGGCGGTCCAGGGGATCGGCATGTCTTTCAATGATCTCCCACACCCCGTGCAAGGGCCGGGCAAGATCGGGACCCAGGGTCATGTGCACCGGCATGGGCCGATATTTCGAATCTCCCTCCGCGAGAGCGAACCAGGTCATGCACAGCTCGCCCAGACACTGCACATGCGGCCGAGGTTGCGTGGCGATCAAGGTTCCCGGAATCGTTTCGCCGTCCGCGGTGCCGATGCCGAAGATGCCGTCACGACCCCGAAGCTGGCTCACCCACAAACGATCCCCCTGGAAATCCCCGTCGCTGGGATGGCGCAAGCTGCCCGGATGGGTATGCACGACGCCGACGATGCTGAGCCGGCGATCCCATAACCGGACAATTCGGCTCGCCAGGGCCTGAGCGCCCGCATTGAACCGGACATGTGCGACCCCGGCGCTGCGTTCCGCTCCCGCGGGCAACGTGGCGAGGACTACGGTTTCGTCAGCCTCCCGCAACCCCAGAAGGACCCAACCGGTCTCCTCCTCGCCGCGCGTGCTGTGCCGGTGGCCGGCATATTCCTCGAAGATGGTTCGACACACTTGATCGGTGAGGACAACGCGCTGCAATCGCTGGTAGGCGCGCCGCTCTGGAAAAGACACCGGCTCCTCGGCAGGCGGCAGGGGACGGCGAAACAACGACCGGTTCAGGTCGCTGAGCAGCCGGCTAGCCGTGCTGACGAGAGCTTGAAACATTCGAGGGCATCCTCCCGGCGAACATTCCTTTTCCGCCTCCATGATAACGGGAAGGGAATAGGGTGTCAAAGCGACATGGAATCAGCCGTCAGCGCACTTCGAATCAATCGATGTTGAACTCATCATCCACTGGAATGGAATCGCTTTCGTCCTTCGACGATTCTTCTTCCTCTTCTTCATTCTCCCCCTCGTCGTCGACTTCGGATTCGACTTCCTCTTCTTCTTCCTCTGCGGCCCTGCCGCCGGCGGCAGCGCCGGCGCCGGGTCCGCCCGCAGCTTTCCCGCCCAACAGGCCGGACAGGGTGGAAACGGGCAGCCAGGATTCCACGCCGATCATATCGGCTCCGCCTACTTTGCCGGCGGCAAGCAGGTTGCGAATCTCGACGAGGGAAAAGGGGCCGGAAAGTTTGCCGGAGGACAGCACGCGAAAAGGCTTGCCCGCCGAAGGCGGCGCCGCTGCCGGACCGCCGTGTCCTCCGCCGGGACCGCCCATGCCGCCGACGACGAGCACATTGACATTTCCCTGGCTGGGCGGAGGCTCCTTGCTCTTATTGGACCACTTGTCGCGGGCTTTCTGGATGGTCTTGTACAGCATCTTGGCTTCTTCGTTCATTTCATCGCGCGAGGCGCCGTTGGCATCGAAATAAATCTTGCAGCGGCCCTTCTTGAGCTGGGCGAAAATGGTGAGGCGGTTGCGTGGCGGTTTGCCCAGGTCGCCGGCGCCCTCGGCCATCTTCGAGGCGGTGGAGCCGAGCTTGGCCGTCATATCCCCGGCCGTTCCGCCCATCCATTTGCCCAGGAGTCCCGAGGCCAATTGCCCGGCCTTGCCCGCCACCTTGGACTTCAGGGCTTTGCTTTTCATTTCGGGAGGAAAATCTCCCTTGGCCGGCTCTAGGACGTTATCGATCTTCGCGAACGAGATCCGGACTTCCTCCGTTTCCTCTTCCTCCTCGAAGGAAAAACGCAGACCGTTGCTTTCCACGATCAACGTGCCGGTGATGGGGCCGTCGAGCTTGGGATGGCCTTCCCGATAGATGGCCGGCACTTCGGCGATAATCTCAGGCGGTTCCTCCGGCTCTTCCTCCTCGCGCTCCTTTTTTCGGTCCTTCTTGTCCCGGGGTTTTTCTTCGTCCTCGCCCGCTTCCAGGGTTTCGATCACCTCTTCCTCTTCCTCAACGACTTCGGTCTCGACCAGATCATCATCCTTTTTCTTGGGCGGAGGCGCCTGCTTGGGCTTGGGAGGATCCGCGGTTGCTGTTGAGACAGAAGTTTGCGGCCTGGCCGGCTCGCCGCCGAACAGTCCCTTCACCGATTTGGCCGGAACCTTTTTCTGCATCCCTTCTTTCCAGATCAGGTTTTCGGTCTGCAATTTGCCTGCGGTGGCCAATTCCTTGAGGCGCACCGCGGTGACTGGCCCGTGTTCCTCGCCGTCAACTTCATAAAACCATTCGGCAACCATGGCGATTCTCCGAAGCAAAGGTCCGCAGGGAGGGCGCGAAATCCCTATTATTATGGGAGACCGGCGCCAAGAAAGAAACCAAATTTTACCTCCGATTTTTGTGCCCGACGAACCCATCATTCGCGTCTGCAACCTGAGCTTTGCTTATCCGGGCGGCCAGCAGGCCCTGGAGGATGTGAGCTTTGTCCTGGCCGCGGGAGAACGAGTCGGCTTGATCGGTCCCAACGGCGCCGGCAAAACAACCCTGTTTTTGTGCCTGTGTGGAGTGCTGGGCATCAAGGCGGGCATGGCCGGCTTGGCCGGACTCGATCCAGCCGTGCCGGCGCAGCGCCGGCAATTGCCGGTTCAGGTGGGTATTGTCTTTCAGAATAGTGACGATCAACTTTTCAATGCCACCGTTTTCGATGATGTGGCTTTTGGCCCGCTCAACTTGAATCTCCCCGGTGCGGAGGTGCGGAGCCGGGTCGCCGAAGCGCTCGATCGCGCCGGACTGGCCGGCTTCGAAGAGCGCGTTCCCTATCATCTTTCCGGTGGAGAGAAACGCCGTGCCGCTCTGGCCGGCGTCCTGGCGATGCGGCCTGGCATCTTGCTTCTGGACGAGCCGTCCATGTTTCTGGATGCTCGCGGCCGGCGCGAATTGATTCGCATTCTGGCTGAGCTGTCCGGCACGCATATCATTGCCGCTCATGATCTGGAAATGATCCTGGAAACCTGCGGCCGAGTGCTGCTGCTGGATCGCGGCCGGCTGATTGCCGACGGCCCCGCCCAACAGCTTCTCGCCGACGACTCCTTGATGACCGCCCATGGCCTGGAGGTCCCGCACAGCCTGCGGAAATCGTCCACAGCCTCCACGGAATGAGCTTCGACATTCGCTGCGTTCCATTTGACTGGTATCGGACTTATCAAACGCATTTTTTCGACGCCAGGAAAAACTCACCCATCCATTTGCCTGAAGAAGTTCATGTCGTGGGCCTTAAGGCTTCCCCGAATCTTCATTCCACGCGGACTCGCACGAGCCATTGACACCTTTTGACAGTCACCTACAATCACATATTTCCTGTTCCAGGCCCAGATTTCCGGAACTTTCGATTTTTCGCTCGCCCAAGCTGGATCGCCGATGAACGACGCCATTCGCAAAGCAGAAGTGCTGATCGAGGCCCTCAGCTACATACGCACCTTTCGCGATCGGCTCACGGTGATCAAGCTGGGCGGCAGCGCCATGGAAGACCCCGACACCCTGCAGGCCACGCTGCAGGACGTGGTTTTCATGGAAACGGTGGGGATGCGTCCGATCCTGGTGCACGGCGGCGGCAAGGCAATTGATCGCGCCATGGCCGATGCCGGCCTCAAGCCACGCAAGGTTCAGGGCCGGCGCTTCACCGATGACGAAACTCTGGACATCGTGGTGCGCGTGCTGCTCAAAGAAATCAGCGCCGATATCGAAGCCCGCATCCGCAAGCTGGGGGGCCGGGCGGTCGGTCCCCAGCAGGGCTCGCTTCAATATCTGTTCGGCGAAAAAATGTTGCTTCCCGGTGCGGATGGTCAACCAATCGACCTGGGCCGGGTTGGCCGGGTGACGCGGGTGGATGTCGATTTGATCCGGAATTTTTGCGCGGGCGGCATCGTGCCGATCATTCCATCCGTGGCGCTGGATGAAGCCGGCGGCTGGCTGAACGTCAATGCCGACACTGCCGCTGCCGCCGTGGCCGCCCAGCTCCGTGCCGAAAAATTGGTTCTGTTGACCGATACACCCGGCATCTTGCTCGACCGGAAGGATGAAACATCGCTGATGCGCAGCCTGGATGCCGCCCAGTGTAAGGACTTGATGGCCCGCGGCGTCATCGACGAGGGCATGATCCCGAAGGTGGAAGCTTGCTTGGAAGGGCTGCAAGCGGGACTGAGCAAGACCCACATTATTGACGGCCGGCTGCGACATTCTTTGCTATTGGAGATTTATACCGACCGCGGAGTCGGCACGGAAATTGTCAAAAGTTCAATGCCAAATTTGCACACTTGACGTTTGACATTGGACATTTGACCTTTGCTTGGTTTTCAAAAATGACATCGCAACAAACCATTGATCTGTTCAAGCGTCATGTGATCGGTAACTACACGCGCTATCCCGTGTGCCTGGTGCGCGGGGAAGGCTCGTACGTCTGGGACGCGGAGGGGAAGCGTTATCTCGATTTCTTTCCGGGCTGGGGCTGTGACCTGATCGGCCACTGTCCGCCGCGCGTGGTCCAGGCGGTCCAGGAACAGGTTGCGAAACTCATCCATGTGCCCAATACCTGGTACACCGAGGCGCAGGGCCTATTGGCCCAGGCATTGGGAGAGCGGAGCGGCTTCGACGGCCGATCGTTTTTCTGCAACAGCGGCACCGAAGCTGTGGAAGCAGCCATTAAATTGGCCCGGCTCAACGGCAAACCGGGACGCTACAAGATGATCACCATGATCAACAGCTTCCACGGCCGCACGCTGGGCGCTCTCAGCGCCACCGCCCAGCCCAAGTATCACAAGGGACTGGAACCGCTGCTGGCAGGCTTCTGCTATGCTCCGTTCGGCGATCTGGATGCCGTCGCCAAGCTGGTGGACAGTGAGACCTGTGCCATCCTGGTCGAGCCGATACAGGGCGAAGGCGGAATCAATATTTCTCCGCCGGGCTACCTCGAAGGACTGCGCGAGCTGGCCGACAAGCACAAACTCATGCTCATCTTCGACGAAGTGCAGACCGGCATGGGGCGCACGGGTCGCTGGTATGCCTTCCAGAATTGGCCGGTGCTGCCCGACGCGGTGACGCTGGCCAAAGCTTTGGCCGGGGGCGTGGCGTGCGGCGGACTGGTGGCAAAGCCCGCGTTTGCCGAAAAGCTGGTTCCGGGCACGCATGCGGCCACCTTCGGCGGCAATCCCCTGGCGTGCCGGGCGGCCCTGGCGACCATCGAGACTATCGAACAAGACGGCCTGCTCCAGCGTGCCGTCCAGCTCGGCGCCGCCTTCCAGAAACGACTGGAAGCCATCCGCCAGCGCTGCTCGTTAATTCAGAACATCCGCTGCCTGGGCGCCATGATCGGCATCGAACTGTCCGTGGACGGCGCCGGCATTGTCAACCAATGCCTCGAACGCCAGTTGCTCATCAACTGCACCCACGGAACGGTCGTGCGCCTTCTGCCCGCCCTCAATCTCACCGACGAGCAACTGCATGCGGGGTGCGATATTCTCGAAGAGGTTTTGCTGTCTATGGTTCGTGGTTCTTGAAATCCGAAATTCCGACTTCAGATAAATTTGGGAAATGGCTATGCGTAATCTATTGGAGTTATGGGACTGGTCGGCGGAAGAGATTCTGGATTTGCTCAAGGAGGCAGGCCGGCTGAAGAAGGCGCACCTGCGCGGCAAGAACAAGCCTTCCTTGCAGGGCCACGTCTTGGGCCTGATCTTCGAGAAGCCGTCCTTGCGGACGCGTGTGAGCTTCCAGGCCGCGATCGCACAACTGGGCGGCAGCAGCATCTTCCTTTCGGGCGCGGAAGTCGGGCTGGGATCACGGGAAACCGTCCCCGATTTTGCCCGTACCATCAGCAATTACGTATCCGCCGTGGTCCTGCGCACGTTCAAGCATGAAACCGTCGAGGTATTTGCGGCTCACGCCGGCTGCCCGGTCATCAACGGCCTGTCGGATTACTCGCATCCATGCCAGGCTCTTGGCGATCTGCTTACGCTGCAAGAATACTGCTCGCCCATCGAGGGGCGCACGCTGGTGTTTGTTGGAGACGGCAACAACGTGGCCCGTTCCCTGGCCATCGGCTGCGGCAAACTGGGAGTCCACTTCATCCTGGCTGCCCCGGAGGGTTACGGTTTCGACGAGCCTTTCCTGAAAAATTATCGCCGACAAATTCCGGAAGCCGATTTGCAACAAACCAGCGATCCCAAGAAAGCGGTCCGGTCGGCGGACATCGTCTACACCGATGTCTGGGCCAGCATGGGCCAGGAAAACGAACGCGAACAACGGCAGCGCAAATTCGCCCGCTTTCAGGTAAATGCCGATCTCTTCAAACACGCCCCCAGCCAGGCCCGTTTGATGCACTGCCTCCCCGCTCACCGCGGCGAGGAAGTCACCAGCGATATTCTCGACAGCGAGCGGAGCATCGTCTTCGACCAGGCCGGCAACCGCATGCACGCCCAGAAAGCGCTGCTGGAATGGCTGTTGAAATAGGCGTATATTATCAGCCCGCAGCGCGAGCAAACATCTGCCCCTTGCGTGCGCGGCGGGCTACCAGGGAAGAACATGCGCTCCAACGGCCGCCGTTCCGATGAGCTCCGTCCTCTGAAATTCCAGCGCCGCTACACCCGGCAGGCGCCGGGCAGCGTTCTTGTGCGCATGGGGCGAACCACCGTCCTGTGCACTTGCTGCGTCGAGCGCGCGGTGCCGCCATTCCTTCTCGGCACTGGCAAGGGCTGGCTCAGCGCCGAGTACGGCATGTTGCCCGGCAGCACTTCCACCCGCAAGCAGCGCGATCGTGGCGGCAAGATCGATGGCCGAACCGTGGAAATTCAGCGGCTCATTGGCCGCAGCCTGCGCGCCATCGTCGACCTGGAGAAACTCGGTGAAGTCACTCTCTGGCTCGATTGCGATGTGCTCGAAGCCGACGGCGGCACCCGCACTGCCAGCATCAACGGCGCGTTCGTTGCCCTGGCCGATGCCCTGGCTGCTTTCAAAGAATTCTTTCCCGATCCCAAGACCATCGTCCAGGACAGCGTGGCGGCGGTCAGCGTCGGCCTGGTAAACGACGTTGAGCTGCTCGACCTGGATTACAGCGAAGACAAGGATGCCGAGGTGGACATGAACTTGGTCATGACCGGCTCGGGACAATTTGTGGAGGTGCAAGGAACGGGCGAGGAAGCCACTTTCAGCCGCAGTCAGCTCGATCGCCTGCTCAAGCTGGGCAAACTGGGTATCGACGCCGTCAGCAAAAGCCAGCGCGAAGCGCTCGGCGATAATTGGCCTCTGGACTAATTCCAAATCGTTTGCTATGGTCCCGCCCCCAATTCGAAAATTAATGGGATCGAGGGGCACAAGCCATGAAACGATTGCGGTTGGCAATGGCGGGGTTGGCCATCACAGCGCTGGCCGGTGTGATTCTTGTCAATCAAGTTCTGGCCCAGGTCGGGCCCGGCGATCAGCCGGCCACGCTGCGAACCTTCATGGACCCCGCGCCGCCCACGACCAATTCAACCGCCGGGGCATTCTCGCCTCCCATGCCCTCTGTTACCGCCACCACACCGCAACTCCCCAACTATCAGGCCAAAGAGGATCCCAATAAGGATCTATTCGTCACGAAGGAGCAGGGACCCTGGCTCATCTGCGCGACCTTCTACACTGGACCGCAATCCCCCACCTCGGCCCGGGAAATGGTCACCGAGTTGCGTGAGCGCTACAAGCTGCCGGCTTATGTGTTCAGCAAGGGCGATGAGGAACGTCATGCGGAGTACGAGCGGGTAAAAAAAATCGTGGAGGAATATCACAAGTACTGTCTGGAAAGGCATCTGACTCCGGACCCGCACTTTCGCGTGCGCACACGGCAAATCGAGTATGAATATGCTGTCCTGGTGGGGAACTACTCGGATGCCGATACCGCACGCCGTTCGCTGGACAAGATTCGCCATCTGCCTCGTCCCAGTGACAAACTGTGTTGGGTGAGTTTGGGGCGCCCGGAAATCGACAATCCGGATCCATTCAAGGCTCCCAAAAAAGGGGAGGAAAAGAAGGTCGAGTATCTGAGTCCTTTCACCAATGCTTTCGTGGTGCACAATCCGGCCATCAAGCAGGAGCGCCCGGCCGACTGGGACAAGCTCGACATGGCCGTCCTGCAACGGCTCAACCGCGGCGAAAACTACTCCCTGCTCAATTGTAAGAAAGCGTTCACGCTGGCGGTCAAGCAGTTCCTGTTGCCCGCGGAAACCCGATCCAGCAGCGGCAACATCTTTGGCAAAGTCAACCCCTTCGCGCACCAAACGGATATCGATGTCCAGGCCGAAAACGCTCACAACCTGGCCGACCTGTTGCACAAGACCGCCCGCCTGGATGCCTTTGTGCTGCATACCAAGTATGCCAGCCTGGTCACCGTGGGCGCTTTCGACAGCCTCGAAGATCCGGCACTGAAGGCCACGCAGGAGATGCTGAAGAACCAGTTCAAGATCCCCATGCCGGTGCCGATGCCAGTGCCGAAGTGATGCGGGGGAGGGCAGATCAGCTCTGCTTCTTATCGCTTTCAGCTTTTGCCGTTTGCTTCCGCCACTTGCGGGCGCGAACTTTGAGATACACCACTCCCACTGCCAGTGCGCCGGCACCCCCGATCAGATACGCCAAGTATGTGGGCAGTTCGAAATATTCCAGCGCCTTGATCGCGCCCACACACAAGAACACCGCCGAGAGGCATAACAGGGTGCCGGCCAGGAAATAGTCGATCATGCGCCGGCCGGCCCAGCTCGAATACTCTGGCATTTGTTTTTGGAACACGTTTGCAACTGTGTTCGTGATGAACTGTTTCAAGTCGGCCAGCATGTTGTTGCCGGTTTCGCGAAGGTGATCACTGCCTTCGATCACCGCCGGACGTAGCCTGTCCAGCCGCGCCGCAACCTCCGTCTTCAACATGACGCCCACTGTCTCCACCAGCGTCTCCCGCACCTGCACCAGGAACGGGCTGCCGTGCTTGTGGCTCACCTCATCCACGATCTCCAGCGTCATCTGCTTGACGCGTTCCAGGAACGGCTCCATTTGCCGCTGAAATGCTTGTTCCAGATCGTCCACAACTGCCAACGGAGCCGGATTCAATTCATCACCGCTCATGAGCAGATCTCACGATTAGGAATATCGAGGCCAGGCTTGCTATACTTAGCCGTATGAATCCCCTCACGCAAATCCAGGACAAATTTCGCTCGGCGTTGGCTGGGCTGACCGCCGATGTCGAGCCGTATGTGGCCATGGTCAAGCCGGCGCAGGATCCACGGCACGGCGATTACCAGGCCAATTGCGCAATGAGTTTGGCCAAGGTCCTGAAGAAGAAACCGCGCGATCTGGCCCAGGAGATTGTTGATCGATTGGAGCTGGGAGACTTGCTGGACAAGCCGGAGATCGCCGGGCCGGGGTTCATCAATCTGCGCTTGCAATCTCCGTGGATCGCCGGCCGGCTTCAGGAAATGGCTCGCTCGGACCGGCTTGGCGTCGAGCCGGCAGCGAAGTCGCGCACTCTGGTAATTGATTTCAGCTCGCCCAATGTCGCCAAGCCGATGCACGTGGGCCATCTCCGCAGCACCATCATCGGCGACGCATTGGCGAGCCTGTTCCGCTTCCTGGGACACACCGTTGTCACGGATAATCACCTGGGAGATTGGGGAACGCAGTTCGGCATCCTCCTTTATGGCTACAAGAATTTCCGGGACGACCAGGCTTTCAAGGCCGACCCGGTGCGCGAGCTGGCCCGGCTCTACCTGCACGTCCGCACTCAAATGAAAGCCGGCGAGGAGGAAGAAGGGCAGGATCCGGTATCCGAAGCCGCTCGCCAGGAGACCGCCAAGCTGCACGCTGGCGATCCGGAAAATGTCGCCCTGTGGAAAATGTTCATGCCTGCCTGCCTGGAGGAACTCGAGCGCATCTACCGTCCATTGAACGTCAAGTTCGATCAGATTCACGGCGAGAGCTTCTACCAACCCATGCTGGCGGATGTAGTGGAAAGCGTGCTGGCCAAGGGAATTGCTCAGAAAGGGGAGCAGGGGGCAATCATCATTTCCCTCGGCGAGGACAAGCCGCCGGCGCTGATCCGCAAAAAAGACGGTGCCTTCACCTACACCACCAGCGACCTGGCCACCATCCGTTATCGCGTGGACACCTGGAAGCCGGACACGATTTTGTACGTGGTGGACGCCCGGCAAGCGCTCCACTTCCAGAACCTCTTCGGGGCAGCCCGCTTGTGGGGTTTTGATCGGGTCGAACTCACGCATGTCTCCTTCGGCTCGGTGCTGGGGGAAGACAAGAAGCCGATCAAGACGCGCGAGGGCGGGGCGGTCGAACTGGGCAGCCTGCTTGATGAAGCCGTCCAACGGGCTGGGCAAGCGTATGAAGAATCACGCAAGGAACGCCAGGAGCGCGGGGAAGACATCCCAACGCTGACTGCTGCGGAACGGCAGCAAGTCGAAGAAGCGGTCGGCATCGGCGCCGTCAAATATGCGGATTTGTGCCAGAACCGCACCACCGACTATATCTTCAGCTGGTCGAAGATGCTGGCCATGAACGGCAACACTGCCACGTACATGCAATATGCCTTCGCCCGCAACCGGAGCATCTTCCGCAAGGGAGGCGAGGACGAGAGCCGATTTCGTTCAAATCCGCCGCTGCCGTCGCTGGACACGCCGTACGAACTCAGCCTGGCGGTGAGCCTGCTGCGCCTGGAGGAGACACTGCTCGATGCCGCCGCTGAATATCAGCCCAGCACCCTGACTGCCTTCCTTTGGGACCTGGCCAAATCCTACAGCGGTTTCTTTCAGAATTGTCCTGTCCTAAAAGCCGAGACGCCGGCGCTGCGCGAAAGCCGACTTCTACTGTGCGACTTGACAGCCCGCGTCATCCAGCTCTGCCTCAATTTGCTCGGCATCAAGTCGGTGGAACGAATGTAATTAACGATAAATGATGAACAGACGGTTTTGTTCATCATTCATCCTTCATCCTTCATCATTTTCGATGTGCCGGAATCGTCCTGCTCCGCCGGCACAAGGGCTGTTCCAGAATCTCGCGCAGTATCATGGCGGTGACCAGCGATTTGCGGTTTCTGAGCAAGGCCAGCGTTTGCTGCACGGCGGCGGAGGTGGCAACGGGAGTTACCCTTGGGGGAGCGACCGGAGTGGCAGCAACAGGTTCCGCGACGACAACGACCTTGGCCAGAACCGGTTCCATTGGCACTGGACGGGGCCGTGGAGCCACTACGGGAGGCGGTGGTGGTGGAGGCGGCGGCGCGGGAATCGGCTTGGCGCGAGGAAAACGCGATTCCACGGTCTGCGCGGGTGGAACCGGAACCGGCTTCTCCTCGAGTCTTTTGGCTTTGGCCTCGGCGGCTTCCCGACGGCGGCGAACCTCCTCCAGGAATTGATCCACTTCGGAAGCCGAGCGGCGACGGCGCGGGCCGGCCCCTTCTTCAGGCTTGGGGGGAGGGGGCGCAGTGCGGTTACGTCGCGGCTCCTCCCGGTTTTTTGCCAGGTTGCTCAGAATCCACACCGCCACGGCAATCAGCGGGATGACCAGCTTGATCCAGTCCATAGCTTTGGTGTCTTTCGTGTGTTTCGTGGTTGGCGACACTACCCAGGCCGATTTTCGTTGCGCTCTCCCTTGCCGGTAATGGCAATGGAGTTGCGCATTTCGGTGTCCGACTGCAAATTCTTCAGGTTGTAATAATCCATGACGCCGAGGTGGCCGTTTTTGAAAGCGGCGGCGATGGCCATGGGCACCTCGGCCTCGGCCAACACCACCTTGGCCCGGTTCTCCTCGACCAGTGCTTTCATTTCCTGCTCTTGGGCGACGGCCAGGGCGCGGCGTTTTTCTGCCTGGGCCTGGGCCACGCGTAAGTCAGCGGCAGCCTGGTCGGCTTGCAAGTTAGCGCCGATGTTGGCGCCCACGTCGATCTCCGCCACGTCAATGGAGACGATCTCGAATGCCGTCTGCGAATCGAGCGAATTCTTCAACACGGCCTGTGAAATCAGGTTCGGATTGGCGAGCACATCGGAATGGTGCTCGGCCGAGCCGATGGCCTTGACGATGCCCTCGCCGACGCGGGCGATGATGGTTTCCTCGGTGGCCCCGCCGACCAGGCGGTCAAGCTTGGTGCGCACGGTGACGCGGGCGCGGGCCTTCATCTGGATGCCGTTCTTGCACACGCCGTCCAGCGTGGGCCTGCCCTTGCTCGGGTCCGGACAGTCGATGACCTTGGGATTGACGCTGGTCTTAACCGCATCGAGGACATCGCGGCCGGCCAGGTCGATGGCGGCGGCGCGGCGCCAGTCCCAGTCGAAGCCGGCCTTGTGGGCGGCAATGACCGCAGTCGCCGTCTTGGGGACATTGCCCCGGGCCAGGTAATGGGCTTCCATGTCCTGGGTGGCCACGCGCACGCCGGCCTGCACCAGGGCGATCTTTTGCCGCACGATCATCGAGTAATCCACATTCCGCAGCTTCATGCCAATCAGGTCCCAGATGCTGATCTTGGCGCCGGTGAGGAAACACTGAATCCACAGGCGCAGGAAGCTGAAGAAGATGACCAGGAAGAAGATGCCGACCAACAGCAGGATAGCGCCGCCGATGAGCCAAACTTCTTTACCTTCCCACCAGTTCTTTGCCTGGGCAAACAAAAGCGATTGCATATTCGCATCTCCCATTTCGTAGATCGATTTATCGTTTCGCGCTCACTTCAACGATTCCCGCGCGATCCGATGATCGGAATTATCGTAAATCCGTCGGTTCCATATTCTCCAGGTCTGGGGGCCTGTCCACTTGCCGGACGACCACCCGGCCGGCCTTGACCTCGATGCAGCGCACCCACTGCCCCGACTCGATCCAGGCGCCTTCGCTGACGGTATCGACGCGCCGGCCGTCAAACTCGGTCACGCCCGCTGGACGCAGAGTGGACAGCGTTTTGCCATACCGGCCGCGCAGCTGCTCCAGTTCCAGGTTGACCGGCATGTTGGCCAGCGTGTCATCCTCGTTCTGGGCGGCCAGGAAAAATCGCCTGCCCAGGGGGGTCTTGGGCCAGTAATGGATCAAGATCGGCCCCACTATGGGAATGATGACGAAGACACTGATCAAGGTCACCATGCCACGCGATGTGCTGCTGGCAAAGGTCATGGCCACGCCGACCACGAGGGCGCCGATGGCGAGCACAAACAGAATCCCACCCGTCGGCAGAAACAACTCCGCCGCCAGCAGCAACAGACCCACAACGACGAGGGTGTATGCGAGAACCAGGTTATCCATATGTCTCAGTTTTCAGTTTTCGGTTTTTTGGTTTTCAGTATTCAGCTTGCGCTGAAAACCGAACACTGAATGCTGAAAACTGTATCATACCGCTTTCACAACGATGCGGTTGCCTTCAATTTCAATGACCTGCACGCGGCTGCCGGGGTTAACGTAGTCCCCTTCGGCGACAACGTCGAGGAAATCGTCACCGAAGCGGGCTTTGCCGGCGGGGCGGAGCGTGGTTTCTGCCACGCCGATGGCGCCCAGCAAGGCCGCACGGGCCGAGGCTTCTTCCAGATGGGCGGCGTCAGCCTTATCCTCGCTCGGCGGCAGCAGCACTAGGCGGTTGGCATAGGGGATGTGCGGCAAGTACCAGGCCAGCATGAACGCTCCCGCGATGGCCGCCACCAGGCTGATGCCAAACGTGGACAGGCGGGCGCCCAGGTCCAGCCAGTCGCCGCTGGTTTCCGGCATCTTTTCCAATGTCACCAGGGCCAGGCTGGCGATCACCAGCACGATGCCGCTGATGCCGGTGATGCCGAAACCGGGCAGCACGAAGATTTCCAGGCCGATCAGGATCAGGCCGAGCACGAACAGAAGCACGGCCAGCATGGTGAACTGGCCCGTGAAGGAATAAGCCCAGAAGAACAGGACAAAGCAAACGGCCGAGACGATGCCGGGCAGGGTCACGCCGGGCATCTTCAATTCCAGGATCAAGCCGACGATGCCGAGCATGATGAGGATGACATTGACGATCGGGTCGCGGAAGAACTCCGCCACCTTGTCGAGCCAGTCGTCACGAGCCACGCGGACCTTGCTCGCGTCCAGGCCGTAGAGTGCATAGAGGGCTTCAGGACTTTCGACATCGTCGTACTGGGCGATGCCGAATTCCTTGGCCTGGTGCGCTTCGAGTTGGAACAGGCCCTCGCCGGAGTGGATGGTGCCGTCGTTCTTCCACAGCGGTGCAGCGGCCTTGTTTTCTTTCTGCCATTGTTCTTCCGTCATCACCTGGTAATCGCCGGGGTCCTTGATCGATTGCACGCGGTAGAGGACCATGCCGGGCTTGAGCATGGCCTCGAAGAGCGCGGGCGGATAGCCGGCGTCCCTGGCCAGCGAAACCAGCATTTCCCGCTTTTGCGCGAGGGCATCGGCGGTCTTGTCGGGCAGGTAGCGGAAATCACCCAGGTACGATTTCTTGCCCATGGCGATTTCGTTGCAACCCAGGGCCAGGAAGGTGGCGGCGCCCAGCCCCCGATCGGAAGGAACATAGGCGATCGTTTTCACCGGCAGGCCGCTCTCATCTTTGAGGGCGCGGAGATAGTCGGCCATCGAACGGACGTCGGTGGTGTCTCCCGCTTCGCTATCCAGGTGCAGAATGATCAGGTTGACGTTCTTGCCCTTGGCCCGTTCGATGCGGCGTTTCAGCGATTCGATCTTGCCCGCGTTCAAGATGCCGCGCACCTCGATGCGCCAGATCACCGGGGTGCGGCCGACCAGCCAATCCTCATTCAGGCTGCGCGGCGGCAGGCGCAGGGCGCGGGCCAGGTCCACACGCGTGCTTTTGGTCTCCCGGCTTACCAGTCCGAATCGCCAGGCCGTCCAATCGTAGGTCGTATTACCGGCTTCAAGACCGCGCGGAATCTCCGTCTCCACGATCAATTGCTCCCCCTTGTCGCGCCGCTCCTTGATCTCGTCGTCACTCAGATACAGCTCACGGTTGCGCGCCAACACCTTCTTGACTTCCATTTTCCGGTCGATCATGCGGAAGACCAGGCCCTTGGAATACCTCTTGGCGATAACCTCGTAGGCCTTGCGGGCCGTTTCATCGCCTGCGTCTACCTTGACATCCCCCATGCGGGCTTTGTATTGGCCCGTTTCCTGATCCTTTTCCTTGGACATGACGATCTGGCCACACGCCAGCACCGGAAGCACCGTGTGATTGGTGACCTTGTTGTGGACAAAGGCGAAGGTCTTGATCCTTTCCAGATCGCGCCGGATGTAGTCGGCCAGGTCGTGGCAGGAGCCAAAGTTTTCTTTTGTGCCCGCCGGCAGGCCGTTGGGATTGAAATCAAATACGATGATGTCAATGTTGCGCTTCTTGGCCCTGGCATCCTCGACCTTGCGCTTGATTTGCTGGACCGCCGCATCGGTGATCGGATCGGGAACGGTGATGAACAGGCCGTCCACCTGTTTTGGGGCCGGTTCCTGGGCGAACAGGGGGGGCGCAGCAACGACCAGGGTAGCCAAGAGGCCCAGGGAGGGGATAAAACCCGCCGCACGCTTGCTGCTGTGAAACCCCAGGTGGATCATAATCCGATATCCATTCCATAAAACCAGCAGAGATTGGTTCCAGGGAAGGCCTGTCGTCCATTTGTGCCGGGGAGTGGTTTCCGGCATATCATTATAAAGGGGGAGCGCCCGGTAGTCAAAAGCATTGTCCCCGGCCTTCCGCTACATGGAATTCGCCGCCGCGGTGGACAAATTGCGAATTTTGTCAACTTTTTGCTCTGGCCAAGGCGGGAAAGCGAAGAAGTTGGGTGAGAAGATCGGGTTTTTTCCGCCCGTATGATAGGCTGGTAGGGGCCACAAGTCACCAGCCCGGCGCGCCGGCGATGGGGGAGCCCTGACCGTTGCCGGCGCTTCGGGCGTTATGCATCAAACCATGGCAATCACACGCACCAACACGGCTGCTCCCTTGCCACGCTGGCTGGTTGTGGCCGGCAGCGGCGTCATTGTATTTCATCTGTTTGCGATCGGGGTATATGTTTTGGCGGCACAAAGCGGACCTTGGTCCACGCCGTTCGGTCCGAGCACCGCCTTTGGACCGTTCTTCATCGAAGACATCAACAACGCCACCTCGCGCTACCTGGATGTCATCCATTTAGCCCACGACTATCATTTTCAAGCCGATCAGACCGATCTGCCGGCAGTTTATTTCGAAGCCAAGCTGAGGGACAAGGCGGGTAAGGTCATCGGCACCTTGAAGTTTCCACAGGACAAGGCAAACTTCTGGGTCCGGCATCGGCAAAGCCTCCTTGCCCAGGGGCTGGGAGACGATCGTCCGCCAGAGGGGGCGCGCGGATCCAACCCCATCGCCGCGCCCGGGCAAAAACTGAAGGATATCCCAGTCTGGGACCGCATCGGGAATACGGGGGATATCTACAAGCTCGGGAAAAAACAAACCATCACGCCGGACCTGGAGCTGATGGCTCCTTCTGCCCGGTCCATTCTGCTGATGAAAGCGTACGCGCGCTATCTGGGCCGGCAACACGAGGCCGCCAGCGTGGAGCTGATTCGCCACAGCCGGAATGCGATCATGCCGGAAATCGTGTATAGCAACAGGCAACGGCAAGTAGCTGGGGTGGAACAAATACCCTACAGCCTGAATGAGATGGTTGCCAACTTCGGGGTGGAGGAAGTTGCGGATGAAAAATAACCCCTCAGCCGCCATCACGGCGGCAAAGATTTCGACTTCCCCGAATCTGGCGACTCCATCGGTTTCACTGGAGAGCAGCTTTCGCCATGCCTGGACTCGATTCTGGTTCAAGGCAGCGGACCCGATCGGCTTGCACCGCTTGCGCTTTCTGTCCGGGGTGCTTCTTATCGCCTGGCTGTTGCCTCTTGGGGGTCATGTGGAGGCGTTCTTCAGCATGGCTGGCTGGGCGGACCGGGAATACTACATCGCGATATCGCAGCTTCAGCAGGCGGTGCGTCAGGGATCGGTGCCACCATCGGAAAACGTTCCTCCGGTTCCCTTGTGGTCGATTTTCTACTGGATCGGCGCCAACTCCGCCATGGTGCGAACTGTATACTGGTTGGCTATCGCCGTCTTTGCCCTGTTCGCCCTGGGTTTGTGGACGCGGATCACCGCGCCGTTGACCTGGGTTTTTGCTGTCTCCTTCCTCGCCAGTCCGGCAGCGAGTTATGATGGCGATTATCTCCTGGGCCTGCTGGCGTTCTACCTCATGGTCGGCTACTTGCTCTTGGGATTGTGGAGCCGGCCACAGACGCCCGGCAGCCGCATCCTGGGATGGACGGCTCCATGGCTTGGCAAGTTACTGACCGGAAAGGCAAGCCATGGCGAGGAACCCAGCTACGCGGCGAACCTGGCCCTGCGCCTGCTGCAAGTGCATTTCGCCATCGTCGTTGTCGCCAGCGCCTTGCACAAGCTGCAAATAGGCGATTGGTGGCGCGGCATGGCCTTGTGGTTTCCTCTACATCCGCCGTTTGACACGACCCAGGAGAGTCTGCAAAACGAGCAGGTCTCCATCAGCGCGCACTTGTTCTTGCTCAGCCTTTTTCAATACGTGCTATTGGCGTGGCAGCTGACATTTCCGATTTTCGCCTGGCGGAAGAGCTGGCGCTGGGTGCTGCTGGGTGGAGCCGCGATACACTGGCTGGTGTTTTTCTTCATCTTCAGGCTGCCGCTGTTTGGGCCGATCTATTTCCTTGGCGCCCTGAGCTACCTGACTGCCGCGGAATGGCATTGGATCTCCGACAAGTTGGGCGGCCTGATCCCGGGATTTGCGGGGCAAACCCAGAAAGCGGTCGCGAAAGGGTAAACCCGCGCACAACCTTGCAGCGGCCGCGTACCGGCCTGATCTGATTTTGCACGAGATGCCTGCCATGGTTCGGTCGTCGATCCTGCATTAGATTCAGTGTACGGCACATTTTTTCGTCGCACCTTTGAGATACTGTCATGCCCTTGTCAATTTCCGGGTTATTATGGAAAATACCCTTCATGAAGGTCCTCAAGCTCAGTTCGCTTTTTTTGCTGCTGGTTTTCACGAGCGTTACGTGCGCGCCCAAAGACGATTCGCCGAAAAAGTCCGGCATCGAGGACGACAAGAAAGATTCACCGATGGTGATCAGCGGCCCGATGAAGAAGCGCATCAAGGCTTGCCTGGACCACGTCGCCAGCCGCGATTTGCTTACCTCGCACCATTTCTGGGCGGTGTTCCACGGCATCCTCGGCCAGGGTTTTGAAACCACCCTATTGGACGAAAAAGGCAAGAAAATCAACGCGATCGAATACATCTGCAAGGGTGGAGAGCTGACCGGGATGAAATTCACCAGGACGGTGGACGGCATCGATGTTTTGATCACGCCCGGCATCGGTACCGGACAGGGGCATCAGGACCAGTTCATTGCCGAGATGGCCCAGTGGGGAATGCCGAAGGATAAGGAATTTGTCGTGGACGGCAAGAAGTATCCCTATATTGATTTTTGCCGCCAATCCATGGCCAAGGCCAGCGTCAAGACGGATCATTTCATTTTGCCCGGCGGAGAAAAGATACCCAATGAGCTGACCTGGACCATCATCCTCATCGCCCAGTATTTCCCCGAACACGCCTGGAAGAACAAGAGCTGGACCAATAATCGGGGGGAAACTCTGACCTTCGAGGACGTGGTCCGCTACGAGCTCAATGAGCCGATTAATTCGGCGGCTTGTGGCGGCACCCATCGTCTGTTCGGCCTGACCTGGGCCTATCACCTGTACTTGCAGCAAGGCGGCAAGACCGAAGGCATCTGGAAAGAGGTGGCCGACAAGCTCGAGCTTTACAAAAAGAAAGCCCGCCAATTTCAGAACAAGGACGGCGGCTTCTCCACCAATTACGTGAGCGAGCCGGGAGCGGGCCGGAGCATCGGCACCACCGGCCATGTCCTGGAATGGCTAGCCCTGGCCATGACCGATGAGGAGTTGAAGGAACCCTGGGTGGAGGATTCCGCCAACGCCCTGGTGCAGATGATCTTCGACAAGCGCAAACAGACCGTGGAAACCGGCGAACTCTATCACGCTGCCCACGGCCTGCACATCTATTACAACCGCATGTTCGGCCCCCTCGGCAAGAGCGAGCCGCTCATTCCGCTGCCGCCGAAGAAGTAGTTGACCAAATCCTGCTTGCGTTTAGCGTTCGGTAAGTCCAATCAAACGCCAAACGCAAGCAACCAACCACTGGCCACTCACCACTCGCCACTCCTACATTGGTCGCATGCACGAACAAGGTGAACAACGTCCCGGCTTATTACGCGCACTGGGCCCTCTGATGGCCACGGCGGTGGTGGTCGGCACGGTCATCGGCTCGGGCATCTTCAAGAAGCCACAGACGGTGGCGGACAACGTGCCCAATTTCGCCGTGGTTTCTCTGGTTTGGATTCTCGGCGGCGTCCTGGCGCTTCTTGGAGCGCTGGCGCTGACGGAAGTAGCGGTGCTGTTTCCCAAAGCAGGCGGCAATTACGTCTTTCTTCGCGAAGGATACGGCCGGCTCGCGGGCTTCCTGTGGGGCTGGGTCGAGTTCTGGATCATCCGTGCCGCCTCCATCGCCGCCCTGGCCACCATCTTCGCTGAATCGCTCAACGATATCATTCGCAATGCCTCCCCGGACTACGGATTGTCGTTCTGGGAGCAACGCGGTCTAACCGTGGCAATCATTATCAGCCTGGCCATTGTCAATATCCGCGGCGTGCGCTGGGGAGGCGGGCTGCAACTGTTCATCACGCTGGTCAAGGTGGGCACGCTCCTGGCGATCATGTTCTTGCCGCTGCTTCTGATATTCGGAAAAGGTGCGACGGGCGATGGGGTCGCCTCCGCGGTGGCCGGATTCGCAGCTGCTATACCAGGCGTAATGAAACCGGTCGTTTTCACCTGGAGCGGGCTGGGCACCGCCTTCCTTGGCGTTCTCTGGGCATACCACGGCTGGATGAATTTGGCGCCGATGGGCGCCGAAGTGACCAATCCGCAGCGAACCATCCCAATCGCCTTCTTGGCCGGGGTCGGCACCATTATCTTTCTTTATCTTGGGGCCAACCTGGCCTACCACATCGTCATCCCGCAAGCAGAGATGGCGAAACTGACGGACACGACGACGGCCACCGAATTTTGCCGGCGTCTGCTGGGACCGGCCGGAGCGATGGCGGCCTCGGCGGCGGTGATGTGCTCGGTGTTCGGTGCCGTCAACGGCAACCTGCTGGTCGGGCCGCGCGTTCTCTATGCCATGGGCGAAGATCGGCTGGCGCCCAAAGCCCTGGGTGCCATCCATCCCACCTATCACACACCGGCTCTGGCCATCGCTGTCGTTGCCGGCTGGGCGGCTCTGCTGGTTGTCGCGGTTGGAGCCGTCAGCTATTGGGGCTTGCCGGTGCTTGAAATTGGGGATTGGATCATCGACCTGAACCCACCACCCAACAAAGCTCCGTTCGACATCCTCACCAACTATGCGATGTTTGGCGCGGTGATCTTCGAAACGCTGGCGGTGACCACGATCTTCGTTTTCCGCAGGACAATGCCCGATGCCGATCGGCCGTACCGCTGTTGGGGCTATCCGTTCGTTCCTGCCATCTACCTGATTCTGCCCGCGTTCATCCTGTGCAATATGTTCTTCAAGGAACGCATGGAAGTCGCGGTCGGGACGGGCTTCATCGCCCTGGGCACGCTCGTTTACTGGGTATTCTTGCGTCGAGAAAGGAGCGGCTGATGTTCTTACGCGGGACGATTCTGGCAGGCTTTTTTCTGGCCACAGGTGATTTTCCGTCCGGCCCGCAACCGGGGGACAAGTTGCCGCCGTGCAAGGTCCATTCCTTCTCCGGGCCCGAGGCGGGCAAGCAAGTGGAGCTGGTCAAACAAATCAAAGGCGGTCCGGCCCTGGTGATCTTCGTCCACAAAATCACCCGCCCCGGACTGAAATTGCTCCGCCCCATCGACAAAACCGCGGCCGAGCTGATCGAGGTCAAGAAAATCCACGGCCAGATTGTCTGGCTTTCGGAGAGCAAGGAAAAAGCAGAGGAGTACCTCAAGCGCGCCAAGGATTCGTTGAACCTGCAAACGCCGATTTGCATTTCCCTGGACGGCAAGGACGGTCCCGCCGCCTATGGCCTGAACGACAAGGTGACTATGACCATTCTTCTGGTGAAGGATGCCAAGGTTGTAAACAACTTCGCCCTGGCCGATCCCAATGAAACGGATGCACGGAAGATTCTGCCGGCCTTGAAAAAGCTGGCGGGAAAGGAAAAATAAACGATGCGAGTGGGGAGCGTCAGCGAATCGAGATCCGGTGGAGGTCCATTTCATGAGTTCAATTGCTTCGATAGGGCAGCCGCCTCCAGGCGGTTGCCTGCGGCTATCGGGGGTGGATTGGCGGATGTATTCGCGGTTGCTGCGCGCTTTTGCGGAACGGCCGGGGATTCGCCTCACCTATGATCGGGGGGAACTGGAAATCATGTCGCCGCTTTTGGAGCATGACGATTCGGGCCGATTCCTGGGCGTGCTGGTATTCGTTTTGACCGAGGAGCTGGACATGCCCCTCAAGCACGGCGGCTCGACCACGCTGAGGCGGCGGTTGAAGCGGCGCGGTATTGAGGCGGATGAGTGTTTCTGGATTGCCAATGCCCGCCGCATGTCCGGCAAGCGCCGCCTGGATTTGCGCACCGATCCGCCTCCGGACCTTGCCATCGAGGTCGATGTCACCAACAGTTCGCTCGACCGGCTTGGGATTTACGGCGCCATCAAGGTTCCGGAAGTCTGGCGATTGACCGGCAAATCGCTCACATTTTACATCCTTGGCCCGGATGGGTCGTACGTCATTTCGCCGATTAGCCGAGCCTTTCCCTTTGTGAAACCTGCTGATCTGCTTGGTTTTCTGCTGCAGGCCCGCAAGGCCGGTGATGAAATGGTGGTGGTGCGAAAGTTCCGCGTCTGGGTTCGGCGGAACAAAGGTTAATTCTCTCGAAACGGCTTGCGATCCTCATAGAGTTTCAACTGAGACCGGCCGGCTTCGCCGTATAGTTTTTCGTAGCTGGCGAATTCCAGGGCCCGGCGTTGCAAGCGCACGGCTTCCTCGAAATTGCCCACCTCGGCATAAGCGGCGGCCAGGTCGGCCAGGCACAACGGATCGTTCATCTTCGTCAAGGCGACGGCCTTCTTGCCGTATTCCACCGCTTTCTTGCCGTTGCGCAATTCCTCCTTGGGGCAGGTCGCCCAGATCCAGGCCAGGGCGGAATGGGACAGGTGGTGCTTCGGATCCAGCTCCACGGCCCGTTCGTAGTCCTTGATGGCCCCGGGATAGTTCTTTCGCAGCAGATAAATGTTGCCGCGGTTGTAGTACGCCACCGGGTATTTGGGGTCGAGCTTGAGCGAGGCGTTGTAGTCGGCCATGGCCTGGTCGTAATCCTTGCGTTCAAAGTAGATCAGCCCGCGGCCGGTGAGGGCATCCGCGCGCGGCTTGATCTTGATGCTGGCCGTGTAGTCGTCCAATGCCTTGTCGAATTGCTTCAGATCGTAATAAGCGAGGCCGCGGCCATAATAGGCATCCTCCTTGGGCCGGATTTTTAGGGCGGCGGTGTAGTCGGCCACGGAACGGGCAAAATCCTTTTTGGCATCGTGAATGAGGGCCCGGTTGTAATAGGCGTTGTCGTTTTTCGGATCGAGCTTGAGGGCCTGGTTGTAGTCGATCATGGCCCGGTCGTAATCCTTCTTGTTGTAAAAGATCAGGCCGCGGGCGGTGAGCGCGTCGGCCTTGGGCATCAGCTTGATGGCCTCGTTGTAGTCCGCCAGAGCCGCTGTCTCATCCTTCAGGGCTGCGTGGGCCAGGCCGCGCTGGTAAAAGGCATTGTCGAGCTTCGGATTGAGCCGGATGGCCTCGTTCATGTCGGCAATGACCTTTCGGTATTCCTTCTTGGCATAGTAGGCATGGCCGCGGGCATAGAGGACATCGTCGCGCGGGCTGATCTCGATGGCGGCGTCGTAGTCGGCGATGGCCTTGTCGAAATCCTTCTTGCCTTCGTAAGCCAGGCCGCGGTTGTACAGGGCACTGTCATAATTCGGTTTGAGCCGAAGGGCCTCGTTGTAGTCGGCGATGGCCTTGTCAAAGTTCTTCAACTCGTAGTAAGAATGCCCCCGGCCATAATAGGTGACCGCCTTGGGCTTCAGCTTGAGAGCCGCGTTGAAGTCGGCAATGGCCTTGGCAAACTCCTTCCTGGTGTCATACGCCAGGCCGCGGTTGTAAAACGCCTCCTCATCCTTGGGATTCAGTTTGACCACCATGGTGTAGTCGGCAATGCCCTTGTCGTATTCCTTCTTCGCGATGTACGCGATGGCCCGGTTGAAGTAAGCGTCCACCTTGGTGGCATCCCCTCGAATGACCCGCGTGAAACAGGAGATGGCCAGATCGTAGTCCTTCTGGTTGAGGGCTTCGAATCCCTTTTTGAATAAATCCTGTCCGGCCGCAACGAAGCCGGGGACCAACAAGACCAAGGCCGTCAGACAAGTCATGCGTCGAATGAACATGGCCGATCTCCTGCAACCGATTTGGCGGAACATGAAGAAGATTATTCCTGAGGAACGATGGAGTCAAACGAAAATGAACGGGATGGGTTGAGGAGCGAAACTTTGCTGCTTGCGCCGGCTGCGATGCTTCAAACAGAATTGTAGGTCCGCCTTGCCTGGCTGCCGTCAGGCTGGAAAGCCTGACCTGCGAACGCGACTTTTCCTTGATTTTACGGCGAACGGGGGAAAGAATTCATGTGCATGTCCTTGTGCCCTGGTGGAGCGGGGCAAGTCAGGGAAACTGAGAGCCCTTCTTAAGACAACGGAATTAGCGAAGATTCCCAAGGATCAGAGCCGATCTTTAGAACAGTCTTTGACAGGGATAATAGGCGCATTGCGCGCCTGGGCCTACGTATAATTCTGCGGTGAAAAATGGGAGCTCGCTGAGGACCTACCTGTGCGCCTCCTGGCCTGCCTGCTTGTGTTCACTTGCCTGTGCCTTGGCGGAACGGGGTGCGCCCTCTTCAACAAGAAAGAAGGCAAGGGCCCGGCCGGCAACGGCAGCAGCAAGGAGCCGGCCAAATTTCCCGGCGGCGGCGGCAACGGCGGGGGCGGCAGCGGCAACAGTGCCGATCCCTTACATGGCGGCGCCTCTGCTTCCACGGGAGATTACGGCAGTATCATTGCCGGCACCGTCATCGACAAATTCAATAATCGGCCCAAGGAGGCCTATGTCCGCTGGGTTTGCCTCGACGATCCCAAGAAGGAGGAAGCGCCCATCGATGTGGCCGTCAGCCCCGAGGGCTACTTCACCATTCGCGGCCTGAAAAACAACGGTCAGTACAAATTGATTGCCCGGGCCAAGGACGGCAGCCGCATGATTGCCGGCGTCACGTACACCAAATCGCCGAACATCCACGTGTTGATTCGCATGACGGAGGACATGGTCAACGCGGACACGCCGCAGATTCCGGCTACTCCGGTGTACACGAAGGAACCGCCGCCCAAGAAAGAGGCGGCCAAGCCGGAGGCAGCGAAACCGCCGGACAAGAAGCCGCCTGCCACAGCGCTGGCGCCCTGGGGTTCCGTCAAAGAGGCCAACGGCACGGTGGGAAACACACCGGCCAGCTCGATCCCCAACCTGTCGGCGCCGATTCCGATTCCACCGCCGGCGCCGGCCACGCCTGCCGCCGGCTGGGTCCCAGGCATCGTGGACAACAGAACCACCTGGCCGCCCGTTGGAAATATCAATCCTCCGGCCAAAATGATCGGCGCGCCGATTCCGATTCCGGGAGGGGCTGGATCAACACCGGGTAGCAACCCGAATTTCACGCCGACGCGAGTGCCCTCGTGCGTCCTGGTCGGCAATCAACTAATCAACCTGGCCCTGTACGATCTGAATCATCAACCCTGGGAGTTGAAGACAAACCGACGCGGCAAGCTCGTCCTCCTCGATTTCTGGGGAACCATGTGCCTGCCTTGCCGGGAGACCATTCCGCACCTGCGCATCTTGCAGGAGCAATACGGGCAGGCCGGCCTGGAGGTCGTCGGCATCGCCTGTGAAAGCGGCGCCAGCTTCGAGGAGGAGGCAAGAAAAGTCCAGAGCATTGGGCAGCGCCTGAACATCAATTACCGCCAGCTCCTGAGCGGCGACAATTGTCCGGTCCGTAATCAGTTCAATATCCGCACCATCCCCACCCTGATCCTGATCGATGAAAACGGCTGGATCCTCTGGCGCACCGACAGCGCCTTGAATTCCCACCAGCGCGAAGAGCTGGAATTGCTCATCAAACGCCGCCTAGGTGTTTAGAGGCTAATCAACGAAGTTTGATCCACGATACCTGGGTGATGAACAGGTCCAGCGCCGCGAAGGAGATGGCCGCGGTGGTGGCGAAGCGGGCTGTATCGCAAGCCGGGAAGGTGGCCTGCGTGGCATCGCCGACCAGGAACGTGTTGAAATCCTTGGAAAGGTTCTTGTACCCGGCGGCGGTGCTGCACACGCACATATCCGTGGCATATCCTGCCAGAAGGATGTGGCGGATTCCCTGTTTGGTTAGGAACGCCTTGATCGGAGCATATCCCTCGGCATCGTAAAAGACCACGTCGCTGGCGGCCACTTCGATGGGTTTCGCCACCGGAATGGGCAGGTCCCAGAAGCCGGTGTTGTTGTAGGCAGGGCCCGGGTCCAGACCGGGGAATTGCTTGAAGTAATCCACCACCGGCCTGTCCTTGGAAAGTGTCAGGCGTTCGGGCACCGGTTTTCCCTTGTAGGAAAAACTTTTCAGCTTGGCGGCCAGTTCGACCGCTCCCTGCAATCGCTCCGTTTTCTCCGGCTGGCGGCGAACCGAGCGGTACATTTTCTTTCGGATTGGATCTTCCGGACCGGGCAAGCTGTAGGCCACCAGCGCCACCTTGCCGCGCAGGCTTTTCAGGAACGGATTCACTACCTTGGTCATGTGCTGCAGGGTCAGCCGATTCTTTTCCGGGGTGCAGGCGAATGCGACACCGGCCGGCTGCGGCGTCTTCCAGCCCTGGCCGTCGTCGATTCCCCACGGATGCACCACGATGATGGCGGTCTGGTCCGCGCGCAGGTGATTGGGCACTTCGATGATGGCCCGGGCGTTGTAGGAAAAACGCCAGGCGCGCACGTGCAGATCGGCCTGGGGATCATCCACGAGTGCCGGCGACTCGAAGCGTTCCTTGTTCCGGACCGGCTCGACATACTCCGGATAGTCGGCCAGGAGCGGGCCGGCATCCGCGATCAGAGTGAGCTTGTTCTCGTAGGTTCGCACGACCGGCTTTTCGCCGGTTTGCGAGGGGCTTGCAGCAAGGACCAGGAACAGGACTATGAACACCGGTTGCCGAATGCGCATTGACTTCTCCAAGATTAGATAATTCCAAGCGAACGCTGAACGTAAACCGAGGCGGTCAATCCAAACAACGCTGAATCGTTCGGATCAATTCGGATAAGGAGGGAAAAGGTTTGCGAAAAACGTGCAGGCCGCCCAGGGCGAGCAATTCCTGTTCCCGGTCGGATGATGCATCGCCGGTCATGAAGCAGCAGCGAACCTGGTCATTCATGCTCCGCAGAGCAGTGAAGGTCGTCGGCCCGTCCAGGTGCTGCATGCGCACATCCATGAGGACCAGGTCGATGGTTGAGCCCTGATCGCGGTACAGATTCAGGGCATCTTGGCCGTTGCCGGTCAGCAACACCTTGAACCCTTCGTTGACAAGGATCAACTGGAGCAAGCTGCGAATGCCTTCTTCCTCTTCCACCACCAGAATGGTCTTCCCCTGGAAGGGTCTAGATTGTGAAGCCATGACGGTTCCGAGGAAATGGGGCAAATAACCAAGATCGAAAGTTTATCTTATGGAGAAAGCAAGCGCCATAAAAGATTATTCATGGAAAAACCACAACCTGGTGAGTTTGGGAAAACCCTCCGAGCGAGGGCATCCATATCCACCACCAATAATCTGCATTGACAGGTGCAGGTCCCTTTCTATAATCCGCGGCTCGTAAGTCCAACCGGAACGAGCGAATTTGTGCGGGGAGGGGCAGTGGGCCAAGCGAACGCCAACCGCCGGCGAAGCCATCGGGTCATGATGCGAACCGCCATCGTGGCCGCCTTCGTCTCTGTCCTGGTCTACTTTTCCGTCGGCGCCCAGGATTTCCTCAAGAAATCCTTCGTGATATCCGGCGATCCCAAGCCCATCCTCCTCAATGCCGACTACATCAGCACCTGGACCGAGGGCAGCCAGCGCATTTTCCTCCTGCGCGGCAACGCCTGGATCGAGCAGGGCCTGGTCAAGCTCAGCATGCCCGAAAGCGTGGTCTGGGTGGACGAGGCCAGGAAAAAAATCACCGGTATTTACAATTTGCAGGTGTACGGCGAAGGCACCGTGCTCGTCAAGGACGGCATCAAGGACACGAGCGCCGGCCGGGCGTTGCTGGAGATGGGCACGCGCGGCGAAGTGCGCATCAAGGCGCGGGTTAACCAGATCATGCAGCTTGCTCTGCCTCAAGACCCTGTCTACGTTCGCGCCAAGAACGAACTATCGATCGCCCAGCCGTTGCCGGTGTTGCCGCCTCCTGGGCCGACGGCGCCTGCGCCTGGGCCGACTCCGCCGGGGCCGCCGCCAAGCAATCCATTATGGAATGTTCCGGCGGGACCGCCACCGCCCGGACCAGCGCCGGGCAGCCGGAAGGACGCGACGGCGCCGCCATCGCTGGGGGCTCCGCCGCCATTGGCCAACCCGCCGCCGCTGGCTAATCCACCGCCGTTACCGCCCTCGACTGATCCACCCGGAGCCGGCCAACAATCAATTTTGCAAAAAACGGGCTACCGGACTGAGTCTGGCAGCCCGGATTCGTCTTCGGGACTGGTGAATGCAGCGTTCCAGGAACCCGGGCCGCCCCCGGCGGGTCCGCCACCAGCCGGCCCAGCCACGCCTGGACCGCCGCCTGCGGGCCCGCTCAATCCGCCGGGCCCGGCGCAGCCGCCTTCCCTTGGACCGCCGCCCCCACCGGGAAACGCGTCCGGGGTGCCGCCATTCGTGCCGCCGCCCAAGTTGCCGCCAACCGGGCCGGTACCGGAGCGCGTGTTCAACCTCAGTCCCCGCTCGGGACAGGGAAACTTGCCCCAGATCAAGAGAATTCCGCTGTCCAACGGCGAATTCGCCTGGGTGATCTCCAACGGCGTCATCCTCACTATCCGCAATCCAAACGACAAAGTTAAGCTGGTCGATATCGAAGCGGATCAAGTGGTTCTCTGGACCAAGGAGGATTCCCAGGATCTCTTTAACAACATGCGCAGTCCCGGCGGCGAGACCAAGGCCGGCAAGTCGATGGAATTCTACATGTCCGGCAATGTCGAAATCCGCAACGAGGCCAAGAAGGAAACGCAAATCATTCGCGCCGATGAGGTTTATTACGATGTCAGCCGTAACGTGGCCGTCGCCCTCCGCGGCGAACTGGAAATCCACCAGCAAAAACTGCCGTACCCGATGCACATCCAGTCCGACATGATCATCCAGGTGAATCCCAAGTTGTTCAAGGCGACGAAGACCGTGCTCTTTGCCTCTAGCTTGCCGTCTGATCCGGGCCTTAAGGTGGTGGTCTCGGAATCGAGCCTGGAGGAACTGGACACCCCGCGGCGGAATATCTTCGGCTTTCCCTTCATCGATCAGGCGACCGGCGAGCCGATCAAGGAGCCGCAGCGGATCTTTCGCGGCACTAACCTGCTGCTGAAATTGGAAGACATCCCGATCTTTTATTTTCCGTACGTGCAGGCAGACCCGATCGATCCCCTTGGCCCCCTGGAAAACCTCAATTTCAATTACAACCGGATCTTCGGCTTTCAGTTCATGATGACCTTGAACGTGTATGATTTGCTGGGCGTCACGCCGACACCCGGCACGCGCTGGCGGTTGGAAACCGATTATCTGTCGCGGCGCGGCCCGGCCCTGGGGACCACCTACGAGTTCAGCGGCCCGAACATGTTCTTCGGCTTGCCCGGCAGGTACGAGGGCTTCGTCAAGGCCTACGGCATTTTTGACCAGGAGTTTGACATTCTGGGGGGTGATCGCGGCCAGTTCATCACCGTCACGCCGCCTCCGTCATTGATCTTGCCCGTCAGCCATCCGGACTGGCGTGGCCGTTTTCTGAGCCGGGCGAACGTTCAAGACATGCCCGACGGCTTCACTTTCCAGATGAATGTGAATTTCGTCAGCGACCTCAACTTCATGGAGCAATACTTTAACCAGGAGTTCCAGACCGACCCGTTCACGCAAACCTTTGCCTACCTCAAGCAGCAGCAGAACAACTGGCAGTGGAGCGTCCTGGTCGAGGACCGCACCCTCCGCTGGTTCACGGAAACCAGCTCGCTGCCACGTGGGGATTTCTACCTGATTGGACAGAAACTGCTAAACCTGTTCACCTACGACATGAAGGCCAACGCGGGCTACTTCCGCTTGCAGCCGACCGACGTGCCGCCCCCGCAGTACAACGTCACGGACGCCAACGTCAACACTGTGCGGCTCGATCTGTGGCAAACCCTGAGCATGCCCATTCCGATCGGCGACTTCAAGCTGGTCCCGTACATCACCGGCGACCTGGCATATTACGGTGACAATATCAATAAGGTCGATGTCGGCCGGATGATCGGCGGCGGCGGTGTGCGCGCCAGCTTTCCCATGTCTCGCTTTTTTCCCGACGTCCAGAGCGACTATTTCAATCTGAATGGCATCTTCCACAAGATCGTTTTCAGCACGAACTTCACCACCCTGTTCAGCTCGAGGGCCATGACGACGTTGCCACAGATCGATCGCCTCAACGACGATATCAGCGACCAGGCCTTGCGGCAGATCTTTCCGCTTCAGCCCACGCTAAACCCGGCCAATGCCGCCAACCTGATGTTTTCCAACGAGTTCAACCCGCAGTTTTACGCTCTGCGCCGGCTGCTGCAGACCAATGTCGACACCATGGATTCCATCGAGGTCGTGCAACTGGACATGCGGCAGCGCTGGCAGACGCTGCGCGGCTTCCCCGGCAACCAGCACGTGGTGGACTGGATGACCCTCGACCTCGGAGCCTCCATTTTCCCACGTGCCGATCGGGATAACTTCGGCGAGACGTTCGGCATCCTGCAATACGACTGGACTTGGAACATCGGCGACAGCACATCGCTGCTGTCGAGCGGCTGGATGGACCCCATCGGCGGCGGCCCGCGCGTCTTCAATATCGGGGCCAACTTGATCAGGCCGGACCGGACCAACTTCTATCTTGGTTACCGCCAGATTGACCCGCTGCAAAGTAAGGCGGTGATCGCGAACGTCGCCTATGCGTTCAGCGCCAAATATGCCATCACCGCCAGCACGCTGTACGATTTCGGCATCCATAGCCAGGTGAACAGCATCGCCCTCACCCGTATCGGCACGGACATAATGGTGAGCCTGGGCTTCTCCTATAACTCCATCCTCAACACCTTCAGCGTCAACTTTGCCATTGTGCCGAACGTGTTTGCCGCCAACTACCACGGCCAGGGCTTCGGCGGTCCAGGCATGGCCGGCGCTCCCGGCGTGGGCGCCATGCCTTTCGGACCGATGATGCCACCTATCAACTAGGTCGGGCCAAGCAGTCGGTTCCGTAGATCTTTGAGCTGCTTGACCTGTTCATCCCACTTGCGGTGTTCCATTTCTACCTTGTCGAATTGATAGACGGTTTCGAAGGTCATGGCGGAGGCGCCCGGCAGATGGGTCCGGGCGGAATATGGCCAGGGCTTGTCCAAGTATTCCTTGTATTGTTCAAGCCAGGCATCGACCTCCTTCGGAGGCGGGTTGTCCATTCCCAGGAGTTTATAACACTTTTTCTGCAGCTTTTCGCCCTTTTGGATCTGGGCATTGATCCAGGCAATGGTGTTGTCGATTTCTTTGCGCAGAATGGCGATATCCTTGGACCAGACTTCGGGACGCTGGCCCGCGCGCGTGTCTTTCCAGGCCTCGGCATAATCCTTGGGCAGCGCAACAGGGTGCAAGCTCTTCTCGATGCCGGCCAGGTCCGCCTCGTTTCGGGCCAGACGCGGGTCTTGCACCTTGTCCAGAAACTCCTTGTTGTATTTGATGTAGGCTTCGATCTCGGCAATCGCGTGATCGACCTGTTTTTGTCGGGCGGAAGGAAGCTGCGAGAAGAACTCGTTCTTCCGGATCAGCTTGAGCTTGGCCAGCTTGTCGTCCAGCGGTTCCTTGAGGCGCTCGGCCGCCTTGGCCCCATCGGGAAGCACCAGGCTGGAAAGGGAGCTTTCCAGGGCGGCCACCTCGGGACCTGGCCGAGTCAGGTAAACGCCGGCTGCCAGCAGAGCCATGAAGAGTACGAGGCCGGCGATCCCTCCCACGGTGATTTTCAGACGGCGCGAAGCCTTGCGGCGCCGCCCGTGAAATTCGGCCGCCGCTTCCAGACATTGGCGAAACAATTCCGCCACGCCATAAGGTTCGTCCGGCCGGGCGGGACGATCCGCCAGCGCGGGCCGACCGACCGCCGTCGCCCACACCTGCAAGTCGATCTTGCCGAACGCCAAACCCTCCCGGTTCTCCTGCTGAGCAAGATACTTGTGAAAACCTTGGTCAACCTGGCGCTTTCGCTCCTCGAT
>Ga0066903_100000166_pt1 | contig 34364 bp, 51 predicted proteins | sample PanSoiMetaGPlot1_FD_67491 | JGI IMG/M metagenome (GOLD analysis project Ga0066903, IMG submission 67491) | Tropical forest soil microbial communities from Panama analyzed to predict greenhouse gas emissions - Panama Soil - Plot 1 (version 2) | ecosystem: Environmental > Terrestrial > Soil >... | reverse complement strand
CACGGCGCCGGAGGTGGGATCGCGGCGGTAAAGGTCACCAAAAAGCCCGCGGTCGTAAAGGTGTTGGTCAACGGTTGGCATCGAATTTGGGGGCCACGCCATCGCTGCCCCGGTTTAATAGTTGCACTTGCTTGCGCCTAACACGGCGGCGCAGGTCGCGCACGTAATCATTCTCTATGCCCATGGTTTCGTAAAGTTGCAGTAACGAGCGTTTGCCATCGTAAGCCTCGTAGTTGCGCTTTGTGCTAACAAATTTTTCTTTAGCCATGCGCCGGTTGTTATGGTAGTGGGCACTCATAAAAGTGTCTGGTGGGGAACATTTGTTGCGTTCAATTAAGAAATACAAACTCTCTTGTTTCACGATTGAGCAGAATCGCGTCGAGAGTTGCCGGTGGTGGTGGCGGGCGTCGCACTGGATTCTGTCGCGGGCCGCTATCCGCAAGTGCGCCAAACACTACTACAAATGCTGCGCTTACTATCATCGCTAGTTGTTTCATTCTTTTTCACCTCCTTCTTTGTCGTTTTTATAAAAGTGTCTGCATGAAGCTTTTGCAGATTTCTAGCAAAATGGCGGCAACTAAAATGCCAGTAAGGCCAATTACGATGATCAGGTATTGAGTGCGTTCTTTCATGTTAATTTTTGGCCGCACATTATGGCCTGGCATACCAGGTATTTGCCCGGTGCGCCCTGCACGTTGGCAATGGTAGGGCTGGCAGTAAAGCCTACACTTACGTATTCCTGCGCCAGCTCATCAATAAAAGCCTGGCAGCCGGCCTCAAAAGTTTGCCAGGTAGATTTGCCGGCTGCCGTTTCCTTGTGGTTTTTGCTCTTGGCTTTGTTTTTGTTTTTTGCGCGGGCCACATTGGTGGGGCTTATGTCGTCCACGAAATCAATGTATAGTTTGTAAGTTATGGTCATGCTTATTTGTGTGTTGGTAACAGCGGTGGCTTGCGCTCCTCAAACTCCAACACCTCCGCTAGGGTTTTATCTATTGTGGCGTTTGCCTCCTTCCACGTGCAGCCCGTTTTTTGCCTTAACTTGTCGCGCAACTTGGTTAAGGCTGGGCTGCAACATTCTAAAATCTCGTCCTTTGTTAAATCGCCCTTTAAATGCAAAAGGGCGATGGCACGCGCGGCGTCAGCAATTTTGCGGTAAGTGGAAGCGGCCCCCAGTTTCCAACCTGGGAGCCGCCCATCCACAACCATGGCGCGCCCTATGTCGCGCACCTGGTCTTTAATAAAATCGCCAAATTGAATCGCGCGCAATAGCATGCTTACTTTTTCGGGGCTTGCCAATTCGAGCTCGCGCACAACATCAACTGCAATTGCAGCGGAACCGCCAGCGGCTATCGTTAGCGGTTGCGTCACGGCTGCGTAAGCTGGGCACTTTACTTTGGCCCGGCAATAGCGGCATTGCTCTTCGCCAGCCACCAGCTTGGTGGGGTTTTCCTTGGCCGTTTGCAAAATTAGGTCAATTTCCAACCGGGCCAGGTTAATGTCCTCGGCGGTGTAAGCGGCAATGGTAACACGCTCGCTAAAGGGCATGCGTGGCTGCGTTATGGCCACAATAGCCCCTTTTAGCGTTACCATTTCAGCCACCATCACGGCATAAGCGCGCAATTGTTTGTTAAGCGCGGCCGGCGTTTGCTGCCGGTAACCAAACTTTTTGTCGATTATCAGCGCCGTTTGCGCGCCGCGGTAATAGCGCACCAAGTCGGCGTGCCCAGGTAGCGCCTTGTAATTAAGCGCTACCTCGCGGTGCTCCACGTAGCCACTGGTTTCGTCGGTGCCATTCAACTGGTAGGTTTGGGCAATGCGGCTAAAAATGAACTTGTCCAGGCCGGCGCTTATATCCAGCAAGTCGCGCTGTTCGGGCTTAAGCACCTCACGGTCAAGCTCGGGGTGCGCGTCGTAGTGGTGCAGTAAAGTGCCTTCGCGCGCCTCCTGGGTGTTATCATCGGGCAACCCCTCTTCCATGGCCTCGCTGCCGGGGCAAAGGGCGCGGCGAAACAAGTTACTGGCAGATGTGTTGGCCATCGTAGTAATTCCATTCCCCCACTATGCACCCAGCTTGCCTTAACGAGGGGCGCCAAAAGTCGCCCGTATCGCCTTCGATTTGAATATACATGGCTGCCGTGCCATCGCCGTTTTGGTGCACTGGGTATTTGTAAAGGCCGCTAGGGTCGCGTTCCAACAACCTGCGCTCGCGCAGCCTTTCCAAACTGACCAGCCAGGCGCACTCCAGCCCGCCGGCGTCATCTAAAGAAAAGCTGTAAAGGTAATAACGGCCGCAACCGCGGCGAATTTTGTGCACCTCGGTTTCGTAACCCTTGTTTTCCACCCTAACCGAAAAGTCGCCGCCATTGGCGCGCCTATGCTTTTTGCGCCTAACGCGGAAACCCACCCTATCGCCGGCACGTATAATGTCGGTGGCGTGCTTAAGGTCGTCCTCCAAGGATGCCAATTTGGGCTTTGGCACTTCGGGGGATTGGTAAGGGTTGGTTATCCAATCCAAAACCTTTTGGGCATAAGGCAGGTGCAGCCGCTCAAACTCACTATTGGTTTCGAAGTTGTAGCAACTCATAAAAAGGGGTTTTCCGGCGTGCCAGTTACAAAGCTGGTTTGCTCTTCGGGCGGTTGTGCTTCTTCGGCAGCGCGCCGGCGCGCCCCCATTTTCTGCACAATTAGCCCCCAATTTTCTAATAACGCCTTGGCCTTATCTTCGCCCACGTTAATTACAAATTGCGTGCCCTTATCCACCCAATCGTGCTCGTGCGCCACGGCCAGCAAATCTTGGTCGCTAAAAGCCATTTCGCGCAAGCGGCGCATAACCTCATCGGTGGCCGGCGTTTTGCTGCCGTTTATTTTGGCTGGCTTTGCAGGGGGAGGTGGCGCCGGGGCATCTTCTGCCTCCCCCTGCGTTGGCGATGGCAATACGGCCGCTTCAAACACGGGCCGTTCAATGGGGATCGCCGCCTCAAATCGCCGCTCCTCCAGGGCGTCCGCGTCCGCTTCCAAGGCGTCGCGGTATTCTGGCGACAATTCCAACCATTTCGTTAGCCGGCGGAAAACGGTTTTCTTGGCCATTTCGTCGAAATCGGTTACCCACGGGCCATCGTTAGCAGCGCGGCTGCGGGCGCGTATGCGCTGCACATCCTCCAACGGCATTACGTCGGCTTGCTCGGTGCCATCTTTAAAGCGCACCAAGGCGTAGTAGGCATAAGCTGCGCCGCGCGGTTTTTTAAAGTCGACGCGGTGCCGCACCACTTCGCCGCGGTCAAAAACAAAGTCGTCGGCCTCACAAATTTTGTCAGCGTGTATAACCGAGACGCGGCCGCTACGTATTGCCAGCGCCACCAGCCCCTTGTAATCCACGATAAGCGTGCACTCGGTTACGTTGCGCCTGCTATTGCGGAAAGGTATAAGGTGGGCCAGGCGCCCATCGGGTTCCAAACCCAGTTGCGATAGGGTTAACAAGCATTGGAAAAAGCTTGCCTGATCACATTCGGCCAGCCTGGGTGTGCGGGTTAAGGCGGTTAAAGCCACGCGCACAAAACGGTCGGGGCGCAGGTGCGACGGTAGCGCCGCGGCAACGGCGCTTTTAAAGTTTGTGGACTGCACAAGCGAGCGCAACTTGCCGGGTGCGTCAAGCTCGGTGTTTTTTGGTTTTGGTTTTGGGCTCATATTGTTTCGGCGTGGCGTGCCAATCTTCTAATTCCTGCCGGTTTTCGCGGGCGCGCCGGCGCTCGTCCACTATGCGGTCAACGGTTAGGTAAATGGCGCAAAGCACCAAGGCAACCAACAGTAAGGTGGCCACTAACATGAGCGCCTCCAGGTCATGCGGCTATTGTAACGCCGGCCCATGGCTACTAATTGACCGCTGTCGGTGCGTATGTAATAAGCGGGCTTGGTGCCGCGGCAGGCCTCGTTGTAAGCATCCTTGGCCGCCGCGCGTTTCGGGGCGTCGGTGCTTAAGCACCCAGCCAAAAGGAGGCAGTCGTCACGCCATAATTGGTAGGTGGTGGTCATAAGCGCTCGCGGGTTTTTTGTAGCACCAGGCGCAGCCGCGTAATAAAAGGCCGGCTACGGGGCTTTGTGGCCTTGTAAAGCCGTGCCTGGTGGGCCAGGTAAAGGCCGCAGTTTTGGGTTATGGTTTGCACTTTTGCTCTAAGCGGTGGCATGCGCTGGTTCCTCATCGGTTTGCTGGTCGCCGCCATTATGCCGCGCCACATAATCGGTTATAGCCATGTTAACTTCCTTGCTAAAAGTGCGGCCGGTGCGGGCAATTATGCGCCCCAGGGCGCGCGAGTTGGCGGGCGTAATCATTACGTAAACGCCTTTGTTTAAGTTTGTGATTTTTCTTGGCATTACACCACCCCCTTCCTGATTGCCTCGCGCAGTCCACGTGCAAGCGTGCAATACGCTTTGCTGGCGCTGTTCTTGCCACAATCGAGGGCCGTTCGAACCTGCGCCAATTTGATTTCGTTCCTAGCCCATGCCAAAGCCAACTCAACTACCTCCCCATTTGGGTCAAGCCGGCGTTGGCTGCTAGTGGGCCTTGCCATAGCTTTATCGAGTAACGTCATTTTTGTGATTTTTCGTGGCATATTTTAGCGTCCTCTTGGTAGGCAAGCTGTCGGGCTTTTGCGATGGCTTTGGCCTCTGTGCCGCCATAGCCGTAAATCTTGTGCCCGTCGACTGTGATGGCCGTGGCTTCCCAATATTTTCGCGTTGTAATATCGTTTACCTTGTTTTTTCCGATTTTTCTTGGCATATTTTTCTCCGAATGTTGCGAGCAAGTTCACCGGTATGTTTTGCGTGCGCCTCATTAAATCCGAGCCGCACCATCCGCGCGGGGACAACTTTTATGTCGTCGCAATCGTTGCAGCATTTGCCCTCCTCGGCAAGCGGCCAAGGGTTGTTACCGTGGCCCGTAAAACGGCCGCGGCATAGCACACAAATGAAATTACCGTAGGCCGCCCCATAATGCGTTTCCGCCGCTTTCACCCGCGGTTTACTTACGGCGGGCGTTTGTGCCTTGCTGTGGCCAGCCACATGACTGGGCGCCTTACGACGGCCCGGCCTACGGTAAATTGGTTTCATATTGCTTGCTCCTTTAGTTGGGCCATAAACTCGCGCGCAACCGCCATGGCCAACACCTTGTCGGCGTATGTGCGCCCCACTATGGTTAATTCGCCCTTGGCCGCGTCAAAGCTAACCACGGTGGCGTAAAGGCCGGCATCCCATATTTTATCTTGCAACACCCAGTGCGGGCCGGCCCGGCGGTAACGGCGAAGCAAATCGCCCCCACTTGACTCCGTCCAGACGTAACCTAGGTCAAGTTGGGTGCGCATCCAACGGTAAGCGCCCCATAAAGCTTGCAGGTTGTGGTGTGAAAAGCGCATGTCGTAAACGGCATCCTTGCAATAATCGCGTTGCTCCACCGGGTTGCCGCCATGGCGGTAAACATCGTTAAATTCCACCATGTTATGCCGCCTCCTGTTCCTCTTTGGCGTGCACCACTTTAACCAGGGTAAAACCGCGCTTTTCAAACCGCGCCAGTTCCTCATCCGTTTCGGTGCCTTTAACCACGTATTCAATAGCCGTGGGTTTAAACAAGCGGAAAATGCCGGGCCTGGCTTCTATTAGTTCCTCGCCTGGAGCCGGCGCCGGCCCTTCGATCGCTTTAATGTGGGCCAAGGCAATCCAGCTTTCGCCCACCTTAAAGTCGCGCGGCAGCGCGCTTATGCGCCGGCTAATGCCCATGCGGGCCGCTTCGGCGTCAAATAGGTCGGGCGTTTTGTAAAACGCTGCGCCAATCCAAAGTAAGCCGGCCCGCTGCACCTTGCTGTCGGCCAACGGGCAAATGCTGCACCCAGTGGGCCTGGTGCAAGCGTGGTTAGCTGCCGCAGCAATGCCCGCTGGGTTAATCCAGGTGAAGCCGCGGTTGTGCCTAAAGCCGGCACCACAACACGGGCAAATGGTAAGTGGTATGGGCAGCAAGCCGCACCCAAACCCCGTGCCGGGCGCCACCAGGTAAATGCCACCGGGCTTACGGTAGCCGCAGCCGCGCCGGCGTTCAACGCTAATGTTCATGGTTGCACCTCCCCAACGTTGCGCGGTGCCTGGTTATATTGCCAGCTTGTGCGCGCGTAATTGGTTGGCCGGTTGCTGCCCGCCTGGCATTGTGCAATCAGCTTGTCAATTGCTATGACAATGCCGCGCAACTTGTGGCGTGCCCGGCAATGTTGCACAAGCATAGCCAAGGCAAAAACGGCAATAAACACGCTCACGCCGGCACCTCCCCAGCGCGTTCGCGTTTAACTGCGGCGCGCACCCAGCTTGGCGGCTGGCTTTTAACGTGCCCTTGCTCAAACATAAGCACCCACTCGCGCATAATGTAGTTATTGGGGGTGTCGGCATCGGCTATTTGCACACTGGCGCCACCGTTTAGCGCCACGCCGGCAGCAATGCCGGCAAAAACAGCTTTGGGCGTGGCCTCGTAAAGCCGGCGGCTAATGCTTTCAGGGTATGGGCCAAGCAATTTCACTTGCCACCTCCGCCCAGCCACACGCCAATAAAAAACGCCAACATTGGTGCGCAGATCACGTAAAAGACAACGGGCGTCATTTGCTCCCCCTTTCCGCGTTGGCGATTGCTTCCCAGAGCATTTGCGCTTCGTCAGATTCGTCGAGAATTAATGCGACCCGCTTAACTGCCGCCAGCAATTCGTCGAGCCTGATACTTGGTGTATTGCCAATTTGCCCTGCTTGGCGGGCCGCCTTATTGTTGTTTTGTGTTGTTGTCATTGGCCTCATCCTACGCCCTAGCATAATCAAACGCAACAATTATATTTAATTATATTTTACGGTGTTTAGGCAAGTTGGCACGGCAATTGTTTACGTTATCGGGTAAACGTGCTCACGGCATTTTATGGGTCTTAGTTCGCTTGCTTTTACCACCACAAGCTTGTGCCCGCGCTGTAATTCTAGGGGCGCGCACAAAACAACATCGCGGCCACCCCAGGCGCCCAGGATTCGGTCGCGATTGTCGATGCCCCAGGCGCCCGGCAAAAGCTCGATGCCCAGGCATTTGGTGGTGGCCAAGTTAATTAGCTCGCGGTAAAACGCGGGCACTGGCTGCCCCTTGCCAATTTGCTCGTCCACCAATTGGCCCACGGTAACTTTGTAACCATAGCCGGGCTTAGTGGCCGCTTTTAGCTTTGCGATTGTGGCGGCACTGGGCCGGCGCACGCGGCGCCACACGGTTTGGGTTACTTGCAAGTTGTGCTCCTTCATTGCGCCACCGCCTTGTGCCAATAACCGTAAACACACCTGGTGCCGCGGCGCCGCGGGTCGTAAGTATCGTGCACCACGCCATCCACCACGGCGCTCATGTGCCGGCTAAGGTTAACTACCAGGCGGCCCGCCGGCAGCTCGTCGGCGCGCAAGTGCACTGTGCACCCGCTGCCAATGTGCATGGTGGGCACCCACACCCATCCCAGGTTGGCCATGTATTGTTTAAACCACTTGCGCTGCACGACAACGCCGTGCGCCGCGGTGCCCTTGTGGGCCTTTTTGTTGCGGCCGCGGCGCTGGGTGCGGCAGCCGTGTGACAGGGCCGCGTAAACCACGGCGTAAGGTTGCTGCGTGGCAATAGCAATGGCGCGCGTTACACAGTCGCCGGCCTTGCCCCGGTAGCCCGCGGCCTTGCGCCCGCCATCGCTGTAAACAAAGCCGCGCCTCATTGTGCCGCCTCCACAAAAAAGGCTGCCGGCGTGTAAAAACTCCATTCGCGGATCCAATAAGCGGCCTGCGCTACGGTTAGCACCAGGGGCGCCGGCGAGGCCTTTGCGGCATCGGGGTAAAAGCTAATTTGGCCCAAACTGTTTTGGGCGGCGTTAAAGATTACCTCGTAGCCCTGGGGGCATTGCACCGCACGGTGCAAGGTTACTTTGGCGTTGGGGTCGAGCTGCTCTAGGTGCTCGCAGTTAATGCGCATGTTCTGGCCCTGCGCTGCCATTGTTGGTTGTTTTGCTGTGTTCATCGTGCTGCCCACCGTGGCGGGCAGGGAGGCGAACACCCACGTTAATCCTCGGGCACCGTCACGCGCACGGACTTGCCTTTTAGCGTGGCGGCATAGGTTTTGGGCTTGCTGTCGCCAAAGTAGGTTGCCTCGCTAGTGCACTTGTGCGGCTCGCCAAACTCCATCATGGTGCTGGTTTTGGCGTCCACGTCGTAAATAACGCCGTGGGTTATTTGCCCGTGCCAGCGCGTTTGTTCGGGCGTTGCCCAGTGCAGCAACATTTGGCGAGCCTCATCGCGTGTGCCGCGTATTTGCTGGCTAATTGTGCGGCCATCCAGGGTAATGGCCGCCAGGTTGAAGTAACGGTGCACCGCTTTGTGCTCGTAGCAATACGGGCAGGAATTATCGCCAGGGAAGGCGTTTTGCCAATTATGCTTTTGGCAGATTTGCCCTGCGTCGCGGGCCGCGCTTTTGTTGTTTTTATCTCTGTGCATGCCCTGAACATAGGGCAAGCATATTAAAACGCAATGACTATTTTATGTTTGGCGGAAAATAAAGAGGCGCTGTTTCCAGCCATTTGGCACCGTTTATGCTTTAAGCATTTTCGTGCCAACTTAGTGCAGCCGGCACCACCGGCCACCCTGTTTTTGCCACATTTCGAATTCAAACTGGGGCCAGTAAGCCGCGGCGCCTTTAAAGCGCACAATGTCGCGGTCCCAAATGCGCCCGCCTTTTATCTCCACAAACTTAAGCGGGTGCGGCACGTGCTGCACCACCACAAAATCGGGCGTGTAACGCATGCCGCCGCCCCAGCGCAACGTTATGCCCTCGTATTCGTAGCGCACAATTTCGCCCCTGCGCCTTTGCGCCTCAAGCATGGCGCCAAAATCGCGCTCCGTGCGATTCATGCGGCGCCCCGCGGTGGGGCAATACGGCGGCGCGCCGGTGCTCGGAGGAGGAGCAACGCCGGGACATTCGGGTCGGGCCGGCGCGCCAAATAAGTGCGGATTGAGCGCTTTAACGCTGGCGCTACAGCGCTCAAATTCCGCCAGGGTCATTGCCCAGCCGGCACTAGCAAAGCGGCCCCCAACAAAATAACCGCAGCCCCCAACGTCTGCGGCAGCCAATAGCTTAATGCGGCCAAGACTATGGCCAGGATTACAAGTATCAACCGCGGTTGCACATTTAGCCTTTTTACTATTTTGGCCCAGGGAAGGTGCCCGCCGGGAAGAATCCCCAGCCGTAATCGGGATGGTAACCCCAGCCGCCGTCCGGCGGTGGCGGCTTTATTCCTTCTGGCGGCTTTGGCGGTTGCAAATCGGGTGGGATTGGGATGACTATTGGCGGGGTAGGAAACGGCTCGTTGCCCCCGCCCCAAATAACCAACGGCGGTTGTTCTTCTGGTGGGGCAGGTTCTACAGGCCCGCCGCCTACGCCAAGGCCGGTTAGGCTGGCCATGCCGATGAAGGCTACGGGTTGGCTGGTTCTGGCTGTCTTGTCGTAGAGCATTCCTGATAATGTGACTGGTATTGCTGCCATTTTTTGTTTGTTCCTTTCGGTGGTTTTGGGTTTACGTTTACGTTTACTCATAGGGTGTCAAAAGCGCCCAGTTACAGGCGCAAGAACCACGTTAATAACACAACCGCCAAAAAAGCGGCAAGCAAAAACCACCACAACCACGGATAATTCACGTTGGCTGGCCTTCATGGATCATCGCTTGCATAAGGATGGTTCTAACGCCATCCACGTTATTGGCGGGCAGCACCAAAACGGCAAGGCCGCCGGTGGCGCGCCAGCCATGCGCAAGTTCGTTGTTTACGAATTTCTCGAGTTCGTTTGGGCTAGAGGCGCGCATGATCTGATACCTCACGCCGGCTCCAACTTGTAACGCTTACCGTCCACCACCGCAGGTTTGCCGGGCCAAAGTTCGTAAAAGTAAATAAGCCGCTCGTCGCCAGCTTTGGGGGTAACTTTTGGGTTCATGATTTTAGCCAAGCAAATGGCCGCCTCGCCGGTTTTATCCTTTGGGCCGATCTCGCCCACCACCGCGGCGTGCTGCAATGCGCTGTCCAACCGCGTAAGCTTACCCTGGCAACCCATGACCACGGGCGCAACCATGCTGCGCACCTGGGGAGGGATTACAATGTATTTGTCCACATCCGCGTTTAAAAATTTGCCCCCGTTGTAATAAGCCGTCTGGGGCTGGTAAGATGGGTCGCCGTGGCTGGGGCCGCTGCCATCGGTGCAAACGTCCAAGTCGCTAACGAAACAGACGTAATCGCCCTTTGGCGCCGTGTAAATGATTGCTCCGCCAATTTCGAGCAGCACCTCCAGGTTGTGCGCTTTAATGTGCGCCTGACCTTTTGCAGTTATTTTACGCTTCGTCATTGGTATGGGTTGGGATATGTGTTTAGGTATGGCACAACGTCGGGCAATTGTTGCCGCGGGAAAGGCGTCACGGCTGGGTGCGCAATGCCCAGCTTAGTTTGGACGCGGTCCTGGGAGGCCCGAACTTCGTCCACAAAATCGAACAAAAAAGTTTGGTTATCGTAAACAACCCTAACTTGCCGGGCCATACTTTCGCGCAAGTAATCTAGGCGCCGATCAGCCTCTTTAATGCCCTTGCCGTTATTGTTCGTCATCCATGTGTTAAGGATGATTACGCCCGCAATTAGCATTTGCACCACCCTGTCGCCGCTGCCCGCCAGCGTGGTTAGAACGTTGCCCAACCCACCGTTTGCCTTTGGGATTTGGTTGTTCGCCACACGATCACGTCCAAAAAAGCCGCACGCCGGTAATGCCGCCCGCAGCGCCCAGCACAAAAGCCGTAAGGGCGGAATCGAGGCCCAGGCTAGTGGGATCAGTTTTGTGCAAGTTAATGCCCGTGTCACCCGCAACGCCCTTAAGCGTAATGCCCACGGTGTTGCCAATTGGCGGGATAATAGTGACACCGGCCAAGGTAATGCCGCCAGCGGCACCAAACGGTGGCACGGTAATTGTGTTGGAGCCGGAGGCCAAATTGTGCAGGGTGATGGCTGCCGGGGAGGTAACATTGGAAACCGAACTAAAAACCTCGTTGCCAATTACGTCGCCAGTATAAACAATGGTAACGCCTCGCGATGCGTTTGCTGCCATATTACGGGAAGAATTTTGTCAAACCTACGCTGCGCCAATGTTGGGTGTGCCCAGGGTGCCGCTCGAACCACTGCCGCTTTCAATAAATATCCCGCGGCCAGTGCCTTGCGCATCCGCTAGCGAAACGGTGAAATTGCCCGTGTCGGGCGCGGTCCAGGGCGTGGCATTAGTGCCATACGTAAATGGGCTCACCTCCGTGATGCGCTTGAGGACATTTACGCCCCCATTAGCCATGCCGCCAGCACCATAACCGCAGTTGAATGTGTAACCCATAATGAGGTTACTGCCACTTGCGTTTATGCCTTTGCCAGCGTTTTTAAGGAAGTTGCAATTCTCGATCAACGCCATTATCACCGCGGCCCCAGAAAGTGTAACGCCATCGACAGCGTTATTGTAAAAATCGCAGTTTTTAACGGTGCAAGCCGTTACGGAAACAACGCCGCTGCCCTTGCAATTCTCGGCAATGCAATATTCAAGCGCGCTTGAATTGTTAAGGTAAAAGCCGTGCGAATTTGTTCCCGCGGCTCCCGTAGTGTGGTCGTGGCTATAGCAACGGATAAAAGTGGCGCCCACGGCATTGTAAGCGGAAAAACCTGCCACGGCAGCCGTGTTGGATTTGTTGCACTCATACGCCTCGCACTCGTGAACAATTGAGGCGCCAGTTGTAAATAGCCCATGCCCGCGAGCGCCATGGAATACGCATCTATACCACGATTGCGGGACTTGCTCCACGGCGCAACTGCCGGTGCCAGTTGTGGCCGTTGATTCAATCTCGAGATCGGCCCACATATTTATTGCCGTGCTGGGTTGCAAAATTGTGATGGCACTGGCGGATGAGATTTTAGCGCGTCCGCCATCGCCTTTAACGCTTGCGTAACCTTGCGTGACAATGGGGCCGCTGCTGGTGTTGCTGTGCGTGATCTGCACAGTAACGGTGTATGTGTGGTCGTTTTTCATGTTGATGCGAGGAATGTCGCCGGCAACATTGGTTAAATTTATCAGATTGTTTTGGGCAAAAGGGTTTGTGTCAGTTGTGCCCAATGCGCCTGGGCCACCCCATGCCCCACCCACTACGATCGAGCGGCCGTTTGCTCCGCCTGCAACGCCTGCGCCCGCGCCGCTTGCGTTTAACGTGATGGCCCCATTAGCGGCGTTCACAACGGCTGTAACGCGCGCAATGAATACTCCGCCCGTAGGGCCGTCAAGGTGCACGTTTGCAAATTGGCCAACCATCACGCCGGCGCTAACGGGGTTGCTGCCATCGGTGGGTGTAAAAATAGTTGCCCCATTCCAATTGCCGTTGGTGCTTGTGTAAATAGCCGCGCCCTCGTTAGAGCCGCCGTTGTAAGGCGAGCCGCCGCTCATGCAATAAAAGTCGGTAAAAGCCCCCGCGGTGCCAGGCCCAGGCGGCGGCCCAGCACCAGGCCCGGCTAGCGCCGGCAAAGGCCCGCCAATAAGGTTTTTAAGGCGCAACTTAATGCGGCCATCCGGCAATCTTTCAACCCCTATGTCGGGCGATTCTACAATTAGCCCGCGCTCAATTATCTCGCGAATGGGCTCCACCTTTGCGTGCAAATCGCGTTGGAAAGGGGCGCTTTTAATGCCGCCCCCGCGCGCAAATGGCCTGCTCTTATTTGAGCCTAATCTCGTAACGGCCATCAGGTAGCCTTCGGATAATTAGCCCCGCGCTGGTTGGGACGATAAAGCCGCGGACGAATAAGGTGTGTATGCGTTCAATTAGCTGTTCGAGCGTCATAGCGGTGTTGCGTTAAGCGGCACAATTTTAATGCTGGTGGTTTCGGTTACGTGCCAGTATTGGCCGGCGGGCACTTGGTCAAAGCGCGCCGCGGTGCCCACAAATTGCACCCATTGTTGCCATGTTGAGCGCGGGATGGGTGTAGCGGTTGGGGTAAAGTTAGTTGCGCCCGTGGTGGCGTCGATTGTAACATTCTCGGCCAAGGCCGAATCTACCCGCAGCAACATTTTTTCGCCCGTGGTGGGGTCAGTTGTAATGTAGCCGTTGCCGTCCATTGCGTAAGTGGCATGCGTGAAATTTGTCTGCTGCAACTTTTGGTTGGCCATATACTCAAAATGCAGGTCGATGGCGTGGTATTCGATTGTGATGCGCGTCTGGGGCACCGCGGTGCTCGTTTGTGTGGTGGAGTTAAAAGTTATGTTGGTGCCGCCCGCGGCATCACTGGGGGCCAGGGTTGTCACATTTACGGCGCATTGCCAAATGGTGTTGGCAAGCGTTTGGCCCAATTGCACATGCACCTTTAGCGAGGTGGTGTAATTTATAGCCTCATTAAAGCCTGGCGGCCGGGCCAGCACCCACGTTACCACTGGCAACGTATTGGTGGCGCTGCCCAGGCGCACAACCTTGTAAATGCCGTTGCGAAAAGCGTTTGCCTCATTCTTAACCAAAATCCAATCGCCCACCGACACCACCCCACCATCGGGCACTGGCGAGCCACCTTGGAAGGAGCCAAAGTCGGCCTCGATGTAAATTGTGCCATCGGTGTGCGTGTAATATTTGCAAGTTGGCAATGGCGCCACGGTTGCATACTTAACTTCCGCGGTTGCCGTTGCCGTGCCTGCCGCTGTGCCGGTAATTGTAAACTGCACCGTGTCTTTTGTTGTATCGACGGGTTTCCACGGCGTTGTTAATTGTAACGTGCCTGGGGCGGCAGTGGTTTGGCCACCACTGTTAGCCATTGTGATCGTCCCCAGGGTAGCCGCGGTTGTAAAGCCGCCACCCGAGAGGGTTGCACTGGGCGTGCCTGTAAAATCGCCACCATCACTGACGACGATCAGCGCCAGGCGCCACGTCACATCCACCGTTGCGCCCGTGCCGCTGCCACCCGTAAGGGTGCAAGTGTTGGCCGGGATTGCCGAATATTGGCCGTAAGTGCTTACATGGTTGTTGCCGCCATCAGCAACTTTAATGCTGCCGCCGGCGCCGATGGCGTCTACGGTTATTTGCACCGCGAAATCATATTGGCCACCACTAAGCGTTAGCACGTTGCCGACGGCGTAGCCGGTGCCGCCGTTAACGATTTGCCGCGTTGAAAGCTCTAGGCGCGAAACAACGCTTGCCGGGTTAACTTGGCCGCCGCCCGAAATGGCAACCGTCGGACACGAGGTGTAGCCCGCGCCCTTGTTTGTAATGGGTATGGAAACAATTTCGAAGGTGGGCGTTGTTGTGCTGCCGCCGCCCTGGGTAAAGTTTGCCCCCTGGCAAAGCACTTCCAAAACGCCAACGCCTGGGCAATGGCCGCCGCGGATAAAGCGCGAGGTTTGGGCGCCCATAAACGAAACGCCGTTAAGGAAACTCTGCGTAAGCGCGTCGGCGCCAACGAAACCCGTGGCGCCGCAAGGCGTAGCGCGCACTGGTTCTTTTGCTGGCCATAAGGTGTTATTTATCACAAAGCGAAAGGTGCCTTGTTTCATGCCAAATTCGTTGTTATCGATTTCGGGGCGCATTTGTAGCACTAGGCCAGTGTCGTAAGGGCGTGCGCCTGCGCTAGTATGTTGTGCCATGTTAATGCAAGCCCGGTGTGGGCGTTAGCCTGGTGTTAATTTGCTGCAATTGCGTAAGCTGCTGCTGCATAATGCCGATTTGCGTTGAAAGCTGGGCGATTTGCACATCTGTGCTGGCGGTAGTTCCCGGCAGAAATTGTCCGCCAGCATAAGTGCCAGCCGCCATCAATTGGCCCGTCGCGAAATTCGGGATGCCAAAAAGCGCGTTGTATGGGTTAGCGCCTGAGGGCGCACGCCCCATTGCAATCGATGTCCAGTAATCGATCTCTTGCTGTCTTGCTTGTGCGGCGGCTTGCGTGGCTTGTAAGTTCTGTTGTGCCGCGTATTGCCGCACGAGCGCATCGCGCTGAGCTTGTTCAAAAAAACCTAAGTTTTGCCCTGTTAAATTTCTAAGCTGTTCCCTTGCCATTTCCTCTAGGCGCAACTGATCATAGGCGGCGGTGCCGGGCTGGATACCATGCGCCGCTGCATAGGCCGCCGTGTAAATATCTGCACCCGCGCCGGCACTAAGGCCATGCGCTGCAAAATAGCCTAGCACGCCGTAAGGTATAGAGGCGGCGGTTGGACCTCTTGCCATTAAATTTGCTTGCGCGGCGCGGTTGGCCGCTTGTTGCGCCAATTGGTCTGTAATTTGTTTTTCTAGGCTTAATTGCAAGGCCAGCGCCGTGTTACCCACCAAAAGTGCGCCGTTAATTTCGGCGCCCAATTGTTGTGACCTAAGTTGCAGATCAACGAATTTTTGCTCAAAATCCGCCATTTCGGAGCTTGTGCGGCCGCGCGCCACGTCTAAATCAATTTGGGCGCGTATAGTGGCCAACGTAGCGGCGCGCATTTGGGCTGCGTGCAAGGCGGCGATGGCCACCTGCTCTTCAATGCCAAGCTGCTGGGCCAACTTCATGTTCATATCGCCCGTGATGCGATCCCCTATCTCGTAAGCCTTGTTGGCGGCATCTATTGCTTTTTGTATCTCGCCCTCGAATTTAGCTTGCAATTGCATTTGGTCTGCCGCTTCGGTGGCGCCCATTGCCTCTAAGTTAATCAACTCCACCCTGCGCTGAGATGCCTCAAGCTCGCGTTGCACCTCGGCGGTGTGTTGGCGTTGCAAGCGCAAAAAATCAGCCTCGGCATCCTTCTGGGCTTGTTTTTGGTCGGTAATTTTCTTTTCGGTATCCAGTTCCTCCTTAAATTTGTTTTCTGCCTCGATGCTTAGTTGTAGCAATTGGTCTTCGGTGGCCACACCACTATCGCGTAGCCGCATGTATTCCTCTTGCAAGCGGGCGCGTTCCTGTTGGATAACGTTGAGCCGCTCTTCTAAATTGATTTGCCCTGCCTGTGCCTCACGAGATCGTTGCATTGCAGCGGTAAGCTGATCTTGTAACCGCTCAACTCTAGTTAAGCCGGCTACGGCCGCTCCTGCGCTGGCAGCAATATCGGTTAGGCCGGCCCCGGCACCTGGTTCGCCACCTTTAACCGCACCGCCAACGCCCGGCGGCGTTATCATTATGGATTGTAAATACTGAATGCGTTTAGCCAATTCCGCCGCCTGGTTTTGTTGAACGCCAAAAAAGCTAAGGTTGGGGTCAAAAGGCTTCATTAGCGCAACGCCCAGGTTAGCTATGCCAGTTCTAAGGAAATTGAAAAGGCCGCCCCAAATTACGGTTAGGGTGGCGACGTTGCTGCTGAGGTTGGCGCGGTAAACATCCTCGGCCACCTTCATGTCGTGCAAGGCTTTAATTTCCGCGTTAGATAACACGGGAAATTGTGCGGCAAGTTCTTGGATTTTGATAGCGCCCTGCTCGAAAAGGGCCACCAGCTCGGTATTGCGCGTCCCTACAATTTGAGCCACATCGGCGTAAGCCTTGCCCTGATCGGCTGCCGTGGTGTAAGAATTGGAGAGCATTAAAACCTTTTCCCACGGTTTAGCGGCTGCAAACTGTTCGGCGGATATGCCTAAATCCTCAAGCGCCTTGGCTTGCTTGCTGGTTGGGACCAATGCCTTTTCGGCATTCAGTTGCATGAGGTTCATTGCCCTGGCAACGGTGCCGCCTTCAATGCCAAATTCCTTTGCCGCGTTTGAAATCTTTTGGAATTGCTCGGCATCAATTCCAAACCGCTCGGATTGCTTATGCACTTCCGAAGCGGCATCGAGCACCTTTTGCACCTCGGCCACTATGGCTGCACCAGTAAAGCCACTGGTAAAGGCGCTTGTAAATGAGCGGGCGGTTTGGCTAACCTGGTTGCGCAATTCAGCCAGGCCGGCCGTTACCGCACTGGTATCGGCACCAAAAGTGATGTCTACATCTGCGCCAGTTGGCATTTTTTATTCGTAGCCTGCCTCTCTGAAGGCTTTACGGTATTCGGGCGTCACAAGCTCAATCTTATTGCCGTGCGCCTCGTGCATTGCCGCATTGCACCACCCAGCTTCGCCCACCGGGAAATCCCAACATTGGCCCCACGTCATGCCAGGGTTGTAATTCTTTAAAAGCGCGGCCTCGTAAAGATACCAGGGGCACCTTACCGGCACGCTATCTTCGCCTTGCATGTATTCGGGGCGACTGGCGTAATCGCGCAAGTAGGCGCTAAATTTTGCTACCTCGGCCAGTAACGGAAACCTGGCTGGCTTGCCGCGATGGCGTTTTGTTGCTTTAAAGCGCCATAACATCCACAACTTAAGTGCCCGCTCTAGGTGGCTGCGGCGGTAAACGCTAGGGTAACGTAACTGGCAAACACGCGCGGCAACGTAAAGCGCGGCAAGGTCAACCAGCGTTTTGTGCCCGGCAAATGGGCTGGCAATAAAGTCCAAGTTTGCCGCGTGCCAAAGCGAAAATGGCCGCAGCCTGAGCCCTAAAACGCGGTGCGCCTTAGAGTGGACAACGGCCTCGGCAAAACTGTCATCAACCTGATCGCTAGTTCTAAACTCGAAACCGTCAGCCACATTTTAAAAGAATTGGGTCAGGTCTTGCGCCGCCCTAAATTGCAACTCCACCGTGAAAACCACTTTGCGCTTCGCAAACTTTTTACTCACCTTTTTAACCAGCCAAGAACGCGTCGAGGGCGTAACCTCGGTAATTATGTCCAACACGAGCAAAGAGGCCGTGCCGGCGGTTGTTGTTTGCGCCAATAGGTCGCAGCGCGCGTTTAGGCCAGGGTCCCAGCCCGTCGTATTAAACGTGGCCTCGTCTTGGTTTAGGACATCGTCCACTTGCAATGCATCATCTTCTTGCCACGTGCCGCCCACAACTATGTAACCGGTAAACGTGGGGGCACTGCGGGTGTAAATAAAAGAGCCAACTTGCTGGTGCTGTGCCATAAGCTTTGGAGGTTAAAAGTTAATGGTGGCCGCTTGTCAAAATTACGATTCCAACTGCACCACAAATTCGTAGGCCAACCGGGTTACAATTTGCGTTTCGGTGCGCTCTTCGGCCGGCGGCGTCATTTCTTCCCATGCGCTAAAGCCCAGCCCTTTCCACGGCCGGTTATCGGGCAGCGGGAAAGCGGGGGCATTAAGTTGCCCCTTCATTTGGGCAAAATTTTGCATGGACAGCCACTCAATTAAATTGCCCGTGCGCACCGAATGCGCTATGTCCGCGGCGTTGCGCACGGCGGGGTCGCTTACCTTAGTGCCAAATTCGAACACCACGTTAATTTGTGCGTTGTAACCGCCCAAACTATACCAATCTGGCGTATCGGCTTTAATAGAAATGTAGGTGCCGTCCGTCACGGTTTCGGTGGCGTGGGCCGCCACCACCGGCACCGCCGGCACGAAAAGCGAAATGCCCGTAAGGTAGCTTTTAAGCGCGTTTTCAAGGTCAAGCTGGATGGATGGCGTGGCCACTTTTTTTTAGTGTCCCCTGAGCGCCCGTTTCAAGATGTAAGGCAGCTGGCGCTGCATTGAATTTACCTGGGCGCGTTTTGCAGATTCCACTAGCCTTTGCGTTTGCGCCGCCACCACACGCGCCGTGCCGGGCATGTGGTTGGTTACTTTTAGGTTAAGCTTGGTGCCACGCTCGGTTGTAATTAAATTGGTGCCGCGGCCCGAACCTGCCCACCGGGTTATCCACGCCGGCATGGGCACGCCCAGGGTGTTTGCGGATGGCGCCCAACCAGAAGCCAATAGGCCAATGTTATGTTGCAAAGTGGTCTTTAGCGCCGTTATTTTGGCCTTGTCAACGTGGTAACGCTTAGATGGTGGCACCAGCGCTCCGGAGGCAAAGGCCGCCTGGTGCAGCGCCCCTGGGTCGGGAAATTTCTCGGTGCGCTTGCCCTTAAAATCCACGGCGTAAAAAAGCTTCTTCATGTCGCGCACAACGGCCAGTTCGCCGGCGGTTTGGGCCGCTTTGCCCTGTGCTTTTTGGCTTGCCGGCGGCGTGTAGGTAAGCACGTATTTAACCAGCGCCTTCATGGTAAGGCGCGATTGTTCAGCAATGGTGCGCCCAGTAGCCCGCGCCATTTCGGCTGTCCTTGCCAATAACTGTGAATCGTCCACGCGCACGGTAAATTGTATGACGGGCGCCTCGGGCATAATCAGAAAAGGGCTTTGCAGCCCAGCACGAATTCGGGGTTAATGGTTGAGTGGCCCAGTTCGCTTATGCGCAACCGCATATCGCTGCCATTGTTTTGGGCGGCCAATAGCGTTAGCTCTTTGCCAACCGTGGCATCCACCCATTGTTCGGTTTTGGGCACGCGCACAATGCTGTCATGCACATCTTTAAACAACGCTTCGGTTAACTGTTCGCTGGAGCGCACTGGGGTATAATAGCAATTGAAAGTGTGCGTGGGGCTGCCGTCTTGGTCTTTCATGCGGCCCGTTTTGCCAAACATGGCGATGCGGTCGTCCATGCCCATGGCCATTAGCGTTGTAACTTGCGATTGGAGCGACACCTTTAGAGGTGGCCCAATTGTCAACGCCAGCGCAAAGTTAACTGTGCATCGGCGCGGCGCTGCTGGCCCGGCACTTCCATGCTAAGGGCTGCCCAGGCCGCCACGAATTTACTGCGGGCGCCGCGCGGCACCTGGGCGTCAACCACCAGCTTTTGGCCGTTGCGCGTTACGTGCGCGGCTATGGCGCGCTCGGTGCAAAGCGCCAAGAAACGCTCGGCAACTGCGGCATCACGGAAATACATGGTCATAAGGTGCGCTGTAGTGGCGGCGCTTCGGATAACTCCGTGGCATGCCTATAATAATGCAAAACCTGCGGGATGTGCACCTCGGTTTTTGCAAGCTTGCAAAGTGGCTCGGCAAAAGCCCAATCTTCGCCGTAATTAAGGGCTGGGAAATGGCTTTGTATTGCCAGGGTGCGCGCCCAGGCGCACACATGCCAGGCGTTACGCCTTACCGTGACGTCGGGCTTGAATTCTTCGTTAGGATTGCCCAGCTTGAATTCCACAAGGGCGCACGCCCCATTTACCCTTGCTTGCTGGCAAAACGTTATTACGTCTGGGCGCGAATGCGTGGCTTGCAACAGTTCGTGCACATATTCTGGGGCCACCATATCGTCGTCATCTACAAAAGCCACGTAAAACCCGCGCGCAGCACGCAATAAGGCATCGCGCTTTTCGCCTACCGTGCGCCGTTTGTTGTCCACCAAAATTATGTGCTCAACTGGGGCGGCACCTATTTGGTCGGCCAACACCTTGCACAAGCTGTTAACCGCCAAGATGCGCGAAGGCACCGCGGGCGTTAATACCGACAAAAGTGGTTCTGGCGTTACGCTGCTATCCATATTGGCCCCACCACCTGCGCATTTTTAAAATGCTCCTTAACGGCTCGCATTACGGGCTCATGCTGCGCATCGTGGCCGGCCAACATGCCGCCCTTTTTAATTTTTGGCAACCACGCCGTTATGTCCCGGCGCACGCTCGCGTAATCATGCGCGGCATCGATAAAACAAAAGGCCAGGGTGCCATCGCCAACGCGCCCGGCCATTTGGGCGCTATCGCCATCCAAAATTTCAACCATGCCGGCCACGCCGCACCGCTGTAGGTTAGCTTTAAACGCCGGCAATATGCTGCCACCGTGCTGGGCCACCACATCGAGCTGCTCTTTTTGGTCGTGTTCGCCGCGGTAACTATCAACGGCAATTAAGTGCACATTTTTGTTAAGGCGCTGGCATTCTTGCGCCAGGTAAATTATGGAGCGGCCCAGCCAGGTGCCAACTTCGGCCACCGTGTCGCCCTGTTTTAAGTTGGCTGCCACGGCGCGGTAAAAAGGCCAGTAATTGAACCAGCCGTGCACACTGCTCCAATCCTGGCCGCTGGCAAGGAAGCGCATGGTTTTTTGGCCCTGGTCGTAATGTTCCGCGGCGTTGCTGCGCAAATAAACATCGTCCAATTCCACGGTTTCCATAAAAAACGGGTGCCGGTGCGTAAATACTACGTCGCGGGCTTGCACCACCACGCCGCGGCGGTAAGCCTCGTGGGTAAACCAGTTGTCGCTAAATACGCTGAAAAACCGCGGGTGGAAAAAGAAGTAATCCAAGGCCCAGTAAGCGCGCGTGCAAATAGCCATGCAAAGCAGGTCGTCCTTGCGCGTGCCATCGGAAATAGCCAGCACCTTTGGCTCATTAAGGTTGCCCAGGCGCTCCTCCAGTAGCACATCCCACCGCGGCACCGGCGTCCAATCGTCGGACAATTGCACCATGATTTGCCCGCACGTTACTTGTGCCCCCAGGTTCCACGCCGCAACTGGGCCGCCGTCTTTTTGCGCCACCACTGCACTAAACATGCGGCGCAAAGGCAAAGAGACAGCGTCGTCGCCGTCGGTTACAAAAACGTGTTCCACACGCTGCGGCCGTTCGGCTAAGTCCAGCCAAGCTTTGCGCGCAATGCAAGCTTGCCGCGGTCGGCCGCGCGTGGCGTGTATTAGCGAAATAACTGGGCCGCCAGAATCGTTTAGCACCCGCAACCGGCACCGTTCGGCTTCTTCGGCCATGTTATTCATGCGCAACGCTTGCGTGAAAATATCTATGCCCAACCACTCATAAGCCGCGGCGCGATCATTCCAACTACGTTCCACTGGCGGCGTGGTGGCCAACATTTGCCTGGCGTATGCGTAAGCTTCCTCGTTACGGCCGTAATCCAAGGCGCTAGAAGTTAAAAGGCCCAGTGCCTCGCGCCGGCAGGGGTCAATGGCATAAGCCTGGTGGTAAAATGCGGCCGCCACCTGCGGTTTTTTGCTTATGCGCCCCAGGTTAAGGCAAATTTCGTAGCGCTCGGCCTTGCCCATTTCGGGGTGCTCAAAGGCGCGCTTACCCCACGCAACGGCTTCGGCTTGCCGCTCGGGGTAGCCCATAAGTTCGCCGTGCATGTGGTAAATTAAACCCGGCACAAGCTCCTTGTCGGGGATCGACTCCATAATGCGCATGTTGCGCTCCAAAGAGCCGGTTTTATGCGTCGTGGGCAGGTGCCGCACAATTACCCGCTGGTCTTCAACGCCTTTGGGCGGCAGGTTGAAATCGAAACATTCGTGCACCGGGTAACGCCAACGGCCGGCACCGCGCAAGATCATGCGCTCGCGCGTTAAATCTACTCCGCGGCCAAACACGTCGTAACGGAAAAAGAAGGCTGGGAAACCATTGCGCACGGCGTGTTGCCTAACGTATTCGGCGCCGGCGTGCAGCACGTCGTCGGTGTCCACCCAAAAAAGGTAATCGCCGCTGGCCATGTCAAAGCTTTGCTGGCGCGCGGCGGCAAAGTTATCTATGTGCGGCCACCCTTCGCTGGGACCGTCCTTTGGGTGCACCAGGCCGCCGTTCGTGTAAACGCCCACCGTTGCGCCAAATTTTTGCTGTGCAATATCCAGTGTGCCGTCTGGTGTTTGGGTGCCTATGGCGCGCACCACCACAATTTCGTCCGCTATAGGGCTAAAGCTGGTCAGGCACCGCTCAATATATTCCTCTACGTTGCCCGCAATTAGGCAAAGCGAAATTGTGCCTGCCATAAGCTAAAAACGGCCGCGCCAAGCACGCGGCCGTTTTATCTGTCTGAGCCGTTTTACGATAACCAAAAAAGCGTGTTAGTCAGTGCGTTGGAAAAACTCCAGCCCTTGCGTAATGCCGGCACTGTAGCCGTAATTGCATTCCAAGTTGATGAATTCGTTGCCGGTGTTTGGATCGTAGTGCCGGCGGTAGCCAAAAGTGGCGCCCGTGTTGGGGTCAGCCACCGGCCGCGCGTCGATGTAATACTGGTCGCTACCGGGCTGCAAATAGCGCATGGCAATGGCAATTGCGCTGGGCACCGCTGCAAAACCCATAATGGAGTTGGTGCCAGGCAGCCCGTTGGTTTCAAAGATGTCGAAGCCCAATGCCCTGGGGATTTTGGCTTCCAAAAGCGCGGTGCGGTCGCCGTAAGCTTGCGTTTGGATGAAGTTGGTAAGCGTTAGCAGCGCATTAAAGGGCGCCACATCTAGCACCAACGACCGCTCGGTAAGGGGCGCCTTGCTATTGTTTAGGTCAAGGCGCGCCTTTAAGATTTGGGCAATGCCAAAACTTTGGTTAGCCACACTGGTGGCGAGCACGAAATTGGCGTTGGTAACAAGCGACAAAATGTCCTGCAAAACCGCCAGGGCAAGGCCGGCGCCTTGTTGGAAGGCGAAGCGGTCGAGTTGTGCCCAGGAGCTTGAGGCGCGCGTAAGGTCACTTTGGCCAATTGGGATGTGCTTGTGGCGGTTAATTACCACGGTGATGCCCGTCATGGTGCCACCGCAAATTGCGTAATTGCCTCCAAACGTGGTGGCGGTAAGCGACCCAATCAACGGCACAATAACCGTGTTGCCCGGCGGTATGGGCGTGGGCTCGAAATTGGTGCTGAAATTGTTTAACGGCACCAACGTCGCCACGAAACCCTGGAGGGCTTGCTGGGCGAAGTTAATGTCGGAGAGGTTGGTATAGGTTGCCATAGGAGGTTTTTGTTACTGACTTTTAGGGTGTCAAAGTGCCGGCGGCTTTTGCGGCTTGCCACGCGGCTTGAATTTTAGGCCGTAGCCGGTTGTAAGCCTTGGTGAATTCGCGTGGGTCGGTAATTTTATTTAATTCCTCAAGCAAGGCTTCCGCGGTAGGCGTGGCTTCATCTTTTTTCTGGTCCTTGTCCGCGGTTGCAGCCGGCAATTTATCCTGCGGGAAACCAAGGGCCGCCACCTTATCCGCCACCGTGGCCTCGGTGCTTTTCTTTTCCGCCTCTAAATCGGCCACCAACTTGCGGATTGCGGGCAATTCGTTGGCCTCGGCCTTTAACCCCACAATCTCGGCGTTTAATTTGTTAATTTGCCCATTTAGGTCGGCAATGCTTGCGTTGCGCACCTCAATTTGGCTTTTAAGAGCGTTAATTTCGGCTTGCAATTCGCCCTTTGGTTTCAGCAAGGCGTTTAGCTTATCCAAGATGGTGGGCTCTTTAGCCGCATCCTCTGGCGGCGGCTGCGGCGGCTGGGGTTCTGGTTCTGCGGCTGGAGTGTCCATGTTGGTGACGGCGATGTCAAAATTCCCTTCCGCTATTTTAATGCCAAACTTTTTGGCCGCGCTTTTTATGCGGTTTTCCATGTATGTAAGCTCGCTGGCGCTGTAGCCCTTGCGGTTTTCCGGCTTGTTAATGTAGCTCCACGCGGCGCGGGTGTGCTGTTCGGTGTCGATCGGGTATTTGTAATTGGTTGGGTCAGCGTATTGGTCGCGGCTTTGCGGGTAACCTTTGGGCGGGCTTTGCGGCGCCCCTTCTTTTTTGCTGGGCCTGGTGCCAGCCTGCGCCAGCAACGTTTCGGGTGGGTGCGCAAATTCCGATAGGTCAAAGCTTGCGGCTAGGGCCAATTCGGGCGTTATGTCGTCGATAAGCCCGGCCAGCAAAGCCTCTGGTGCCGTCATCCACGTTTCGGCATCCATCATTTGCTGCACTTGCTCGCCCGTAAGCAGGCCGCGCCGCGCAAAGGCCTCATTGTAGGAGGCGGTAACTTTGCCCAGCAATTCGGCTTGCTGGCGCATTTTCTTGCTGTCAACGCGCCCCGGTTCAATGGTTGGATTGTGGATCATCATCATGCCATTGTCGGGCATGGTAATGGTTTTGCCGGCCATAGCCACGTAAGCGGCAATGGAGGCCGCTATGCCATCAATAAACACGTTAACGCCCGGCTGGTGCGCTTGTAGGGCATTGTAGATGGTGTAACCATCGAATAAACTGCCGCCCTGGGAATGGATGTGCAGGTCAATGGGGGCTGCACCGGCGGCCTTAATCTTGTCCACCACGCTTTTGGCATCGTTGCCTTCCTCTAAAAAACCCGCGCCAATTGTGCCGTATAAGTTGATCTCGTAAGGGTTCATTTCCTACCTTTTTGCCGTGTGCAAATGTCAAACCCCCCCCCTGTTTGTTAGAAAAACTCCATTATCCTTATTACGCCGTTCGCACCTGTCCCGCCGTTTTGCACACCTGAACTGAACGCGAGCGCTCCACCACCGCCACCGCCATACAAGTAGCCTGCCGCTCCTACGCCAGCAACGACGGTAACTCCGTTTGCGCTACCAAAACCTCTGCCCGATGCACCACCTTGGCCGCCATAGCCTGCTGTGCCGCTAAAACGCACGCCAGGTCCGCCATCGGATCCCTGAATCCGTAAGGTGCCAAAGGTAGCACCTCCGCCGGCGCCACCAGCAAGCACGGTGATAGCGGTGCCATTGCTCATGAAACTACCTTGCGTTCCTCCAACTGCATACACGTTGGTGGTGCCATCAAATTTGGTATCGCCTCCAGCAGTATCGGTAGCGCCACCTGCACCGATAGCGCAGGTGTATGAGGCCGCCAAGACGCCGCTGTAGTATTTTGCGGCGTAACCACCACCGCCGCCGCCTGAGCAACACGAAGCCGCACTTGGCCCACCGTTAGCTGCTGCTCCGCCGCCGCCGCCGCCCACGCATTCCGCCCAAAACGCTCTGCACCCCGCAGTTGGGCTCCATGTGGTGCCAGATGTTAGAATTGTTATCTTTGTGGCCGCCGGTGCTACCACTGCCCAAGTTAAAGGCGAAAGGCTAGTTAGCCTGTAATAAATACCCGTGTCGGTTTGGTAAGCGATTTTGCCAATGTCTTGGTTGAATAAGCCTGTGGCTCCAGTGCGCGCCGCAGCATCGGCAAACGTGAAGCGCTCGATCAGCGTATCTAGTCCCCGCTGTTCGTCAGCCATTTATCCGATGTTCCACCCCATTGCGTTAACGAAATTCACCGTAGTCACGTCCGCGGTGCCTGCGGTAATGCAAAGGCCGATGAAAAGGTTGTTGGTGTTATTGGCAAAAGCGGCAGAGACGACGTAAGCCGCATTTGCCTTGTAACCCGCTGCCGCGCCAGCGGTGGCCGTGTTATTGACCTGGTAAGCGCCTGCGATTATGCCGCTGGCCGAAACTACCCGCACCGTGGCATCAATAACAATTGTGGCGGTGTCCGCAATGGCGGTTTCGGTTGCCCCAGTAAAAGTGACCCTTGCCGTGTCAGCGGTGGTGCCAGCCGTGCCGACGGCAATATCGATGTTGGTATTGGCTACGCCTGCCGCGGTTTTGGTTATGCTTACCACCCACCTAAACCTGCTGCCCACTAAAAGTTGCCCGCATTGGATAGAAGAGCCGGCAAGGTAAGTCCTGGTGCCTGCTGTAACTGAGCCCTGGGCTGCGGTGTCGGCATTTTCGATTGAAGCCTCCAACAACCAAGTTGGAGTGGTGGCTGTGAGCCGGTAGTAGGCGTTTTGGTCTGTTTGGAAAGCCAGCCGGCCTACATCACCAGAAACAAAGCCCGTCGCGGCCATTCTAGCGGTAGAATTGGCGTAAACGAAACTTTCGATGATATGGTTTGCGGTTTGATCCTGGTGTCTGCTCATGAGCTTGTTATTGCGTTGCCAGTTGCATCAGTAAGCACCTCGCCCTTCACGTAGCCGCCAATCACGTAATCGGTTGCGCTGCCGCCCGCGGCGTTGATGGTAACATCGCCAGTGCCGGAATCAGCGCCGGTGCTCGAGATGGTTATATTAGTGCCCTGCACTATTTTGCGGATTACGGCCTGCCCGATGGTGGCCACATCCAAATCAACGCGCTGCACCGTGCCGTCGCCAATTTGCCCGCCCCTTACGTTTGTGGCTGCCATGTGTGTGTGTCAACGCCTGGGTTTGCCGCGGCGCGGTAAGAAGGCCAGGGGGCCGCCGTTAGCCGGCACCGTGATTTTAGCTACGTTATCCACGTGGTCTTTTACCGCATCGCGCGCACACTCGAGCATAAGGTAACAAAGCCCTTTATTGTGCACCGGGCCGTTAACGTTCACGTTGCCCGTGGCTTCGTCGTAAGTTATGTGGATTTCCGCCATGGCATCATTTGTAATAGCTTACCCGCAACCGATCGCCCGTGGTGGGGGCCGTAAGGTAGGTGATGGTGCCGCCCGAAATTGTATAATCATTGCCGGCTCCTGGTTCTTGCAATAAGCCGTTAAGGAATACCTGCTCGGTGCCGGCCAAGGGCGTATTGGCTAGGGTAAAAGTGGTGTTGGCGCTGTTAACCGATCCGCTGGGCGTTTCGCGCACAATAAAGCTGGACGGCGCCATGTAATCGGTGCTAGCGGTGGCTGCCGAAATGGCGGTGCCATTGCCTTTAAGCACGCCGGTAATGGTTGTGGTAAGGGTAATGGCCGGCGTGGTGCTGGCATTAGCAACGCTGCCGGCAAAACCGTTGGCCGTAACCACCGAGACCGTTGTGACGGAGCCGCCGCCCGGCGTTGTGTAAGCCACATCCCAGGTGCCCGCCGCGGTGCCGTTGCTTATTAGCGTGTATTCTGCAAAAGTGCCAGCGGCCATGGTTTGCAAAAGCGAGCCGCCGTTCATGTTTACCGTAACCGCGCCGCTCGAGCGGTTGGCAATAATAAAAGAGTGGCCATTTACCAGGGTGGTGGCGTTAGGCATAACCACGGTTTGCGTTGACGAGCCGGTAAATTGCTGAAACGCTGCATCGGAAATTGTAAGCGTAGTGGTGCCCGCGGCAGTTGCCGTGGTGCGCATGTTTTCGATGACGTTGTTTACTTGGAAATTGGCGTTGGCATCGCGGTAAGGCACGGTGCTCGCGGTGGCGGCGCTAACCATCCCAACTGCGGTGGGCACCGCGGCGCTGCCGGTGGCGTTGCCAATAACGCTATTGGCCGCCAGGTTCGCCATCTTTGCCAGCGTGACGGCGCTATTGGCAATGGTGGTGGCCAGGGCGCCGGCCACCGTGGTAACATCGCCGGTTAAAGCGGGGAATTGCGCGGCTTGCAAAGTGCCCGTTAACTGTGTGGCAACGATGCTTTTGTTGGTAAGGGTTTGCGTGGTGTTTTTATCCACCGTTATGTTGGTGTCGATGGAAAGGGTGTTGCCCGATTTGCTTAAGCCGTTGCCCGCTATAATTTCGCCCGCGCCCGTAAACTGGGTAAACGACAGCGCGGTGGTGCCAATGGTGTATGGCCACGTGGTCATTACCCACCCGCTGCCGGCGTTGGCCGTGCCCTCGCCAACGAACCAATAAGGGCTGCGCACGGCATCTTGCGGGTCAGCAAAATCCACTGTGCGCGTCCACGCGCCACTGGCCACAACCCACGACCCGTTTTGGCTGCCGGTGGTTTGCCCTATACACAAAACCGGGTCGCCGGCGGATAATGCCACGCCGTCAATTGTTTGGGTGCCGCTTTGCGTAACGTTGGTGGTGGCTACCACGCGCACTGAGGCTTTGGGCGAAAGGCCCTGGGCCACGTTGTCCACGTAGTTTTTGGTGGCCGCATCCTGCGCCGCGGTGGGGTCAAGCACATTGGTTAGCTTGTTGCTGCCCATCGATTGGTTGGCCGTGAAGGCCGTTACGCCAGTGCGTAAAATAAAATTGGCACTATCGGCCAGCTTGCTTGTTACAATGGCCGCCGTTGCCGATATTTGGGCATCGACAATGGTGCCGGCCATTATCTGTGTGTTGCCGCGTATTTGTGTGGTGGCCATAAGTTATAGCAGGTAGTAATCTATCGAAAGCCGATCATTGGCTAAAGGTGCCAGGGTGGTTTGGAAAGTGTTGGCGCCCACAACAATAAAATCGTCGGTGGGCCGTTGGCGCAGCCCATTTAAGTAAACCGCCAGGGTTTCACCGCGGAAGTTGTTAACCGCGGTAAAGGTGGTGTTAACCCCGTTAATGGCGCCCGTGGGCGTTTCGTTGTAAATGGCGCTGCCGGTGCCAGGCGCCCCGGTATCGCCTTTTGGCCCTTGCGGCCCAGGCGAAACGACCTCTAGGGGCGTAACTTGCACCGCACTTAAATCCAACGTGCTTGTTGTGCTTAACACGTCAACGGGCGCTAGGGTTTCGGCAGCTTGCAACGTGGTAACGGGCGCGGTAATAACGTCCACGCTTGTGGCGCCACCCAGGTCAATGGTGTTGGGCGTATCCAGCGGCACCACCGTGGTTTGGTTTTCTAGCACCTCGATCATGCCTTACTCTTTTTGCGGTAAACCACTTTGCCCTCCATCAGGCGTTGCCAGGCGCCCGCGGTATCTTCCAACTCCAAAATGTAATAGCCCGGCGGCCCGGCGTCGTAAGAGCCGGTTTGTTCGTCGGGGATGGTGCACTTAATGTTGGGGCTGGTGGTGCCCAGCGTGATGTTGCCAAAGGTTAGGCCCGTTAAATCCGTAATTTCAATAAGCGGCACAGTGCGGTCGGCGGTTTTGGCGGTGTAAAAGCGCAGCCGGGCGTGCCACCCCGTAAGGTTAAATGGCGTCCCGTTGGCGTCCTTCCAATTAAGGGTAAAGTCGAAGGTGTCGCCCCCGTAAAAGTTAACCCCGTCAAAGTCGGTTGCTATAATCATGGGGCCGCGCCGCCTCCTTTTGCGCCCCCGCCGCGTTTACCGGGCGCAACCGGCACCTCTGCCCCGGTGGCGGTTTCCGCGGCTTGCTCGCGTTGTGTTATGTTTTGCACGCCCGGCGCCGGCGGGAACGCCTGCTCGTAAGTTAGGTTGCGCGCCTCTACCTCATCAATTATCCATTTGCGTTCGTCTAGGTAATCGCGCATCTCGGGCTCCCAGCTTGCCCCGTAAGCACTGCTAAAATAACGCTTAAGGCTAATAAGGCCCGCCTTGTGCATGTCCAGGTAAAGCTTGCCATCGCGCCCTATGTCTACCGTAAGCTTTTGCTCGGGTTGCCACCCGTGCTTCCACCATTGCGCATCGCTGGGTTGCCGCAGCCGGCCGGCTTTAAGTTCCTTGGCAATAAAATACACCCAAAACCGGCTGCAAAATTGGTCGGCCAAAAGCATTTGCATGCCTTCAATGGTTTTTTGCGCATCGGCCAATAGGTAGCGCGTGTCAGCGCCGCCCACCTTGGCTATGTTCCAAAGCAGATCGGGCGATATGTCGAAGCCCCACGCAATGTCGCGCACCAGGTAATCCATCCCCTCTATTTGGTTGGGGTGCGGCCGCTCGTCCATTAGCATTTTAATTTCCTCCCCAGGGTTCATTACGGGCGTTTTGGTGCCGCTAAAGGCATCTTCCACCTTAATTACGGCGCCGCTGGACGGCACGGTAAAGTCAATTGGCCCTTGGTTAAGCGCCGGCAATTGCACCGGGCCGCTAAACTGCGGTGAGCGCGTTATTTGGTAACCAATGGTGGCCGCGTTTTTCATGCTGGTTTTTAGGAAGCCCAAAATCTCAGTGCGGTCCAGCAAGTGGTTAATGGCGTGGCGCATTGCAGGCTCGCCTCGCTGCCGGCATGGGCGCCTAAAAAGGCAATGCAAAATGGCATCCGAAGCGCTTATGTCTACGCTCTTGTTGCCGTTGTCAGTTAGCAAACGGTATTGTAAGGGGCGGTTTTGCGCGTTGGCCATTACGCCCACGTTCCACTGGTCTTGGTCGGGGAAAACGTTGTTGGCGTTGCCTATTTGGTGCGCCTCGTAAAACATTACGCTGGCAATACCACTTTGCGTTGCCGTGAGCACCACCAGGGCATCGCCATCTAAAAGCCGCAGTGCGGTAAGCATTGGCTGGCAACTCCAAAAGTTAAACTTGCCGCCTTGGTCAAAAACAATTTCCGCCCCCGCATTGTTGGTAAAGCTTTGCAGCGCCAGCTCGTTCCATTCCTTGTCGTCGGTTTGCGGCACGGGCGTAAGGCTGCCAACCATTTTCGCTATGCCATCAATTACCCTGGTGGCAAGGCCCACGTTAACGTAAAGCCACCGGCTTTTGCGCCGCAGCTCGGTTAATGTGTATTGGTCAAGGTCGCTTTTGCTGTAAAGCGTTGGGAAGTAAATCCAACCGCGGTTTTGGCTCCAGTTAGCCCCCTCGTAAGCGCTCCACGCTTTTAGGCTCATCGCGTAGTCGCCATTGCCCCCAGGTTGGCCCCGCGGCGCGCCCACGTTGGCCGCTACAGCGCCGGCAACCCCTATGGCGCTGGGGGTGCGCGGCGGTTGCCTGCGGCGGGCGCCAGGGCGCGCACGCACTTGAATGGGTAGGGCCTCGTCCATAGCCGTTTTTAACTTTGCACAACTTGGCTGCCAAACCGTGTAAAAATAGAGCGCGAGGTTGAGGTTGTGGCGCCCGCGGCGCCCATGGCCGCCAGCACATCCAGGCACGCATCCACAATTGCCACGGGGTCGTAGCCCGTTAAAATGCTGCTGGTGCTCGCGCCCTCGTAACTGGTGCTAACCACCGTTTTGCCCGCTTGCGCATCGGCCCATGCCGCGTCTTTAATCGCCGTTATGGCGTCCACATCGCCGGGGTAAGTGTAAGCCAGGTAACGCGCCGCCGAGGAGCGTTGCTCGGCGTATGTTGCCATCTGTGCCATGTGTTATTTTGCGCCCGGTGTCAATTCCGCCGGCAACGCCGGGCGCACATCGTGGGGCACGGTAAAAAAGCGCCAAACCACCAAAGCCACTTTTACCGCGTCGGCGTAATGGTTGGGGCCGCTGCGCTTCCACATAAACTGCCGCGCACTGGGCAAGCCCGGCATTTCCACCAGGTTTTCTTTGGTGTGTTCGTAAAGGAATTCGCGCGTGGGGCTGGCCGCCGCATCGCTTAAGTCGCGCGGGAAATGCAAGGGGCTACCCACCGGCGGCCGCTCCACTGGGCGCCCGGCCTTAATCCAGCCGGCCCACGACCCTATGCGGTCGGTATAAAGGTCGTGCTTGGCATCGCGATCATTGTAAGTAATTATGCCAAACCAGGGCGGTGCCTGCGGGATGTGCGAAAAGTTAAGGCTGCGAATGCTAAGATCACTGGGCAACCCCGCGGTGGGCCACAACCGCCGCGCACTTTGCATGCACACTTGCTGCACCTCCAGTTTGCGGTATTTTTCGTCCACGCCCCCAATTGTGATGCCGTAGCGTTGGTTGTCTTCGGCGCAAAGATATTCCCTCCCTCCCATGACGCGCAATAAGTCCGCTGGGGCCAACTCGTTACCAAAATCTACAACCGCCGCTTCACTGGGATATTCACTCGTTATCCGCAAGGCCAAAACGGCCCACTTAACGTAATTAAGCCCCACATCGGCCCCCAGCACCAATGCCCTGGGCAACCACGGCAACACTCCGCGCGGGTAATCGCCGCGCAACAGCAAAAGGTCGTTGGTTTCGGTGCGCACGGCGCGCTCTTCATACGGCAACCCCTCGTGGTGGTTGCGGTATGTGCGGCGCTTTTCGCGGTCGCCCTTGCTATTTATGTATTCAATGGCCAACCGGCCCCACGCCACGCTGTCGTCGTAGCTAAGGAAGTCGCTAAGGTGAAAGCTTACGTGGTTGGGCTCGGCCCCCTCAAAATTTGTGCGGCGCCACCGCCGGCGTTCCCGTTGGTTAAACCACCGTTTACTGTCTTCGGTTATGGGTTTTTGGCAGTGCACGCATTCAAAGTAAGTTTCCCGTAACACCCGTTGGAAATCCCAGCGGCCCAGCGCGTTTTTGCAATGGTTAAAACGCATATTGTCCTGCTCAAGTTGTTGGAAGCCGCCGCACTGGGGGCACGCTATTTCGGCCACGTGTTGGCTGCCGTTGGCGTGCTCGCGCGCTATGGGGCCGCCGGCGTATTTGGGCTTGCTCATGGCCACCAATAGGCGCCGCTCGCTGGACTTCATGCGGCTATGCAAGTCGGCAATGGTCGTTTTGCTGCCGTGCTCCTCCAGCTCGTCGGCTATGCCCACCTCGCACATTTTTTGTGTGAAATTGGCCTCACTGTAGCTGCCCAAAAAGTAAACTATCATGCGCCGCAACTTTAAAATAAATTGGCTGGCATCATCTATGTTATCGGTAAATATGCGCGCCCCCAGGTCGCGCAACGTGGGTTGCAACCTAATGACGTTAACTTCGCCCGCCTGGCGCGCGTTATCGATGGCAAAGATTATGTTTTGCGGGTCGTAACGCGCCATAAACCTAACCGCATTTAGCGCACTCTCGGTGCACCCCGTTTGTGTGCCCTTCATTACATCCACCTGGTGCACCCGCATTACGCGCGCCCCAGCCGTGTTGGGGGCAACTATTACCGTGGCCCCATCCGGCGCCTCCGCTTCCCATAACCGCCGCAACCGCATAACCTCCTGCAATTCCCACGTCCAAGGGTATTCGCCGGGGTTGTAATACCCAGGGCGCGTGGTCATGCGCCGGTCTAAAAAAACGTTTTTACTGGCCCAAATAGGCAATGGCACGTCGGGGCTGGGTGTAAACACCTCCGCAAATACCTTGTCCAGCACGTGCCACTTGCTGGGCTCGGCTGCCGCGGCACTCACGTTTTGGCCGGCGGCGGCGGTTTGCCACCGCGCGCTTTGCGCCAATTGCCGTAACATACCGCCAGGCGTTGCTTGTTGTCGGCGTAATCTTTTTTCATCACCGCGTTGCCCATGCAACGGGCAATAAAATACCGCTGCGGCTCACCTTTGTTTGGTGTTGGTATTGGCATGGCCTTTTTTTACTCCTTTAAACCATTTGCAAAAAACAGTTCCTCCCCGCGGCGCACTTCTTCAATGCTGGCCTCCAGGTGTTCGCGCAAGTAATTTAACGCCCGGCGCATGCGCTTGCTACAGCGCCCCTCTAGGCTAACCAATATGTCGCGCGCCATGCGCTCGCGCATAAGCTTGTAGCTTTCCACCATGCGCGTTAGATCGTCCACCACCTTCTCGCGCTCTATTAGTTCCCCGCGCCGCTTTTGCAGTTCGGTTAAGCTTTGCTCCGCTAGGCGTAGCAAGTTAAAGCAACGCTCGTAATTGCGCTGGCGCAACCCCACCGTGCCCTCATCTTTTGTGGCCAACGCCTCGTCTAAAAGCTTTTTGTTTATGGCCAGCGTAACGCGCAACGCCGCCACGTTCTGTTCCATGCTCAACCCGCGCACCTGGCTAAAGTCGCGCTGCTCAAACTCCTTTACGGCCACCGTTTGGAAGCGCGCCGGCACTGGCCCACGCATTACGCGCCGCCACCACCGCGCCATATCCGCCGGCTCATCTAACGGCGGCGGATCGTTGTGCGCTTTGCCGCGCTTAATCCACGTGTCTACCGCCGTTAACCCAACGGCAAACCGCGCGGCGTATTCCGCCCGCGGCCTGGCTAACTTAAGATGCTTGCCCATTTGCGCCTTGTAGCTAGGTAAAAACCTCAAAACCACGCCGCAAACCCCGCCAGTTGGCAACCCACCGCATTATGTTTACGGCTGCGGCCGCAAAAATCTCCAAAGAGACGCTTTAGC
>Ga0066903_100000165_pt1 | contig 34377 bp, 41 predicted proteins | sample PanSoiMetaGPlot1_FD_67491 | JGI IMG/M metagenome (GOLD analysis project Ga0066903, IMG submission 67491) | Tropical forest soil microbial communities from Panama analyzed to predict greenhouse gas emissions - Panama Soil - Plot 1 (version 2) | ecosystem: Environmental > Terrestrial > Soil >... | reverse complement strand
TGCGGCACCTGAAGGTCGTGGGCGAGGTCGAAAATGTGGACGACGAGCGACGTGTCGAGGCCGTCCGGTTCGATTCGGATGTCCAGATAGCTGAACGGCACGGGATGCGCGGCAAGCGGCGGCGCGCACGCGACGACGAAGACGATGGCGGCCAGCCAGATCCGGCGCGTCATGCGCAGCAATGGTAACGTAAAACCCCGACGTGAAGATTGGTCCCGGCGCGCATCATCTCTCCGGTTATCTCTCGCTCGACGAGCAGTGCACGCTCGCTGCAGAGTGTCGGTCGCTCCTCGATGGCGACGTGCCGGGGTACGTGCCGGTCGTTCGCGGAGGCGGCGTCATGCACGTCCGCATGCTGTGTCTCGGGCGACACTGGAACGGCAAGACGTATCAGTACGAAGCCTCACGATCGGACTACGACGGCGCGGTCGTCCCCCCGCTCCCGGATTCGTTTCGCGCACTGGCCGGTCGGATCGCGAACGCAACCGGCATGACGCTCGATGCCGACCTGTGCATCCTCAATTACTACGACGCGGACGGCCGCATGGGCCTTCATCAGGACAAGGACGAGAGCGCCGCGTCGCTGGCCGCGGGGATGCCCGTGGTCTCGGTGTCGCTCGGCGACGCCGCGCGGTTTCTGTTCGGCGGGGCGCGCCGAAACGATCCAGTGGAGGTGCTGCGGCTCGAATCGGGCGACGCCTTCGTCTTCGGCGGAGCCGCGCGACTGCGGTACCACGGGGTCTCCCGCATCTTTCCGGGAACCGCACCAGCGGGCCTGGAACTGAGTGGCCGTTTCAACCTCACGCTCCGTCAATATTGATCGCGTGACGACGATACGCGTCGACGGTCCGGGCGATCCCCGCATGCACGATTTCGTCGCCGTCTCCGACGCCGAGTTGCTGCAGGCGCGTGGGCTGTTCGTCGCCGAAGGACGGCTCGTCGTCGAGCGGCTGATCGGCGACAGGCGATGGCGGCTCCACTCGATGCTCCTGAGCGATGCAGCCCATCGCGCGCTTCAGGGCCCGCTTGCCCAGGTCGCGGCGAGGATTCCCATCTATCTGTGCCAGCCTGATGACTTCGCGGGCATCACTGGGTACAACTTCCACCGCGGGTGTCTTGCGCTGGTCGAACGCCCAGACGCCCTGGCGGTCGAGACCGTCGTCGACGAGGCGCGCACCGTCGTCGTGCTCGAGGCGGTCGCGAATGCCGACAATGTCGGAGGCGTGTTTCGCAATGCCGCGGCGTTCGGCGTCGATGCCGTGCTGCTTGGTCCGACGTCGTGCGATCCGCTGTATCGCAAGGCTATCCGCACGTCGATGGCGGGGGTGCTTCGCGTGCCGTTCGCACGCACCGCAGACGTCCCAGCTCTGCTCCAGTTGCTGCACGCCTGTGGCTTCACCGTTGTCGCGCTGTCGCCGCGCGAGCCGGCCGTAGAGCTCGAGACGTTCGCGCGCGCGCCTCGGCCCGCGCGGCTGGCGATCGTCGTTGGCGCGGAAGGCGCGGGGCTGTCGGCGGCGATCGAGGCCGGCGCCGACGTCCGCGTGCGCATTCCGATCGCACCGCAGATCGATTCGCTCAACCTCGCGACCGCGACGGGCATCGCGCTCTACCGGCTCTCGCGGATGTAGCGCGGGGTATACTGACCGGTCGAACCTGTGGCCGCCACCATCCCCGTCGAGTACGCGTCTGAACGCAAGATCCGTGAACGGAACAAGCTGTATTACCGGTTCAATCACTGGCCGATCTGGATCTTCGTGTTCTTCATCGCGCCCGGTCCGCTCACCTTTGATTTGTTCGAGCGCGGCTTCGACGCACGCATGGCGCTGTGGCTCGGCGCCGTGCTGGTCGGCACCGGCATTGCGGGCCTGCGCGGCCGCCTGCCCGGCGTGGAGCCGAAGCCATACATCATTCGCTTCACCGAGGATCGTCCGAACCCGCTGTATCGGCGCGTGTGCTACACGTTTGCGTGGAGCGAAGTGATCACGTTCGCCGTGCTGAACATCGCCGGGCTTGTGGTGGCCATTGTGACGGGACACTGGTACCTGAAGCAGATGTATCGAGTCGGGTACTTTCCGATGGCAGGCACGCTGTGGCTCCTCGGCGCGCTCGGACAGCTGCCCCGCGTGAAAGCCTCGACGAAGGGCGAAGGCCACGAGCGCCGGTATTTCTACGGGTCGGTCTGGGCCGTATGCGTCGCACAGCCGGTGTTGTGGCTGTTGTGGAAAGTTGTCCCTCAGACCCGCGTCGGCGACGTCATCAAGCTTGTGACCTTCCTGGGGATCCTGGCGTTCATGGGCAACCTGGCGAGGCGGGGACGCCTGCCGCGCACTCGGCCGATCGTGCCGGGCGAACTGGCCGTTTCCGACTAGTGTGCCGAAAGAGGGCTGGCAGGGCTGGGATCAATACGCCCCGTTCTACGACTGGGAAAACGCACAAACGCTCGGTCGGCGCGACGTGCCGTTCTGGCGGAAAGTTGCCGCGCGTGCGAGGGGCGCTGTCCTCGAGCTCGGGTGTGGGACGGGCCGTGTCTCGCTCCCTCTGGCGCGGGCCGGAATCAGCATCGTGGGCGTGGATCGGTCCGATCCGATGCTGGCGCGCGCCTCCCGTCGGGCGTCGCGCGTCCGTCTCCCGCGGCGGGGCCGCGTGCGCTTCGTGCGCGCCGACATCCGCACGCTGCCGTTTGCCGCAGGCTCCTTCGCGATGGTGCTCGCGCCGTACGGCATCCTGCAGTCGCTCTTGCGGGATCGCGATGTCGCGGCCACGCTCGCGTCTGCAGCGCGCGTGCTTCCGCGCGGAGGCCTTTTCGGCGTCGACCTGGTGCCCGACGTGCCCAAATGGCGCGAGTACCGTAACAAGGTCCAGCTTCGCGGCCGCGCCAACGGGGGCGCTCACCTCACACTCATCGAGTCGGTCCGCCAGGATCGCCAGCGGCGGCTCACGACGTTCGAGCAGTGCTACGTGGAGCGCCACGGCCGCCGTGCCACCGAACACCGCTTCGAGCTGACGTTCCGCACGCTGTCGGTCGCGCAAATGACACGCCGGCTCGAGCGGCACGGCTTTGCGGTCGAGGCGGTGATCGGCGATTACCGGGGGCGCGCCTGGGACGACCGCGCCGATGTCTGGATCATTCTCGCCCGCCGGACCTGACCGGCGCCTCACCGAAGGAAGTCGCTCCAGCCGTTTTCGAGTTGAAAGGCAGGACTGCTCCCGTCGCTTCGATCTCGTGGATCGTGCGGTCGCGCACCTTGATGATGTGCGCCGCTGCCATGTCGAACTGCCGCTGGGCCGTCATGTCACGCGTCCCGCGCGTGCCGTCCGTGTCGAGCTGCCCGGCGGTCATGCTGCCCATTCCGGTCCCCTTCCCTGACGTGGGGCCCCGACCGGCACCGTTGCGAGCAGGCGGGCCGCGACGTCTGCAGGTTTGCCAGGCTGTTGGCGTTGACGTTGCTCCAGATGAGGTGCTCGGCCTCGACGACTTGCCGATCCTGTACTTTCAGCCGCACCGCCACCTGAATCGGCTTGCCCGCGTCCTTCATCATCACGGTGCCGCCGATCTGACCGGCGACCGGATCGGGCACGTACACCTTGAAGCTCGTCGGAGCTTCCGATGCTGCCTTCCACCACCCGTCGCCGACGGCCTTGACCTCCGTCTGTTCGGTGAACCGCACGTTCGGGGCCAGTGGTGCCTTCTTCGGGTCGTGCGCCGCGATCGCGGCAAAGTATTCGTCCGCGACGGCGGTCAGGCAGGCGCGATCGCAGACAATCTGTGCGCGCGCTCCGTGCGGTACACACGAGGACGACCATGCACAGCGTCAGCCGGCGCCGTACTTCAGTCATAGAGAGCCGCGTGGCGGCCAGATTGTCGCGTGCGCGGCACGGACATCCGGGGACGGTCCGAGCCGGCTATGGTAAGATTTCCGTTCGATCTCGTTGATTTCTCAGGAGTTTTTCACATGTCCGGCCATTCCAAGTGGCATTCGATCAAGCACAAGAAGGGCGCGGCCGACGCCAAGCGGGGAAAGATTTTCACCCGCATCATCAAGGAGTTGACCGTTGCTGCCCGCGCGGGTGGCGGCGATCCCGACAGCAATCCGCGCCTCCGCACGATCATTGCGGAAGCCAAGTCGAACAACATGCCCGCCGAGAACATCAAGCGGGCGATCCGGCGCGGCACGGGCGAAGAGCCGGGTGTCTCCTACGAGGAAGCTCAGTACGAAGGCTACGGTCCCGGCGGCGCGGCCGTCATCATCGACGTGCTCACGGACAACAAGAACCGCACGGTTGGCGAAATCCGGCATCTCCTCGAGAAGCACGGGGGCAATCTCGCCGCCAGCAACGCCGTCGCTTGGATGTTCCACAAGAAGGGGTACATCGTCGTCGAAAAGTCGAAGGCCGACGAGGACAAGCTGATGACCGCTGTGCTCGACGCGGGCGCCGACGATCTGCAGGACGACGATGACAATTGGGAAGTCCTCAGCTCGCCGGACGCTTTCCCCGACGTCCACGAAGCGGTGAAGAAGCTGGGCATCGAGCCGGCGACCGCGCAGGTGTCGATGATCCCGCAGAACTACGTGAAGCTCGAAGGCAAGCCGGCGCAGCAGATGGTCAAGTTGATGGAGGCCATCGAGGAGCACGACGACGTGCAGCACGTGTGGTCGAACTTCGACATCGAGGAGAAGGAGATCGAGGCCTCGCTCGCGTGAGAATCTTCGGCATCGATCCCGGCTCGCAGGTGACGGGATTCGGGTGTGTGGACACCGATGGCGGCCGCCACCGCCTAGTCGAGTGCGGCGCCATCGCGACAGCCGAAGACGCCGCCTTCCCAGAAAAACTTCTGACGATTCATACGCGGCTCGCGGCGGCAATCGCGGCTTGCCGGCCCGACTGTGTTGCCATCGAGAATCTGTTCTACGCGACGAACGTGCGCACGGCGCTCAAGCTGGGACATGCACGTGGCGTGGCCATGCTCGCGGCGACTATGGCCGGCGTGCCCGTTGTCGAGTACAGCCCCGCTGAGATCAAGCGCGCGCTGGTCGGGTTCGGTCGCGCGGAGAAACATCAGGTGCAGCACATGGTCAAGCTGATGCTCGGCCTGGCCGATCTGCCGTCGCCTCACGATGCGGCCGACGCGCTCGCCGTCGCAATCTGTCACGCGCACTCGCGGCCGCCGTCGGCAATCGAGCGGCCCTCCGGTCGTCAGGCGACGAGCTGGCGACACTACCGGCCCTAAGTGATCGCCTTTCTGCGCGGACGCATCCTCGAGAAGCACCCCAACAGAGTGGTCGTCGACGTGGGCGGCGTAGGCTACGACGTCGCCGTGCCGCTGTCGACGTTCTATGGCCTCGCGGAGGCGGGCGCCGAGGTCGCGCTGCGGGTGCATACGCACGTGCGCGAAGACGCGCTGGCGCTCTTCGGCTTTGCCACGGTGCTCGAGCAGCAGCTCTTCGAGCGCCTGCTCGGCATCAGCGGCATCGGGCCGAAGGTGGCGCTCGCCGTCCTGTCGGGCATGGAACCGCCCGACCTTGTGCGCGCGATCGAGCAGGGCGACGTCGCGCGGCTGACGACGATTCCCGGCGTCGGCAAGAAGACGTCGGAGCGTATCGTGCTCGAGATGAAGGATCGCGTACCGCGTCCCGAGGTGGCGGCCACGGCCGACGCGGCCGATGCCGCGCCGTCGTCGCTGCGCGACGATCTCGTCTCGGCGCTCGTGAACCTGGGGTATCATCGGCCGCTTGCCGAGAAGTCGGTGGACGCCGCGTTGAAGGCGCTGGGCCCGCGGGAAGGGTTCGAGCGGACGCTCAAACAGGCATTGCGGGAGCTGGCGAAGTAGTTGTGGACACCAGGCGCGTGATCACGGCGGCCCGCGCGGATGATGACGCGCAGTATGAGGCAGGGCTGCGGCCGCGCGCCCTTGCGGAGTACATTGGACAGCTCCGCATCCGCGAAAATCTGCACGTCGCGATCACGGCCGCGCGTCAGCGTCGCGAGGCCCTCGATCATGTTCTGCTCTATGGCCCGCCAGGGCTCGGCAAGACCACGCTCGCGCACGTCATCGCCAACGAGATGGGTGCGGCGATCCGATCGACGTCCGGACCGGTGCTCGAGAGGCCCGGCGACCTGGCGGGGATGCTGACGAGCCTCGAAGAGCACGACGTGCTGTTCATCGACGAGATCCACCGGATGCCGGCGACGATCGAAGAAATTCTCTATCCGGCGCTCGAGGACTACGAGCTCGACATCGTCATCGGACAGGGGCCGAGCGCGCGATCGGTCAAGGTGCCGCTGAAGAAGTTCACGCTCATCGGCGCGACGACGCGCGCGGGGCTGCTGACGTCGCCGCTCCGGGCCCGTTTTGGCATCGTGCACCGGCTCGAGTTCTACGAGGACGCCGATCTCGAGGTCATCGTGCGACGGTCGGCGCGGATTCTCGGTGTGGCGATCGACGATCCGGCCGCGGCAGAGATCGCGCGGCGGTCGCGTGGCACGCCCCGTATCGCCAACCGGCTGCTGCGGCGCGTGCGCGATTTCGCGCAGGTGCGGGCGGACGGGAGCATCACCGTCGAGGTGGCGCAGGCGGCGTTGAAGCTCCTTGAAGTCGACGAGTACGGGTTCGACGAGATCGATCGCAAGCTGTTGCGCACCATCATCGACAAGTTCGGCGGGGGTCCGGTCGGCGTGGCCACCATCGCGGCAGCGATCAGCGAAGAGAAGGACGCCATCGAAGACATCTACGAGCCGTTTCTCATCCAGATCGGCTTTCTCGACCGGACCCCGCGCGGGCGTGTGGCGACGCTGCGGGCGTACGGCTACTTCGGCCTGGAAGCGCCGGAGGACCGGAGGAGGGACGCGCGCCTGTGGTAACTGATCGCAAACTGTCCCGCGTCGGCGGCCGGCCGACCAAGATCACCTCGCTCGCGACCTACGTGCCACCCCGCGTGCTGACCAACGCCGATCTCGAGAAGATGGTCGACACCACCGACGAGTGGATCATGCAGCGCGTCGGCATCCGCGAGCGCCACGTCGTCGACGCGGGCATGGCCACGTCGGATCTGGGGAAGGAAGCGGCCGTCGCCGCCATCGCGCGCGCGGGCCTCGCCCCCTCCGACATCGGCGTCATCGTCGTTGGCACCGTGACGCCGGACATGTTCTTCCCGAGCACGGCCTGCCTGATCCAGCAGAAGATCGGTGCGCCGCGCGCGTGGGGCTTCGACGTGAGTGCCGCCTGCTCCGCGTTTACGTACTCGCTGACGATGGCCAGTCAGTTCGTCGCGACCGGCGCGCACGATCACGCGCTGGTCGTCGGGGCCGACGTCATGTCGAGCATCCTCGACTACCGGGATCGATCGACGTGCGTCCTGTTCGGCGACGGCGCAGGCGCCGTGGTCGTGTCGGCGGCCCAGGACGGCGACGGCAGCATCATCGATTTCGAGCACGAAATCGACGGGTCCGGCGCCGACTCGCTGTTCATGCCCGCCGGCGGCAGCCTGCATCCGCCATCGCACCAGACCGTCGACGACCGCATGCACTACGTCAAGCAGGACGGCCGCGCGGTGTTCCGGTTCGCCGTCCGGAAGACGGAGGAGATCGCGAGGCGCGTGCTCGCGCGCAACGGCATCGGCCCCGGAGACCTCGATCTGTTCGTCTCGCACCAAGCCAACCGGCGGATCATCGAAGCGGCGGCGGAGAAGCTCGGCCTGCGTGACGAACAGGTCATCATCAATATCGATCGCTTCGGCAACACGACGGCCGCCACGATTCCACTCGCGCTCAACGACGCGGTCTGCTCGGGTCGTCTGAAAAAGGGCGACCTCGTTCTGCTGGCGTCCGTGGGGGCGGGGTTTACCGTCGGCGCCGTTCTGCTGCGCTGGGGCTTCTAGATTTGATAATTGGGTGATCTGGTGAATTGGTAATCTAGAAATCCAATCACCAAATTACCAAGTCACCAATCACCAAATCCGTGGCTCGCATCTTCCTCCTGTCTCCCGCCAACTGTAATGGCCGGCGCGCCCGGCAGATCCTGTCGCCCCGCGCGACGTTTGCACTGGCGGACGAGCTGCGGTCGCGCCGCGGCGCGATGTTGGGCGATGTGTTCACGTTCGTCAGCGGCCTGTACTTTCGCGGCAAGCTCACCTATGCCCGTCGATTCGCGGCGCCGCCGGACGGAGCCGACGCCATCGGCCGCGGCGTGCACATCATCACCCCCAACGCCGGCCTGCGCGGTCCGGACACGTTCGTGACGACGAAGGCGATCGAGCGGTTCGCCGAAGAGGACGTGCATCAGGACAATCCCGGCTACCGCCGGCCGCTCGAGCGCAGCGCGCGCGCGCTTCGCGACGACATCGGTCCCGACTGCGACGTCGTGCTGCTCGGGAGCATCGCGTCGCCCAAGTACGTGGATGTGCTGTTGGCCATCTTCGGAGAACGGCTGTGCTTTCCGCTCGAGTTCGTCGGGCGCGGCGACATGAGCCGCGGCGGACTGCTGCTGCGGAAGGCCAGCGAAGGCGCTGAGCTCGACTACGTGCCGATCGCCGGTGCCGTGCGCCACGGGCAGCGTCCGCCGAAGCTGCCCCCGCTCACATGGCGCCCCGCGCCCTGATCATCCCGCGCGACGCCGACAACGTCGAGCTCGACGTCGACGGCAAGACCGTTCGCCTGACCAACCTCCGCAAGGTGTTCTGGACGGAGCTCGGCCTGACCAAAGGCGATCTCCTTCAGTACTACGCGCACGTCGCCGACGTGCTGCTGCCGCACATCCGCGATCGCGCGATGGTGATGAAGCGGTACCCCCACGGAGCGGCCGGCCCCTTCTTCTTCATGAAGCGCGCACCCGAACCGCGGCCTTCGTGGATCCGGACCTGCGCAATCGATCACGGCTCGAAAGGCGTCATCGACTTTCCGGTGATCGACGACCGCGCCTCGCTGATGTGGGTCATCAACCTCGGTTGCATCGACCTCAACCAGTGGTACGCGCGCTGCGACGACGTCGATCGGCCCGATTACGTGCATTTCGATCTCGACCCCGGGCCTGGCGCGACGTTCGACCGCGTGCTGGAGACGGGACTCATCGTCAAGGAGGCCCTCGATGTGCTCCGCATGCCGTCGTGCGTGAAAACGACCGGCTCGCGTGGCCTGCATGTGTACGTCCCCATCGTGCGCGGCCCGGTGCAGAAGGAAGTCTGGGAATTCGCGAAGCTCCTGGCCCACGCGCTCGCGTTGCAGCACCCGAAGGTCGTGACGGCCGAGTACCGTGTCGCCAGGCGGCCTCACGGCCGCGTGCTGGTCGACTACAACCAGAACGCCTGGGGACAGACGCTGGCGTCGATCTATTCGCCGCGTCCGCGGCCTGAGGCATCGGTCTCGACGCCCGTCACGTGGGCCGAGGTCGAGGCCGGCATCCGCATCGAGGATTTCACGCTGCTCAATGTGGCGAAGCGGGTGGAGAAGGTCGGCGATCTCTGGAAACCGTTGCTGCGGGCGCGCGGCCGCGTCGATCTACGCAAGGTCCTCCGCAATATCTAGCGCGCGCCGTTTGAGGCGTGCGCTACTCGCCGAGGAGCTCGCCGATCGGCTTGAAGTCCTCGACGTGGTCGCAGATCGTCTTGAGGACGACAAGCATCGGCACCGCCAGCAGCATGCCCCATACGCTCCACACCCATCCCCAGAACAGCAGACCGACGAACACGGCCACCGCGTTCATCCGCGTGGCGCGGCTCGTCAGCCACGGCGTGAGGAGGAGTCCCTCGAGGCTGGTGATCGCCAGCGCGAGCCCCGAGACGAAGAGGGTCATCTGGATGGTGCCGAACTGCAGAAAGGCGGCGACCGCCACTCCGCCCGTGACGAGGACTGGTCCGAAATACGGAATCGAATTGAAGATGCCGGCCAGGATGCCCCACACCGCGGCCTGCTCCATGCCGACCATGCGGAAGGACAGCCAGGTGGCGGCCGCCACGAGCGCGCTGGTGAGCACCTGGACTTCGAGGAACGTTTCGATCTGCCGATCGATCTCGTCGAGGATCTGCACCGTCACTTTCTTGCGAGTCAGTGACGGCCCGACGATCTTCACCAGCTTTCGCTTGTACAGGTCGCCCGAGGAGAGCAGGAAGTAGACGAGGAACACGATCAGCAGCGCCTGGCCGGCGGCGGTGGCCACGCTGATCGAGCCCCACAGAATGTAGTCGCCGATATTGAACGGGGGTTGTTCAATCTGCACCCGCGTCACGCCTGACGGGGGCGGCGGCGGCGTGGCGGCGGCGTCCGCCGCCTTCTGCAGCTCGTTGGCGGCCTTCTGCACCTTCTCAATGGCAACCGCGGTCGTCGGTCGCCCTGACTCCAGCTGGTGCCGGACACGCCGCGCGGCCTGCGGGAGTTGCTCGACGAGCGTGGTCGCCTCGAACCGCAAGCTATAGATGGCCGAGCCGCATGCGCCCACGAGCAGGATCAACACGACGGCGGCGCCGATCGGCCGAGGGATCCGACGACGGGCCAGCCAGGCGACGAGCGGATCGACGGCGTAGCTGATGAGGATGCCGAGCACGATCGGAATGAGGACCGCCTGTGCGTACTGCACGAAGGCGACGAGCGCCAGGCCGGCCAGTACCGTGAGCGCGGCGTTGCGGACGTCGAGCGGCGTCGAGATCGAGCCGGCGGTACCCGCGTCTGGTTCCGACGGTGTGCTCGACGGAGGGTCCTCGGACCGGGTCACGAGTTTCACGAGGCGAGCTCCGGGCGTTGGAGGCTGTTTTTGGCCGACACGCTCCCCGCGAGTGCAAGAGCACAACCAGCCCGATTACGTAGTTGAAAGTATTTGTTGTTCGATTAAGCGACACGTGATCTGAAGCGGCACAGTTTGCGCGAATGTCACATATTGCTCAGGGATGTCCCGTCGTCAGCCAACTCGTGCGCGAAACTCTGATCCGTTTCGGCACATCCGCGGCACAGTCTTGTGATCGCGATGCCGCGTCCGATAATCGAGTAACTCACACCACAACCAGAGACTTAGCATCCCGAACATTGTATGGATGAGCCTGTGGCTGAGCCCTTGCTCATCTTCGGTCCGTGCCCTCCCTTCGACGTGTGCTCCTCGGAGTCCTTGTGGCGCTCGTTGCCACACATGTCGAAGCCGCTTCGCCTCGCCGATCGAAGATCGATCGGCTCCTGCGCGAATCGCTTCGCACGGGCGCCGCCACTCAGAACGTCATCATCACGGTCAAGCCGGGCTATCGCGATCAGGGGCGGAAGGCGCTCGAAGCGCACGGCGATGTCATTCGCTCGGAGCATCCGCTCGTTGATGCGTTGTCGGCGGAGGTGCACAGCGCTGATGTGAACGAGCTGGCCAACCAGCCGTGGGTCGTCGCCGTGTCGGCCAACGCGGTCGTCAGCGCCGACGCCGTGTCGACGGCGGGATCGATGACGGCCGCCGTTTCGCTCAAACCGTCGTCCTCGAGCGTCAGCAACACGCTTCGCGATACGCTGGGTCTTCCACACGTGGCCGACGGCACGGTGCCGACCGGTGCGACGGGTGTGACGGTCGCCGTGATCGATTCCGGCATCGCGCCGAGCGACGACTTCCTCGGACGCATCACCGGTTTCTACGATTTCACGAACGGCGGCCGCTCGGTGCAGCCATTCGACGACTTCGGCCACGGCACGCACATCGCCGGCCTGATCGGCAGCAGCGGCAAGCTGTCCAACTACGAATACCAGGGCATTGCGCCTGACGTGCACTTCGTCGGCCTGAAGGTGCTCGACGCGCAGGGACAAGGGAAGACGAGCGACGTGATCGCGGCGCTCGAGTTCGTCATCGCGAACAAGAGCTGGCTCAACGTCCAGATCGTCAACCTTTCGCTCGGCCATCCGATCTACGCGCCGGCTGAAGATGATCCGCTCGTGCTCGCCGTCGAACGTGCAACGGCCGCTGGCCTCATCGTCGTGACGGCGGCCGGCAACAATGGACAGACGAAGAAGAACGGCGATTCCGGTTACACGGGCATCTCGTCGCCGGGCAACGCGCCGTCGGCCATCACCGTCGGCGCCGCGGCCACGCAGAACACCACGCCGCGATCCGACGACGTGATTGCGTCGTACAGTTCGCGCGGGCCGACGTGGTTCAACGCGTTCGCGAAGCCGGACGTCGTCGCGCCCGGCGATCAGCTGGTGTCCGATACGTCGCTGACGTCGTATCTGTACAAGCAGCTGGTCAACAGCCACAAGACAGCGAAGAACGGGCAGCCGCTGTTGCAGTTGAGCGGCACGAGCATGGCGACCGGCGTCACCAGCGGGGTCGTCGCGCTGATGGTGCAGCAGCACAATCAGAACGGCTTCAAGAAGCAGAAGGCGCTGACCGCGAACCTCGTGAAGGCGATGCTGGAGTTCAGCGCGATCCCGGTGCCGGGATTCGATCGCCTGACGCAGGGGACGGGTGAAATCAACGCCGCCGGCGCCCTCGAACTGGCGCGCGCCATCGACACCTCCCGTTCGAGCGGTTCGTGGTGGCTCGCTGGAGGCGTCACACCCTTTACGGTGATTGGCGGCGAGACGGCGGCCTGGTCGCAGCAGATTACGTGGGGCAGTCGCGTCTACCAGGGGACGGCGCTCTACTACAACAAGGCCGTCTGGGGCAGCAACATCGTCTGGGGCACTCTCTTCACCGATGACATCGTGTGGGGCACGATCATCGTCGACGACATCGTGTGGGGCACCACCACGATCTGGGCGTCCGATCTCGTCTGGACCGATCGCGTCATCGGGCAGACAATCGACGACAACATCGTGTGGGGCACCTTCATCGATGACAACATCGTGTGGGGCACTTCGTTCGACGACAACATCGTCTGGGGCACCTCCGTAGGCGACGACAACATCGTGTGGGGAACGGCGGCGCGATTAGCCGCGCTGCCGTAATGATCGAGAAAACCCTCCACGAGCCAACCCTCACCGTTCCGGCGGCGTCGCTGGTTGCGACGCCGCCGGACGTGCCGCACTGGCAGCTCTCACTTCCACGACTCACAGGCTGGCTGGTCACGCTCCGCGAATTTCGCGCGGACGATGCGCCGGCGCTCCTCGCCGCGGTCGGCAGCGACGCGGTCTCGCGCCTGATCTCGCCGCCGCCATCGACGATCGGCGGCATGGAGGCGTTCATCAAGCGGACGCACGCCCAGCGCGAGAACGGGCAGTCGATCGTCTTTGCCGTGCAGGCGCGGGGCTTCGACACCGTCATCGGGCTCTTTCAAGTCCGATCGCTCGACAAGGACTTCGAGACCGCCGAATGGGGGTTCGCCCTCAGTTCGGAATTCTGGGGAACGGGCGCGTTTCAGGACGCCGCGCGCCTTGTGCTGGACTTTGCGTTCGACGTCATCGGCGTCCGCCGCCTCGAAGCACGGGCTGTGATGCGGAACGGGCGCGGCAACGGGGCCCTTCAGAAACTGGGCGCGGTGCACGAAGCGGTCCTGCGCCGATCGTTCCTGCGAAACGGTGAGTACTTCGACCAGGCGTTGTGGGCGCTCGAGCGCGGCGATCACCGCCGCCGCCGCGAGGCGGCCTTCGACCCGCGGTCGGGATCGATTCACTGATCGCGGGCCCGGTGCATTCCGAGTATTTTGAGGAGTGCACGTCAGCGAGTTCGACTTCGATCTTCCTTCTGAGTTGATCGCGCAGGAGCCGGCAGGCGAGCGGCATGCCGCCCGCCTGCTGCGGCTGTCGCGGACGAACGGTGCGGTCGCGCACACGTCCGTGCGCGAACTGCCGGCCGTTCTGTCGCCCGGTGATCTGCTGGTCGTCAACAACACGCGGGTGTTTCCGGCGCGCCTCATGGGCCGCCGCGTTCCGAGCGGCGGCGCTGTCGAGTGTCTGCTGATCGGACGCGACAAGGCCGGCTCGACGCCTGGCGGGGAACATGCGGGCGAGTTGTGGGAGGCGTTGATGCATCCCGGCCAGAAACTGCGGCCGGCGTCGCGCGTCGTGTTCGAGGGGCCGCGCCCGCTGCACGCCGAGGTGCTCGAGCGCCGCTTTCACGGCCGGCGCCTGATTCGACTGTGGACCGAGGACGGCGGTGACGTCGACAGCGCGGTCGACACCATCGGGCACGTGCCGCTGCCGCCCTACATCAAGCGTGCGGATCTCGCTGGCGATCGCGATCGGTACCAGACGATGTTCGCCCGGGCGCGAGGGTCGGTCGCCGCACCGACTGCGGGTCTGCATTTCAGCGAGTCGCTCGTCGCGGCGCTCCGCGCGCGGGGCGTCGACATCGTCGAGATCACGCTGCACGTCGGGTACGGCACGTTTCAACCGGTTCGCGTCGAACGTGCGGACGATCATCGCGTCGAGCCCGAGCGCTACGAGATTGCCGACGCGGCCGCCGAGGCGATTGACCGCGCCCGCGCCGACGGCCGGCGCATTCTCGCTGTCGGCACGACGACCACGCGCGCGCTCGAAGGCGTGGCCGCTGCGAACGACGGACGCGTGGTGGCGGGACGTGGCTGGACCGACCTGTTCATCCGGCCCGGGTTCTCGTTTCGCGTGATTGGGGGCTTGCTGACGAATTTTCATCTGCCGCGGTCGTCGCTCCTGATGCTGGTGTCTGCTTTCGGCGGGCATCGGGAGGTGATGGCGGCCTATGCCGAGGCCGTGCGCGAGCGGTATCGGTTCTATAGCTACGGCGACGCGATGCTCATCACGTGATAACATGCCGATTTTCCCAGGCCGGAGTAGCTCAGTTGGTGAGAGCACGCGTCTCATAAGCGCGGGGTCGACGGTTCGAATCCGTCCTCCGGCACCACGCAAGAGCCCGACTGTCGACATTCGGCAATCGACGTTCGGCAATCGACAACCGACAATTCGTGATCTATGCAGCTGCTCGACGTAGTGCGGCGCACGCTTCGGCGGCACGAGCTCGCGGACGCGCGGACGCGCGTCGTCGTCGCCCTGTCGGGTGGCGGCGATTCCGTCGCGCTCGCGTACCTGGTGCGCGAGCTCGCCGAGACGGGCGAGCTGCGGCTTGCCGGGCTGGCGCACCTCAATCATCAGCTGCGGGCGACCGCGGCACGCGACGAGCAGTGGTGCGGGGCGCTGGCCGCGCGGCTTTCGTTGCCGATCATTGTCGGGCGCGACGACGTGGCGGGCCGTGCACGCCGCGAGCATCGGTCGGTTGAAGACGCGGCGCACGAAGCGCGGCTCGCGTTCTTCGAGCGCGCTCGAATCGAACTGGACGCTGACGTCGTCGCGGTGGGTCACACGCTCGACGATCAGGCGGAGACGTTTCTGCTGCGGCTCATTCGCGGCGCGGGGCCGAAAGGCCTCGGCGGCATGCATCCGCGAAGCGGCTGCGTGATTCGGCCGCTGCTCGAGTGCCGTCGCGCCGACGTCCGCGCCTTGCTCGTCGGCCGCGGCCTCGACTGCGTGGAAGACGAAACGAACGCCGACGTCGCCATTCCGCGGAATCGCGTGCGCGCGGAACTGCTCCCGCTGCTCGAATCGCGGTTCAATGGCTCGATTGTCGGCGTCCTGGCTCGCGAAGCTGAGGTCGCGCGCGACGACTGGGCGTGGATCGAAACTGAAGCGAGGCAACTCCTGTTCCGAACCGAGGTCCAAGGACGCACAAAGGACCAGGAACCAAGGACCAAGGACTATGGACTCGCCCCCCTCCTCGCCGCCCCACCCGCATTGCGGCGCGCCGCGGTGTGGATGGCCATGCGCGCGGCATCGGGCGGCCGTCCTGTCGGGTTCGAACACGTGGACGCTGTGATGAGTCTGCTGGCGGACGAGCGGTCCGGCTGGGCGCTCGACATGCCCGGGCACCGAGTGGAACGGATCGGCGATTGCCTCGTCTTAACCTGTAGTCCCTCGCGTGAGCGGCGCCGTCCGGCGAACCTTTTCCGTCATCCGTTGTCTATCCCGGGTGAAGTCCGGCTCGCCGAAGCGCAGTGCGTCCTCTCGGCGGAGACCGCCGTTTGGTCGGCCCGTTTTACTGAAGCCCGATTTCTTGAAGAGTGTGCAGCGATGAGCAGTGGTGGCGGCGTGGCGGTTGTGCGGCGCGACGCGGTCGAGGGGGCCCTCGCGGTCAGAAACCGCCGCCGTGGCGACGCATTCAGGCCCCTCGGCCTCGGCGGGCGCAAGAAGTTGCAGGATTTGTTCGTCGATCGGAAGGTGCCCCGGGGGGACCGGGACCGCATTCCGATCGTCGTGGATGATACAGACCGCATCATTTGGGTCGCAGGCCACGAAATTGATGAGGCGTTTCGCGTAACGGACGCCTCGCAGGGCGTGGTAATCTTTAGAATTGAGACGTTTACGCCGTCTGGGGAGGCCCGATCTTGAGTTCGACGTTGAAGAGCCTGCTGTTCTGGATCGTGCTCATCGTGGTGGGCTTGGCGATCTGGAATTTTTCGACGAAGTTCCAGCACCCTGAGCGGACCATCCTGTTCAGCGAGTTCATCTCACAGGTCGACGGCGGCGCCGTCGCGAAGGTGCAGATGACGGCCGGTCAGGCGGGGTCGGACATCACTGGCGTCACGAAGAGCAACGACACCTTCCACACTTACGCGCCGCTCCAGTACGACGCGCTCGTCAACAAGCTGATTGACAAGGGGATTCAGGTCTCAGCGAAGGAACCGACGGCCAGTCCGTGGGCCACCCTGTTGTACTCCTGGGGCCCGATGCTGCTCATCATCGGCTTCTGGTTCTTCTTCATGCGCCAGATGCAGAGCGGCGGCAACAAGGCGCTCTCGTTCGGCAAGAGTAAGGCGAAGCTCTCGTCGAGTTCGCAGAAGAAGGTCACGTTCAAGGACGTCGCGGGCGTGGACGAGGCCAAGGAAGAGCTCCAGGAAATCATCGAGTTCCTCAAGGAGCCGCAAAAATTTCAGAAACTCGGCGGCCGCATTCCGAAGGGCGTGCTGCTGATGGGGCCGCCTGGAACGGGCAAGACCCTGCTGGCGCGTGCGGTCGCCGGCGAAGCGAACGTCCCGTTCTTCTCGATCAGCGGATCAGACTTCGTCGAGATGTTCGTCGGCGTGGGTGCAAGCCGCGTCCGCGATCTCTTCGAGCAGGGCAAGAAGAACGCGCCGTGCATCGTGTTCATCGACGAAATCGACGCCGTCGGCCGCCATCGCGGCGCCGGCCTCGGCGGTGGGCACGACGAGCGCGAGCAGACGCTCAACCAGCTGCTCGTCGAGATGGACGGGTTCGAATCGAACGAAGGCGTCATCCTGGTGGCCGCGACCAATCGGCCTGACGTGCTCGATCCCGCCCTCCTGCGCCCGGGCCGCTTCGATCGCCGCATCGTCGTCAATCGCCCCGACGTCAAGGGCCGCGAGGGCATCCTCTCCGTGCACACGCGGAAGATCCCGATGGCCGACGACGTGGAGATTCCGACGCTCGCAAGGGGCACGGCTGGATTCTCCGGTGCGGATCTCGCGAACCTGGTGAACGAGGCAGCCCTCAACGCCGCCCGCTACAACCAGAAGGTCGTGCGCATGCACGACTTCGAGTTCGCCAAGGACAAGGTGCTGATGGGATCGGAGCGCCGCTCCATGATCATCAGCGACGAGGAGAAGAAGGTCACCGCGATTCACGAGGCCGGCCACGCGCTGCTCACCGTACTGCTGCCGCTCGCGGATCCCATCCACAAGGTGACGATCATTCCCCGCGGTATGGCGCTCGGACTCACGCAGCAGCTGCCCGCCGACGAGAAGCACAACTACTCGCGCGACTACCTCAACGATCAGATCGCGATCCTTCTCGGCGGACGCATCGCCGAAGAGATCACGATGAACAGCCTCACGACCGGCGCCGGCAACGACCTCGAGCGGGCCACTGAGCTGGCGCGGCGCATGGTCTGCGAGTGGGGCATGAGCGACGCGATGGGTCCGCTCACCTTCGGCAAGAAGGAGGAGCAGATCTTCCTCGGCCGCGAAATCGCGCAGCATCAGGACTACAGCGAGGACACCGCGCTTCGCATCGATCAGGAAGTGAAGCACTTCGTCACCGCGAACTACCAGCGCGCGCACGAGCTCCTGTCCCAGAACCGCGATCCGCTCGTCAAGATCGCCGACGCGTTGCTGGCCCGCGAAGTGCTCGACGCCGACCAGGTCCGCCGCCTCGCCGCCGGGCTGCCGCTCGAAGAGCCGCAGGCTGCGGCGCCGCGCGCCGCTGCGTCGTCAACCAGCGAGGAAGACGAAGTCCGGCCGCGCCAGAAAGAGCGGTCGCCCATTGTCCCGGCGCTGAACAAGCCGCTTCCGCAGGAATAGACCGTCGTCGCGCGTCGACCGTCGCCCGATGACTGTCGCGCCTCGTGCCCGCTACGACATCCCCCTTGCACGCGGCGCGGTGCTGGCGCTGGGCAATCGTTGTCTCGTCATGGCCATCCTCAACGTGACGCCCGACTCGTTTGCCGAGTCGGCGCCCCGTCTGGACCCGGCACAGGCCATCGACGCGGCGCTGCGGATGGAAGCCGACGGCGCCGACCTCATCGACATCGGTGGCGAATCGACGCGTCCCGGCGCGGCGGCTGTGCCCGCGGGTGAGGAACTGGCGCGCGTGCTGCCCGTCATCCAGGGCCTCGCCGGCCGTCTGCAGATTCCAATCGCTGTGGATACCTACAAGGCCGATGTCGCCGCGGCCGCGATCGACGCCGGCGCGGCCATCGTGAACGACATCAGCGGCTTGCGCCGCGATCCGCGGCTGGCCGCCGTCGCGGCGTCCGCGGGCGCCGGCCTTGTGCTGATGCACATGCGCGGGCGGTCGGACAACATGTACGCCGAGGCGCAGTATCAGGACGTGATCGGGGAGATTGCGGCCGAGTTGCGCGAGAGCCTGGAGGCCGCGTCCCGGGCCGGCGTCGGTCGTGAACGCGTGATTGTCGACCCCGGAGTGGGGTTTGCCAAACGGCCCGTCCATAGCTATGGTGTGCTGGCGCGACTGCCTGAACTGGCGGCCGCGATCGAGCGCCCGCTGCTCGTGGGACCGTCGCGGAAGTCGTTCCTGAAAGAAGCCTCGGGCGGCCGCGACCCGCACGAGCGAGACTGGGCGACGGCGGCCGCCGTGACGGCCGCGGTGCTCAACGGCGCACACATTGTCCGCGTCCACGCGGTCCGCGAGATGGTCCAGGTCGTCCGGGCCGCCGACGCGATTCGGGCCGCAACGAAGACGACCGACTCCTGACTGGCGACTCCTGACTCGTGACTGCCTGGCTCACCTCCCTGCTTCATCGCCCGCACGTCGGCTGGGCCGACGTCGTGGACATCCTCGTGCTCGCATTTCTCATCTACGAGATGCTGAAGCTCATTCGAGGAACGCGCGCCGTGCAGATGGCGCTCGGGGCAGGCGTGGTGGTGGCGATCTTCTACGGTTCGCGGTGGGCGCACCTCGACACCGTCAACTGGCTGATCCGCAATCTCCTCGGCTACATCGTCTTCGCGGTCATCGTGCTGTTCCAGTCCGACATCCGGCGGGCCCTCGCGCACCTGGGCCGGGCTCCCTTCTTCCGCTACTTCGCCAAGGAGGAATCGGCGGAAGAGTCGATCGAGGAGCTGGTGGTCGCCGCGTCGATGCTGTCGGCGCAGCACACCGGGGCGATTATCGCGATGGAGCGGCAGATCGGGCTTCGCAACTACATCGAGGGCGGCATCGCGCTCGACGCGGTGCTCACGTACGACCTGCTGGTCAGCATCTTTCAATCGACGTCGCCGCTTCACGACGGCGCCGTGATCGTCCAGGACGATCGCGTGGCCGCCGCGGCCTGCTTCCTGCCGCTCACGATCAACCCGAAGCTCAGTAAGGAATTGGGATCCCGCCATCGCGCTGCCATCGGCCTCACCGAAGAGAACGATTCGGTGGCCATCGTCGTCTCTGAGGAGACGGGACGGATCTCCATCGTGGCCGACGGCCAGATTGAGCGCGGTATCTCTCCCGACGAACTCCGCACGAGGCTGCGGGCGCTCGTGCTGCAGCGTCAGCGGTCCTCGCCGAAGCCGGCCTCCCGGGTCCAGTACACATGACGTCGCCGTTCCGGCAGGTCGGGCTGAAGCTGGTGGCGCTGGCGATCTCGATCGTGCTGTGGATTGCCGTGTCGGGAGAGGAGACGGTCGAACGCGGGCTGCGGGTGCCGCTGGAGCTCCAGCAGTTTCCGCCGAACCTCGAAATCCAGGGCGAGCCGCCGTCGTTTGTCGACGTGCGCGTGCGCGGCACGTCCGCTGCCTTGAGCCGGGTCGGTCAAGGCGACGTCGTCGCGGTGCTCGATCTGCACGCGGCTCGTGAAGGGAATCGCCTCTTTGCCGTGACGCCCGAGCAGGTGAAGACGCCGTTTGGCGTCGAGGTCATCCAGGTGACGCCGTCCACGGTCACGCTTGCGTTCGAGCCATCGGCGACGCGGCTGCTCGCGGTGTCGGCGCCGGTCGAGGGCAAGCCGGCCCCTGGATTCGTCGTCGGGAAAGTCTCGGTGACGCCCGAGCGCGTCGATATCGTGGGACCCGAGAGCGCCGTCCGGCGCGCCACGGAGGCACTGACCGAGCCGGTGTCGGTGACCGATGCGCAGCACGACGTGACGGAGATCGTGACGCTCGGCCTCGTCGACCCTGCCCTGCGGCTGAAAACGCAGCGCACGGCCAGCGTCGTCGTGCAAATCATTCCGGCGCCGATGGAGCGGACGGTTCACGGGCGGCCCATTCATCTGACCAACGTCGGCGCGAGCTTCTCCGCGCAGGCGCTTCCGGCCGTGGTCGACATCGTACTGCGCGGCCGACGCGAGTCTCTCACGCGGCTGCGGGCCGACGAGGTCGTGGCCTTCGTCGACGTGGGGACGCTCGGTCCCGGCGAGTACACTGTTCCAGTGCAGGCGGAAGCGCCGGACGAGGCCGGCGTGATGCGCATCAACCCATCCTCGGTGCAGGTCCGAATTACCAGTGCCAAAAACTGATTCGACGATTCCGCGGCTGTTCGGCACCGATGGTGTGCGGGGGACAGCCGGCCAGTATCCACTTGATCCGCCGACGGTTCGTCGTCTCGGGGCAGCCCTGGTGCGCGCACTCCCGCACGGCACCGAGTCGCCACGCCTCCTCGTTGGCAGGGATACTCGCGAATCGGGCACGTGGATCGAACAGGAGCTCGCGTTCGGCGCGAGTGGTGAAGGCGCCAGCGTGACGAGCGCGGGCATCGTGCCCACGCCGGCGGTGGCGTATCTCACACGCTCCGCGGGCTACGACGCGGGCATCGTCATCTCGGCTTCGCACAATCCATTTGAGGACAACGGCATCAAGGTGTTTTCGGGCCGCGGCGAGAAGTTCACCGAGCGCGTCGAGCGCGAAGTCGAGGCGATTGTCGCCGACACCGCCTGGACGGCCCGTGCCGGCCAGGCCGTGCCGGTCTCTCAGGCGCCGCTCGTATCCGCCTACCTGCAGCACCTTCGGGATGTGTTTCCAGAGGCCGGTTCGCTCCGCGGATTCACGCTCGCCATCGATTGCGCCAACGGCGCGACGACGACTGTCGCGCCCGAGCTGTTTCGCAGCCTGGGCTTCGACGTGATCGTGATTGCCAACGAGCCCGACGGTCGCAACATCAATCTGCAGTGCGGGTCGACGCACCCCGATCACCTGGCACGCGTCGTGGTGGAGCGAGGCGGCAAGGCCGGCGTGGCGTTCGACGGCGACGGCGATCGCGCGATCTTCGTGGACGAGCGCGGTACGATCGTCAACGGCGACGCGGTGCTGCTGATGTGCGGGCAGCAGCTTCAGCGCGAGGGGCGGCTCAAGGGCGGTGCGGTGGTGGCCACGGTCATGAGCAACATCGGGCTCGAGATTGCCCTGCGCGAAGCGGGAATCGGCCTCGTGCGCTGCCCGGTCGGCGACAAGTACGTCATGGAGGAGATGCTGAACCGCGGCCTGTCCCTCGGCGGCGAACAGTCGGGGCATGTGATCTTCTCGGACTATCTGTTCACGGGCGACGGGTTGTGCACGGCGCTCAATGTGCTGCGAACAGTCCTGCTTTCTGGCCGGTCGCTGTCGGCGCTCGCCGCCGACCTCACGAGCTACCCGCAGGTCCTGCTGAACGTCCGCGTGCGCGAAAAAGTCGATCTGCAGACCGTGCCGGCCATTGCCGCCGCGATTGCGCGGGTCGAGGATCGCGTCAGCGATCACGGCCGACTGCTCGTCCGCTACTCCGGCACCGAGCCGCTCCTGCGAGTCATGCTCGAAGGGCGTCACGAATCCGAGATCCGCGAGTGGGCGCAGGAGATTGTCGACGTCGTCAAGGCGAACTTGGGCGCTTGATCATCTGGTCACGTGGTCACTGCAAATGCCTAAATGACCAGATGCCGCAATGATCAAATGATTCGCCTTTCGGTCAACGTCAACAAGATCGCCACGCTTCGCAACTCGCGCGGCGGCAGCCTCCCGCGCGTCGGCGACGCCGTACGCGTCTGCATCGCCGCCGGCGCACCGGGTATCACTGTCCACCCGCGTGCCGATCGCCGGCACATCACGCCCGCTGACGTGCGTGACACCGCCGCGCTGGTGGCGAACGAACGCGGCCGCGTCGAGTTCAACATCGAAGGCGATCCGAGGCCTGAGCTTCTCGACCTGGTTCGCGAGGTTCGTCCAACGCAGTGCACGCTCGTGCCCGTGATCCCCGGCGAAATCACGAGTCAGGCCGGCTGGCAGCCCGGCGCTCACAGCGCCGCGATTCCCGACGTTGTGCGGATGCTGAAGGCGGACTCCATCAGGGTGAGCCTGTTCGTCGACGCGGCCGTCGACGCGATCCGCTGGGCCGCGTCGGCAGGCGCCGACCGCATCGAGCTCTACACGGAACCGTTCGCGCGCGCCTGCGAACGCGGTTCGGACGATGCGCAGCGTTCGTTTGCGCTCTACGCCGAGGCAGCGCGTGCGGCGCACGCGCTCGGTCTGGGCATCAACGCCGGACACGATCTGGATCTCGACAACCTTCTGATCTTCCGCGCGCTGCCGCACCTCGATGAGGTGTCGATCGGCCACGCCATCGTGTCGCGCGCGGTCTTCATGGGGCTCGACCGTGTGGTGAAGGAGTATCTCGAGGTGCTCGCCGCGGCCCCGGCGGCGCGCTGAGGTACTGATATGATCGGCGACATTCGATGAAATCTGAGTCGATTGCGTTCGGCATCGCTGGCGTGGCGTTCGGGCTCATCGCCGGGTGGATCATCGGCACGCAGCAGGCCGTCACGCGTCCGGCCGCTCCCGCGCCGGCGGCTGCAGCTGCGCCGGCGGCGAACGCGCCGAGTTCGCGCGCCGCGGTGCTCGACCAGTCGCAGGTGACGGCGCTGCAGAGCGTGGCCGCCCGGGATCCGAAGAACGCGCAGGCGCGCGTGCAACTGGGCAACCTCTACTTCGACGCCGAGCGGTATGACGATGCGATCAAGTGGTACGTCGAAGCGCTGGCGCTGACGCCCGACGATGTCAACGTCAGCACCGATCTCGGCGTGTGTTACTACTACACGAATCAGAACGACAAGGCGCTCGATCAGTTCGCGTATTCACTGAAGCGCGATCCGAAACACGCCAAGACGCTCCTCAACCAGGGCATCGTGCTCGCGTTCGGCAAGCAGGATCTCGAAGGCGCCGCCCGCGTGTGGCAGCAGGTCATCGACGTGGCGCCGGAGAGCACCGAAGCGCAGGGCGCCAAACGTGCGCTCGACAGCCTCCGTTCGGCGCATCCGTCAACGGGGAATCCGAAGGCCCCGCCGCGCGAATAGAGCCGGCGAGGGTAGGGGCCCCACCCAAGGCCCCGCATAGAATATGTTGCGGTTCGCCCTCTTCCTGATCCTGGCGGTGTTCGTCGCGCGGGCGTTCTGGCGCCTCGTGGACGGCATCATCGAAGGCGTCAGCGGCCAACCGCGTTCGAATGCTCCGGCACGGAGCGTCCAGATGGCGCGCGATCCCGTGTGTGGCACGTATGTGATTCCAGACCGCGCCGTCACGCTGACGGTCGGCGGCCGCCAGCTGTTTTTCTGTTCCCCGAGCTGCCGCGACAAGTACCGCGCCGCGTCATGAGCACCGAGTCCACGCTCCGCGGCGACATCGTCGAAGTGGGTCGCCGGATGTATGCCCGCGGATACACCGCCTCGAACGACGGCAACATCAGCCTTCGCCTCGGACCCGAACGGCTGCTCATGACCCCCAAGAGCGTCTGCAAGGGCTTCATGACGCCGGACATGATGTGCATCACCGATCTCGAGGGCCGCAAACTTCAGGGCGATCGCGATCCGTCGTCGGAAATGCTGATGCACCTGGAGGTGTACCGGCAGCGGCCCGACGTCCAGGCGGTCGTGCACGCCCATCCGCCGACGGCGACCGGTTTCGCCGTGGCGGGTATCCCGCTTGATCGGGCGGTACTGGCGGAAGTGCTCACCACCCTCGGCAGCATCCCCATTGCGGAGTACGCGACGCCGTCGACACGGGAGCTGCCGGAAGCGGTACGCAAGTACATCACGGCGCACGACGGTATGCTCCTCGCCAACCACGGCGCCTTGACCGTGGGCGGCGACGTCTATGCCGCGTACTACAAGATGGAAACAATCGAGCACTTCGCGAAGATCAGCCTCGTGGCGCGCCTGCTCGGGCGGGAAAACCTGATCGCGCGCGAGGAGGTGCGTCGGCTCGAGCAGCTCCGCGGCACTTACGGCATTGCCGCACCAGCGCCGATCTGCGCCGATCCCGACGCGCTCGGGCCAGGCCTTGGCGGCCCGGCCTTCATCGATCCGAACGATTCGGCGACATGCCAGGTGGTGCAGGCGCCGGCGGGCGGCGGGCAGCGGCTGGTACCGAACGCGATCGACGGCCGCCGGCGCGTCGGCGAGGAGGACGCGGAAATTCGGTTAACATACCGCGAACTCTCGGCGCTCATCGAGGAGGCGATCAAGAGCCTGCGTTGAAGGGCGCAATAGTCGGAGTTCTTTCACGAAGCCACGAAGGAGTGACCCGCAATGGGCGAAGCGCTTGGGATGGTCGAAACAAAGGGCCTGGTCGCGATGATCGAGGCGGCCGACGCCATGGTGAAGGCCGCCAAGGTGACGCTGGTCGGCTGGGAAAAGATCGGCGCCGGGTACGTGACCGCCATCGTGCGCGGCGACGTCGCGGCCGTCAAGGCGGCGACCGATGCCGGCGCTGCGGCGGCGCGCCGCGTCGGCGAGCTCGTCTCGGTGCACGTCATTCCGCGGCCGCATGCGAACCTCGAGGACGCACTGCCCATCGGCAAGGCCGCAGCCGCCAAGGCATGATCGGACTGTGCTCCTAGCCAAGATCGTCGGAACTGTCGTGGCCACACGAAAGGATCCGCGCCTCGTCAGCAACAAGCTGCTCGTCGCCAGGCCGATCGATCCCCGCGGCAAGGCCGAGGGCAACTACGTGATCGCCGTCGATACCGTCGATGCGGGTGTGGGCGAGACGGTGCTCGTCGTCAGCGGCAGCTCGGCGCGGATGGCGGCCGGCATGAAGGATTGTCCCGTGGATGCCGCCATCGTGGGCATCGTCGATGCGGTTGAAGTCAGCGAGTCGTAGCGCATGCAGCTGGCTCTCGTCATCGGCGACATCGTCGTCACGCGAAAGGACGAGACGCTGACAGGCCTCAAGCTTCTCGTGGTCCAGCCGCTCACCCCCGATCGGCAGCCCGCGGGCCGGCCCCTCGTCGCAGCCGACGCGGTCGGCGCCGGCGTCGGCGAACACGTCTTCTTCGTGCGCGGCAAGGAGGCGAGCTTTCCGTTCTACCCGGTCGAGCCACCCGTCGATGCCGGCATCGTCGGCATCGTCGATCATTGGGACGTCGAGTGATGCAGCTGGCGCGCGTGGTGGGCACGCTCGTGGCGACGCAGAAGCACCGGAAGTTCGAGGGAGCCAAGCTGCTGCTCGTGCAGCCGCTCAACGTTGACGACACGCCGCGCGGAGCGGCGTTGCTGGCCGTCGACGGTGTGGGCGCCGGCGTGCACGAAAAGGTGTTGATTGTGCTCGAGGGGCGTGCGGCCTCCGAGGCGCTGGGCCGGAAGGGCGCACCCGTCGATGCGGCCGTTATCGGCATCGTGGACCACGTGGATATCGATGTCACTCTCTGACGAACAGCTCCGGGCGCTCGTACGCGAGACGATTCAGCGGCGAGTCGGCGGACCGCAGGCCCCTGCGGCTCCGTCGATCGATCGCGCGCATCCGAGCCATGTCATGCTGGCGATTGCCGCAGGGGGCGACGGCGACGGCGCCTGCCTCATCGAGCCGTCCGTCCGCTGCACGCACTGCGGCTACTGCCTGTCCCTCGGCCATTGAGCCCCTCGGTTCTCGTCACCCGCAGGCTGCCTTCCTCGATCATCGCCAAGCTTGAACGAGCGGCGACGGTAGACGTGTATGACGGCGACGGCCCGATGCCTGCCGACGAACTGCGGGCCCGCGTGCGGGACAAGGACGCGGTCGTGGGCATGTTCACTGACCCGATCGACAAGGCGTTCTTCGACAGCGCGCCCAACCTCAAGATCGTCGCGACTGTGGCGGTCGGCTACAACAACATCGACGTCGCCTCCGCGCGGTCAGGCGGCGTCGTGGTGACCAATACACCGGACGTCCTGACCGATTCAACCGCCGATCTGGCGTGGGCCATGATCCTGGCGATGACGCGGCGCATCGCCGAAGGCGACAGGCTCGTGCGCCGCGGCGGCTGGATCGGCTGGAGCTTCGACTTCATGCTGGGCTCGGAGGTCAGAGGCAAGCAACTTGGCGTCATCGGCTTCGGGCGCATCGGGCGCGCCGTTGCTCAACGTGCCGAGGCCTTCGGCATGCGCGTCGAACATGCGGGCCGAGGCGGTGCGGGCATGTCGCTCGACCGGCTGCTGAACACTTCGGACGTCGTCTCGCTCCATGTGCCGCTGACGCCGGACACGCGTCATCTGATCGATCGGCGGGCCCTCGCGCGGATGAAGCGATCCGCTTATCTGGTCAACACATCGCGAGGTCCGGTCGTCGACGAGGAGGCGCTGGCGTGGGCCCTGAGGGAGCGCCTGATTGCCGGGGCGGCCCTTGACGTGTACGAGAACGAGCCCACTGTTCATCCTGACCTCTTGAAGCTCGAGAACGTTCTCCTCGTGCCGCATCTCGGAAGCGCCACCACCGAGACGCGGACGGCCATGGCCGATCTCGCTGTGGAAAACGTTCTGGCCGTGCTCGCGGGCAAGCCTCCCCTCACCCCTATCCCATGAAGACACCCCCTGCCGAGCGCGAGAGTCTACGCTCGAGCGCGAGGTCTTCAGTGCGCGGGAGTGGGGCCCCGCCCACCATGAAAAAAGTGAAGGCCCGGCATCTCGCTCCGATCATGCGCACGCTGGCGCGCGAGATCGACGGCCTCGAGCTGCCGGCCGTCGAAAAGATCTCGGAGGCGAGCCAGGAGGATCCCTTTCAGGTCCTGATCGGCACATTGCTGTCCGCGCGCACTCAGGACAAGACGACGGCCGCCGCATCGGCGCGCCTGTTCAAGGCCGCCCGCACGCCAGGGACGATGGCGAAGCTGCCGGCGAAGTCGATCGAACGGCTGATCTATCCGGTCAGCTTCTATCGAAACAAGGCGCGGCACGTGAAGGCGGCGTGCCGAATGCTGGTCGAGCGCTTTGGAGGACGCGTACCGGGCACGATGGAGGAGTTGCTCACGCTGCCTGGCGTGGGGCGCAAGACAGCGAACCTGGTGTTGATTCTTTCCTTCAAGAGCCGCAGGAACATTTGTGTCGACACGCACGTGCACCGCATTTCCAACCGTCTCGGGTGGGTGAGCACGAGAACGCCGGAAGAGACCGAGCAGGCGCTCTATCGAGCGACGAGCCCGCGCTGGTGGCCGCTCATCAATCTGTATCTCGTGACCTGGGGCCAGAACGTCTGCCGGCCGATCGGCCCGCGGTGCGGCCCGTGTCAGCTGCGCCCGTTTTGTGCGCAGGTTGGGGTAGCAGCGACGGCTGCGCCGCGCCCTTCACCACGCCGGCGAGTTCGGGATATCGCCTGAGGAACTCCTCTGAGTATTCGCCCTCGAGCGGCTCGCCGAGCCGGCTTCTGATCATCGCGGCATTGGCGACCGACTTCGCCGAGAAGTGATTGTTCGTGTAGAGGTACATCTTCCGGACCAGCCGCCGCGTGGCATCGGCCGTCTCGACGAATTCATCCAGCTCGCCCGCGGCGTAGAGGTAGTCGTAGCGATCCTCGGCCTGGTCGTGCTTCCACCACTGCTTCGCGTTCCGTCCGTGGAGGCGCATGTAGTAGAAGGCTTCGACGTTCGGCAGATAGTTCTGCCGAATCGAAAAGCGGAACTTCGGCTCGTCGATCTGGACCCAGGCGGCGCCGAACCCGTTCAGCAGCGACAGCGTGTCGCCGATCGCGTCGGTCCAGCTCTTGTGACGGATCTCGACGGCGACGCGGTAGCCCGCGAAGCTTCGCAGCAGTGCGGCGAGATACTCGCGCGACGGCGGCGTGTTCTTGAAGCTGGGTGGAAACTGGGCGAGGAGGGCGCCCAGTTTGCCGCCTTCGGCGAGCGGATCGATGCCCCGCCTGAACTCGTCGAGGTCCGCGATGTTCGGGGCGGCCAGCGCGTCGAGCAGCGCGTCGTCCTCGTCCGCCCCCGCGTCGATCGTGCGGGCGAGGCGCGCTTTGAACATCGTCGGATGCGTGAACTTCTGGTACAGCTTGACGGAGAACTCGAATCCTGACGGCGTGCGCTCGGCCCAGCCGCGGCAGACGTCGGCGCGCGGTTGCCCATAGAACGTCGTGTTGACCTCGACCGTGTCGAAGTGCTCGGCGTAAAAGGCGAGCTCGTCGAAATCGCGCCGGCGGCCTCTGGACGCGGGGTAGAAGATCCCGTTCCACGTGCCGCGACCCGAGGGGTAATGCCAGCCGCTCGTCCCGATCCGCAGGGAGGACTCGGTCACCAGAATAAGATATAGGAACCGCGGCCATGTTGACGGTCAACGAGATCTTCCATTCGATTCAGGGCGAGTCGACGCGCGCTGGCGTCCCGTGCGTCTTCGTGCGGCTGACGGCGTGCGACCTCAGGTGCTCATGGTGCGATACGCCGTATGCGTTTCACGAGGGTCGCAAGATGTCGGTGGACGACGTGATGTCCGCGGTCGCGCAGTACGATTGCCCGACCGTCGAGATCACCGGTGGTGAGCCGCTGCTCCAGGATGAGGTGTACGAGCTGATGGACGCGCTGCTCGGGGCCGGCCGCAGGGTTCTGCTCGAGACCGGCGGGCACCGCTCGATCGAGCGCGTGCCTCGCGACGTCGTCAAGATCGTCGACGTCAAGTGTCCGGGAAGCGGCGAGTCCGACAAGAACGACTGGGCCAATCTCGATCGGCTCGCGCCGCACGACGAGGTGAAGTTCGTCATCGCCGATCGCGCCGACTACGAATTCGCGCGACAGGTTGTCCGTGACCGAGACCTGGCGTCACGTGCGGCGGCGGTGCTGTTCTCGCCGGTTCACGGGGTCCTCGAGCCGCGCGCACTCTCCGAATGGGTGCTGGCCGATCGACTGCCGGTTCGCCTTCAACTCCAGCTGCACAAGTACATCTGGTCTCCGACCCAGCGAGGGGTTTGATGACCCCGGCAGTTGTGCTGCTGAGCGGCGGTCTCGATTCCTACACCGCCGCCGCCATGATGCGTGCGCAGGGGTTTGCGCTCAACGCGCTGACCGTTCACTACGGCCAGCGGCATGCGCGGGAAATCGAATCGGCCCGGGCGGTGGCGCGCGCGCTCGGCGTGGGGCGCCATCAGGAACTGAGCGTGGACCTGCGCGGCATCGGCGGCTCGTCGCTCACGTCGGATCTCGACGTCCCGCGCGATCGTGATCTCGAAGCGCCGGACATTCCGTCAACCTATGTGCCTGCCCGCAACACCGTGTTTCTGTCGCTGGCGCTCGGCTGGGCGGAAGTGCTCGACGCACGCGACCTCGTGATCGGCGTCAACGCGCTCGACTACTCGGGCTATCCCGATTGCCGGCCCGAATTCGTGGCGGCGTTCGAGGCGCTGGCTCGTGTGGCGACGCGCGCCGGAGTGGAAGGTGCGGCGTTCAAGATTCACACGCCGCTCATCGCCATGACAAAGGCGGAGATCATTCGCGCTGGAGTCGGGCTCGGCCTCGACTACTCACTCACGCACAGCTGCTACGCCCCGTTGCCTTCCGGCGAGCCGTGCGGCCGCTGCGACAGCTGCGTATTGCGCGCGAAAGGGTTTGCCGAGGCGGGTGTCAGCGACCCGCTCCTGCAGCGGTTCGTATGACTGAGCGGATCTATTACGACGACCCGTACTGCCGCGAATTCGACGCGACGATCGAAGCTGTTGGCCAGCGCGACGGCCGCGCGATCGTTCAGTTGAACCGAACCGCCTTTTATCCCACCTCTGGCGGTCAGCCGTTCGACACTGGCGTCCTCGACTCGGTCCGCGTCGTCGACGTCGTCGAGAATGAGGACGGAACGCTGCAGCACGTGGTCGAAGGCGAGCAGCGGTTCGCGCAGGGACAGACGGTCCATGGTGCCGTCGACTGGACGCGCCGATTCGACCACATGCAGCAGCATACTGGGCAGCACGTGCTGTCGGCGGCGATCGAGCGGCGTTTCGGCACGAAGACCATCAGCTTTCATCTCGGCGCCCTGTCATCGACGATCGACCTCGCGCGCGAGCGGTCCGCGGAAGAGATCGCAGTGGCTGAGAGCGACGCCAACCGGATCGTCTGGGAGGATCGGCCCATCCGCATCCGGTACGCGAGTCCGGAGGAGGCCGCCGCGTTGCCGCTGCGAAAGGAGCCCCAGCGGGGCGGCGTGCTTCGCCTGATCGACATCGAGCAGCACGATCTGTCGGCGTGCGGCGGAACGCACGTCGCGAGCACCGGGGCCGTCGGCATGATCGCGGTCGGCTCCTGGGAACGGTTCAAGGGCGGCCAGCGGTTGGAGTTCTCCTGTGGAGGACGCGCGCTCGCGCGCTTCGGCGAGCTGCGGGCGGCGGTCGCGGCGACGGTTCGGCAGTTGTCCGTCCTGCCGCATGAAATCGCCGCGGCAGTCGAGCGTCTGAAGACAGACGCCCGCGACAGTCAGCGGACGATATCCACGCTGCTCGCCGAGGTGGCTCGGTACCGAGCAGCAGAATTCCTGGCGTCCGCTGAGCCCGAAGGTGGCGCGCAGTTGGTCATGCGCGCAATCGACGGCGACGTCGCGCTCCTGAAGCTGCTGGCTGGCGCCATTGCGGCTCAGCCCGCGTCCGCCGCGGTACTCGTGTCGAGCGGCCGGCCGGTCACCGTTGTGATCGCGCGTGCGGCCGATCTCGGAACGTTCGATGCGAATCGCCTGGTTGCCGCGTTGATCGCGACGTTCGGCGGACGCGGAGGCGGGAGGCCAGAGTCAGCGCAGGCGGGCGGCCTCGACGCCGACCCGCAGGCGATCTTGAGGGCCGCTCGTGAGGCCCTCGCAGCGCGATCAGCGTGAGAACCTGGCCAGCCGCACGATCGCGTCGTCGATGATGCGTGCGACGACGGCTCCGGGTCCGTCGAAGTTGTTGACGAGGATCGCAAACGCCAGGTCGTCGTCTTTCGTGCGGACATACCCGGCCGCGGCGCGCACGTTCGACATCGATCCGGTCTTCACGCGTGCGTTTCCTTCCGCGGGCGTCCCTTTCATCCGCAGCTCCGTCGTGCCGTCGCGGCCGGCGACGGGCAGCGTGGCGTCGAACGGACCTCTCAGCCGATCGTCGCGCGCGACGTGCTCGAGGATCCGGACCAGCGCCGCCGCGGTCACGTAGTTGTAGCGCGACAGCCCCGATCCGTCGACCTGAATCAACTCCGACGGCCCGACATCCCAGCCTTGCAGGACGTTGCGGACGGCGTTGCGGCCACCGGCCGCCGTCGGCGCTGTCGTGCGGGCGCCGAGCGTCTTCAGCAGCGTCTCGGCGTACTGATTCTGACTGAGCTTCATCAGCGTCATGGCGAGCGTGGAGAGCGGTGGCGACTTGTAGGCGAGGAGCGTGGTGCCGGCCTCGCGCCGCGGCGGCGTGTCGAGGTCGTCGATGTCCACCGCCGTCCCCCGTACGTCGATGCCCGCGGCGATGAGCGCTGATCGCAGTGCCGAGACAAAGAACAGCGTCGGGTTGTCGACCGAGACCGTCTGCACCACGGGCTGGCTGCCCGCGGCAATCGATCCACGCAGCTCGAGCCGCTGGCTGCCGGGCAGACGCCGCCGTTGAATCATCGCGGCGCTGCCGGCTGGAACTGTGGAGATGGTGCTGCGCACGTCGAGGCCGCCCGTCGACGGAGCGAGGCGTACAGCCGCGGGCGAGCCGACGCCGGGCCCTGGTGACACGGTCACCTGTACGGAGCTCTCGTTGAACTGCAGCGCGCTGACGCCGGCGGCGAAGCCCGCTGCGAGGTCGTCCCACGACCATCCGAATCCGAGCTCCTCGTCGTCGAAGGCGTTGTCGTCGCCGATGATGCGTCCGGCGATCGTCGTCACCCCGGCGGCCTTCAGGCGGTCGGCCCAGCTCGTGAACAGCCGCGTGCCGGCGCCGTCCCAGTCGTCGATGCTCGGATCGCCAGAACCCACCACCAGCAGATCGCCGTTCAGCACACCGTCGGCGATCGGTCCGAGCGCCACGATCTCGGTCTCGTAGGTGTAGTCCCACCCGAGCTGCTGGGCCGCGGCCGCCACCGTGGCGATCTTCAGGGTGGACGCCGGCATCATCAGCTTGTCGGCATCGTGTGCGTAGAGTGTTTCGTGACGGGCGAGCGATCGGACCGACATGGCGACGAAGGCGCGGGAGAGCGCCGGTTGCCCCACGAGGGCATCCAGGTCGCGCTGGAGCGAGGTTGTAACGGGTGCCGACTGCTGCGCCGCGCTTGCGCGTGGCGCGTCGTGGAGGGCCGGCAGCGCCAGAACGAGGGCGACCGCGCCGGCCGCCAAACGGGGCATGCGCCTATTGTGCGATCGAACCCGGCCCCTTTTTCGCGGGGATGCACTCGGCGAGGAAACCGGGGCCCGAACGAGGGCAGGGACCCGGCCGGTAGAACGTCAGGAGCCGCCCGCAGACGATTACGGCGATCCACATGCTCAGAGACGTCGCCGCAATGACTTTCGCAAACCGGGGCGCGTCGGCGGGCGCGCCGGGCGCTGTCGTCCGGCGGTAGACGGTCACGTAGAACGTCAGGGCGTTGACGCCCGCGATGGTCATGAACAGCAGCTTGAAGTGAAAGGACGGGTTGTAGATGTACTGGTCCGGCTCCGTCAGCAGGAACATCAGCCCGCTCGTGGCGTTGATCGCGTAGCCGGTGAGCCCCCACGGAATCAGCTTATGGAGCGCCGCGACGGGGATGCGCTTGCCCACGCCGAGCAGGCGCAAATCGAATACGCCGATGCAGCCGACGAGCAGCGAGAGCCCGATGAAATGAATGCTCTCGGCGATCGGCCATCCCCACTTCGTCCGCATCATCGTCGCGATGGGATGAACGCTCGAAAACGTGCTGACAAGCCACACTTGGAATCCGGCCATGGTCACATGTCCGCCATCAGATGCCGGTAGGTGTACGCGAGGAGCCGGCCGGCCGTGATGACACCGGCCCAGAACACGAGCGCCGCCACGGCCAGCTGCTTCGCGCGAACGCTCACGGGGATCGCGGCCGACGGCCGATCGCCGTACCGGTCGAGCACCTCGCGATTGACGAGACCGACCACCACCAGCGCCGCAGCCACGAGGCCCAGCTTCAGATAGAACAACGGGTTGGTGAGCGCCTTTGTCGGGTAGCCGATGAGAAGGGCCACCCCGGACACGGCGTTCAACCAGAAGCCAAACCACATGATCGGCAGGAACCGCTTCATTTCCCCGACCGGCACCGACGGCCCGATGCCGAGAATTCTGAGCGCGACGGCCCCGTTGATGCCGGCCACCAGTCCCATGCCGATCGTGTGGAACGAGAGGATGATCGGAAACGCGAACACCGACGGCGATTCGCGCATCCAGATGCTGAAGGCGGTGGACTCAATCCAGGCGGTCCAGGCAATGAGTCCGTGCGGCGGCGGCGGCGTCACGCGGGGGAGCCTAACATCGATCGGGGCCGTGGATTGTTACGAATGTTACGGTTTCATGCCGGGAGTCCGGCAGGGTCGCCAACCTGGTCGCCGAGGAAGCCGCCCGACTGGTGCGCCCAAAGCATGGCATACACGCCGTTGCCGGCAAGCAGCGTCTCGTGCGTTCCGCGCTCGACGACAGCGCCGTGCTCGAGGATGACGAGTGCGTCCATCCGTTTGACCGTCGAGAGGCGGTGCGCGATCACGATGGCCGTGCGTCCGGCGAGCAGGGTCAGGAGGGCGTCCTGAATCAGTGCCTCGCTCTCGGAATCGAGCGAGCTGGTGGCTTCGTCGAGAATCAGGATCGG